>Ga0210380_10000703_pt1 | contig 14295 bp, 15 predicted proteins | sample PLM4_5_coexredo_FD_155476 | JGI IMG/M metagenome (GOLD analysis project Ga0210380, IMG submission 155476) | Groundwater sediment microbial communities from an aquifer in East River, Colorado, USA - PLM4_5_coex redo | ecosystem: Environmental > Terrestrial > Soil > Riparian zone | place: USA... | reverse complement strand
ACTACGGGAGAGAGAAACGCGCTGCGCCGCGAAGCGGCGTCTCCACCATGGAGACCAGCGTCTTTTGAATCGTCGTTCGATGCCGGCCGGTAGAACAACAAGAATACAGCGACGCCGAATACCGACATGGCCGCATAGCCGAGGATGGCGAAGCGCCACCCGAACTCACCCACAAGCGCGCCGCCCAGCGGCGCTCCGACCACGGACGCCATCGCCGATGTCGCACCAAGAACTCCCATCGTTCGGCCCCGCAGCGACGGCGGAGCCGTGAGCGCGATGGCAATGAGCACCGAAACGAAAGCAAACCGGTAGCCGAAAATCGTCAGGCCGCGGAATACCAGCGCCGACTGAAAGTTCCATGCCTCCCCCAGCAGGACGCTCCCTATCGCCACGCCGAGCAAACCTGCGCCGAGCACCCACTTCTCGCCAAACCGTTTTGCAGTCACGCCGGCAGGAACACTGAGAGCGAGCGCCAGGAGGCCGTATAGCCCAGTGAAGAGACCGAGCTGCGTGTAGTTCATAGCGAACTCCTGCTGAATCGAGGGCAGGAGCGGAGAAAATCCAAGGTTGGACAGCTGCAATGCAAACATGGCAACGAGGGTTACGGCGAAGGACACCGTCCACGCGCCCGAATTGAAACCTGTCACACGAGCAGTAGCGGTTGTCGCGGTTGTCACCCGACTCATGAGATCACCCTTGCTTCGAGAAACGATTTCACCGTGGCGCGAGCCGCCGACGCATCCCACGCGCGCGCATCGACGACATCGCCCTCAATGGGCAGTACGGCAATGCCCGCCTCCTCGAGAGCGCGTTCAATGAACAGACGGCCCGTGCCCGCGGGTTTCATGCTGCGAGGACGGAGCACCAGCGCTGCATCAATGCGATGATCGCGAGCCTGCTGCACAATCCACTCGGCCGCCCACGGCGGATTGTGCAGGTACTCGTTGAAGCTCGCCGTCCGGCTGGCCAGTGCAGCCATCGGATCGTCGAGGCCATATCGAATGTATCCATCGGGTCCGAAGGCCAGGTACATCGACCAGACGAACACCGCGCGATGCGACTCCTCGAAGGCCGTATAGAAGTCCGTGTCGTGCCACAGTCCCGCGCCCACCCACATCAGCCGGGCGCGTTCTCCGGGGCAGGCCGCAATTCCCTGCTCCACACGATGCTTTACCTCGTCGTGAAATGCGCGAGCGTGCGCAAGCGCCCATTCGGTTCCGCGCACCCACTGCGTGGCCATCACATTGCTGATCTGCTCGGTCATCCGCACCGGCACTTCGGGCGCAGTCGCAATCAATCGCCGGACCGCGTCGAAAACCTCTTCCTGCTGATTGACCATCTCCAGCCGCTGTCGCAGGGCTTCGCGTTCGAGACGCCGGCCACTAATCGCTTCTAGCCGTTCGACCAGCCTCTCCAGCGTCGATGCAACGAACGCAAGACGATGCGGTTCGACAAGCTCACGCCAACGATGTCGTCCGAGTTCCCACCAGCGCGGAGGCAATTCGCTGGCCCCCGGATGATCGATTTCAAAAAGCTCGGAGCCGAAAGCTTCCGCCCAGAGAGAGAAGACGCGATGGATGCAGTCGCAGGTCAGACGCGCACACAGCAGGCGCGGCGTCGGGAGTCCGCCCCAGGGCGGCTCCTGAACATCGCGATATCGGGTGGAGGCATAGCCCAGGCTGCAATAACGGCAGAGACCGTCATGATATCCATCGGCACTCATGGCGTCGAGATACGCCGGCGCCTGCCGCTTCGCCGCAATGATGGCCGCCCACCATTGATTGCTGACTGCCGGGACTTCCAAAAGATCAAAGAGCTCGAAGGGTACGTCGGCTTGAACCAGCGCGTAGGGTTGACGCTCATCGAAAACGTGACGGCGCAGATCGGCGAACCATTGTTTCTGAAACGCCGACGCGGCGAGCGTGGCGTCGAGTTGTTTCGCCGACCTGTCAGGCATGGCGGGCCTCCGCTGCACCGATCAATGTGTTCAGCCGGTCGTGATCCGAGAGATCGCCGCGCAAGCAGGCATGCGGAATGCGCCGCGTCTGAAGCAGATCGCGCAGCGCCGGGTAGTCCCATCCGAAAGCCGTATCTTCGACAGGCAACGACACAACGACGGCATCGATACCGATGAGCATGCGCGAGATCGAATCTCGCATTGCACCGACGGGCGTGCGTGGTCCACTGGCATCGCGGCGGTATTTGTCCGCGAGCGCAAGCAGTGGATCGCCGACAGAGTCGACATCGTCTCCGGCCGCGCCACTTCCCCACGGGCCAACTTCTTCCACGACAATGGCGCCGTGCGATTCAATCTCCGCATGCAACGCACTGCCGTCCACGGGTGCTCCGGCGAGCAGGACGCGCGGGCCGTCCAGCGGCGGACGCTGAGCAATGTCGTCAGCAGCTTCTGCGGCGAGTTGCACGTAGTCGTTGGGAGGAAGCTGCCAGAATGCACTGAGTAATGGCAAGACCTCGGAGCCTTTAATGCGCGGCACCACATGACGAAGCGCCACCAGTCGTCTCACCGCAGAGCGGGCCGCATTCGTGCGCGCGATCTCTACACGAAGATCGTCCAGCGACGCACGCCGGCCGGAAGCCGAAGAGAGCTCCTCGAACAAAGCCTTCATACGTTCCGCGTCGTAGGCACGAACGTCCGGCCCCTCCGACTGGAGCAAATCGAACAGTATGGTGGGAGGGAGCGAGCGTGCACTGCCACGGCGCTGAAACTCACGGAGGTAGAGGAAGGTCTTGTAATCCGGGTCGGATGTTCGTGGAAGAATAATGCACGCCGCGTTGTCGAGGCGCCCGTTGAGAGCCGCATCCACGAGATGCCGCAGGCGGCCTGGGAAAATTCCCGGTTCGAGATGCTCGTCGGCAACCGGGGTAGCCGCCGTGCCTTCTGGCCCGCTTCGAACAAAGATCGGGCGCAAGCCGGCTGCGCGGACGATTTCGACCGGCACTGACGGCCACGAGATCACGGCATTCATTCGGCCGGAGTCCCTCACAATGGTATTGGTTGGCATATCCGTCATGGCGTATCAGATCACGCCGCCATCGCGGAGTTGCTCGACACCGTCGGAACCGTATCCGAGCCATTGGCCATAGACGAGTGCATTGTCCTGACCGACGGACGGCGCTGGCCTTAAGCTGGGCGCCGGCCCCTCCGAGAACGTGATGGGAACACCCATGCCGATCACGTCCGCCACGCTTCCAAACTGCGGATGCTCCAGAGGTACGGTTTCACCGCGAGCCAGCACGCGTGGATCACGTACGGCGTCGCCGGGCGACCGCACCTCTGCTGCCGGCACGCCATGCTTCTCGAGCAATGGCACGAGAGCGGCCGTCGGAAACGTGCGAGTGAAGTCTTCGATATGGGCATTCAGTTCATCGACGTGCGCGACCCGGGCATCGCGAGTAGCAAACCGCGGATCGGTTTCAAATTCGGGATGCCCTATTGCGGCGAATACTCCGCGCGCAAACGGCTCGGATGGAGCGCAGATCGCAACGTGACCGTCCGCCGATTCGTAGATGCCGAACGGCGTCAGGCGCGGCACCATCAATCCTGTGCGCTGTGGCAGGCCGCACGCCTCAAGCAGATCGAACGGTTCGGCGGCCACGAGCGACGTCAGAACGCCGAGCATCGAGACGTCCACCTGCTGGCCAGCGCCGCTAATCTCGCGTTGGCGCAGCGCGGCAAGAATACCGACGACACCGAATACGGGTGCCATCAGATCCGCCATCGGCACGCCGACGCGCACCGGCGGGTCTCCCGGTGCGCCCGACGTCATCATGAGACCACTGAGTGCTTGAATAATACTGTCCATTGCTTTGCCCGTGCCGGTGCTGCCTGGTGTCTTTGTTGCGCCAAAGCCGGATATCGAGCAGTAGATGACGCGCGGATTGATCGATCGCGCAAACGCATAACCGATGCCGAGCCGGTCGAGCGTGCCCGCGCTGAAGTTCTCGACAACGATGTCCGCATGACGCACAAGATCGGCGAACACCTCGCGGCCTCGCGGCTTTTTCAGATTGAGCGTGACGCCGTACTTCCCACGCAGCCGATTCAGTGCCGATACCGAGACGTCGTCTTCGCTTTTGCGGCCAAGCGACACGCCATCCGCTCCGAGATAGGGCGGATTTTGCCGGCAGGGATCCGGTGCACAGGGGTTCTCGATCTTGATGACGCGGGCGCCAAGCCCGGCAAGCAGGAAGGAGGCGAATGGCCCGGCAAGCGCGTGCGTGAGATCGAGGACCGTGAGACCTGCCAGCGGACCCGATGATTCCGAAGACTCTGCAGGTATCATGGTTTCTTCACCGAAAGCATCACCTTCCGGCTCCATAGGTCATTGATGCCGTCCGGTGTTCGAGCCTCATTGACTACCTGAACCTTCAGCGCCGCTGCCGGAACGCCCAGACCAATGAGAATGTCTCGCACTTTGGCAGCGCGTGCGGCGGCGATGTCCCGTTGTTCGGTGAGCACTTCCCCATTGGAAAGTTTCGAAGCGCCGCGGAACGCAGCAATCTGAATTTCAGATGCTTTCGATTGCTGGAAATACTCCGCCATGCTTTGCACCGCAGTCGATGTGTGCAGGCTGAGAAAATCACTGTCGAAGTCGAAGTACAGCGTGCGGTCGGCCGGACCATCTGAACGAACCCACGAAACGGCCTCTCCAATTGCAGGCCGCGGAGGAGATTGCGGCGCCTCAATGGTGTCTTCGGCAGGCAAAATCGTGCTGCACGCGCGATTGATCTCAAGAAATACAGATGTCTTCACCGGACGCAGCGGAATGCCACCACAGACTCGGGGACCCGCGGCGACGATCCCCTCAACGAGCACTTCATGGTTCAATTGCGGCGGATAAAAGTCCTGCGCGACACCACCCTGGTTGCCCAGGTAGTAGGTCTCACCCTTGTATTCGGCCAGCCAGCACGGCGTGGTTTTGGTGTCGCGTACGATGGGACACGTCACGAACGACAGGTTCTGCGCATGGAGTTGCGCAGTGCCCAATAGGATCACGACAAGCAACCCGCGGGTGCGGCTCATAGCACTCCCAGGAAGTTGATGAGGTCTTCCTTTTCCTGCGTCGTGAGGCCCATGTCGAATCGGCGATCATAGTAGTCCACCAATTCCCTCAAATTTTTCGCCGAACCATTGGAGAAGTATGGCGCGCGCGCCGCCAGCCCGCGAAACTGGCCCATCGTGATGGCGCCGATGTCGGCGCATTTTCCCGTGATCAATGCGCGGCCCGGATCGCTGGTGTAGATGACGCGGCCAAGATAAGGATGAGGTTTAGCTTCGGAGCGGCAAGTCAATTTGAAGACTGGCAATTCGCCCGGCTCATTCCACGTTTTGGGCTCGGTCCACGTTGGGTAGTTCGTGGTGCCCAGGTCCACCCAGCCGGGAGCGCGGTCCATTCCGGACATCACGGCGTTGTGACAAACCGCACAACTTCGTTTTGCCGGGTTACCCAACCCGATAGAGTTGATATGCGCGACATCCTTCACCCAGAAAGTTCTGTTCAGAAAAATCTCGTTGCCTCGGGCGACAGACTGGCGAAATTCGGTGGAGCCTTTCCATGCGTCGAACGTGAGAAAGACCGGCTTGGCGGGACTGTTTAATACGCCCGCGGTTTCCCGCAACAGGTTCAGCGGGCCCAGTCCGCCGGGTCCGCCAGCTTCGGTGAGGTTCTTCGCGCCGTTGTCGAAAACCTGGGCCGTATATACCTGAGATTCAAACGCGATGATTCGATTCAACTGGTCCTGGCGGAGTTGCCCCTTCCCTTCCTGATGATCGCGATAGGCGCTATCGGCCTGAGTGGCCAGCGTGGTAACGCGCGCGTCGGCCATCATGTTCATGCTGACCGGCTTGTTCGTCGCCGGGTCTTTATCCAACAGGACTCCCAGCTTCACGTTGAAAGGACCGTTGTCTGGCGCCAGCACGTATTTGAGGTTGGCCACCGGCCGTGGTCTTCGGAAAACAGAAACCGTGGGCTTCGCGCTCTTCAAGCCCCAGGCCGAATCGCGGTTCACACCGGTCGGATCGCGAACGATTTCGATAGTGAACTCCGGGTTGGAGTTTTGTGCAGGAGGCCAGGGCAGCCCGACACGGAATAGTCCGCGGTTGAGTAACAAGGAATGCGACGTTTCTCGATCCTGAGGCAGGCTGGGATTGTCCGAACCATCAATCGCGGCGAACAGCGGATCTTTGCCGTTGGTGGCCAGCCACCGCTCCCGTATCGTGCTTACCGCGACGCTCATGGCATTCGCCGGCTGATGACAGGTCACGCAGGCGCGGCCGTTGATCCCGAGTGGTTCAAAGAAAGGATGGCCCTTCGTGCTGACAGGGCCGTCCGCATTCAAAATCCCGAGCCGGCCGCCGGCGTTGGCAAATGTCAGCTCTTTGGGAAGCTCTACTCCTCCGCCCGCCTGGAACCACTGCAGCTGCGGTTGCGACATGGCGAGTCCTGCAAAGCATATTAGTGAGAGGGTCAGGAAGAGCGTCTTCATAGATTTACTGAAAAATGTCTGGAACGAATCCCTCTCCTGAAGGGAGAGGGTGCCGCGAAGCGGCGGGTGAGGGGTGAAGAGAAGCATCTTTTCACCCCTCACCCGGCCCTTCGGGCCACCCTCTCCCTTCAGGAGAGGGACGCGCGAATACTCCCATCAGCAGCGAAGTCTAGCAACCGGGGCTGCTGACGGCTAAGACTTTCTGGTCCGGCCTGTAAGACGTGACACGTCTTTCGGAGCATCCGTGCATTGGCGAACGAGATCGACAAACGCGCGTACCAGTGGCGACGTATTTCCAGATTTCCAGGCGACGACAATCGATACCGTCGGCGCCGGATCGCATTCGAGCGGCTTGAGCACGACGCCCGGTGGCAGCAGGGCGCCCATCGAATCCGACAGCAGCGCGAATCCGAGTCCTTCCTGAACGAGACGGAGGTGACCCAATACATTGTCGGCGCTCGAAACGGCGTGCATGCGGATCCGCGCCTGGCGGTAGAGCGCGGCGATTGCGTCGTACAACGCCGGCGCCAGCGAGCGATCCATCGTGATGCACGGCAGGTCATGCAGAAGTTCCACGGGAATGCGCTTGCGGCGGGCAAGAGCATGGTGCGCCGGCAGCATCACGACGATCCGTTCGCGCAGCAGCTCGCGGATTTCCAGCCCTTCGGCCTCGATCGGCCCGCGCAGGAACGCCACATCGAGAGTGCCTGCGAGCAGGCCGGCGACAGGTTCCACGGCGTACTTGCTATGCAGGACCAGACGCAGGTGCGGCAGGCGCGCCGCGACGAGTGGGCGAAGCTTCGGCAGAACGCACACGTCAGCGGCCGGGAAAGTACCGACCGAGAGATCGCCGGCCCGCCCGTCTGCAGCCTGCTTCGCGAGCCGGCCCGCGTGCTCGATTCGTCCCAGGATGTCCTTTGCTTCGCGCAGGAAGATGCGGCCGGCGTTGGTCAGCGCAACGTGACTCCGGCTGCGATCGAGCAACGCGACACCCACCGCCGCTTCGAGTTGCCGGATCTGCTGGCTGAGTGACGGTTGTGCCGTGTGCAGGCGTGCAGCCGCACGCGTAAAATTCAATTCCTCGGCAACCGCCACGAAATAGCGGAGATGCCGCAGTTCCACGCGTCCCGCCAAACCGTCAGACAACAGCAACCGGATTGTCGAGCGTGCCTATGCCCGATATGTTGATCCGTACCGTGTCGTTGGCCTGGAGGGTGAATGAATCCGGCGGAACAATGCCGGCTCCTGTCAGGAGAACAGCGCCATTCGGAAATTTCTGGGAACGAAACAGATACTCGACAAGCTCGTCGAATCGCCGTTTGATCTTGTCCACTCGGGTCTCACCGGTAAATACCGTCTTCCCTTCGCGACCGATCTCGAGATGAATGCTCCACTGACGAGCATCGTCTTCATTCGGTCCCACGACAACCCACGGGCCGACAGCGCACGAGCCCGTGTAGATTTTTGCCTGGGGAAGATAGAGCATGTTCTCGCCTTCGATATCGCGAGAGCTCATGTCGTTTCCGATGGTGAAACCCACAAGCTTCCCCGAAGCGTTAATGACCAGCGCCAGCTCGGGCTCCGGAACATTCCATCGAGCATCCTTGCGGATGCCGACCGGATCGCCTGGAGACACGACTTTCTCCGGAAGCGACTTGAAGAAGATCTCCGGACGCACGGCATCGTAGACACGATCATAGGCGGTGGCGCTGAACTCGGATTCGACCATGCGCGCTTCCTTGCTGCGGAGATATGTCACACCGGCGGCCCACACTTCCTGGGCTTCGACGGGCGTCCGCAAGCGGATGCCGGTGAGCGGATATTGCGCGAGTCCGGCGCGGCTGAGCCGCAAGAGTTCGTTGGCAACGTCGGGCCGTTCGAACAGTTCCTGCATTCGAAGAACGCCGGATTCCGTCAGATCGATAACGTTCTGATTGTCCGCGATCAGGCCAATGCGAGTATCAGGGCTGGTTGCGAGAGTGAATCGGCACAATTTCATGGGAGACATTGCGGGAAAGTATAATGCGCCGTCGGGAGGGATACCTTGCAAATCACAGCGATCTCTGAAAATACGCAATCAGCATTCGCCGATCGCCGATTTGGAACATCCTTTTGCAATCAGCCTTATCAATAGCTTTCCAACACAAGGGATTGATATCGATAGTGCAAAAGGATGTTCCAAATCGGCGATCGGCGAATGCTGATTGCGTATTTTCAGAACTACCTGAAGCTCTGATTCCCCACCGGCCATTTCCAGCCGTCCGCCGGACGGACGATCGTACGCATCAGCAGGCGGAAGTCTTCAGGATTCCGTCCCGGAGCACCGGTGACCACAACCTTGTCTCCGAACTTCAGCGTGGTGGCGCTGACATCCTGCGTGGCGAGCTGCGCGGCACCGCCCCACTCGACGATCCAGCGGACGGGATTTCCTTCCTTGTCCATCAGCTTCTCATCCTCGATCTGTACATACGAATGGGGATTCTGGATCTTAAACGACTTCAGAGTTCCTTTGATCTCTTTCACCGGCGCATCCTCAAGATATGTGCCTGCGAACGAGTGGTGAGCCGCCAACGGGGCCGCCAGAAGACAGGCCATAGCGACAACTGACAAAAGAGTAGTCCGGTTCATATCTCTCCTATTTCTTCTTCAGGGTGTTGTAGACGGCTTCGACGAACATCTCTGTCGTCCATGCGCCGGTGTTGGCGCCATAGCGCGTGTCGTAGTCCGCAGTGACGCGCGCCGCCTTGACCTGCGGCAGCGTCGCACCTTCGGCAATCATCGCCTTCACGCGATCTCGAACGATCGCAACCATGTCACGATACTCGACGACCTCGTGTTCATCGCTCACATAGCCGCGGCCGGGAACCACGATCGTGCCGCCTTCTCCGGAATGCTCGAAAACCGTGCGCGCAAGAATCGCGTTCAATGCGTTGATCTCGCCCTGTACAGTCCCGCCACTCGCGACGTCGATGAACGGGTACTGCGTCGTCGTGAAAACATCGCCGGCCACGATCACGTCCGCGCGACGGAAGTGCACAATGCTGTCGCCGTCGGTGATCGCGCTGGGAACATGAAAGAGTTCGACGCTGTCGCCGTTGTGAAACTTACGGGCGCGGTCGCCGATGTACGTATCGATGGGCCAGCTTGCCGCGGGAGTCGCCGGTGTGTTGAGCGAACCATTCATTCGCGGCACGACGTTCTCATGGGAAATGATCGAAGCCGTGGAGCCCGCGCCCGGAGCCGCCAGGGCAAGGAATGTTCCGATCACGCTGGGATCGGAACCGGCGTTCTTCAGCTTTTCATTGCCGCTCGTGTAGGCCGGATGAAAGCTGGTATTCGCAATCAGTCGGATCGGTTTGGGCGAGAGCTTTTGGATCGCAGCGAGAATCTTGTCCGTGAGTTTTCCGGCGCCGGTATCCACGACGAACGCGCCTTCGTCTCCGGTTTGCACGACGACATTGCCGCCATCGCCCACGAGCATGTAAACGTTGTCGCGCAACGGCAGCACGTGGATTTCGCCGTCTTTCGGATCCGGATCGGTAGCGCGGCTCGTCGGCGAAGGACCGGCAGCGGGCAGCGTCTTTGCTCGCGCCTCCGGAACCGTCGCGGTCTTCATCTTCGCCTCAAAGTCGGCATACAGGGTTTCCGGGCCGCCAAGCGCTGCCAGCACCGGCAGCTTGTACTTATTGGCGTGCTCTTCGAGATAGGGATGTTTGCCGAACAGATAGTTGGGTACCTGGTCCGGGGCCCGGCCGGTCACCTGCTCGCTGTCGTCGCAGGGGAAGAGCCAGCCACCGGGATCGATCGGCTGGCGAAAGAAGTCGGTGGTCTTGATCGACGGTTCGGTTAAAAACACGGGATCGTTGATCACCGATGTGTAGGTGATGTGATCGCCGTGCCGGACAAAGAACTCAACCAGTGTTGCCTGATCGCTCTCGGGCAATCCATTGCGGCGTAGCCAGCCCTGCTTAAGGTGTGACGTCTCGACGCGCAGCGCGTTGCCGACAAAGGTTCCGGTGGAGAACCCCATCCACGTGTGCGGCGCATAAGCCGGCGGGTGCGGACGTCCGTCCATCCAGATCACGCGGTGCCCTTCGAACGTTTGCGAATACCAGTGAATGGCGATCAGCTTCTGCAATTTTGGATCGCGCTCTTCCCACACGCGCGTATTGCCGATCGAGCGAACGGAATATGGTGCGACGTAGCCGTCGCATTGATGAAACCGCGAGGTCAGACGCGAGGGATCGTAGGACAGCGCCCAAAGACGTCCGGCTTCATTCATGGGGAAGCCCGCATAGTCGACGAGTTCAGGGCCCGCGCCGCGCTCCATGCTGTCTTCCTGCATGTTGCCGGTCCACATTCCGGAGAAATCGATTGCGGCCGGTGCTGCCGGAGCGCCGCCGCGGCCTCCGGGAGCTCCTCCGGGAGGTCCCTGAGCGCCTTGAGAAACGACCAGCGCCGCGCTGAAAATGAGTGGAAGCGCATGAAGGATTCTCATCACTGACCTCCCTTCGCGCACGGACGGGGAGTCCAACCCGCGGCGTCCGCCTGTTTCTTGAAATGCACGCTGTACCAGTAGGGTTGCGACAGATACTGGGGATCGACGACTTCCACCGTCACGGTCAGCAACGTGTCGCCGCCCGGCACCTGGAGCAGATCGTAGTATTCGGTGAACGTGGCGTTCGCGCCGTACGGCACACCATTGCGTGCGAGGTATCCAGGCTTCGCTTTCGTCGTGACGACTTTGAGAGATGCTCCGGGAGCGCCGCCTCTGCCAATTGAGAATCCACTCAGTGCTGCCGCCGGGCGATCCCACGTCGCAGTTGAAACGCCCTGCCAGTCATTGCCCTGCGCGCGTGGTGCTCCGAAGGACACAAGACGCGTTTGCGCTCCCGCTTCGCTTTCGACTTTCAGGGTATCGTCCGCTTCCCACGTGATGTGGAGGCGTCCGGGCATTCGCAGAATACCGCCGGCTCCGTAAGCCTTACACGCGTCTCCGGACGCTTCATCTTTTGCCTCATCCCAGGTTCCAGCGACTCTGCGGCCTTCGGCGTTGACAGGTATTCCGCCAACGTCGCCTTTGGGTGCGGCAGTCATTCGATAACGCCAGTCTTCGGTGATCTGGCCGAGCCAGTAGCCTGTCATATCGAAAGGCGCATTCCCGCGCCCTGCGGCAGGAGCCCCACGGAATCCCGCTGGCGGTCCTTGCCCCCACAGCGAGCATGCGAATATCACCAGGCCGCAGGCGGCCATCACAAACAGTGTTCGTCTCACTTTGCAGTCCCCCTGCCGCCGGCTTCATCTCTCACACGTTGATTGAATTTATATTCTTCCGTGGGGACGCAATAGATCTGCTCGTCCCAGCGGGAGGACTTCGCACGATCGAGTCGAAAGAGTTTTGTATCGCTGACCCAAGGGCGCGTGTACATCTCCGGATCCGTGATCGTCATCGTCAATTCCAGAGTGTCGGCATCTATACGGCGATATCGCTCCTGCAACTTCATGTTCTCGCTGTGCGGATAGCCGAACTTGTCGAGCCACGTGCGATCGTCGAAAGCGATACCGTCGACAACAAAGACATCGCCTTCCCATTTGCCGACGGAAGTTCCATTCCACGTGGGATCCACGGTGTCCGCCGCGGGAAGCTTCCGATCGACGAAGACTTCGCGCCATTCATGGTGCCATTCGAAGAACTGAATAAAGCGTCCGGGAATTTGGACGATTTCCATCGTCTGGTGCGGCGTGATGACTTCGGTGTTCAGAAGCCGGGGGATGCCGAGCGGATCGCACGTTCCCATCGGATCGTTGCCGATCGCGGGAGGAACCGCGCGCGGTCCATAGCCTGGCTTGTTGCCTTCGAACTTCTCTTTGCCTGCGGCCGTGAATGGAGCCTCGGCTGTTCCCTGTTGGTTGCCTTGCCCGGAAGACACGTTGCTGAAAGTTTGAAATCGACTCGTGCGATTCCAGTGTCCGGACAAATCATGCGGATCGAATTTCTGCTGCGGAGCCTGTGGTGCCTGCGCCGCCAGCAGTGCAATCAAAATCAGAGTAAGCATTACGGTGTCGCTCCTCGGGCAGGGGGTGGGGGACCGCCCGGTCCTGCTCCAAGAGGCCACACCTTGCCGTTAAGGGTCAGTTCCTTTGCGAGGCATGCCTTCGCGCCCGCAACTCTCGAAGGATTGCAGACCAGGATAATGTGGTCTTTGGGTTTGACCGTCGTGCGGCTCCAGCCCACATTCATGTTCCTGAGCATCAACGGCGTAGGAAGCAGTTCCGTGGCCCAGTGTGAGACGCTCCCGTCTTTCTCCTTCACATCGAAGTAAATCTGCGGGTGAGGATTCCGGTAGTCCCACTCGGTGACGGTCCCGTCGAGCGTGATCGTCTTGTCCGTTTGATACGAAATGTTGCTGCCGTGATGGGCCAGCGCGGGAAGGCTCAGCAGCAGCAGAACCAGTACGAAAAGTCGGTTTGCCATAGTGGCGGCAGTATACGGCGCGCACTCCGAACCATGAAATTGATTATTTCAATAGAAGGTATTCGGAAGGCGAATGATTGGCAGGAAAGCCTTCGGGCAGATGAACTAATTGGACTAACATCACGACATGAAGACCGTAAACGTTCAGGAGGCGAAGACGAATTTTTCCAAACTGCTGGCGCGCGTAGAAACAACCAGGGAACATATTGTCATTTGCCGCGACGGCTCCCCCGTAGCAGACCTGGTGCCTCATCGGCGTAAAGACCGCACCAAACCGCATCCCGCACTGCGCTCAGTCAAGATCGGCTATGACCCGGCCGAACCGCTTTCCGAGGAAGAATGGCCCCGCTCGAACCAATGATTCTCGACACCTGCGCCTTGCTCTGGCTCGCGACCGGCGACAAAACACTGTCGCGCGGCGCAGTAAGGAAGATCAACGAACCACTCGCAGTCTACGTTACAGCAATCAGCGGATTTGAGCTCGGTATCAAAGTCGCGAAGAAGAAACTAAGGCTGCCACTTTCTCCGAAAGACTGGCTTGAACGCGTTGTTGAACATCACAACCTGACTATTTCTTCCACTTAGTCTGGAGATATGCGTCGCCGCCACTGAACTTCCGGACATTCACAATGACCCTTGCGACCGTTTCATCATCGCGACGGCACGATTGAATGATTTGACTGTCGTGACCGCCGACGGAAACTTCGAGAAATACGGAATTACCGTAATCGGTTAGGCCTGCGAATAAAACTGGGTGGATTGATGACCGGTGCTACGGCGGCTCAGAACGAGTTGAAACAAGCCGACCTGACGCTGGTCGCGCACTTGTCACAGTTGCAGGATTCGGAAGTAGGCTTTCTAGTTCTGGACACGGCGTATTTATCGAAGGAATTTCTGGCCCGTCTGGCAGTTTTAGATCCGGCTCCCCGCGTCAATATCATTCGGTTTCATGGCCAACTCGCGCCCTGCGCAAAGTGGCGAGGAGCCATTGTGCTGCAGTCTCCTGATGAGGAAGACGTATCGGAAGAATGTGATTGTGCAGACAGCTGCGGCAAGACGAAGAGACCGCGTCGAAACTATTCGTGGGCTTTCCTGATGGCCTGAGTTTTCGAAATTGACGTTTTGAAATGTTCCGACTGCAGTGGGAGGCTCAAACTTCTTGCCGCGATACATCCACCTGGCAACACGCGAAAAATCCTCAAATGCATGGGGCTTCCCACCCGTCCGCCTCCAGTCGCACCCGCCATCTTCGGATACACATTTGAAGAATTTTAAGCGCCCTCCGAGAATTCCTCTGCGCTCATACTTCCGGA
>Ga0210380_10000700_pt1 | contig 14319 bp, 10 predicted proteins | sample PLM4_5_coexredo_FD_155476 | JGI IMG/M metagenome (GOLD analysis project Ga0210380, IMG submission 155476) | Groundwater sediment microbial communities from an aquifer in East River, Colorado, USA - PLM4_5_coex redo | ecosystem: Environmental > Terrestrial > Soil > Riparian zone | place: USA... | reverse complement strand
AAGATGGCGGACGGTCACTCGGACCTTAGCGGACGATGGGGCGGCGGGGGGGGCGGCGGTGGCAATGCGGTGCAGCGCTTCGACGCGAAGGGCAACTATCACAATCTCCGAAACGACCGGAAGGGAAGCCCCGTTAACCAGGAGCGCGATTCGGGTCTCAGTCAGCGCTTCCTTGAAAACCTCCCGCAGTACAAGCCGGAATACTGGGAGAAGGTCGATTACCTCGACGTCAATGGCAATGCCGAGGACACCAACTTCCGCTGCTTCCCGGCTGGCGTCCCGCGGATGGGACCGCCGACGAAGATCATGGCAACGCCCACCGAAGTCGTGTTCCTCTACAACCAGAAGAACACGTGGCGCCTCATTCCAATGAACCGCCCGCACGATCCGATCAATTCGAGAGATCAGAGCTACATGGGTGATTCGGTTGGCAAATGGGAAGGCGACACGCTGGTGGTCGACGTGACCGGCTTCAACGACGAGACGTGGCTCGAATGGCCAGGGTACTTCCACACGAACAAGATGCACGTCATCGAACGGCTGCGCCGCGAAGGCAACGTGCTCCACTACCAGGTGACCGTCGAAGATCCCGACGTCCTGATTCAGCCGTGGGTGATGGACGAGGAAGTGTTGCGTTTGAATACCGCGCCGATGGTGCAGGTTGAAGATCCGCCGTGCGTCGAGACGGACGGCCAGCACATGTACACGAAAGAGCGCGGATAGATCCGGGATCGGGGATCCGGGATTCGAACACGAACCGTAGAGGCGGACCTTTAGGTCCGCCTTCGTCTAGGTCCCACCACGTCAATCCTTGTAAGGATCAAACGTGTCGTGCCCGGCCATCGCGACGCCGACAGGGTGTAACGTGTGCAGCACGTCGATCGTGTCGCCGTGGTGCGCGAGGACGTCCGCGAGGCGCTTGTAGCACTGCGGCGCTTCGTCCGCGCCGCCGCCGCGCAGTTCGACACCCTGGGCCCGCAGCGTGGTCTGCCATGCCGGCCAGTTGATCTTGCCTGGCCTGACGCACGTTCCGCCCTTCCACTTGCCCTTGGCTTCCATGCGGCCCATCACGCGGCCGGCGCCATGGACAGTCGAATACAGCGCCTGTCGTGACTGAGCCGATTCCTTCCCGCGAACAATCACCGCATCATCGCCCATCGATCCGCCGACGAATCCGAGCTGCCCGGGGAAGGCCGGGGTCGCCCCCTTACGGACGACCAGCCATCGTTCGCCGTCATGCTCTTCCCACCACGCAAAGTTGTGGTGGTTGTGCACGCGGAATTCATCGCGGGCACCGAGCATCTTCAGGACGCGATTCACGACCCACTCGCGACCGGCGTACGCGTACTGGCCTGCCACGTCCATCGCCGCGAGGTAGTCGTCCGCCAGCGGCGTCCCGAGGCGAATGACGGCGGGTGGCGCGTCCATGTTGTCGTTGACCCGGTCGCCCCATTTCCTTCCATTCGCGAGCGCCAGAAAACCCGATGCGGTCTTGTAGCCGAAGCCGCGCGATCCGAAATGCACGCCGACCCACAAGCGTCCGTCCGCGCGGTCTTCGAGCAGATCGACATAGTGATTGCCGCTGCCGACCGTGCCGAGCTGCTCCTTCGCAAGCGACAGCAGCTCACGCTGTTCCGCCGCCGGGCTGTTGGCGACGGCGTCAAAGACGGCGGCATCGCGCACGCGCTCGTCGTTCTTGCGGCCAACGCCAAACGAGATCGTGCTCCAGATCTCATCCATTACCTTTGGTAGATCGAGGTCGGCGGCCTGCAGATTGGTACGCACGGCGCAGTTGCCGCAGCCGATGTCGTACCCGACCCCGGCCGGCATCACGACCGTTTGCGACGCGAGAACGCCGCCGATCGGCATCGAGTAGCCCTTGTGGTGGTCTGCGCACAGCACTCCGCGCGCGTCATCGCCGGCGGCGGCAAGACATCGATCCAGTTGGACGCGCGCCGACTCCTCGACCGGACCAAACGCGATCAGCTCATGTGGCTTGACAGTCATCTCGATACAGGATGATTCACAGGTTATGCCCAAAACGCCGACCTCGAAAACCTTTCGTTCTTCGTGGCTTCAGGTCCGCCATTTCAGGTCATCAAGCCGTCTCTCGAGGAATCGCCGCTCGCTGTCGTTGGTCACGAGCGCGAGGGCGCGCTGGTAACTTCGTGCCGCCTCCGCTGCCGATCCGGTCCGGCGCAGCAAGTCCGCGCGTGCGGCGTGCAACAGGTGGTAGTCATCGAGGTCACCATTTGCCGCCAGTCGCTCGATCAGCGCGAGCGCTGCGTCCGGTCCGTCGACCATCGCCACCGCCACCGCGCGATTGAGCGACACGACCGGCGAAGGCTGCAGCCTCTCCAGCACATCGTAGAGGCGCACGATCTGGCGCCAGTCGGTATCCTCCGGACGCGCTGCCTGGCAATGGAGCGCGGCAATCGCGGCCTGCACCGAGAACGGTCCCGGGCCGCCGCGCAACGCCTCCTCGACGAGCGGCAACGCTTCGGCGATCTGTCGCGGGTCCCAGCGGGTGCGGTCCTGTTCCTCGAGGGTCACGAGATTGCCGTCTCCGTCAAGCCGCGCATCTCTCCGCGCATCATGGAGGAGCAGGAGCGCGAGCAGCGCCGTCGCCTCCGACGGTGGCTGCGGGGCCATCAAGGTGCGCACGAGGCGCGCGAGACGTATCGCTTCGGTACAGAGATCGGTGCGGACGAGCGGGTCGCCACGCGTCGCCGCGTAGCCTTCGTTGAAAACCAGGTAGATCACCGTCAACACCGCGTCGAGCCGCTCGGGCATCTCGGCTCTGTCAGGCACTCTGTACGGAATGCCTGCGTCCCGGATCTTTCTCTTCGCCCGCACGAGACGCTGCGCCATCGTCGGCGAGGGCACGAGAAAAGCCCGCGCGATTTCGTCGGTGTCCAGGCCGCACAAGGTGCGCAGGGTCAGAGGGACTTGCGCCTCGAGCGCCACCGCCGGATGGCAGCAGGTAAACATCAATCGGAGGCGATCGTCCTCGATGAGATCGGAGTCGTAGTCCGGTTCTTCGACGACGGCCGTCAGCTCCGCCGCGTACGATTCGAGCTTGCTCTCGAAACGAGCCTGCCGGCGGATGCGGTCGATCGCCTTGTTTCGGGCGGTCGTGATAATCCACGAACGAGGAAACTCGGGGACGCCCGCGTCTCGCCAGTGGTCGAGAGCAGCTGTAAAAGCTTCCTGCGCAGCCTCTTCGGCCACATCGAAGTCGCCGACGATCCGGATCAGCGTCGCGACGATGCGGCCCCAATCCGAGCGGTAGAGGGCGTCGACGGCGGCGGGAACATCGGCGGGCATTCTAGAGTTTAAATCCCAAATCCCAAGCCCCAAATCCTAAACTCCAAAATCACAGCCGCAGCTATATTGGTTCGCCTTTGGGATCTGGAACTTGGGATTTGGAATTTGGGATTGTCCAATGTCGATCGGGGCACTCACCGTTCGTCTCACAGGCGGAGGAACAGGAACAACATGAAATACATGCTGCTGATTTACGACGACGAGAAGATCTGGGCCACGATGCCCGAGGCCGAGCGCCAGAAGATGTTCGGCGAGTACATGCAGTTCAGCAAGGACGTGCAGGAGAGTGGTCACTACAAGTCGGGGGCCCCGCTGCAGCCGACCTCGAAGGCGACGAGCGTCAAGGTCCGGAACGGCAAGCGACTCGTGACCGACGGCCCGTTTGCCGAGACGCGCGAACAGCTCGGCGGGTACTACCTCGTCGAAGCGAAGGACCTGGACGAGGCGATTGGCATCGCCGCGCGGATCCCGTCGGTACGGCTGGGGACGATCGAGGTGCGCCCGGTGATGGAGATCCCGGCGGCCACTTAGAAATCCCAAAACCCAAATCCCAAATCCCAAATCCCGAGGGGATTGGAATCGAAGGACGCAGAGGCCGACCTTGAGGTCGGCCTTCGTCTGGGGAGTTGGGAGTTGGAGGTTGGGAGTTGTCGCGTCTAGTTCACGGCGAAGCAGTAGAACAACCCGTCGCCGCCCGTCGACCTGAACTCATCCTGGCTGCAGCCCATCGTGTCGTGAGCGGAGTTCCACGACTTGCCGGTGACAGGATCGTTGCCGTCGCGATCGAAGTGGCCGACACGTGCCTTGCCCGACATCGGGAAGTAGCGCACCCAGTTACCGCACGTCGTGTTGGCGGAATCCGACCCGGGGTACGCCGAGCCGTCAGCCTGCGAGCCCGTCAGGATGTCGTGCTTGTTCGGCGTGTCGCCGCGACCGGGCAGCATGTCGCCCTTTTCCGTGATCGCCGTCTGCTTGCTGATCTTGTTGTTGTTGCTGTGGAGATCGGCGACGCTGCTGGCGATCATCACGCCTTTAGCGTTGTACCAGGGGCCCGTGCCGATCCGCTCACGCGCGTTGATCGTGGGGTGACCGGCGGAGCCGTTCTCGCTCAGGTACGCGTGCCACGTCTTGGCGCCGGCGCCGGCCGCTGTAGCCAGCATCTGGCAGTGCCGATCGGCGCCAAGCAGGCCCCCGAGGTTGCCCCCCTTGCCGGGACCTGCGCTGGTCACGAAAAAGCTCATAGAATTCGCGGGTGGCGCCTGCTGAGCGGGCGCGGATGATGCGAAATACACGCAGATCATGAGCGCGGCAGACAGAGTTCGCGCCGGATTCATGCGGATCTCCTTTCGAGAAACGGGTGGAGAAGTGTAACATCTGACCATCTACGCCTCGTTGAACCTGTGTTGGTTTTCCTCAGGAGGAAAAAAACATGTCGAAGTTTTCGCTCGGACTCCTGGCGGCGGCCGCCGCCTTCATGTGCGCGGTCATTCCCGCGTCCGGCCAGAGGGGCGGTGCAGCGCCTATCGTGCTGCCCGACGGGCCCGGCAAAGAGACGGTCCAGACCCAGTGCAGCCGTTGCCATGGGCTGAACATGATCACCGGATCGTGGGGCTACGACAAGGCGGGCTGGAACGAGGTGTTCAGCTCGATGGTGCTGTTGCCGAAGGAGTACGCCGATTCGGCCGCGTCCTACCTCGGCACGCACTTTCCGGAAAAAGGGAGACCGAAGACGGTCGTGATTCCCGGAGACGCGAAGGTCAACATCAAGGAATGGCTCGCGCCTTCGCTCGGCTCGCGGCCGCACGATCCGCTCGCGGCCGCCGACGGCACCATTTACTGGACCGGCATGTGGGCCAGTGTGATCGGGCACGTCGATCCGAAGACCGGCGCGATCAAGGAATATCCGCTTAAGCCGATGACCGGACCGCACGGGCTCACGGAGGACCGGGCCGGTAACATCTGGTTCACTGGCAACACCTCCGCCATGGTCGGGAAGCTCGATCCGAAGACCGGTGTCGTCACCGAGTACAAGATGCCGGATCCCGCAACGCAGCGTGACCCGCACACGCCGTTGTTCGACCGGAAAGGCAACCTTTGGTTCACGATGCAGCAGGCGAACAAGGTGGGCCGGCTGAACCCGCAGACGGGCGAGATCAAGGTCGTGGAGATGCCGCAGCCGAGATCGAACCCGTACGGCATGGTGATCATGTCGAACGGGAACCCGTTCATCTGCGAATTCGGCGGGAACCGCCTCGCGATGTTCGATGTCGACACGATGGCGATCACCGAGTACACGCTGCCGAACCCCGAGACTCGGCCGCGGCGCATCGCCATCGACAGCGCCGACAACATCTGGTACGGGGATTACTCGAGGGGGTATCTCGGCCGGTTCAACCCGAAGACCCGCGAGACCAAGGAATGGCCGTCGCCAAGCGGTCCTATGTCGCAGCCGTACGGGATCAGCGTCATCAAGGACATCGTGTGGTACAACGAGTCCGCGATACGGCCGAACACGCTGGTGCGCTTCGACCCGAAGACCGAGAAGTTCCAGAGCTGGATCATCCCCGCAGGCGGCGGCGTCGTCCGCAACATGAGCGTGCTGGCGAACGGCAACCTGGCGATGGCGGAGAGCGGCGTCAATCGCGTCGCGCTTGTCGAGATCACGAATCCGCCTGCGCGGGCAACCCGATAGGGCCGGGCAACAAGGCGTAGATATTCCCGGCAGCGCCGGCCGACGCTGCCGGGATTCCCAACTCCCAAACTTCCAACTCCCAAGACGTCTTGGGAGTTGGTTTTCATATCAACGCTGGTTTCACTCTCCCTGTCCTGGCCACGTTGAGCGCGATCGCGATACCGAAGAGGACAAGTCCAGCCACGTCCGAGAGCGTTCCCGCGTAAAAGAGCAGCAGGCCGCCGGCGGTTGCCAATGTCCGCTCCACGGCATTGGCTTCAGAACGGATCCATCCGCCCAGCCCGGCGCCCAGCGCGAGGATCCCGATGACCGCGGTGCCGGCCGCCATAAGAACGTCCCCTATCGGCGCCTGTAGAAGGAGACCCATGCCCTGTTTGCTCAGCGTGAACGCAAACGGGAACACGAACGCCGGCAGCGTGTATTTCCACGTCAGCATCATCGTCGGCACCGGCTTGGCGCCGGTGATCGCAGCAGCCGCGAAAGGCGACAGCGCGGTCGGCGGGCTCACTTCCGACAGAACGGCGTAATAGAAGATGAACATGTGTGCTGCGAGATCCGGTACGCCCACCTTGATCATCGCCGGTGCGACCATCACGGCCGCGATGATGTATGACGCGGTGACCGGCACCGCGAGGCCCAGCATCCAGATCGCAAGCGCCGAATACAGCACGGTGAGGAATAGATACCCGCCCGCCAGATCCACGATGAGGCCCGAGATCTTGAGTCCCAGTCCCGTGAGCGTCACGGTGCCCACGATGATGCCGGCCGTCGCGGTCGTCGACGCCACAGGCAGCACGCTGCGAGCACCGGTGTAGAGAGCGCCCAGCAGCCGGCGCGGCCACAGTGCGTTCGCCCGATCCACGAAGCTGAGCGCGATCGCGATGATCATGGAGAAAAACACCGCACGGAACGGCGACATCCCCAGGATGAGCATGAGGGGAATACCGACGACGGCGAGGAAGTGATATCCGTGCCGCTTGGTGAGCTGCCACAGCGGCGGCGTCGCGATCGTCACAGCCCGTGCGCCCGCCCTGCGCGTGTCTGCCTCGATCATCAGGAAAATGGAGAAGAAGTAGAGCAGTGCCGGGATCGCCGCCATCACGATGACCTTGAGGTACGTGATGTGGTTGAACTCCGCGATGATGAACGCCGCCGCGCCGAGCGCCGGGGGGCAGATGATCGCGCCAATCCCCGCGGCGGAGAGTATTGCGCCCCCCATGTCGGGCTTGTAGCCGGCACGCTTGAGCATCGGCCACGCGACCGAGCCTAGCGTGACGGTGTTCGCAACTCCACTGCCCGAAACGGTGCCGAGCAGCAATCCTGCGACGGTGACGGCTCGTCCCGGACCTGCGCCGCCTCCTGACTTGCCGACGGCGGCCAGCGACCATTCGAGGAAAAACTTACCGGCCCCGGACGCACCAAGGATGGCGCCGTAGATAGAGAACAGGATGATGTAGCTCGCGGCGACATCGAGCGGGACGCCGAAGACCCCCTCGAGCGTCATGTAGATCGTCCCGACAATGCGTGACAGATCGTAGCCGCGGTGAGCGACCATCCCGAGGCCGACGAGATCGAGCAGCGGGCCGTAGAACGTATAGAGGATGAAGGCGGTTGCCGTAATGGGCAGCACCCACCCCGCGGTGCGCCGGGTCGCCTCGAGCACGAGCAGGATGACGATGGCGCCGAGGAGCATGTCGCGCCCCGTGGGATCGGCCGCGCGATAAATGAAATTGTCGAAATCGATCAGCGGCCACGCCAATGCCACGACGGACAGCGCGATGAAGAGCCAGTCGAGCGCGGACACCCGCGTGCGGTCGCTCGGGCTCGCCGACGCCGGGTAGAACATGAAACTCAGGACCAGAACGATCAGGAGAAAGCTGGCGCGATACACCAGCGGCTGCACGATGCCGACAACCCAGTAGAGCGCGTACAGCGACAGGCAGATCGCCAGGGTCGTGGCCAGCCGCGCTGGCCATCCGGTCAGCTGCCGTGTTGGAGATTCGAGCTCGTCGTCAGGGGCGGTTGGGAGTGGGACCTCGGGGACGCTGACTACTTCCACACACCGCGCTCCTGGTAGTACCGGATTGCGCCGGGATGAAACGGCGCCGGCGAGCCCTGTGTGGCGGTGTCGATGCTCAGTTTCTTCGCCTCGGGATGAATGGCGGCGAGATCTTTCTGCTTTTCGAAAAGTACCTTCGTCAACTCGTACGCGAGGTCGTCGCCCATCGTGTCCTCGACGACGAGCGCGTTCGCGACCCCGACGACGCCAATGTCGGACGTGGCGCCTGGATAAGTGCCGTGAGGAATCACCAGGCGGAAGTACAGGCCCGGTGTGTACATGGACCGCAGCGCGGGCAGGACGCCATCATTCGGAATCAGTTTCAGGATGACGCCGACCGTGCTGGCAAGATCGAGCAGCGATGCCGTGGGCAAGCCGCCGCTCCAGAAGAAGGCGTCGATTTTCCCGTCCTTGATGGCGTCGACAGACGCATTCACGCTGAGACTCTGCTTGCGGATGTCCTTGTCGGGATCGAGTCCCGCGGCGCGCAGCAGGCGGAACGCAATCACTTCGGTGCCGCTGCCCGGCGAGCCGGTGGATACGACCCGTCCGCGCAGATCGGCGAGCCGCTCAATGTTCTCCCCTTCGGTCGTCGCCACGTGCGTGTAGTTGGGATAGAGCACCGCCAGGGTACGTGCCTTGACGGGGGCTTTCGCGAACGGTCCGCGCCCGCCAATCGCGTCGTCCAGCGTGTCGGTGAGCACGAATGCGATGTCGACCTTCCCGAGCTGAATGAGCTTGAGGTTATCGACCGAGGCGTTGGTGACCTCGGCCGTGGCGTCGACGTTCGGGATCGACTGGCTGATCACGCGCGCCAGCCCGCCGCCGTACGGATAGTAGACGCCGCCGGTGTTGCCGGTGGCGACGGAAAGCCGTAGGGTGCCGCCATGTGTCCTTGCGTACTCACGCGGGTTGAAGCCCGCCGCGGCAAGGCCGATGGCGAACAGGACAAGCGCGCCGAAGATGAGAGCCGGAAGTCGTGAGGTCATGGAATCAGCGGGGCATTCTACGCCTGCTTCGCGACGTTATATAATCGGGCGCTTTTCTGCGCCACTTTTTCGATCTGAAGGAGATTCTATGTCGCGGTTTCTACGCGTCCTCGGCGCTGCCGTTCTTGCGATGACTGTTGTGCCGGCCTTCGTCGCGATGAATTCAGTCCGCGCGGCCGACGGGCCGCAGCTGCGGGTGATCTCGAGCCGCCCGGACATGGTGAGCGGCGGCGACGCGCTCGTACGCGTCGATCTTCCTGCAGGCATGGCAGCGCGCGACGTCGTGAAACTCACGCTCAACGGCGCTGAGGCGCGCGCGAAATTGAAGGACGACGTCGGCGGGCGGTCGCTGACCGGTCTCGTGACCGGCCTGCGGAACGGACCGAACACGCTCGAAGTGACGGCCAGTAACAAATCGTCGGCGAAAATCACGCTGGTCAACCATCCGATCACCGGACCGCTGTTCGCCGGCCCGCAGGAACAGCCATTCGTCTGCATGACCGACAAGTTCAAGCTGCAGGGTGGCGGCACGCTCGGCCCCGCGCTCGATGCGAACTGCTCGATCGCGATGCGGGTCGACTACGTCTATCGCTCGAAGGCGGACGGCAAGCTGAAGCCGCTGGCCGATCCGAAGACGGCGCCGGCAGACGTCGAGATAGTGGAGTCACCCGGGATCACGGGTGCGGTACTCGGGACCCGGATCCCGTTCATCGTTCGCATCGAGACCGGCACGATCAACCGCGGGATTTATCAGATCGCCGTGCTCAGCAATCCGGCGACCGAGCCGGTCATCGATCTTGTGACGCGGCCGGCGGCCTGGAACGGGCGCCTGATCTACACCTTCGGCGGCGGCTGCGAGCCGGGCTGGTATCAGCAGGGCGATTCGACCGGTGGCGTCGATGACGATGTGCACCTGCGGATGGGATACGCGGTCGCGTCGAACTCGCTCAATGTCCAGGGGAACAACTGCGGCGACGTCGGCACCGCCGAGACGATGGCGATGACGAAGGAGCACTTCATCGAGGCGTACGGCGTGCCGGCGTTCACGATCGGCTGGGGCTCCTCGGGCGGATCGACGCAGCAGCATGCGATCGCCGAGAACTATCCCGGGCTCCTCGACGGATTGATCACCGGACGCAGCTTTGCGGACGGAACGTTCGCGAGCGCCACCAGCAGCGGTGAAGGCCGCCTCTTCGTGCACTATTTCGACAAGCTCGCGACTGACAAGTACACCGACGAGCAGATCGTCGCGATTACCGGGTTCCCGGTCGCAGCCACGATTCGCAACCTCTCGCGCGTGCGTGCGCCGCGCTTCAACCCGACGGAGAGCTGCCCCGAAGGGCTGGCTGCCGACCTCAAATACGACCCGGTGAAAAACTCGAATGGCGCACGGTGTGACGTCTGGGATCACAGCGTGAATGTCTATGGGCGCGACCCGAATGGCTTCGCGCGCCGGCCGCTCGACAACGTTGGCATCCAGTACGGCCTGGCCGCGCTCAACGCCGGCAAGATTACCGTGGCGCAGTTCCTCGAGATCAACGAGAAGATTGGCGGCTTCGACGTCGACGGCAACATGGTGCCGGACCGGATGGTGGCGGATCCGATCGCCACGCGCGCTGCCTACCGAACGGGCCGCCTGAACCAGGCTCAGGGCGGAATGGGCAGCCTCCCGATCATCGACTACCGCACCTACTACGACGATCTGGCGGGCGGCGACGTCCACATGCGGTTCCAGACCTTCACGACCCACGCGCGGCTGCTGAAGGCGACAGGCACGACCGACAACCGCGTGATGCTCACGCAGGACAAGCGCTATGGCGCGTTCGAGACGAAGAGTCCCATGCTGCGCGAGGCGCTCGGTCAGATGGATCAGTGGCTGACCGTCCTCTCAAAGGACACGTCGAACGATTCCGCGATCGCGAAGATTCGCCGCGCGAAGCCGGCCGGCCTCGTCGATGCCTGCTGGACGAAGGACGAGACGCCCCAGAAGATCGTCGAGAAGCAGCAGTACCTGGCGGGGCGCTGCAACGACATTTACCCGTCTCACTCGTTCCCTCGCGCGGTGGCCGGTGCCCCGATCACGAACGACATCATCAAGTGTCAGCTCCGGTCCGTCACCGCGTCCGATTACAAGGTCGCGTTCACCGCTGATGAGATGACGCGGCTCAAGAAGCTCTTCCCCGGCGGCGTCTGCGACTGGTCGAAGCCGGGCGTCGATCAACAGCCGCTTTCGGGGACGTGGCTGACATTCAACACCGAGCGAGGAACGAACTGAATGCGGATGAAGGCCATTACTGTTGTTGGTGTGATCGGACTTGCGGCGTCGCTCGCCGCGCAGGCGCCGGCGCCGCGGGCGCCGCAGGGGCAGGCCGCGCGGACACCTGGCGCCGCCCCCGATTTGCGGCAGGTGCTCTATGACATGGCCGATTCGATCGGCATGCTTCGAAACGCGCAGGAAGTCGATCGCATCGGCAGCATGAACTACTGGGCGACTGGCACGATCGTGTCGGGAACCCAGACGTGCAAGGTCGTCGACTACAAGGCAAGCGTGAACTGGATCCACAAGGGGATGCGCGTCGACTACAAATGCGAGGGATCCCCGCAGCGGCACGTCGAGGTCGTGAAGGACAACCTGGCGTGGAACGAAACCGAGCCTGGCAAGGGCGGCGCGCCTGCGGCCGGCACGGCCAACGATCGCGCGCTCTTGCTCTGGACGCTGCCGGCAGGCGCCATCAAGGCGGCCAACGAGGCGGGCGCCGCCACGAAGGTGGGCGTCGAGAACGGCAAGACCGTGGTGAACTTCCCGATCGCGTCGCTGAACGCGACGATGAAGCTTACCCTCGACAAGGACAGTCACATCGAGCAGGTCGAATCGCGGATGGGCACGGTAACCGCTGTGACGACCTACGCCGAGCACGGCGACTGGAACGGCGCCGACTACCTCAGCGATGTCCTGTTTCCCAAGCGAATCGTGCAGAAGCGGGGAACCGCGACACTTATGGACCTGACGGTCACCAAGACCAACACGTACAACCCGTACGTCATCATGCCGGTGCCCGACGTCCCAGGGGTTTCAGGACGTGCGTCTGGGGGAATCACGGGTCGGTAGTGCAGGCCCGAGTCCCTCGGGACCAGGCGTGCCAGTCTGTAGAACTCTGTATCCTGTCTCGCTGCGGCGGGTCTGAAAGGACCCGCCGTAGGCACGGTAATTTTATTTTCCAGGAGGAATCGATGCGGCGGATCGCGTCTCTCTTTCGCCAGCCAATCGGTCTGTTCGTGGCGCTGGTTGTGGTTCTCGCGCTCGGACGCGCGGTCCCGGAGGCGGCCCAGGCAACCACCGGCGCTATTTCGGGCACCATTACCGACACCCAGGGCGGCGTGCTGCCCGGCGTGACGCTGACGGTGACCAACGCCGACAACGGCAACGTCCGCACGGTCGTGACCGAAGCCGACGGCAAATACCGCACGGCGGGTCTCCCGCCAGGACGCTATGACATCCGCGCCGAGCTTCAGGGCTTCGCGACGGTTGAGGTCAAGAGCCTCGTACTCACGATCGGCCTTGAGTATCCAAAGGACATCTCGATGGGCGTCCAGACGCTGCAGGAATCGGTGACGGTCACTGGTGAAGCGCCCGTCGTCGAGACGACGAAGACCGAAGTGGGAGCCGTTGTGACACAGGAGCAGATCTCGATTCTGCCGGTCCAGGATCGCTCCGTCGTAAACCTCACGCTCCTGGTGCCGGCGACCGGCCAGGACACGGCGCGCGTCAAGCGGCCGAACGCGTCAGTCGGCGCCGCCATCGGCACGGCCTCGACGAATTTCCTCGTGGACGGCGTGCCGAACGTCACCGCGAAAACGGCTGAACCGCGCAGCGACATCCCGCAGGCCGGCGTCCGGGAGTTCGCGGTCCATACGTCGCAGCAGCCCGCGCAATACGGCTGGCGTCCGGGCGGCACCGTGTCGATCGTAACCAAGAGCGGCACCAACACGTTTACCGGCGAAGCGTTCGAATTCTTCCGCAACCAGACGATGAACCGTCTCGACAAGTTCGCGCAGGCCGCGGTTGACGCCGGCCAGGGCGACAAGCCGAAGTACAGCCGCAACCAGTGGGGCGGCGCGCTCGGCGGTCCGATCATCAAGAACAAGCTGCACTTCTTCGGCACGTACGAGCGCACCGACGAGCATGCGTACTTCACGGTAAATGCGCTGCCGCAGTTCTACGGGTCGTTCAACGGCGCGTACCGCGGCGGGTTTGGGCAGAACCTCGAGATGTTCCGCGTCGACTACCAGATGACGCCGAATCAGAACCTCATGTTCCGCTACCTGAACGAGCACACGCTGTTCTACTGCAACGGTTGTGGCGGCGCCGCCTCGAACTTCGGCGCGGGCGACGAGTTCATTCCGCGCTACACGAGCGCCGGCACGCACACGTATGTGCTCAACAGCCACATGGTCAACGAGATCAACTGGCAGTGGGCGCGGCAAACGGATACCACCGCGATGAGCAGGGACTTCACACCGTCGGCGTGCAACACGAAGCGCACCGTCCTTGGCGGCGAAACGCTCGGCTGCACGCGGTATACGTTCCCCAGTGGCTTCCAGTGGGGCTACGCGCAGTGCCTCCCGCCCTGTATGCAGAACCCCGGCACGACGACGCCCTTCAAGGACATCTATGACGCGTTGTCGATCAGCATGGGCAATCACAACTACAAAGTGGGCGGGGCGTACAGCAACTACAAGACGCACGAGGATGCGGCGCCCAATCCGCTCGGCACCTGGACGTTCAGCGTTGACCAGTACTTCAACCCGAGCGATCCAAATTTCGACATCACCAAGTTGACCGGCGCGCGGCAGTACCAGCAGACGTGGCCGGTGGTCTTCCGCGACATTCCGAATCACCTCTACACGGGCTACGTGCAGGATGAGTGGAGAGCGAAGCCTGGGGTGACGCTGAATCTCGGCCTTCGCGTCGACTACCAGACCATGGCGTGAGACGAGTGGGTGACGATGGATCGCTATCCGCGTCCGCTGCCGTATGTCGACTTCGCGAGCCGCGGCGGGAAGCCGCTGTGGCAGCCGCGTATCGGCCTGGCGTGGGACGTGCTCGGCGACGGCAAGACCGTCGCGCGCGCCGGCTTCGGCACGGCCTACCAGGTGTTCTTCAACGGCAACCAGGGCAACGAGCTGGTCGCGCTGCTGCAGAACAACATCAACATCACCAATCCGTCGTATCCCGATCCGTTTGGGGGACG
>Ga0210380_10000698_pt1 | contig 14408 bp, 15 predicted proteins | sample PLM4_5_coexredo_FD_155476 | JGI IMG/M metagenome (GOLD analysis project Ga0210380, IMG submission 155476) | Groundwater sediment microbial communities from an aquifer in East River, Colorado, USA - PLM4_5_coex redo | ecosystem: Environmental > Terrestrial > Soil > Riparian zone | place: USA... | reverse complement strand
CGCTCGCTTGTCTGCGCTCTGGGGAAGAATTCGATGTCATCGTGACCGACATGCAGATGCCGGAAATGGATGGCGTCCAGTTGGCCGGGATGATCCGCGCGTTGGAGAATTGCAAGTCTGTTCCCCTGGTCATGCTGACTTCGACGGGGCGGCGCGACCTCAAAGGCGAGATTTTCGCGGAAGTTCTCACCAAGCCGGTCAAGGTGGCGCAGCTACTCGATGCTTTGGCGAAAGTATTAGGTGGTTCCGTCAGAAGCGACTCGGCCGCTAAACCGGTCATAGAGAAGGATTTGGCCAAACTTTGTCCTCTAAGAATTCTTCTCGCCGAAGACAATGTTGTGAACCAAAAGGTGGCTATCAAGATACTCGACAAGATGGGTTACCGCGCCGATATCGCCTCGAACGGGCGAGAAGCCGTCGAAGCCGTCGAACGACAGAAGTACGACGTCATCTTGATGGACGTGCAAATGCCGGAAATGGACGGGGTCGAGGCAACCACGAAGATCAGAGAAAAGTTTAGCGACAACCGACCGTGGATCATTGCGCTGACCGCGAATGCCCTACATGGCGACCGCGAACGCTATCTCGGCGTCGGCATGGACGACTACGTCAGCAAGCCGATCCGGGTGGATGACCTGGTTAAAGCCCTAGTGCAAGCGGGTGGGCAAATCTCCTTGCAGAAGAAAAACGTGTCGGTGCCGGATTCCTCGCCGTTGACCCGCTTGGAGCTGTGATGAGGGAGAAGTCCTGCATCATGATTGAACGACGCCGATTGAATAGCGAGTGCAACCGACTTGGCGGTCGTTTGCGATATCTATCCGAGGTTTATCGGTCGGCTGCCGGTCAATGTCTTTGACCCCAGGTAGTGGGGTGTATCTGGGGTTCCCGTGCGGCGCCGCGCTGAAAGCGGCGGCAACAAGCGGTTGAGAGACCAGGTCGCTAGAGGAAGTCCGGAGACCGAAAGTATGACCCGAAACTTGCGCCTTTCAATATTTGCCTTTGGCTTCATTGCTGCCTTCGGCGGGATGACATGGCGTCATGATGCCGTGCCGAAATCGGCGCTGATGCTCGCCACCGAAGTTTTGGCGAGCAGCGATAACGAACCTCGTCCAATTCCCGCTCAAGTCGAGAGGTCGCATTACACGCCGAACTCGCGCTTCGATAAGTTCTTGGGCGGCAATTTGAACGCCATAAAAAAATTTAAATCGACACTTGTTTAAAGTTCCGAGTCTCAGAAATGTTGCGCTGACCCCGCCGTATTTTCATGACGGTAGCGCGCATTCGCTTGGCGAAGCCGTAGCCACTATGGCCCGTTTTCAATTGGTGCGCCGGCTTACCGGGGAGGAAACCGAGGCGATAGCCGGCTTTTTGCGCACGTTGACGGGCGAATATCGTCAACCCGAAAGTCGCCGCAAAAATGCTGCAAAAACTTGGTTACCAATCTGATGTTGCAAGCAATGGCATTGAGGCGGTCAACGCCGGACATGCAAGGAATGTGAATTTCGCACGATTCCCATCGAAGTTTGCTGGTTCTTGTACTTGGCGGAGACTTAGTGAATCGGTTCTTGGCATTGGCTTTGCTCTGCGTTGGTGTGGCATCAGAAAATTAACATTTTTGGCCGGTTGCCGATTGGTAAGTTGACGTAGTTACGTCAAGAAGTTGGCGACGGCGTAGGAAGACATAAGTTTTAAGCGCTACCATGGCCCAAGTTCTTTCCCAAGACGAAATTGACGCGCTGCTCGGCGGTATCGCCACCCAGCAGGTCGCTACGGCGGAGACTGCTCCGGGAGAATGGCCAACTGAACCGGGGAGCTCTACTCCGCCGGCACGGACCAGCGAGTTTAAACCCTATGATTTCACCCGCAGCGATATTTCGAGCCGTGGGCGCCTGCCCGGTCTCGAGGTCATTCTCAACGATTTTTCGCGCCGGCTGCAAAGCCTGTTCGCTTCGCAGTTGGGCAAATCCGTGGACGTCACTTATGACGGCATGGAAGTGGTCGCCTACGGCACGCTAATCCAAAGCTTGCCGCTGCCGGGGAGCATCCACGTCGTGCGCCTCGAACCGTTGCGCGGCATGGGCATGATGGTCATGGAGGCGCGCATCGCCTTCGCCATGATCGAATTGTTTTTCGGCGGTACCGGCAGCAAGGCGATGAAAGTCGAGGGGCGCGATTTTACCACCATTGAAAACTCCTTTCTCGGCAAATTCGTCGCGCATATGCTCAAGGGCATGGAGGAGTCGTGGCAATCGGTCATTGCCCTCAAAACCCGTTACGTCCGGGCCGAACAAAATCCCTATCTCTTAAACGTCGCCAGCACGGCTGACCCGATGATCTTGGCTACCTATACGGTCAATATGTCGCCGATCAGCGGCTCGATCATATTTGCGCTGCCGCTGGCGGCCATCGAAGAGCTGCGCAACCAGCTGAAAGTGAGTGTATTAGTGGACGACAATCCGGATAATCTAGGATTGTTCAAACGCGCGCGCCAGCCCTTGCTCGGTGTCGAGGTCGATGTCCGAGCGGTGGTCGATGTGGTCAATATGAGCCTGGGAGAGATCATGAGCTTGCGCGCCGGCGATGTCATTCAATTGAATGTCGCTGGACTCGACGATGTGGAGTTGTGGGTCGAAGGCAAGCGTAAATTCATCGGCAAAGGGGCGCAACAAACGGTAACAAGGTGTTCGTCAACGCGCGCGCGTGCGAGTAGCCACGACACGTAGAAAGACGGAGAAGGATTACCCCCATGGACGAAGTGATCAACGATAAAAATGGCGGCCGGCAGGCCAGCGACCAGTTCGATCTAGCGATGCTAATGGACGTGCCGCTCAAGGTTACCGTCGAACTCGGGCGCACCCGCATGACGATCGAAAATCTGCTCAAGCTCAATCAGGGTTCGGTGGTGGAGTTGAGCCAAATGATCGGCGAGCCCCTCGACATACTGGTGAACAATAAATTGATGGCCCATGGTGAAGCCGTGGTGATCAAAGATAAGTTCGCCGTGCGCATCCTCGACGTGGTCAGCCCCGAGCGGCGCATCGAGAACCTCGGATAATTTCAATTCAACTTAATCAAGGTGTGATCGGATGCAAATAACCCGACGACGGTTCGTCTCCTGGCTCGGCGCCTCGACGGTGCTGGGCGGTGCTAGTTTGGCTTATGGAGCGGCTACCCCGGCCGAAGCGCTGTCGACGATCCTGCGCGATAGCAAACCTAAGACCGATAAAGAAAAAGCCGCTCATGGCACGGCCGAGGCTCAACCGAAGAACGCCGCCACGGAGCATAAGCGGCTCACCACGGCCGAGGAGCTTTGGGTCGACTTGATCGAAGGCAATCGCCGGTTTATCGCCGGCAAGCCCAAGACGCGGCCCTTGGTCGCAGCACGCGAGCAGCTGGCCAACGGCCAGCATCCGCAGGTGATCGTGCTCGGCTGCGCCGACAGCCGGGTCAGTCCGGAACTGGTTTTCGACAAAAATTTGGGTGAACTCTTCGTCGTGCGCACGGCAGGTAATATCACCGATCCCATCGCCCTCGGCAGCATAGAATATGCCGCCGAGCATCTCCACGCCAAAGTCATCGTCGTTCTGGGCCACGAGAAATGCGGCGCAGTAATGGCGGCCGCGTCGGGCGAGAAGATGCCCACGCCCAGTCTCGATGCCATCGTCAAACGGATCTTCCCGGCGATTGAAAAATACACGATCTGCGCTCAGGGCGACCAACTGTTCGGACTGGCTGTGGAAGCGAATGTGCAGCAGAGTGCCCGCGATATCGTCGCCGAGAGCACCCTACTGCAAAGAGAAGTAGCCGAGCGCAAACTCACGGTTATCCGAGCGGTCTACAAGCTCAAGACCGGCGAAGTGTACCGGCTGAGTTAGCTTCTACTTAAGCTAGAATAGATTTTTCACCACGAAGCGGTGAAAACCGATTTTCATATTTCGCTGCACTATGGTCGGTCTCGATGCTCTCAGTGCGCCTTCGTTTCATGGACTTTTTCAGCTGGTTTCGCTGTGGATTTCTCAGCATTGGCTTTGTCGGTGGGTTTTGCCTCAGACTTCTCGGCGCGCGCCTTGTCAACCGCTTTGGTAGCGGATTTGTCCTCGCCTTTGGCTGCGCCGCTCTTATCGACATTTTTGATCAGAATGCTGATGCGGCGGTTCTCGGCGGCCAACGGATCGTTGGGAAGGCGTAACTTACGATCGGCGTAACCGACGACTTGCTCGAAACGGTGAGAGGCGATGCCGAGTTCTTCGAGATCGCGCCGGGTGTTGAGCGCCCGCGCGGCGGACAGCTCCCAGTTGGAATAGAACGAATCGTTGTGAAAGCCTCGTGAGTCGGTATGACCGGCGACGATCAATAAATTGGGCGTATCTTTGATCTCTTTGGCGATCAAGCTCAAGATCTTGCGCATGATCGGTTTGACATTAGCGCTGTTGACCTCGAAGAATGCCTGTTTCTCTTTGTCGATCATTTCAATCAACAAGCCATCGGCGGTGATCGTAATCGGCACTTGATCGGTGACGTTGAGGCTCGCCTTCAACTCTGACAAACCTTCCTTGATACTGGCATGGAGCACTTCCATGGACGGCGCTTGAATGATGCCTTCGCCGAGTTTGTCTTCGCCGCCTTGGGGAATGATGCCGCGCGAACCGGTGAATACGCCAGGCTCACGGAAGTAGTGGGCGATGACGGCTTTTTCTTTGCTGTTGGACGCTCCTAGAAGCCAAAGCACGAGAAAGAGCGCCATCATGGCGGTGACGAAGTCGGCGTAGGCGACTTTCCAGGCTCCACCGTGATGGCCGCCACCGTGGGTCAGGCGGCATTTTTTTGTGATGACTCTCGGCTTGTCGTCTTTGCCATGCTTCGCCGTTTCGGCTTTGCCGCCCTTGGCTGCTGCCATGTGAGATTACTCTTTCTTGCCGCGGCAGGCGTCTTCGAGCTCTTGGGCGCCGGGCCGCTCAGTTGTGAAAACCCCGCGCCGGGCATGTTCGACGGCGATGATCGGCGCCGCGCCATGCAGATAGGCGAGAATGCCGGACTTGATGCACTGGAGATACTTCCCTTCTTCGACGAGCAAGAGTTCCATTTTTTGACAGAGCGGCTGAAGCATGGCGTAGGACACCAAGATACCGATGAAGGTGCCGACCAGGGCGACGGCGATCTTGTGACCGAGCACTTCCGGGCCTTGGTCCATAACCCCCATGGCGATGACGACGCCTAAGACCGCGGCGACAATGCCGAGGCCGGGCATCGCGTCGGCGGTTTTGGTCAGAACCTCGATAGGCCGCTTCCCTTCTTCTTCGTGGGTGGCGATCTCCTCATCCATCAAATTATCAAGCTCTTCGGCGTTGGCCGAGCCGCTGATGACCAGGCGCAAGGAATCGAGGAGCATGCCTTTAGCCGCGTGGTTGGCCATGAATTTTGGATATTTCTTAAAAATTTCGCTGTTGGCCGGATTGTCAACGTCCTTTTCCATGGCCATTTCACCGCTTTTACGCATCACCGAGAACATTTCGAACATCATGGCGAACAGTTCCATGTAGTCGGCTTTGCTATAGCCGTTGTTCATGATGGCGTTCATGATACTGGCAATCATCGCCTTGATGGTCTTGATCGGCGTGCCGATGATCAAAGCGCCCAGGGCGGCGCCGCAGATAATCAGAAATTCAACCGGTTGCACGAGGATGCCGACCGCGCCGCCCTCGATGACGAAGCCACCGAGCACCGAACCGAAGACGATTGCATATCCAATGATGGCAAACAAAGGTTCGTGACCCCTCTTTCAGACATAGGTCGAGACCGCTAGCCCCGATTCCGCTATGTTGAATCAATCGTCAAAGCTCGGCGATTCTTTAACAATACTAAAGATTTTCGCGCTTTGGGCCGATGCAAAACACGGATGGATAGAGCACCTAGATTCGCCCAGAAAATCTGCGAGCAGGTCTTGCGCCGGTGGGTAACGCCGCTGGCGTCACGGCTCGTCGAGACGATCGAAAACGAGCGCGCGCCCTTGGGCAGCGTGGAAGCCTTGATAAAAGCGAGACCGGGTTTCTCGGCCCGGCTTGTGCTTTTGGCCAATCTCGCCAATAACCCGGCGCCGCGGCTAACCGGGGTCTCGCAAGCAGCTAGCGCGCTGGGGCTGGATTATATAAAGCCGTTGACCCTCGGGCTGCTCGCCTATGAAGCAAAACCGCTTGGACCGTCCCAGAGCGAAGCGCTCTTCGATCCTGACCCGACGACGCTCCGTGACCTATGGGAACATGCTTTGGCGAGCGCCATGATCGCGGCCAAGATTGCCACCGAGATCGCCAATGTTTCGCCACTGCAAGCTTTCACCGCCGGGTTGATTCACGATATCGGCAGGGTGTTGCTGTGGCGTTATTCTAGCGTAGAGTTCGCCGCGGCTGTGGCGCTTGCGCGCCAGCAGCAGTTGTCTATTGGTCAAGCCGAGGTGAGCGCCATCGGCATCGACCACGCCGCCATGGGCGCCGCTTGGTGCGGCAAGTGCGAAATCGCCGCGCCCTTGGCCGAGCTGGTGCGCCGGCACCATGAGCCGATGACGGCGCCCAACGCGACCGGCGGTGCTGGCGTGCCGAGGCTGATCGCCATCGTCCAGGCCGCCGAATCGTTAAGCGAAACAGCGCCCCTAGGACTGAATGATGAAGGTTTACCAGAGTGCCCCGGCGCCTGGTCGTCGCTTGGGCTCAGCAAAGCAGAGTGGACAGAGACCCAGCAAATCGTTAAAGCGGAAATCGCAACCCTGCGCGACGCTTTCGGTTTTTGCGGGTTCGATCGCGCCAAGCCGGAGTTCTACCGCCGCGAGATCTCTCTGCCAAGTCCTTCTGCACCGGTGCCCGGGTCTAACCCCGGCTTGGCCGGCCGCGGCCAAGTGATCCCGTTTCCCATTTCGGCTGAAGCGGCGCGCCGCTTCGAGGCGCGCACCCCTGCCGAAAAGCTCGTCCTGCTGGTGGTCGAAGACCATGGCACGCTGTGCGAAATGGTCAGTCTATTTCTCATGCGCTGCGGATATCAGGTGCGCACTGCCAGCAACGGCGTCATTGCCTTGGAGATCTTGGCCAGGGAAGAGATTCACATGGTGTTGCTCGATTTGATGTTACCGCGGGTCGATGGTTTTGCAGTGCTGCGGCAGATTCATAAGAGCCGTCAAGAAATGCTGCCTTACATTATCGTGGTTTCCGCCGGGGCATCAGACCACGACCGGCGAAAAGCCCTCGATCTCGGCGCCAACGAATATCTGCCAAAGCCGTTTCAGCTGGCGCGTTTGCTCGAACGCGTGCAGGCGGTGGAAAAGTATCTGCTGTAACGCACCGCGGTGCAGTCGCACTAGCCATCCTGCTGGCCGATTTATCGGCCGCGTCAAAACTCTGACGCGGGCATCGGTGTTGTTGACGCCGGCCACCGGGTCGCCCTCGACATAAAGAAAATAATTCCAATCATTTACAGGCCCTAGCCCATGGCATGTCGGTTGCTGAGTTACTGTCATCGTCAGCGAGATAACGCCATGAAAAAAATCATCATCCTAGTTGTAGGGGTCCTGGTGCTGCTCGGCGGCGGCGGCGCGGGAGTGTATTTTCTCAAGCCCGATCTGTTGCCCGAAGCAATCCGCCCGAAGGATAAAAACGCCGATCACGCCAAAGCAGAGGGCGGAGAAGCGAAAGACGGTGACAAGACGGAGCATAAGAAAAAGGCCGGCAAGAAGGATGAGCATGCCCGTGAAGTCAGCGCCGACCTCGATGTTTTCGTTGTCAATCTGACCGGCGCCGGCCCACCGCGCTATTTACGCACCATGTTGAGCCTCGGCATCAAAGACGAGCATGACAAGGAAAAGATCAAGGACCGGTCCGGCAAGATTCGCCACGCGGTGATCATGTATCTCTCCGAGCGAAAGGCTGAGGAGTTGGGCGACCCGGCGGGCAAAAACAAGCTGCGCGAAGAACTGCAAAAGCAGATCGCCGAGGCGATCGACGACGATAAGCTTGTGACCAATGTCTATTTCAAGGAATTTCTCATCCAATAGGAGTCTGCGTGTTTCCATTTAGTTCCAAGAATTCTCGCGAGGGACGCCGGGATGCTGGTGGGTTGTCGGGCTACGCTGCGTTGTTGCAGCGGCTGCTGCCGGCACTACGCCGGCGCGGCAACTTGGGCAACGCGCTTGAGCATCTCGGCAGCCTGCCGTTGACGGCGCAATCGTCGCTGGCGCTAGTGCGCTTGCAGGGTGAGACGCTGCTTTTGGGGATTACGCCACAGAGCATAACCCTGCTGACCAAAGGCAGCGCCGCTGCAGTAGGCGCGCCGGCGCCGTTGCAGCCGGGCGAGTTGGGCAACCCATGAACCCATCCGCCTTCGCTCTTTTGACCGGTCCGATCAAGGGCACGGAGATGTCCGCGGCGATGGAGATCATGATTCTCCTGACCGTGCTTTCTCTCGGTCCCCTCGTCCTGGTCACGCTCACCTCGTTCACCCGCATCGTCATCGTGCTATCGTTTTTGCGCCAAGCCATGGGCACGCAGCAATCGCCGTCCAATCAAATCATCATTGCCTTGTCATTGTTTATTTCGTTTCACGTCATGGCGCCGGTCTGGCAGAAGATCGATGCCGAGGCGGTGACGCCCTATTATAAAAAGGAGATTCAACCGCAGGCGGCCCTCGAGCGCGCCTGGGAGCCGTTGCGCGAGTTCTTGTTCAAGCAAACCCGCAAAGCCGATCTGGCGTTGTTTACCGGAATCGCCGGCAACCAGGAAATCGACCCGGCCCAGGTGCCGGCCAGCAGTGTGATCCCGGCCTTCGTCATCTCCGAACTCAAAACCGCCTTTCAGATGGCGTTTCTGATTTACGTGCCGTTTCTCATCTTGGATCTCGTGGTCGCGTCGATCCTGATGTCCATGGGCATGATGTTCTTGCCGCCGGTGTTGATCTCGCTGCCGTTTAAATTGGTGCTGTTTGTTTTGGTCGACGGTTGGAATTTGTTGGTCGGATCGCTGGTGCGGAGTTTCGTATGACCCCGGAAGGTCTCATCGATATTTTGCGCAACGCGCTGCAAGTGGCGGCCATGGTATGCGCGCCGACGATTCTGTTCGGCCTGATCGCCGGCGTCGCGGTGAGTATTTTTCAAGCGACCACGCAGATCAACGATATGACCCTGGTATTCGTGCCCAAAGCGCTGGCGACCGTCCTGGCGCTGGTTTTGTTCGGCTCGTGGATGCTGCAAATGTATTTGGGCTTTACCCGGCAAATTATTCTCAGCCTGCCGACCATGATCGGCTGAGGGTCGCGACGCTAGTGCCTGTGACTAAATTAATTCCATGACATCCCTAGCACTACTGATTAGCCAGTACTGGCCCGAAGTCGTCACCTTCCTGTTGATCTTTGGCCGTACCATGGGACTGATCTTAGGCGCGCCGTTCTGGGGCAGCCATATGGTTCCCGTGCCGGTGCGAATTTGGGTCGCCATCGTTTTGGCCGTGGCGGTCTATCCGCTGGCCAAAGCCGGGGCGTTGACCATCGATTTGTCGCTCTTGTCGTTGTTCATGGCTTTGGCCGGAGAAATCTTTTTGGGTTTGATGCTCGGCTGGTTGGCGCAAATGCTGTTCGCCGGTGTGCGCTTGGCCGGCCAGGAGATCGAGATCAAATCCGGTCTCGGTTTAATTCAGCTGGTCGATCCCCATGAAGGCGGCCAGACCGGTGTCTTCTCGGCGTTCCTCGAATTGGTCGCCGGCATGATTTTCTTCGCTATGAACGGCCATCATTTGCTGATTCAAGCGTTGAACTCGAGCTACACGGTTTTTCCGCTCGCCGGCGAAAAGTTTCTGGTACGCGTCGCCGCCGGGCTGGTTAACTCCGCCGGCGAGATCTTCACCATCGCCTTGCGCATCAGCGCTCCGGTGCTCATCGGTTTGCTCCTGACCGACATTGTCTTGGGCATCATCAGCCGGGCGATTCCGCAAATGAACGTTTTCATGGTGGCGCAACCGGTGCAGTTCGGTTTCGCCATGCTGCTGCTCATGCTGTCGCTGCCGGCGCTGGTATGGTTTATCACGCGCCAACTGCCGCTGACGATGGGAGTTCCCGGCGGGGTGGGCTGAATCGCCGCCGGCTAAAATCGCCGCAAAAACTTAATTATGGCTGAACAATCGTCCAACGATAGCCTAGAAAAAAACCAAGAGGCCACTCCCAAGCGCCGGGAAGAGGCCCATGGCAAAGGCCAGTTTGCCCGCTCGCGCTATCTGATTCCCGCGGTTACGTTGGGCGCGATCGTCGCCAGCCTACGTTTCGCCGGCGAAGAATTGACGATCGGTTTGCAACGTTGCTTTGTCGGGTTTTTCGCGGCCGCTGGCACGTCTCAGCCATTGGCTGCGGCCGATGTCGCTGCACTCGCTGGCAAGGCAGCGTGGCTGCTTCTCCCCACCCTGGCGCCGGTGCTCGCCGGGGTCATGCTGGTTGGCGTGGGCGGCGGCTTTTTGCAGAGCGGTATGGTGCTCGCCGCCGAACCTTTGCGCATCGACTTTAGCCGCATCAATCCGCTGCAAGGTTTTGGCCGGTTATTCAGCGTCGATACTTTGTCGGACAGTATCAAGTCGATGGCGATCATCGCCGGCGTCGGTTCGCTCGGCGGTTTAGCCCTCAAAGCCGATCTGCCGGAGCTGGCGGCGCTGGTCGGTCTTAGCGTCCCGGACATATTTGCCTACGCCAGCCGTGAAAGCGCGAAACTCGCGAGTTGGATCGTCGGCGCGACGCTGGTCATTGCCGGCTTGGATTACCTGTTTCAGCGCTGGCGCACCTCGGTGCAACTGCGCATGAGCCAACAGCAGGTCAAAGAAGAAATGCGCGATCAGGAAGGCGATCCGCAGTTGAAGGGACGGCTTAAAGGACTACGCCAGAAATTATTGGGCAAACGCATGACCGCCGACGTGGCCAAAGCCGACGTGATCATCACTAACCCAACGCATCTCGCGGTGGCCCTGAGCTATCGCGTCGGCGAGATGGCGGCGCCGCGGGTGCTCGGCAAAGGCGCCGGCTTCATCGCCGAAAAAATCCGCGAAATCGCCCGCGCCAAAGGTATTCCCATCGTCGAGAACAAACCCTTGGCGCGTTTGCTGTATAGCCAAGTCGAAGTGGGCCGGGATATTCCCGAAGCCCTGTATCGCGCCGTGGCGGAAATCCTGGCGTACGTCTACGGCCTGCGCAATCGCGCAGCGGTGCCGAAAGCTACTGCTCTGCGGTCCTGAGGATACGAATTTTGATGTCCAACGCTGTTCCCACTTCCAATCTCGCTCGCGCCACCGAATTGATGCCCGCCGTGGGTCTCACCGGCGTCATCGTCATGATGGTGCTGCCGGTGCCGGCATTTCTGCTCGACCTATCGCTGGTCATGAGCATCGCCTTGTCCTTGACCATTCTGATCGTCTCGCTCTACGTCAAAGAAGCGCTGGATTTCGCCGCTTTCCCGACGGTGCTGTTGTTCAGCACGTTGTTGCGCCTTGCGCTTAACGTGGCTTCCACTCGGTTGATTTTGCTGCGCGGCGAAGAGGGCACGGCGGCCGCCGGCCATGTCATCGAAGCCTTCGGCCAGTTCGTCGTTGCCGGCAATTATGCCGTCGGGTTTATCGTCTTCGCGATTCTGGTCATCATCAACTTCGTGGTTATCACCAAAGGCGCGACGCGCATCGCCGAAGTGGCGGCGCGCTTCACCCTCGACGCCATGCCCGGCAAGCAGATGGCTATCGACGCCGATCTGAATGCCGGCCTGATCAATGAATCCGAAGCCCGCCAGCGCCGCCTGCGGACGCAAAAAGAAGCCGATTTTTACGGTGCCATGGACGGTGCCTCCAAGTTCGTGCGCGGCGACGCGGTTGCCGGCTTGATTATTCTCGCGGTCAATCTTTTGGGCGGATTTTTCGTCGGTGTCATGCAGAAAGGCATGACCGCAGGGGACGCCGCGCAACTCTATAGCTTACTCAGTATCGGCGATGGTTTGGTCAGCCAGGTCCCTGCGCTGATCGTCTCCACCGCCGCCGGTATGGTGGTGACGCGCACGTCGTCGGGTGGCGAACTCGGCGTGGAAATCGTCAAGCAGCTACTGTGGAATCCCAGAGCGCTGGCCGTAGTCGCGGTGGTGTTGGCGCTATTTATCTTCGTCCCCGGCTTCCCGGCAATCCCATTTTTTCTCGCCGCCGCGGCGGTGGGCGGCGCGGCTTATTACATGTCGCAGCAGGACGCCCTCGAATCGCTGGAAGCGATTGCCGAGGCTAAGCCGGCGGGCGAAAGAGCCGATGAACCGGCCCGGCCGCAATCGGTGGATCTGATCGAACTCGAAGTCGGCTACGAATTGATCCCGCTGGTCGACACCGAACATGGCGCGGTGGTGGAACGGATTCGCGCGCTGCGGCGCCAGTTCTTAAGCGACAAGGGGTTTGTCGTGCCGCAGATTCATATCCGCGACAATCTCCGTTTGACCAGCAAGCAATACGTCATCTTGATCAAGGGCGTCGAGGCCGGCAAGGGCGAGTTAAAGCCGTCCAGGTTATTAGCCATGAACGCCAGCGGCGCGGTCCACAGCGACAACGATTTGCGCGGCGAGGCGACCCAAGAACCGGCCTTCGGTCTGCCGGCGCTGTGGATTTCCACCAATGACCGGGAGCGGGCGGAAACTTTGGGCTACACCGTGGTCGATCCGGAAACCGTGCTGATCACGCATATTTCGGAATTGGTCAAACGCTACGCGCCCGAATTGCTGACCCGCCAGGACGTGCAACGGTTACTCGACGGCTTAGCCAAGGAAAATCCCAAAGTCGTCGAAGAACTGATTCCCCATCACCTGACCTTGGGCGGCGTGCAAAAAGTCTTACAAAATTTGCTGCGCGAAGAGGTGCCGATCCGCGATTTGTTGTCGGTCGTCGAAACCCTGGCCGATTACGCGCCGACGATCAAAGACACCGATGAGTTGACCGAGCATGTGCGCCAGGCGCTCGCGCGCACGATCACCTCGGCGTACCGCAGTCCCGAGGGGCTGATACCGGTGATGACTTTCGATGCCCATATCGAGCGGATGATTCGCGAGCGCCACCAAGAAGGCCTTTCCCTCGAACCCCAGGCGGCCCAACGCATCATGACCGCGGTGCAGCGCTCGGTGGAGAGTTTTACCAAGCGGGGCCAATTGCCGGTGTTTCTGGCCGGCACCAACGTACGCCGTCATTTGCGCCAATTGATCAGCCATTACATGCCCCAGGTCGCGGTTTTGTCGCACAACGAAATTGCCGCCGGCGTCAAGATCCAATCCTTGGGCATCATCAGGTGGGGCGATGAATCTTAGGCGTTTTTGGGGCCGCGACATGGGTGAGGCGTTGCGCGCCGTGCGCGGTTCGCTCGGCGCCGATGCGCTGATCAGCGACACCAGAAATGTGCCCAAAGACCAGGGCGGCGGTATCGAGATCACCGCCCTTGCCGATGGACTGATGGCGCCAGCCGACAGCATCGCTGAGGCGGCAGTTGACGCGCCGCGCAGCCCGGCGTACCCGATCGCGGAGCTGCGCCAAGAGCTCGCCGGCTTGAAGTCGATGCTCGCCTGGCTGGCGCCGGGACTCCATCATCAAGACCAGATCGTCAATACTTTGTTGGCCCATGGCTTGAGCATGGAGCTGATCGGCAAACTGACCGAGACCATGCAACAGATCGCTGGCGGCGACCCGCGCGAGCGCTGGTACCAGGCGATCGCCCAACTGATCGTCACTGGCGGCGAAATCGCCGCCGGGCGTGACCGCTTGGTTCTGGTCGGCCCCACTGGCGCCGGTAAAACCTCGAGTCTGGTCAAACTCACGGTCGCGGCATTGCAGGACCAAAGACGCTCGGTGGGCTGGATCGGCATGGATCAACGCAGTTTAGCCGGCAGCGATCCGCTCGCCGCCTATGCCGCGATTCTTGGCGTGCCCTATCAGCGCGCGATGGATCGCAAAACCCTTAGGGAGGCACTCGAGTGCTTGAGCGATTGTGTGCTCGTGTTGATCGACACCCCCGGTATCAACCCGCGCGATGCGCTGAGCGTCAAAGAGCTGGTCAAATCGTTGCACGGTTTGGCCGAGGTGCGCCGCACTTTAGTGTTTAGCGCCGTGACGCCTGACAAAGATCTCGCTGATTGGACGGCGCGCTTGCGCCCGTTGGGCGGGCAGTCGCTGTTTTTCACTAAACTTGACGAGTGCCGCTACTTCGGACCGGTGGTGAGCACGGCGCTTAACGCCGGCCTGCCGGTTTCTTACTTGAGCTTGGGACAGAATCTCACCGGCGATCTGGTGGTCGCGCGGCCGCAAGTGTTTGCCAGTTTATTACTGACGGGAGTCGAAACTGATGATTGAATCCGTAGCGATTGATAAGCCAGCGCCCTATAACGCGCTGCGCTC
>Ga0210380_10000697_pt1 | contig 14417 bp, 12 predicted proteins | sample PLM4_5_coexredo_FD_155476 | JGI IMG/M metagenome (GOLD analysis project Ga0210380, IMG submission 155476) | Groundwater sediment microbial communities from an aquifer in East River, Colorado, USA - PLM4_5_coex redo | ecosystem: Environmental > Terrestrial > Soil > Riparian zone | place: USA... | reverse complement strand
ATTCGAGGTACATCGACAGGCCGCGCCCGCGCAGCTTGCCGCGCTTTCTCGATTCCTCACGGCGTGCGGCGAAGCCGTGCCAGTCGGCAAGGCGCAGCAGCGCCTCGAGCGTGCGCGCGAAATCGCCCGTGTCGTAGGTCTCGCCCGCGTGCGTGGCGTAGGGAAAGTCGCCCTTCGCAAGAAGATTGCGCCGGCGGATCTCCTCGGGTGCGATGCCCATCTCGCGCCCGGCCTTCTCCACCAGCCGTTCCATCACGTAGTTGCCCTCGGGCCGGCCGGCGCCGCGGTAGGCGCCCGTGGCCATGGTGTTGGTGAGCACTGCCTGCATGTGGTAGTCGACCGCCGGCACGCGGTACACCGAGGTCACCACCTTGGCCACCATCATCAGCGGAATCATGGCCGAAGAGCCCACCGGTACCGCGCCCATGTTGCCAAGCATGTGCAGTCTGAGCGCGAGGAAGCGGCCGTCCTTGTCGAGCGCGAGCGCGGCCTCGAAATGCATGTCGCGGCCCATGTGCGCGGCGAGGAACTCTTCGCTCCTTTCGCCGCGCCAGCGCACCGGGCAGCCGAGTTTCCGCGCGCCGTAGGCAACCAGCGCTTCCTCGCCCTGCAGGCCGGTCTTCATGCCGAATCCGCCGCCGATGTCGCCGTTGACGATGCGGAAGTCCGCGGGCTTGCCGCCGAACACCGCCGCCAGCAGGTCGCGCGCGCCCGTGGGCTGCTGGCACTGGGTGTATACCGTTGTGCGCCCGCTCTCGTGCACGCCGATGGCGCAGCGCGGCTCCATCGCGTTGGCGATCAGGCGCTGGTTGTGCAGCGTGATCTCGGTGACGTGCGCGGCGCGCGCGAACGCGGCTTGCACCTCGGCGGGCTTGCCGTAGCGCGTCTCGCCGGCGACATTGCGCGGCGCCTCGGGCCACAACTGCGGCGCGCCCGGTTCCACCGCGCGGCGCGCGTCGACCACGCACGGCAGCTCCTCGTAGTCAATCGCGGCGAGATCCGCGGCGTCCTGTGCCTGCGCCCGCGTGCGCGCCACCACCGCGACCACGGGGTGGCCCACGTAGAACACGCGCTCCTCGGCGAGCGGCGTGCGCAGCGGCGCCGACATCGGCTGGCCGTCGGCGCGCTTGAACAGCGGCGGAAACGGGATGTGCCTGACGCCATCGGCGCGCAGGTCCGCCATGGTCCAGGCCGCGAGCACGCCCGGCGCGGCGCGCACCGCGGCGAGGTCCATCGAACTGATGCGCGCGTGCGCGTGCGGCGAGCGCACCAGCACCATGACCGCCTCGCCCTCGAAGCGCCGGTCGTCGCTGAACAGGCCCTTGCCGACGAGGAGGCGGTCGTCCTCCAGGCGCTTCTGCGTGCGCGAGGAACCGAAGCGGGCGGATTCGGGGTCGAACTGGATGGCGGGCGCGTTCATCGATTCAGCGCGAACCCGCAGCGCCGCCGAGCGCGTCGAGCAGGGCGCGCGCCGCGGCCTCGCCCGCGGCGTCGCGGTCCGCCTCGCTCACGGCCCGCGCCCGCGCGTAGTAGCCGCGCGCCGCTTCGCCCTCGCCGCGCAGCGCGCTGGCGCGCCCCAGACCGATCAGGTCGAGGTAGATGCGGCGCGGAATGCCGATTTCCCGGTCGATGGCGAGTGCCTCACGCAATGCATCGAGCGCGGCGGCGCCGTCGCCCGCGGCGAGCGCCGCCATGCCGAGGAGCCGCTGCGCGTTGGCGATTTCCGCGGGCTCACCCGCTGCGCGGCTCGCGGCGAGCGCGCTCCTGGCCGCCGCGGTGGCCTCCTCCAGGCGCCCCGCCTCCAGTGCGAGTTGGCCCTTCACGTTCTGGATGGCCGCGGCGAGCGCGCAGGGCTCGCCGCACCAGGCGGCGGCGCGCTCGGCCCATTCGGCCGCGCCCGCGCTGCGCCGCTGCTCGAGGTCCAGCACGGCGCGGCGCAAGGCGGCCTGCGCACGGCGCTCGGGCGCGTGCGCGATGGTTGCGCGCTCGAGGAGCGGCGCGAGGCTCGCGCGCGCTTCCTCGTACTTGCCCTGCCGCTGGTAGACGATGGACAGGTTGACGGCATTGGCGGCGATGCCGTTCGCGTCCTCGACTGCAAGCGACAGGCGCAGCGCCTCGCGGTAGTGCAGCACGGCGCTGTCGAGCTCGCCGCGCCGCAGGCTGGCCTCGCCGCGGCGGTTCGCCTCCATCGCCGCCGTCGGCTGCAAGCCCGGCGACGATGCGAGCGTGGGCGGCGCGGGCGCCTTCGCGCAGGCCGCGAGCAGGGCGCAGGCCAGGCCTGCGGCAAGTCGCCGCATCAGTGCCGCGCGGCGGCGGCTGTTCCCTTCGCGCCGCCGCCGTAGGATTCGAAGCTGTCCATCGGCAGCGTGCGCATGGCCGCCGGCTCGACGTAGTCGCGGATCAGCCAACTGTTCTTCGCTGCGCTGACCACGTCCTGGCCATCGCGCATCAGCTGCCCGCCGTCGCGCATCAGCGAGGGGGCTTGCGACAGAACTTCGTGCAGCGCCTCGCCGTTCTTGCGCGTGGCCGTGCGCAGCTCGCTCGCCGCCTCGGCGATCGAATCGAGCGCCGTGCCGAGCTTGCGCGACAGTTCGGGCAATTCCTTCTCCAACCGCGTTCCCGCGCGCTCGGTCGTGGCGAGCGCCGCCTCCGCCCGGCCGCCGACGGCGAGCACGGTGCGGTCCGTATCGCGCATCAACTGGCGCAACTCGCGGTTGGTTTCGGGCAACTGCTGCAACACGGTGCTCGCACCCTGCAGGGACTTGCGAAAGTCGCCGTCGGGCCGGTTCAGCTCGGCGATCATCCTGCGCAACTCGCCGACCACCGGCGCAAGCTGGTTCTTGATGTCGTCGACCAGCTCGGCCACGCCGCGGTTCGGCAGGTAGCCGATCACGTCGCCTTCCGCCAGCGGTTCGAGCGAACCTTTCGCATCGCCGCCCGGCACGAGGAGGAGGCTCGCCGCACCGATGTATCCTTCGCGCGTGAGCCTGGCATGCGAGCCCTTGGTGAGCCGCGGGACATGTTCGCTGATGATCGACAGCTCGACCTGGACACCGCGGACCGTGATCTCCAGGCTCTTCACGCTACCCACCGGAAGCCCGAACAGGCGCACCGTCATGCCCTTGTTGATGCCGATGACGTCGTCGGCGTAGAAGAAGATCGAGGTCTGCCGCACGAACGCGCCCTGCTTGTAGGCCACCAGCAGCACGGCCCCGACCAGGCCGACAAGCGCAACGACGAGGAACAGGCTGATGCGCCGCCTGATCCCGGGGAAACGTCTCGGAAGTGCTTGCTGGGCCTGCATGGCTTCCTCCTCGCTGAAACAGACGCAAATCTATCCCGACTCGTCCGGACCATCCTCCAACTGGATGAATGTACCGTCCGGGCAATCCGCAAGATAGGCGCCGGCAAAACCCGCCGCGCGCCGGCGCTCGCTGGCCCCGAGGCCGCCGTCCAGGTCCTCGGCCAGCACCAGTTTCGGCCTGCCGAGCCGCATCCTGACATAGCCCGCGAGCTTCCTTTCGTACAACGTCATCTCCTCGGGCAGCCTGGCGAGCAGGGAGCGCGGATCCGCGCCGAACTGCTCCAGCATGGCGTACACCTCCGGCGCCAGGCCCGCCAGCCGCGCGGGCGTGTGATAGCCGACAGGCAAAGCGATGTTCTCCCATGCGTTGAGGTTGCTGAGCAGCCCGCCGTTCGCAGGCAGGAAGGCCATCTGGGCGCGCAACCCGGCGCGCTCCCGCGGCGGCAGCGCGCCGACCTCGGCCCCGAGCACGACCAGCCGCGCGTCCTTGCGCGGCTTGAGTTCGAGCACCGCAGAGAGCAGGACGGACTTGAACAGCGCACTGACCGCGGGGACGACGTGGCTGCCGCCCGCCGCGATCCACAGGCGGCCTTCGCCGCCCGCGCCCTGGGCCAGAGGCTCGTAGCCCAGCGCCACCTCCGCGGCCGCGCTCATTGGGCGGCGGTGAACAGGCCAAACAGCGCCGAGCCGTAGACCAGGTAGGCGAACAGGATGTTCAGCAGCATCACCGCCATGGTCGCCTGCGTCACCGCGCTGATCGCCGCCTTGGGCACGGCGTTGATCGAATTGCCCGGCGGGTTGAGGCCGTAGTAGCAGGCGATCACCCCGATCGCTGCGCCGAACAGCAGGCTCTTGGCGATCGAATAGACCAGATCGAGCGGGCTGGCGAGGAGGAAGAAGCTGCCCGCCATTTCGCCCAGCGAGGTATTGACGATCACCGCGCTGAGGACCATCCCGCCGCCGACAGCAATGAATTGCACGTACACCGTCAGCGCCATGTTGGCGAGCGCGATGCCGAGCACCCGGGGCACCGCCAGGTAGTCCTGCGGGTCGATGCGCATGTGGCGCAGGCTCGCCAGCTCGCCGGATATCTTCATCAGCGCGAGCTCGGTGGCCACCGCGGTGCCGCTGCGCTGGATCACCAGCACGGCGGCGATGAGCGGGCCGATCTCGCGCAGCACCACCCACAGCAGAATCTTCACTGCCAGCGAGACGTCGGCGTTGAGCACTTCGATCACGTACGCGATGATCAGCGTGCCGACCAGGGCGCCGCGGATGACGATGGTGGCGGTGGCGCTCGCCCCGGTAAAGTAGATCTGGCGCACGAACTCTTCCGCCACCGGGGGCAGCCTGAGCACCCAGAAGCGGCGCAGCACGTGCGCGGCGAGCCGCATCGTGCCTTCCAGTTCGCGGTAGACGCCGATCATCGCAGCCGTTGGGAATGGGTGGCGGAGAGAGAGGGATTCGAACCCCCGGTACGCTTACGCGCACAACAGATTTCGAGTCTGCCGCAATCGACCACTCTGCCATCTCTCCGCGGCAGCGCGATTCTATCAGGGCCGGGCGAGCTTCTCCGCCCCGCCCATGTAGGTGCGCAGCGCCGCGGGAATGCTCACCGAGCCGTCGGCATTCTGAAAATTTTCCAGGATTGCGACCAGCGTGCGGCCTACCGCGAGGCCCGAGCCGTTCAGCGTGTGCACGGGCTCGGGCTTGCCTTTGTCGTTGCGGAAGCGCGCCTGCATGCGCCGCGCCTGGAAAGCCTCGAAGTTCGAGCAGGAGCTGATTTCCCGGTAGGTGTTCTGCCCGGGCAGCCAGACTTCGAGGTCGTAGGTCTTCGAAGCGGAGAATCCCGTGTCACCAGTGCACAGCGTGACGACGCGGTAGGGCAGCTCGAGCTTCTTTAGGATCGTTTCCGCGTGCGTGGTCAGCTCCTCGTGCGCATCGTAGGAGCGCGACGGATGCACGATCTGCACCAGCTCGACCTTGTCGAACTGGTGGTTGCGGACCATGCCGCGCGTATCCTTGCCCGCCGCCCCCGCCTCCGAGCGGAAGCACGGCGAGTGGCAGACGAACTTCAGCGGCAGGGATTCCAGCGGCAGGATCTGGTCGCGCACGAAGTTGGTGACCGAGTACTCCGCGGTCGGGATCAGGTACAGGTCGCGATCCTCGATCTTGAACAGGTCGCCCTTGAATTTGGCGAGGCTGGAGACGCCGTCGGCGCAGGCGCCGCTCACCAGGTAGGGCGTGTAGGCCTCGGTATAGCCGTGCTGCGACGTATGCACGTCGAGCATGAGCTGCGCGAGGGCACGGTGCAGCCGCGCGACCTGCCCCTTCATCACCACGAAGCGTGCGCCAGCGAGCTTCGCACCGGCCTCGAAGTCCAGGCCGAGGGGCGTCCCCACGTCGACGTGGTCCTTCGGCGAGAAATCGAACTTGCGCGGCGTGCCCCAGCGATCGCGCTCGACGTTTTGCTCGGCGGAGCTGCCGACAGGGACACTTGCGTGGGGAATGTTCGGAATCAGCGAAACGAACTCGCGCAATCTCGCCTGCAGCGCCTCGTTCTCCGCCTCCATCCGCCCGAGTTTGTCGCCCAGCTCGCCTGCCTGCGCCATCAGCGTAGCGGCCTGCGCCTCGTCCTTCTTCGCCTTGGCCTGCCCGACCTGTTTCGAGAGCGCATTGCGCTGCGCCTGCACCTGCTCGGTCGCCGTCTGGATGGACCTGCGCGCTTCCTCGAGCGACCTGAAGCTTGCGACGTCCAGCGCGTAGCCGCGCACTGCCAAGCGCTTCGCGACCGCCTCCACATCCGCCCTGAGCAGTTGCATGTCGATCATTGCCGTTGCTTGCCCGCCTCGGCGTTGCGCCGGCGCAGCTCCTCGAGCTTTTCCCGGATCTTCGCTTCCAGCCCGCGCTCGGTCGGCTTGTACCACTCGACCGCCGGCATGCCCTCCGGCAGGTAGTTTTCCCCCGCCGCAAAGGCATCCGCCTCGTCGTGCGCATAGCGGTAGTCCTTGCCGTAACCCAGGTTCTTCATCAGCTTGGTGGGCGCATTGCGGATGTGCAGCGGCACCGGCCGCGTACCGTCTGCCGAGACGAAAGCGCGCGCCGCATTATAGGCGTTGTACACCGCGTTCGACTTCGCCGCGCAGGCCATGTAGATCACCGCCTCGGCCAGCGCCAGCTCGCCCTCCGGCGTGCCGAGCCTTTCGTAAGTCTGCGTGGCGTCGAGCGCGATTTGCAGCGCGCGCGGATCGGCGAGGCCGACGTCCTCCACTGCCATGCGCACGATGCGCCGCGCGAGGTACAGCGGCTCGGCGCCGCCGTCGAGCATGCGTACCAGCCAGTACAGCGACGCATCCGGGTCCGAACCGCGCACCGACTTGTGCAGCGCCGAGATCTGGTCGTAGAACTGCTCGCCCCCCTTGTCGAAGCGCCTGAGGTTCTTCGCCAGGGCGGATTCGACGAATGTCGCGTCGACCAGCCCTTTCGGCTTCGCGTTCTGCAGGCTCTCCACGGCGTTGAGCAGCCGCCGCGCGTCGCCGTCGGCGAAGCCGACCAGGCGCGCGCGCGCGCCGGCGTCGACCTGCAGCCCGGTGCGCTCGAGCAGCGCGCCCAGGTCCTCCTCGCCGAGACTCTCGAGCACGTACACGGTCGCGCGCGACAGCAGCGCCGAGTTCACTTCGAACGAGGGGTTCTCGGTGGTGGCGCCGATGAAGGTCACCAGGCCGCGCTCGACATAGGGCAGGAAGGCGTCCTGCTGCGCCTTGTTGAAGCGGTGCACTTCGTCCACGAACAGGATGGTGTGGCGGCCGCTCGAGGCGAGCGTGGCCTCGGCCATCTGCACGGCGTCGCGGATGTCCTTCACGCCGGAGAACACCGCCGACAGCGCGATGAACTCAGCGTCGAAGGCCTGCGCCATGAGGCGCGCCAGCGTCGTCTTGCCGGTACCGGGCGGGCCCCACAGGATCATCGAATGGGGCTTCCTCGATGCGAACGCCAGACGCAGCGGCCTGCCCGGGCCGAGCAGGTGCCTCTGGCCGAGCACCTCGTCGATGGAGCGCGGGCGCAGTCGCTCGGCGAGCGGCGCCGCCGGCGCCGGCGCCGGGAACAGGTCACTCGCCGAGGACATCCGCGCCTTTGGGCGGCGTGAAGCGGAACGTAGAGGGTTCGAGCGGCGGGTTGCGCACGATGTTGGAGAAGCGCAGCACGGTGGTCTGGCCGAAATGGTCGGCGAGCTCCATCGCCTGCACCCCGGCCGTGCCCATGCCGAGCCGGATGCGCTCGAAGCCGGCCTCGCGCTCGCGCGGCTTCGCCTCCAGCCACTCCAGGCCGTCGCGCGAGCCTGCATCCGAAAGCTCGAAGGCGCGCTCGACATCGGCGGCGCCCGCGAGCAGCGCCGCCGGGGTGGACCCCAGCGCGCGCGCCATGGCGCGCACCGTCACCTGGTTCAGATCCTCGTCGTAGATCCACACGCGCGCGCCGTCGCCGACGATCAGCTGCGCGTAGGGCTGCGCGTAGCTCCAGCGGAAGCGCCCCGGGCGCAGGAAGGAAAAGCTGCCCTTGGACTGCTGCACGAGCTTCTTCTCGCGGTCGAACACCTTCTGCTCGAAGTCGGCGCGCGCCGTGTGCGTCGTGCGCAGGTAGGCCTGGAAGCGCTCCACGCCGGAGGCCAGGGCCGCCGCCGGCAGGAGCACGAGGAACAACAGCAAGCCGCGCATGGCGGACACGCTACTCCGCTTTCGCGGGCACCAGCACCTCGCGGTTGCCGTTGGACTGCATCGCCGACACCAGGCCGGCGCGCTCCATGTCCTCGATCAGGCGCGCGGCGCGGTTGTAGCCGATGCGCAGGTGGCGCTGCACCAGCGAGATCGAAGGCCGCCGCGTGCGCAGCACGATTTCCACGGCCTGGTCGTAGAGCGGGTCCTTCTCGCCCGCCGGCTCGCCGCCGGCGCCGTTGCCCCCGAGCTCGTCGCCGACGCCCGGCTCGAGCACGTCTTCGATGTACTCGGGCGAGGCGAGCGACTTCAGATGCTCCACCACCTTGTGCACCTCGTGATCGGCAACGAAGGCGCCGTGCACGCGCTGGGCCAGACCGCTGCCCGCCGGCAGGTACAGCATGTCGCCCTGGCCGAGCAGGGCCTCGGCGCCCTGCTGGTCGAGGATGGTGCGCGAGTCGATGCGGCTCGCCACCTGGAAGGCGATGCGCGTGGGAATGTTGGCCTTGATCAGGCCCGTGATCACGTCCACCGAAGGCCGCTGCGTGGCGAGGATCAGGTGGATGCCCGAGGCGCGCGCCTTCTGCGCCAGCCGCGCGATCAGCTCTTCCACCTTCTTGCCCACCACCATCATCAGGTCGGCGAGCTCGTCGATCACCACCACGATGTAGGGCAGCTGCGTGAGCGGCTGCGGCTCGCCCGACTCGAGCGTGGCCGGGTCCTCGATCGACGTGCCGGTCCTCTCGGCGTCGGCCACCTTGTGGTTGAAGCCGGAGAGGTTGCGCACGCCGACCCAGGACATCAGCTTGTAGCGGCGCTCCATCTCCGCCACGCACCAGGAAAGCGCGTTGGCAGCCTGCTTCATGTCGGTGACCACCGGCGCGAGCAGGTGCGGAATGTCCTGGTACATGGACAGCTCGAGCATCTTCGGGTCGACCATGATCATGCGCACGTGCTTGGGCTCGGCCTTGTACAGCAAGGACAGGATCATGGCGTTGATGGCCACGGACTTGCCCGAGCCGGTGGTGCCCGCCACCAGCAGGTGGGGCATCTTCTGCAGGTCCACGACCACCGGATTGCCCGCGATGTCCTTGCCCAGCGCCAACGCCAGCGGCGTGTGCATGCCGGCATAGAGCTCGGAACCGAGGATCTCCGACAGGCGCACGGTCTGCCGGTGCGGGTTGGGGATCTCCAGCCCCATGCAGGACTTGCCGGGAATGGTCTCGACCACCCGGATCGACACCACCGACAGGGCGCGCGCCAGGTCCTTCACCAGGTTGACGATCTGGCTGCCCTTGACGCCGACCGCGGGCTCGATTTCGTAGCGCGTGATCACTGGCCCGGGATAGGCGGCCAGAACCTTTGCCGAAACGCCGAAGTCGGAGAGCTTCTTCTCGATCAGGCGCGAGGTGAATTCCAGCGTCTCCGTGCCCACCTGCTCGCCATCGTGCGCCGCGTCGTCGAGCAGCTTGACCGGCGGCAGCGGCGTGTCCGGCAAGTGATCGAACAGGGGCGCCTGCTTTTCCCTCTGCACGCGCTCGGACTTCCTGATCTCCGCCGCGGGCGGCGCAATGACCAGCGGCGCATGCTCTTCTTCGCGCTTCTTCTCTGCCTCGACCACCACCTCGCGCTCCTCGCGCGCGATGTCCCCCGCCTTGCGGTCGGCGCGCTGCTCCCAGGCGCGGCGCGCGTGACCCGCCGTCGCCTCGAGCAGCAGCCCGGTAAGCTCCGCCAGCGCCAGCCAGGAGACGCCGGTGAACAGGCTGAAGCCGACCGCGGCGAGCGTGAGCAGCAGCAGCGTCGCGCCGGTGAAGCCAAGCAGGCCGGCGGCACGATCGCCGATCGCCCCGCCGAGCATGCCGCCGGGCACCAGCGGCAGTTGCGCGGTGAGCGTGTGCAGGCGCAGCGCTTCCAGCGCCGCGCTGGACAGCAGCAACAGCGCGAAGCCCCCCAGCGCGATGGCGAGCGGCCGCCGGTCGATCAACGCCGAGCGGTCCAGGCTGCGGTAACCCCAGGCCACGGCCACCAGGCACAGCGCGATCCACCAGTAGGCGGAAACGCCGAACAGGTACAGCAGCAGGTCGGCGATCCAGGCGCCGGCGCGGCCGCCCGCGTTGTGCGGGTCGGCCGCGGTGGCGCTCAGCGACCAGCCCGGGTCGCCTTTGTGAAAGGTGAGAAAGATCAGCAGCAGGTAGCCGGCCACCGCCGCCAGCACCAGCCAACGGGCTTCTCGCAGCAGGTTGGCGAGCTTGGCCGGGAGGGGTGCTGCTGAGGTCTTCTGCGCGGCTGCCATCGCGGCCAGATCGGGTGCGCGGATTTTACCGCACGCGCCGCGGCGTGCGGTCCGTCAGTCGGGCAGCAGGATGGTATCGCGCAGCACGATGGTGGACCCGCGCATCTCGATGAAGCCGCCCATCTGCAGGTCCTTCATCACGCGGCTCACCATCTCGCGCGAGGCGCCGATCATCTTGGCGATGTCCTGCTTGGGCAGGCGTTTGGTCACCATCTTCTGGCCGTCGACCGTCTCCGCCATGTCGATCAACAGGCGCGCCACGCGCCCGTAAACGTCGAGCAGCGCCAGGCTGCCGATCTTGCGGTCGGCCTCGCGGAGGCGCCGCACCAGGCCGCGCATCACCGCCATCGACATCTCGAAATTCTCCGCCAGGCACTTCTTGAAGTCGCGCCGCGTGATCGCCAGCAGTTCGCAGGGCTCGATCGCCACCACGCTCGCAGAGCGCGGGCTGTCGTCGATGAGGCCCATCTCGCCGAAGAACTCGCCGGGCCCGATGATGGTGAGGATGACTTCCTTGCCGTCGGCGTCGCTCATCATCACCTTGAGCCGTCCCGAGAGCACGATGTAGAGCGACTCCGTCGGATCGCCCGCAGCCATGATGATCGACCCGCGCGCCGCGCTGCGGCGCGCCACCATCGTCGCCAGCAGGCGCAGCGGCTCCTCGGGGAAGCTCGCGAACAGCGGCACCGAGCGCAGCATTGCCGAAGACACCACGACTGCCATGGGCAGGGATCCTTTCGCTTATGTTAGCAAACCGGCCGCGCGCGCGCCCGCGACCGTCCAACCGGTCCGCCTTGTTATCTATAATGCCAACCGCAAAATCAGTATACGCCCAGCGCTCCCCACAATGCCTACGCGCCACCATCGACTCGTTATCCTGGGTTCCGGCCCTGCCGGCTACACGGCCGCGGTGTACGCCGCGCGCGCCAACCTCAAGCCGGTGCTGATCACCGGCATCGCGCAGGGCGGGCAGCTGATGACCACCACCGACGTGGACAATTGGCCCGCGGATGCGGCCGGGGTGCAAGGGCCCGAATTGATGGAGCGATTCAAGAAGCACGCCGAGCGCTTCGAGACCGAGCTGGTGTTCGACCAGGTGCACGGCGTGCGCCTGGGCGCGCGCCCGTTCGAGCTGCAAGGCGACTCCGCCAGCTACACCTGCGACGCGCTGATCATCGCCACGGGCGCCTCCGCCAGGTACCTCGGCCTGCCCTCGGAGCAGAGCTACCTGGGCAAAGGCGTGTCGGCCTGCGCCACCTGCGACGGCTTTTTCTTCAAGGGGCAGGATGTCGCCGTGATCGGCGGCGGCAACACGGCAGTCGAGGAGGCGCTGTACCTGGCCAACCTCTGCCGCAAGGTCACTCTGGTGCACCGGCGCAACAAGTTCCGTGCCGAGAAGATCATGATCGACAAGCTGATGAAACGCGTTGCGGATGGCAAGATCGCGCTCGAGCTGGATGCGGTGCTCGACGAGGTGCTGGGCGACAAGAACGGCGTCACCGCGGCGCGCATCAAGTACCTGAAGACAGGGGCAGCGAAGGATCTGCCGGTGCAGGGCCTGTTCGTGGCCATCGGCCACACGCCCAATACGCAGGTATTCGCCGGGCAGCTGCAGATGGACAACGGTTACATCGTCACCCGCACCGGGAGCGAAGGCGGCGCCACTGCCACCAGCGTGCCGGGCGTGTTCGCCGCGGGCGACGTGCAGGACCACGTCTACCGGCAGGCGGTGACCAGCGCCGCCACCGGCTGCATGGCCGCGCTCGACGCCGAGAAGTACCTCGACGCGCTCGCCGCCTGAGGCCTGCGATGTCCGACGCGGAGGACCGCGAAGCGCTGCGCCGGGCACTTGCCGGCGTCAAGCCGCTTGCCAAGCCGCGCCGCCACCTGCTGCGCGACCCGGCCCCGCCGCCGGTGCCGGCGCAGACCCGGCGCGACGAACGCGCCGTCCTCGCCGAAAGCGTCGCCGGTCCGCTGTCGGTGGATGACGCGCTGGATTCCGGCGTCGAACTCACCTACCTGCGCGATGGCGTGTCGCGCCAGGTGCTGCGCCGTCTGCGCCGCGGCCACTGGGTGGTGCAGGACGGCCTCGACCTGCACGGCATGAACCGGGTGGAGGCGGCGCAGCTGGTGGCGGAGTTCGTGCGCGCGGCGGCGGCGCGGGGACTGCGCTGCGTGCGCATCGTGCATGGCAAGGGACTTGGCTCGAAGAACCGGGAACCGGTGCTGAAGGGGAAACTGCGCGCCTGGCTGATGCCGCGCGACGAAGTGCTGGCCTATTGCCAGGCGCCCGCCGCCGAGGGCGGCAGCGGCGCGCTGCTCGTGCTGCTCAAGCCTAGATAGCCGCCTCGTTGGTCTCGCCGGTGCGGATGCGCACCACGTGCTCGACCGAGGTGACGAAAATCTTGCCATCGCCGATCTTGCCGGTGCGCGCCGATTTGACGATCGCCTCGATTGCCGGCTCGACCTGCTTTTCCGGCACCACCACCTCGATCTTCACCTTGGGCAGGAAGTCGACCACGTACTCGGCGCCGCGGTAGAGCTCGGTGTGGCCCTTTTGCCGGCCGAAGCCCTTGACCTCGGTGACGGTGAGGCCGGTCACGCCCACCTCGGAGAGAGCTTCGCGCACCTCGTCGAGCTTGAACGGCTTCACGATGGCTTCGATCTTCTTCATGCCAGGTCCTCCGGGAAATCGGTGTCCATTATAGCTACAGGTCGCCGGCATCGCGGTATTTCGAGGTGATCGGGTAGCGCCAGTCTTTGCCCAGGCCGCGAAAGGTAATGCGCACCCCGGGCGGGGACTGGCGGCGCTTGTATTCGCTTTTCCTGATCAGGTCCACCACGCGCTTCACGTCGGCCGGCGCGTGGCCTAGCGCGACGATCTCGCGCGGCGACCGGTTGTGCTCCATGTAGGCCTCCATGATCGCGTCCAGCACCTCGTAAGGTGGCAGGCTGTCCTGGTCGGTCTGGTTCGGGCGCAGCTCCGCAGAGGGTGCGCGCGTGATGATGTTCTCCGGGATCACCGCGCCGAGCGTATTGCGGTAGCGCGCCAGGCGCCAGACCAGCGTCTTGGCGAGGTCCTTGATCACCGCGTAGCCACCCGCCATGTCGCCGTACAGCGTGGCGTAGCCCACCGCCATCTCCGACTTGTTGCCGGTGGTGAGCACGATCGAGCCGAACTTGTTGGAGAGCGCCATCAGCAGCGTGCCGCGCACGCGCGCCTGCAGGTTCTCCTCGGTCACGTCGGCCGCGCGGCCGGCGAACTGCGGCGCCAGCGCCGCACGGAAGGCGTCGAATACCGGCCCGATGGGAATCACGTCGTAGCGCACGCCGAGGCGGCGCGCCATCTCGGCCGCGTCGTCCAGGCTCATCTGCGCCGTATACGGCGAGGGCATCATCACCGCGCGCACGCGCTCGGGCCCGAGCGCATCGCAAGCGATGGCGAGCGTCAGCGCCGAGTCGACGCCGCCGGAGAGCCCGAGCAGGGCGCCGGGAAAGCCGTTCTTGTGCAGGTAGTCGCGCGTGCCCACGCACAGCGCGCGGTAGATCTCGGCCTCCGGCGGCAATTCGGGAGCGATGGCGCCGGCAACCGGCTGCGCGCCGCTGAACTCGAACAGCTCCAGCGCTTCGTCGAAGTAAGGCGCCTGGCGCACCACCTTGCCGCGCCCGTCGAGCACGCAGGAGGCGCCGTCGAACACCAGCTCGTCCTGGCCGCCGACCAGGTTCACGTACACCATCGGCAAGCCCGTGTCGCGGATCCATTCGCGGAACACCTCGTGGCGGCCTGCCTGTTTGCGCTTGTGGTAGGGCGAGGCATTGATCGACAGAATGACCTGCGCACCCGCCGCCTTGGCCATCGCCGGCGCCCGGGGGGTCCACACGTCCTCGCAAATGGTCAGGCCGAAGCGCGTCCCTTTCAGCTCGAAGATGCAGGGCGCGGCGCCGGCGGCGAAGTAGCGCTTCTCATCGAACACCTCGTAGTTCGGCAGGTCGTGCTTGCGCGCGATCGCGGCGATGCGCCCGTCGCGGACCAGCGCGGCGGCGTTGTAGCGCCGGCCGTCGGCGGCCAGTTCGGGAAAGCCGACCACCAGGGCAGTGCCGCGCGCCA
>Ga0210380_10000696_pt1 | contig 14421 bp, 13 predicted proteins | sample PLM4_5_coexredo_FD_155476 | JGI IMG/M metagenome (GOLD analysis project Ga0210380, IMG submission 155476) | Groundwater sediment microbial communities from an aquifer in East River, Colorado, USA - PLM4_5_coex redo | ecosystem: Environmental > Terrestrial > Soil > Riparian zone | place: USA... | reverse complement strand
CCGCGAGGACGACGACACATACCGGAATCAGAAACACCCGGCCGGCCTTCGCACTCATCGCGCGCTCCTCATCGCGTCTCGACACCGCTCGTCTGGCTTAACCGGCAATCATCTACCTGCAGGTGGCGCCTGGCGTTGCGGGGCTGCGCCCTGCCCTTGGGGGGCTGCGCCCTGCCCTTGCGGGGCTGCGCCCTGGCCCCGCCCACCCCCGGTGCGGGTCGCTGGGAATCCGTTCGTGTAGATCGAGGTATAGCGAACGCTCCGCCCTTCCTTGTCGAGGAATCGCGGAGACTGCTGAAAAATCCCCGGCTCCGGCGCACCCGCCGGTACCGTTGCCTCGAAGACATAGAGACGATCCTGATGCATGTGGATCGCGACGAAGGTGCGGGATCGATCGGCGTTGTTGGTGAGTTGGATCTCATGTCCTTCGATCAAATCCTTGACCGCCCACCCGAACTGCGTCACCTTGGCGTCCCGTATCAGGATCTTCTCCGTCGCAAAGTCGATCGCGCCGCGCACGTCATACTTATAGCCTCCAGGACCCTGAGCGCCGTCGTCATCTGTTCCCGCGCAGGAGCTCTGCGCGTCCGGGTTGCAGCGCTTGGCTCGCTCCGTGTCTATGCGCCTCGCGTCGGTGTAATCGACCACCGTGACGGAGTAGCGGCTCGTGCCTTTGTAGTAGCGGCTCGGGGGAACCTCGACGCTGTACACGCGCGCCGGGAACGTGGCACCGAACAACGAGGTATAGGGGATGTCCTGCACCTTCGGTTCACTCGGGAAATTGACACTGAACATGTCTACCCGACTCGTATAGTCGATCCACTCCTGGGCGAAGGCAGGTCCCGACATCAACACGATGAACACCGCCGGAATCAGTCGAATCAGACGCATGAGCGTATCCCCCACAACCAAACGTGTTGAGACGCCGACCGCCACGGCCGGCGTCCTCTATAGTGTCAGAACAGGAATCTGGCACCCAGCTGCAACGTGCGTGGATACCCGATCCCTGGAATCAAACTCCCGGAGGGCTGACGGAACAGCACGCTCCGGCCGTTGCCCGTATAACCCCCGCCGAAGTTGGCATTGTTGAGGAGGTTGAAGGCTTCGGCAAACACGCCAATCCGCCGCTCACCCCCCAGCGCGAAGAACTTCGTCCCCCGCAGGTCGAGGACCACCGTCGAGTCGCCTCGTGCCGCGTTGATCGAAACCTGCTTGCCCGTCGCCGGATCGACCCACCGATCGTTGTTGTTTCCGTCTGCGTTCAGGTCGGCCCCGGCCGTCAGGTTGTACGGGCGGGCGCTGGCCACCTGGAAGACCGGCGAGAGCTGAATGCCGGCCGGCAACTCGAATACGCCCGTGGCCACGAGGCGATGGCGCTCGTCTTGTCCCGTAGGACCCCACTCACCCGGTCCCAACGGATCCAGTGCGTCCTGCGGCGTACCCCCTCCGGAGCGAGCCGCCCACGAACCGCCATACGCGTAGGCCCGCGCGAGCGTGTAGTGCGCCTGCAGCGTCGTGCGCGGAAGGCGCCGCTGGAATTTGAAGGTGAGCAGATCAATCTGGGACTCGCCAACCGACGTCTTGACATTCACCGCGCTGAGCACGTCCGGCCGCCCGAAGACCCGGGTGAAGTCGGGGGCCAACAGCCGCGTGCCCCTCACCAGGGGACTGAGGTTCACCGCCATGAGCCCTCTCCTCCCCATTTCGTGCGTGAAGTCGACGGAAGCCATGCTCGTCGTCCCGATGGCGTGGGCGTAACCGGCGTGCAGGTGGTGCACGCGGGGATTGACCACGTCCGGACCCAGCCATTGCCCGGCGGAGTTGAGCGGCAACGAATTCCCTTCCGTGGGCTGCGCCGGGAACGGATCGATCCCGACGCGATAGCTGGCCAGCTGTCCAACGCCAATCGCCGTATTCGTCAGCACGGCCAGCGCGTTCAGCGGGCGGAAGTTCTGCGACATGATGTCGGTGATCACGTGAGACAGGTGCGAATCGAAGTAGAGGCCGTAGCCGCCGCGCAGCACCCGCCGCCCATCGCCGCCCAGGTCGTACGCGAATCCGACGCGCGGCGAGACGTCCTTGTACTGCGTCTTTGGACTCCCGGCGTACGGATTCCCGATGGCCTCTAAAACCTGCCTGGTCGCGTTGTTCCCGTTGTGTTCCTGATCCAGGTAGTTGAGGTCCACATCGTAGCGGACGCCCAGGTTCAGCGTCAGTTTCGACGTCGTTCGCCAGTCGTCCTGGAACCACCCGGAGACCTGGCTCATGTTCCTGCGGGAGTTCGCCCACGACCCTGACCCGTTGAAGGCGCCGCCGTTGGCTTGCTGCCAGCGCGACACGATCCCGGGCGTCTGAAAGCCCTGCGGATAGCGGCCGTTGCTGTTGCTGAGGATCACCGACGGATCATCGAAGAACGTGAGCGTCGCGAAATGTTCGTTCCCGTTCAGGACCCCCAGGCGGAACGAGTATTCGAAGTTCCCGCCAAACTTGAAGGCGTGGTTCCCGGCGAGCAGCGACACATCGTCGCGGATCTGGACCATCTCGTAGTCCGTGACATTTCCAGAGGATCCGCCCGCCCCGGTGTTGACCGTCGGGAACGACAGGCGCGGCGGGAAGAAGTTCACGTTGGGGAAGTCTCTGTCGTAGTGCTCGCCCGTGATCACACTGTGCACATCGGTCAGGCGGTCGTTGTGATTCACGTGGCCGGTGAGCTGGTTCAAGCCGCTGTTGCCAAGCACCCAGCCGTGCTGGACGACGGCGCTCCAGAAATGCTGGAACTGGTCCGCCGGCTCGCGAACATCGTTGGCCGGCGAGGTGAACTCGTTGTTCCACTGCGAGTCCGCCTGGCCCGCGTAACGTCCCATCAGCGACTGCGTGTTCGTCAGCTGCAGGTTGGTCTTCAGCGAGTACATCGTGAGGTGCGTCGGCGTCTCGCCGAAACGGGGATGCTTCGGATTGACGAGCCCGGCCGGCAGCTTCCCGGCGGCTGTCGCGCCCACGAGCAGCTCCAACTCGTTGAACTGCCGGTCCGGCACAGGCACGCTGGTTTGCTGGTTGACGAATTCGAACGCGCCGAAGAAGAACATCCGGTTGCGCACGAGCGGACCGCCGAGCGACCCGCCCCACTGCTGCCGGTTGAAGGGGACTTCATCCCGGCCGTCACGCGCCGTGAAGTAGTCCTTCGCGGTCAGCGCCTTGTCACGCGCATAGAGAAACCCCGAGCCGTGGAACAGGTTGGTCCCCGACTTGGTCATCATCGAGACCGCGACACCGCCCGTTTTACCGTCCGCCGCGCTGAACTGGCTCGTGGCGAGCTGGAATTGTTCGAGGCTCTCGAGCGTGAAGTTCATCAGCGTTGCGCCCTGCCGGTTGTCGCGGTTGTCCGCGCCGTCAACGCTCACGCTCATGCTCGTGCCCGAGTTCCCGCCGTAGGAGACGCTCCCGACATTCCGCTTGGTCGAATCGGTCGGCGTCATCGGCGACGCGCCGGGCAGCAGCGCCAGCATCCCGTTGACGCTGCGCGTGATCATCGGCAGATTCTCGAGCTCCTTCGTTTCGATGCTCGACGCAAACTTCGATTGCGTGGTCTCGATCAGCGGGGCATCGCCCGTCACGGTGAGCGTCTCCTGAACACCGGACACGGCGAGCTTGAAGTCGAGCGTGATCGTCGTGTTGAGCCCCAGCGTCACGCGATTCCGCGCCGCCGGGCCGAATCCCTGCAGCTCCGTCTTGACGTCGTAGACCCCGGCCTCGAGCCCCGGCATGCTGTACACGCCTTCTCCGTTGGTGACCGTGGTACGGGCCACGCCGGTGTTCGCGTTGATCGCGGTGACCGTCACTCCCGGCAAGACCGCGTCGCCCTGATCGAGGACGCGGCCGTTAAACGTGCTCGTGGCCTGCGCGAAGACCAAAGACGAAGTCATCAGCATCATCCACGTGGCGAGGACACACGCATGGCACAACCGACAGCCGTGGAGTCGCTTCATATCTCTCCTCACTTACACCCGTCCCTCCAAACGAAGGGCTCGGTAACCTACAGGAGACGTCGGGCCTAACTCGGAGCTCCGAGTCTGGAACGAGAGCCGGTCCATAAAAAGAGCGTGGGGCCGTAAAAGGGCGAGCGTGGGCTTATAAAGCTATGAAGAGCGTGAGACGGCGCGAACTTACCAATTCGCGAACTTGACGTCAAGCGTACGACACGCCTCTCGGATGCACATTCGCTCGCGCGAAGCGCCTCAGAATCCGTAGAGCCGGGCGGGGTTGTCCACCAATACCGTCTTGCGCTGCGCAGGATCCGGAACCCAGACGGCGAACTGGTTGAAGATACGGCCGTCATCCACTCCTTTTGGCCCGTTGACGTGCGGCCAGTCCGTGGCCCACAGAATGCGCTGCGGGTTCGCAGCGATCAGCGCCCTGGCAAGTGGTGCGACGTCCGGATAATCCGGCGCCTGTGTCGAGATGTTGTGCTCTCTCGAGAGCTTGAGGTAAATCCTGCCCGATCGGAGGAGGTTCAACAACACCTCGAAACCAGGCTGCTGGACGCCGCGCGATGCTTGAGCCGCAGCGAAATGGTCGATGACCACAGGCACTGGGGATACCATGAGCACGTCCTGGAGGCCTTCGAGCGCCGAGTACTGGACTGCAGTGTTGACATGCCACCTGCGACCGGCGAGCCGTTGAACTGCTGCCTGCAGGCGCTTGCGGTCGTCAGGCGACGCGCTGATGCCTTCACCGCCCGAGAGCCGTGTGCCGCGAATGCCGGCGCGATCCCACTCATCGAGTTGCGCATCAGATGTCCTGTCAGTCACAACGACGACGCCGCGCGCCCTCGAGCCAAGCCGCTGCAGCGCGTCGAGCAGACAGCTGTTGTCGGCACCGTAGGAGCCCGATTGGATCAGCACGACGCGATCAATGTGCAGCGCTCGATGCAGCGCACGCGATTGCTCGACCGAGGCCGATTCGCGCCCCGCACTTTCAGCGAACGGAAAGCGCCGCGGATCGATGATGTGCAGATGACAATCGGAGGCGCCCGGCGGCACTGCGAAGTTCACCGGCGTAGCGGGCTGTGAGGCAGACGGGAACGTTTGTTGCGCAGCGGCGGCGAATGCGTTACTCGCGTCCCGAACGAGCGCACCAGCCCCAGCGGCGGCCGCACGAATGAGGGCCTGGCGCCGAGTCAACATACACCTTAGTATATGAATCCTTTCGGCTGTCCCTACCCTCCGCACATGACGGCGGTTTCCGACATTACGCACAACAAGGAGACGGCGATGAGACGCAGAATTCCGACCGCCACGAGTTTCCTCGCACTCGCCGTCGCGATGGGCATGGGACAGACTGGGTGCAGCACCGCGCCGGCCGCAGTGCAGGCGACGGCGCCCGAACAGTCGTCAACGCAACCGACCGGTTACGCACTAATGTTCCAGGCGGACCCTGCCTGGCGGGGACCTGTGCCCAGATTCGACATAGATCCTTCTTGGCCTCAGGCTCACGAGAACTGGCTCATTGGGCACACGACCGCGCTGTACGGCACCAAAGACGGTCACATGTGGATGCTCCAGCGCCCCGCGAGCGTCGTGGATGACGAAATCTCGACGAACTGGGGCTCTGGGGTGGAGTGCTGCGTGCCGGCGCCGCCCGTGATCGAGTTCGATCAAGCCGGGCAAGTGGTGCGGTCCTGGGGCGGCCTGGGAGGCCCCAGGCAGGGACCGGACTGGCCGGAGAACGAGCATGGAATATTCGTCGATTACAAGGACAACGTGTGGGTGGCGGGCAACGGCGATCACGACGGTCAGGTCCTGAAGTTCTCCAAGACCGGACAACTCCTCCTGCGGATTGGCCGCCGGCGCAAGAATGGCGAGAAACCTAACAGCAATGACACGACGGTGTTATTCACGGCGACCAATGCGTTCGTGCATCCAAGGACCAACGAGGTATTCATCTCTGACGGGTACGGCCACCGCCGGGTCATCGTCTTCGATGCGGACACGGGCGCCTACAAGCGGCACTGGGGGGCGTACGGGAAGAGGCCCGATGACAGCGTGCCCGGAATCCCCAGTGGTAAAGCGACGACACCTCCCCAACAGTTCTCGACGGTGCACAGCGTGCGGATCTCGAACGACGACCTCGTCTACGTGGCCGACCGGGTCAACAACCGGATGCAGGTGTTTCAGCTGGACGGGACCTTCGTGAAGGAGCAGTTCATCGAGCCGAAGACCGGTGGCCAGGGCACGGTCTCCGATTTCGCGTTCTCGCCCGACCCCGAGCAGCAGTTCCTCTACAGCGCTGACGGCAGCAATCAGCACATCTGGGTCCTGGATCGCAAGACGCTTCAGATCATCGGCAAGTTTGGCCGCCGCGGTCGCAACGCCGGACAGTGGCACTGGATGCACACACTTGCGGCGGACGCGCTGGGGAATCTCTACACGGGCGAGGGCAACAACGCGAAGCGCGGGCAGAGGTTCTTGTTCAAAGGCGTGTCCCCGTCGGCCACGAACTGACGGCAGAGAACTGCTCCTTGAGATCCCGGACGAGCAGATCATTTGGGCATGCCTGAAGACGCCCGAGCTCTCAATCTAGGCAGGCCCTCTATTTGAGGGAGACGTCATAGTTCGCATGGCAGTTGTCTGAGACGTTTTGCTCGACCACGGCCTTTCTGCCGGCTTTCTGAATGTCGTAGGTGAGAAGCTTGGCCTTATCGGGCAGTCCCTCGAAGCGTGCCTCGCCGTCAGAGTTGGCGCCGACCTCCAGGTCCGCGCGCTTGATGCCCCAAACGCCGTAGCGGACCCTGACGTGGATGATGGCCGCATAGACGGGTTTGCCGTCTGAGTCTTTCACCCTGAAATCGGCGGAACAGCCACCAAGGCCCGCTTTGAGGACGGCGACCTCTGATTTGGGAGTCTCCGAAGGCTGCTGAGCGAGCGCGGCGGCGGCAAGAGCAATCGCGGCGATGAGCATGGAAGAGAGTGTAGCGCTTCGCCCCACCCCTGCGGTTCGCTCAACGGGTCTCACGGTACGCGGTAAATAACGCCCTCTGTCTCATGACTCGACCAATGGAACCCGATGACCTCGAGTCACGAAAATAGCCAGCGACATGACATCGGGCACGACCGTGCGAGCCCGGCGGCTCGTGGTCGGCGCGCGCCCGCCGCATCACTTCTTCGGATTTACCAACGCCTGATACACCAGCTGTCTGGACAGCGGTCGTACCTGGGGCGAGCCGCCGCTCGGCGTGCTGCCGTTGACGTTCTGCATCATCCCCACCACGACGACATCGTTCGTCGGATCGATCCAGAACCAGGTGCCGAACGCGCCACCCCAGTAGAAGGAGTTCCGACCCTCCGAGGTGTTCGCCACTGCAGGATCCATGACGATCGCGAAGTCCAGCCCGAAGCCGATGCCTGGCAGACTAGGGCCGAAGGTATCGACCGCGACCCCTTCAGCGAGCACGTTGGTCCGCATGAGCTGCACTGTTGACGCTTTCAGGAACCGCTTGCCGTTGGCCTCTCCGCCGTCCAGCATCATCTGCGCGAACCGGAAGTAGTCGTCGGTGGTAGAGAGCAGCCCGCCGCTGCCGGATAGGAACACCGGCTTCGACGAGGGGTCTCCCTGCCGGGGCGCGGCGATGATGCGCTTGTCCGGACCGTAAGTGAACATCTTCGTGACGCGATCCACCTTCGACGCGTCCACCCAGAAGCCCGTGTCCTTCATCCCGAGCGGCTCGAAGATTTTCGTTCGTAAGAACACGTCGAGCGACTGGCCAGACAACTTTTCGACGATGTAGCCCTGGATGTCGACGCTCGGTCCATACCGCCAGTCGCTGCCCGGCTGGGCGGCGAGCGGCAGCTTGGCCAACTTATCGATCATCGCCTGGAGGTCGGAATCTCCGAGGTTGGCCTTGGCGTACCCGGCGTTGACGTCGAAGCCGGCCGTGTGGCTCATCAGCTGCCGCATCGTCATCGGTTTGGTTTGCGGCACCTCGCCGTTCGGTGTGGCTACCTTGAGGCCGGCGAACTCCGGGATGTGCTTGGCCACCGGGTCATCGAGCGTCCACTTGCCCTGCTCCCAGAGCATCATCATGGCCGCGCCCACAATCGGCTTGGTCATTGACGCGAGGCGGAAGATCGTGTCGCTGGCGACCGGCTTCCTGGTCGCCAGATCCTGAACGCCGTAGGCATCGACGTAGACGACCTTACCGTGTCGTGCGACGAGCGTCGTGACGCCGGCGAGCTTGGCATCGTCCACCAGCGCGCGCATCGTCCGCTGCAGCGCCTTGAGCCCGTCGGCCGAGAACCCGACCGACTCCGGAGAGGCAAGCGGATCGTCCGCCCGCAGACCTGCGACGCCCGCGATCAGAGCGGTCACCACGAGCGCTAACATCCACCGTCGAGCAAGAGTCTGCATACTTGTCCTCCGTGAGGAAACAACCGATCCACAATGACGTGGCGGGCCGATCATAGCTTGAACGTTTCCTCTCGCGGTCTAACGCCACCGCTCGGCCGCGAACCGCGCGGCACGACTTCGGCGACTTGGTGTTCAGTGCGCGCGGCTCGGCGGCTGCAGCGCCCTGTTTTGCCTCGTCGCAAGGCCCGACGAACCTACTTTCCGTTCACCGCCCGGTACGCCGCCTCGATATTGGTGGGCATCCGCTCCTGGTACGACCAGTCTCCATACTCTGGCATGCGCAGATCCCGCTTGATCTGGTCGAGGGATTTGCCTTCGCGCACCATGACGCCGACGCGCTCGAGAAGCAACTCGTAGTAGCGCTGGCTGTCGTCAAAGATTTTCGTCGTGCCGAACGAGCCGTGTCCGGGGACGACGATCTCGGGATTCAGAGACTTCATCATCTTGATCGCGGCAAGCATGTCGGGAATGGCGACGAAAGGCCGGATGTTATTAATCGAATTCGGAATCGCGACCGACGCCGCAAAAAGAACCCGCTCTGTCGGAAGCCAGACCGCGGTGTCGGCCTCGCTATGGACATTTTTTAAGTGCAGCAGTTCGAAGGTCCGCTCTCCGATACGCAAGGTCGTCTTGTCCCGATATTCGATGTGCGGCGTGACCAGGCGGTAACCCTGCACTGCGTCGCGCATCTCAGGAGACTGCTTGGCCAACGCGCTGGCCCGCTCCGGATCGTAGGCCTTGCGCATGGCCTCGGATGCATCCGCGTGATTGATGACGAGCGCCGGAGGAGAAAAGACGAAGTTGCCCGTTGTGTGATCGGGATGGACTTCGGTATTGATGACCATGCGAACTGGCAGCCGCGTCAGCTTCTTGACGGCCTCCATCACCTCTCGGGAGTCGACCGGGGTCTGACCGGTGTCGACGATAACCACTCCCTCTTCGGTGAGAATGATCGTGGAAGTTGAGTTCACCTCTCGCGCTGACTGGACGTAGATCCCCTCTTTGATCTTGCGAAAATGGGGGCCAAGGTCCTGCGCCCACGCCGATGACGCGACAACCGCAAGGTACGCAACAACAACGGAGATGAAGGATCCTCTGAGCTTCATGCAGCCTCCTGAAATCACTCGGACACGTCCGCTCGCAAAATTCGCCGCAGCTTATTAAACAACAGCAGAATGCGGTTGACCTTGTTCAGCTACGGGACCGCTAGAGGATTTCCGCCTGACGGCCAGGCATCAGCCGCGACGCTCATTTTCATCCGCGCCGTCGGCTGGATGCCGCGTTAGACGTCGGAGACCGGCACCTCGTAGCGGGCACTCTGAAACACCCGCTGATCAGGCAGCCGTACTGCCGTCAGTACCCCGTGTGAAATCGTGTCGACTCCGATCGTCCGTCCCAAGATCGTGGGTACCGGCCATCCATCCGCATTCAGGGTGGCATTGTTCCAGTGTCCGTAAACGACGATCTCAGCGCCGTTGTACCCTTTGGGAAAACTGCCTGCTCCCCATATCAGGGCCTCACGCGCTTGTTCTTGAACACGAGTGACGCGGGGATCCAGCCCGCCGTGTGTGCACAAACAATCCGGACTCTGGTGGTACGAACGTAAACCTTCAAAGAATCGAATGTGGTCTTGGGGCACACAGTCGAAGAAGGTCTCGTACGGTAGTGCACAGTGCCCTAGGTACAGTTCGGCCCCAGCGCTCGAGACGGCCTCGCGCAACATCCGCGCGGCGTCAACTGAATAGCTCCGAATCGTGTCGAAAGCTTCCATGCCGAGAAGCCACGAGTGACGGCCATAGTCGCGCAGCGTCCGAAGGAACCAGTCCTCGTGGTTCCCGAGCAGGCAGACGACCTCTGCCTTGACCTCGCGTTGCAACGCGAGAATCGTGTCCACGCAGCCTCTGGTGTCGGGACCTCGGTCAATGTAGTCGCCTAGGAACACGATGGTGTCGCCCCCAGAGACCTCGTCCCGAATCTGGTCGAGAATGTCGTTGAGGGCTGGACGATTACCGTGGATATCACCAACCGCAATAGTGGCCATGTCCAGTCACGCGATGTGAGCCGATCTTGGTTCCTACCTCTAATGGGCCAAATGAGCCGCGCCCGGGGGAAGTTTGACAAGGGGCGCGTCGGCTCCATTTGGATGTTGGACTGCCGCCGCGACTTCCACACTAGCGCGCTGGTTCTCTCGGCAGCCCTTTGGCCGACCATTCACTCCAAGAACCCCGACAATCGCCGGTGAGGAGGTATCGGTCATGTGTGTTCGGCGTTGCCCCAGAGGCGGACCCTATTGGCTGCATCCCTTTTTGGTTTCTTCAAATCCATCGAACAGGCGTCCGGCATTGGCTCCCGCGAGTGTGTCCAATCGATGGGGCTGACCTTTCTCGACGGTGTAGCGTGCGAGGGTGCCCTTGGAACGGAGGAATTCGGCTTCCCTCTTCATTTCGTCGTGCCACCTGTACTCGTCCAATTCGCCCACGTACATGAACACGCACATTTTCGAAATCGCCTGAAGCTTGGCTGGATTGGGCTCCCACATGTATCCAGGGAAGGCGGTTACGGAGAGGAAGTACTGGGGATTTGCCGCAGCCACATGAAATGCCGCGATCCCGCCGTTTGATGGTCCCGCGAGATGAAACTTTCCGTCCTGAATCTTGTAGTCGGCGAGAACCATTTTCAAGAATTCAGGAAAGATGCGCGCGCCCCCCTCGAAAAACAGCTGACCGTCCGGAGCCGCAGGCGCAACGACGATATACCCGCGTTTCTCCGCTTCTGCGCGAAAGTTGCGCATGAGGATGCCGTCGACAGTGTTCATTGTTTGAGGGCCACCGCCGAGCGCGAGGATTCCTGGATACGCCCTCCCCGGATCGTACCCATTCGGCAACACGACCTTATAGTGAACAGTCGCGCCCGCCACCTTCTTCGTCATTTCGATCAATTCGGCATGTAGAGGCTGAGTTGCGATCATGCAGGAGGCTGCAGTTGCGACAGCAACAGGTATCCATCTCGACGCCAGTAGCTTCATCGATATCTCCTTTGCTTCCAATCTCTACTCACGCTCGCCGAAGCACGCACCAGTGACCGTCGCCTGCCCGGCTCGACGTGCCCGTCCACTCGCCTGGCAGCGCCGCCACAAGATCATCTACCGAGAGATAAATAGGCGTGTGCTCGCCGCTGCTGTTGACCCAGACCAGGGCGCCATCTGGTGCCAGAACGCGTTCGACTTCGGCCGGAAACAAGAAGGCGTTGATCAGCACGATTGCCGCGGCCGATGAGTCGCCTACCGGTAACGTGGACCCGTCGGCCTGTGCCCGATGGGCGGGCCCAATCGGCGCGAGTTGCAACATTGCCAGCGAGAGGTCGACCGCCAGAACCGTCGCAAAGCGTTCCGCGAGCAGATTCGAATAGGTGCCGATGCCGCTGCCAACCTCCACCGCAAGACCAACGGGCGAGTCAATTGGGCCGAGCCCGCGCACGAGTGCATCCATCACAACGGCCGTCCGCTGCGGAGAGGTTCGCGTGTGCCACTCACCCGCAAGGCCATCGAAATAGCCCTCGACTTGCTCGCGCAGTTCGCCGGTCCACCCACCGGCACGGAGTCCGGCCGCTCGCCGCGTGGCCATGCGCATCGGGTGGTCGGGACCACCCGCACCGGAGGACCGATGACCTTCGATCGCTACGGGAGGCAAGTGTTGAATCGCCAATTTCCTCACGGCGGCGTCATGAGAAGCGCGTATTGTTCATGTCGCCAACGACCGGGCTCACGTGCCGCGGCACCGGGAGGCGCTGAATCCCGAAAAACGCTAGATGCCGCGGCGGTCAGGTGCAGCGCCTGGTTCGGAGGCATTCTCATCATCTGCAACCCAACGAGGCAACTCACGAACAAGCCAACGCAGGGGTTCCCGGCCCAGAATGCGGACCGCTTCATTGATCGAAACCCACCTTCGTTCCCGGTATCCCCGTTCACGATATCGATCGCGAAGACCCGTGACTTCCATCAGGAGGACACGCACATGGTATTCCTGGTCTGCTCGCCAATAGCTGAATTCACCAACGAAGTCCGGGCCAAGCCGTCCGTCCGCGCCGGCCTCTTCCAGGCATTCCAGACGCGCGGCCTCACGAAAGTCGTTTCCGTGGTCCACAATCCCGCCCTTGGGGACACCCCAGCTGCCGTCCGGCAGTTTTCGAATGAGGAGCACCTGGAGGGCAGGATTCTTTTGGAAAGGAATCACGGCGACTTGCTGCACCGTCACCGGAAGGACCTCCGCGTGCACCGTTCGCTCGCCGCAGCCATTCGCGAAAGCCAGGCGCCTCGTACGTTGCCGATTCTCGCGTCCGGTTCCATCCGTCAGGCGTTCAGGAGTGCTGAGCGCCTCTTCCCGTATTGCGTGGCCTGCTCAAAGGCGTGAGCCATCTGAAGGAGGCTCCACTCACCGTGGTACCGTCCGACGATCTGGATGCCAATCGGCAGTCCGGTGGCCGTGAATCCGGCGGGGACGGACATCGCAGGGTTCGACATGAAGGTCACATACCAGCATGACCGCATCCAGTCGATATAGGTGGCCATGGGCGTTCCGGCGATCTGCGTGGGATAGGGCACGTTCACGTCGAATGGCGCTACCTGTGTCACGGGGAGGATGAAGTAGTCGTACCGCTCGAAGAACTGGCGGCTCTGCTCGTACATCCGCGCCTGCCGGGCAAGCGCGCGCCCCACATCCGAGGCGGTCATCCGCTCGGCCTCCGCGACCTCGTATTTGATCGTATCCTTCACCCAATCGGGCCGTTCGCGGACCAGCGGCGCATACTGCGGGTGATTGGCCGCGAAGCGGAGAGCCGGAAACGCCTGGTCCACGCCTGCGAAGTCGGGCTCGGCCTCCTCGACGATGCACCCGAGATCCTCGAACACGCGCCGCCTGGCGTCGATGGTCTGACGGATCTCCGGCTCAAACGGGATACCCCCCAGACCTCGCCACCAGGCCACTCGTACGCCCTTGAACTCACGCTCGAGCGGCGCTCGAAACTGGCCGCCGTCCTCCATGATCGAGAGCGGACTGGTCGGATCGTGTCCTGCAATCGCGCTCAAGAAGAGCGCCACGTCTGCGACCGACCGCGCCATCGGACCCGAGACTGATAGAGGTGACCAGGTGCTCGAATTGCCCGGGACTCGCCCTGGGGACGGGCGGATTCCGACCACGTTGCAGAACGAGGCGGGATTGCGCAGAGAGCCGCCCGTGTCGCTACCGTCAGCAATCGGCACCATTCCGCAGGCCAGTGCGACAGCCGCCCCGCCGCTGCTGCCACCGCAGGTCCTGGTCACGTCGAAGGGATTACGTGTCACTCCGAAGACGCTGTTGAACGTCTGCGACCCGGCACCGAGTTCAGGCGTGTTCGTCTTGCCGCACGTGATGGCGCCAGCCGCGCGGATGCGCGTCACGATCAGCGCGTCGCGGGTGGGCACATTGTCGCGGTAGAACGGCGAGCCACGTGTGGTGCGAATGCCCGCCGTGTCGACGAGGTCCTTATGGGCAACCGGCAGGCCGTGCAGCACGCCGAGTGTGCCACCGCGGGCTGCCAGCTCATCCGCCCGTGCTGCGTCGGCCATGGCGCGCTCCGCCACTACGGTCACGATCGCGTTCACGCGCGGGTTCACGCGTTCGATCCGTGCCAGGTGGGCCGTCATCACCTCACGGGCGGAAAGATCTTTGCGACGGATCCTCGTCACCAGCTCGATCGCGCTCAAGTCGCACAGTTCGTCAGATGCGCCCGCAGTCGGCCGTGGAGTGCCCGATTGCGCCGAAACCGTGCTGGCGAGCCCGTGCAGCGTGCTGGCGGCGACCGCTGCGATTCCAAGCGTCTGACCGAACGCGCGACGAGTGATGGGGACCGCTGTGGTCAACTGGGGAGAGTTCAGACTGACGTCTTCGTCATCCATAGACCCTCGCTACGGGCGAATCGTGACCTTCTTGATAATCGGCGGAGTGATAGGCCGGCTCATCTCACCATCAGCTCCGATGGTTG
>Ga0210380_10000694_pt1 | contig 14457 bp, 12 predicted proteins | sample PLM4_5_coexredo_FD_155476 | JGI IMG/M metagenome (GOLD analysis project Ga0210380, IMG submission 155476) | Groundwater sediment microbial communities from an aquifer in East River, Colorado, USA - PLM4_5_coex redo | ecosystem: Environmental > Terrestrial > Soil > Riparian zone | place: USA... | reverse complement strand
ACGGGTTTCCGAAAGTCCTCTAGGAACTACTCGTGGGTCTCGCCGACGTCTGGACCAGCCCGAATCATTTTCCGATCCGGATCGAGCCGTGGGGCGACAGGGTTGTGTTCGTCCCGCTGACGCGCACCCTGTATCGCACGCTGACCTTTCTCGACGATCGGTACGTGCCGATGGACGTGAGTTGGGAGGCCTCCCTCCGTTCGCTCGCCCACACCGGGCTCGCTGACACCGCGCACGACAGACGGCCCGTGCACGCAATCTTTCACGTGGCGTTTTGCGGCTCGACGTTCGTCTCCCGTTGTCTCGACCGCCTGTCTGGCGCCTTCGTGCTCAAAGAACCGTTTCCCGTGCACGACATCGGGTTCGTGAAACGACACGATCCGCTGATGCATCACCGCCCCGAGGACTGGACGCACGCGTTCGACGTGCTGATGCGGCTGCTCGCGCGCACGTATGCCGACGACCAGGTCGCCATCATGAAACCGACAGACGCCTCGACACACCTTATCGGTGACGTCCTCGCGCACGCCGCCTCCTCGTCGGCGCTCTTCTTGTACGTGGATCTCAAGGTGTTCCTGCAGTCGGTGCTCGGCGACCGGGTGCGACGAGGCTTCGTGCGCGAACGCCTCGACGACCTGTCCGTCCTCGTCGCGAACCACCCTCTGTTCCAGGCGAGCAATCGGCGCGGCCTGACCGACGCCGAGAGCGCCGCGTGTCTCTGGCTCTTGCATGCGCAGCTCTTCGTGGACTTCGTCGCGGGCCATCCAGACGCGCGATGCCGCTCGCTCGACTTCGCGACATACCTCGGGGATCCGGCACGCACACTCGAGGCCCTGACGAACTTGTTCGAGATTCCCGCCGGCATGGACGAGATCGAACGGGCGGTCCGTGCCGAACGCGACACGCACGCCAAGGCCCCAGAGGTGCGGTTCACGCGCGCCGACCGCGACGCCGCGCTTCGCGCGGTCTCGGACGCGCACGAGGATGAACTCAACGCGGGACTTCAGTGGGCCGACCGCGCGCGCGCCGCAGTCTCGTTTCCCGACGCGCTACCGCGCCCGCTGGAGATCGCGTGATCGTGGACAAGCCCATGATCCGACTCTGGGAGCTCCACGCCCTGGGGCTCATCGTCAGCTGCGAGTCGGGCGTGTTCTACACGAATCAGGTAGGCGGGTACGCCAACGATCATCCGTGGATGGAGGGCGTGTTCATCCCGCTGCAGGACGAAGAGATCGATCAGCAAACCATGCTGTACGAGTACTTCACGGGACCGAAGTGGCGCGGGCACTGTTACGGTGGGATCGACGAAGAGACGGCCGACTTCCTCGACGACGTGTTCGCCCGTTCGCTGTCTACGTCGTGCCTCAAGGTGAACCGCGCAAAGCTCGATCGCTGCGAGGAGGCATGGATTCACGTGCTCATCGACCAGCCCGCAGACGACCAGTACCCGCTCGTGGACGGCTTCTCGAGCAACGAGGGCGTCGCGACGTGGGACAACAGCGACTAGCGGAATTGTTGATTGAAGATTGATCGATTGCAGACTGTTGTCGAATGGGGATTGTCGATTGCCTGAATTGAATGACGATTGCGGATTGATTCTTGGATTTCGACCGGATCGCCGACCCACCCCGTAATCACCAATCCGTTCAAACAATCGTCATTCTTCAATCGTCAACAGTCTGCAATCGACCAATCTTCAATCTCCAATTGACGAGCCCGTCTTGACGGGCAGTCGCTCGAGGCCGCGCATGATCAGGCCCGGCTTCCAGCGCAGCTCGTCGGCCGCGATGGCAAGCGTGAGGGCGGGACACCGTTGCGCCAGCTCGGTGAACGCGACCTCTCCTTCGAGCCTCGCGAGCGAGGCCCCCAGGCAATAGTGGATGCCGTGTCCAAACGCGACGTGTTCGCTTGCGTCGGCGCGCGCGATGTCGAGCCGCGCGGGGTCGTGAAAGCAGCGTGCGTCGTGGTTGGCAGCCCCCAGGCCGACAAACACCATCTCGCCCGGACCGATGCGCACGTCGTCGACGCTGATCTCCGCCGTCGCGTACCGCGCTGTCGCCACCTCGAGCGGGCTGTCATAGCGCAGCAGTTCTTCCACGGCGGCGGGGGCCAGCCCGGGGTTGGCGCATAGCCGCCGCCACTCCAATTGGTGCCGCAGGAGCGCGAGCACGCCATTGCCGATCAGGCTCACGGTCGTCTCGTGCCCGGCGACGAGCAGCAGAAAACCCATCGCCGTCAGCTCGGATGCCGACAGCTCGCCGGCGTCGTGGGCGGACACGAGCGCGGTGAACAGCCGGTCGTCCGGCGACTGCCGCTTGAGCCGCGCCAGCGCCAGCAAGTACTCCCGCAGCTCGTCGGCGATGTCTGGCACGCGTGCGGGCTCGTCGAGGTCGGCCGCGAGCAGTTGGGCCGACCAGCGTCGAATGCGCGGCTCGTCCGCGGGCGGCACGCCGAGCAGCTCGCAGATCACCGTGAGCGGGAACGGCAGCGCAAACGTCTCGATCAGATCGGCCTCGCCGCGGCGAGCCATCGCGTCGATGAGGTCGACGGCGATCGCCGTCACGCGGGGACGCAACAGGCGCACGCGCTGCGGCGAGAACTCACGGGCCGCAATCGATCGCAGACGCGTGTGGTCGGGGGGATCCATCGTCAGCAGGTGCTGGAAGAGAGGATGGGCAGGACTGCCCGGCGACTGCTTCGACAGCCGGATGTCGTTCAGTAGCTGACGCGCAATCTCGTGGTCGATCGCGAGCCACGCCTCGACACCGGTCGGCAGACGCACCCGCACGACGGGCCCTCGCGTCTCCCGTACGTGGTCGTACCAGGCATGGGGGTTGGACTTGAACCCGGGGTCCAGGATGGGGATGTCGACCGTGTCCATCGGGCGTATGCTTTCCGTGTCGAGCGTGCTATGAACCACAAGCGAAACGGACCCAAATCCACCCGAGCCGGATGCCTGCTGTGCAAGCCTCACAAGCGACAGGGCGTTCGGCGTACGGTCAAGGTGAAGGGCCTACCGGTGGCTCGCGATCTCAGGATGCCCGGACTGCGCGGCGATGCCTGATCATCCGACGACCTCGCCGCGATGGCACGACGGACATTCGCGGTTTCCGTTGGCCAGCGTGACGAATCCGCGCGTATCGCCGCAGCACGGCGGGTACGAGTGCGAGCAGGCGGTGCACACGCTGCAGTTCTCGGTCCGCCACGATTCTCCGCACATCGGACAGTACTCGCGATCGCCGAAGAGCGAATCGAGCCAGTCGGGGTTCATTCTATCGAGGACTGCGCGTAGCGCCTGGTCGTACGCGCGGAGCGCGTCACTGACGCCGTCGTGCTTCGCCCCGGGCGATCCGATCCAGCACCCCATGACCATGACGGACCACGCGGCGGCCGCTGGCTCGGGCCGTCCGGCCTCGTCCCACTCGCGCGCCGCGTGCTCGTACGCCTCGCTCGCCCAGCCCATCGCAGACCTCCGTCGCCTGTGCATCCTACTCTTCGCCGTGGCGCTCGTCGCTTCGACCGCCTCGGCTCAGACGCCTCAGGCACCGCCCCAACCCGGTTTCATCCTGCACGAGCAGACCGACGCCGGCCGTTTCACGGTGCAGCGCTGGGTCAACGAGATGTCGCCCGAGGTGTCTCCCGCCGGCTTCTGCGAGTGCATCACCGTCGTCTACGAAGGAACGCGGCTGCTCCTGAACACGGGTCTCGACGCCGGCATCACCCACGTCCAGTCGAGCACCAGCGACATCACGGGCGACGGCAGGCCGGAACTCGTCGTCGTACAGAACTCGGGCGGCGCGCACTGCTGCGAATCAACGGCCATCTACTCGGTCGAATCCACGCTGCGTCAACTGCTTTCGATCTCGACCGGCAACTGCCCGGGCAGGCTGGAGGACATCGACGGCGACGGCGTGCCGGAATTCGAGACCTGTGACGAGGGGTTTGCGTACGCGTTCTGCTCCTTTGCGTACTCGCCGGTGCCGACCGTGGTGTTCGCATACGACAAGAGCAAGGGCGCGTTCGCGCTCGCCACGCCGCGCTACGCGAGGTACTTCAGGACGCAGGACGCGGCCGAGCTCGCCGACGCGCGCAAGCTCATGGCCGAGACCCGCGATACCGATCCGGAGACCTATCGATGTGCGGCGCTCGACCCGGCGCTGACGATGATCTATAACGGCCGCCTCAACGACGGCCTCGCGCTCTTCAGGCGGCTCTACGCCCGCCCCGATCGCGCGACGCTCGAGCGAAAGGTGATGGAGATTGTCCGGAAGAGCAGTCTCTGGATCGCGCGCTGACGCAATCGCGAAATCAGCCCGCTTTCATTTCCTGATACGCCGAATAGAGCCGGTACGCCGTGTACCAGGAGATGCCAACTCCATACGCCAGCCCGACCAGTGCGCCGAACACCGAGCCGCTCCGCCCGCCGATCATGCCGACCAACCCGCCCACGAAGAATCCCGCAAGTCCCACGAAGACGGGCGAGATCACCACATACCAGAACATGCCTGCCCCAAGCCCGGGCATGCGGTAGAAACCACCGCCTTCCTTCTTGAGGCCGATCAAGCCCTTCCGATGCGACAGGTGCCCGTACACCCAGATGCAGACGCGGTCGCCCACCTTGACGTTCTCGGCAATATCGTTCGCCAGGTGAACGTTGGCCGCGATCAGTTTCTTGAACTCCGTCTGGCCCACCACGAAGCGGTTGTAGACGGCGCGGCCGCCCTCCTGTCTGAACGGGTTGAGTCCCATCTCGCCGCAGAACTTTGGCACCGGCGCGATCTTATACCTCAGTCTCGCCGTCCAGAACGCACGGGCCGTCGTCTATACTCACCTTGGCGCCCACCCACTCGTTCAGCGTGAGGACCACCATGCGAACACCGCTATCGCTGGCCGTCGCCGTCGCCGCTGCTCTCAACATCGCCGCCTGCTCCAAGCCCGCGGGCACCCTCGAGGCCGCCGCCGACGCGCTGGGCGCCGCCAATCTCAAGTCGATCCAGTACACCGGGACGGGACGCTGGTTCCAATTCGGCCAGGCGCCGAACCCGACGCTCCCCTGGCCGCCGTTCGACGTCAGCAGCTTCACGGCCGACATCAACTACGACACGGCGAGCGCGCGCGTGCAGATGACGCGTAAGCAGGTTGTCGAACCAGGCCGGCTGCGACCCGCGCCGGTCGAGCAGCGGCCCGATCAGTACGTGAGCGCCGCGCACGCGTGGAACATGGCGGCGCCCGCCGGCGCCGTGGGCGCCGCTCCCGTCGCGCAGCCGCAGCGGGCAGCCGTGGAAGAGCGCGTCGCCGAGATCTGGGCGACGCCGCAGGGCTTCCTGAAGGGCGCGATGGTCAACAACGCCACTTCGCAGGCGGCCAACGGCGGATCCGAAGTGACCTTCACGCTCGGCGGCAAGAACAAGTTCGTCGGCACGATCAACGCCCAGAACCAGGTCGAACGCGTCCAGACGTGGATCGACAACCCGGTCCTCGGCGACACGCTGGTCGAAACGGCGTTTTCCGACTACCGCGACTTCGGCGGCGTCATGTTCCCGGCGCACATCGTGCGCACGCAAGGAGGGCAGCCCGTACTCGACATCATGGTGTCGGCCGTGACAGCCAATCCCGCGGTGGACCTCTCGGCGCCGCAGGACGTGCAGTCGTTCACGCCGCCGCCAGTGACCGTGGCGGTGCAGACACTGGCGCCCGGCGTCTTCTACCTCACCGGCGGCACACATCACAGCGTCGCCATTGACCAGCGCGATCACATCGTCGTGGTCGAGGGGCCGCTCAACGAGGCGCGGTCCGAGGCGGTCATCGCCAAGGTGAAGGAAACGATCCCGAACAAGCCGATCAAGTACCTGATCAACACGCACGCGCACTTCGATCACTCCGGCGGCCTCCGTACGTGGGTGGACGAGGGGGCGACGATCGTCACGCATGAGATGAACCGGCCGTACTACGAGGCCGCGTGGCGGACGCCGCATACCCTGACGCCGGATCGGCTGTCGCGCTCGAACAAGACGGCGACCTTCGAGACCTTCGCGGACAAGAAGGTGCTGACCGATGGCCGCCGATCGATCGAGATCTATCCGATAGCGGGCAGCGGGCACAACGACGCGTTCGCCATGGTGTATCTGCCGACCGAGGGAATCCTGGTCGAAGCCGACGCCTTCACGCCGGGTGCCGCAAACGCGCCGCCGCCGGCCACGCCCAGCCCATTCACGGTGAACTTGAACGAGAATATCCAGCGGCTGAAACTGAACGTGCGCCGGATTGCCGCGCTGCACGGACCGCGCGTCACGACCATGGCCGATCTGCGCGCCGCAATCGGGCAGATCACGGCTACGAACTAGACGGACGGGAGTTTAGGGGGGCCAGGGACGAAGGAACCTGCTCGTTCCCTCGTCCCCTCGTTCCTATCGTAAGGAGCCGGTTCATGCCCAGTTACACGTTCCGCCTGAACGGCCGCGCGGTATCCGTGGACAGTTGGGATCCTGCGCAGCCCTTGCTCTACGCCCTTCGCGGACCGCTCGCGCTGCACGGCGCGAAGTTCGGCTGCGGTCTCGGCCAGTGCGGCGCCTGCACCGTGCTCGTTGACGACGCGCCGGCGCGCGCGTGTCAATTGCCCGTCAACGCCGCCGCGGGACACACGATCACGACGCTCGAGGGATTCGGTACACCCGAGCGTCCCGATCCCGTCCAGGCCGCGTTCATCGCCGAGCAGGCCGCACAGTGCGGCTACTGCACCTCGGGCATGATCGTCGCCACAAGAGCGCTGCTCGCGCGGACGCCGAAACCCACGGTGGAGCAGATCAGGCAGGGCCTGGCCGGCAATCTCTGCCGGTGCGGCACACACACCCGAATCATTCGCGCGGTCATGCGCGCGGCGCAGGAGGTGTAGTCATGCACGCTCCCACGCCCGTCTCACGACGCGATGCCCTCAAAGCCGGCGGCGCCATCGTCGTCAGCTTCGTGTTCGCCGCGACGACACGATACGGCGGTGCGCAGACGCCGGCATCGCCGGCCGGCCCGCGGCCGCTCGACCCGTCCGAGGTGGACGGGCTGCTGGCTATTCACGCCGACGGATCGGTCACGCTCTACACGAGCAAGGTCGATGTCGGCACCGGACTGCGGATCGCGCTGGCGCAGATGGCGGCCGAGGAGCTCGGCGTCTCGCCGACGCGGGTCTCCGTCGTCGAGGGCGACACGGCGCTGTGCCCCGACCAGGGCGGCACCGGAGGCAGCACCGGCCTCACGCGCGGTGGCAACGAGATTCGGGCCGCGGCCGCGACAGCGCGTCGCGCGCTCCTGAACCTCGGCGCCACGCGGCTCAACCGGCCCGCAACCGATCTCACGATCGCCGACGGCAACGTTCGACCCACCGGGGGTGGCGCAGGCATCGGCATCGGAGAGCTGATCGGAGACCGACGTTTCGCGCTCAAGGTGGATCCCATGGCGCCGGTGACGCCGGCTGCGCGCCTCACGGTGATCGGCAAGCCGCTGCCGCGGCCGGATGTGCCGGCCAAGTGCACCGGACGTCATGTCTACATCCAGGACTTCGCGGTGCCCGGCATGCTGCACGCCCGCGTCGTGCGGCCGCCGGCGATTGGCGCCACGCTCGTCTCCGTAGATGAGGCGTCCGTCCGCGCGATTCCGGATGTGCGGGTCGTCCGACTCGAGAACTTTCTGGCCGTCGTGGCCCGAGACGAGTGGGCCGCGGTCAGAGCCGTCTCGGAGATCAAGGCCACGTGGAACAACTGGGAAGGACTGCCTGGACACGAGGGGCTCGATCGTTATTCGCGCGCAGCCGCGATCGAACGCGATCAGGAGATCGTCAATCGCGGCAACGCGCCGGACGCGATGCGCGCCGCCGCGAAGACGATGTCGGCCACCTATTTCTGGCCGTTCCAGAGCCACGCGTCGCTCGGACCGTCGTGCGCGGTTGCCGACGTGCGACCCGACGGCACGGCCTCGGTGTGGTGCGCCTCACAGGGCATCCACGGCCTTCGCACCAACCTCGCGAAGGTGTTCGGCATCGCACCCGACAAACTGCGGGTGACCTTCCTCGACGGCTCGGGTTCCTACGGCACCAACGGCACCGACCATGTCGCCGCCGACGCGCTACTGCTCTCCAAGACCATCGGCCAGCCGGTGCGCGTCCAGTGGATGCGGCACGACGAGCACGGGTGGGATCCGAAGGGACCGCAGCAATTACTCGACCTCCGCGCCGGACTCGACACCGCCGGACGCATCGTGGCGTGGGAGACCGAGATGTGGGTGCCGAACGCGGCGCCGGGCGCCCGCGCGCTGCTCGCCGCGGAGGGCGCGGGTCTTGCGCAGGAACACGGGACGGGATCGGGCGCGATCACCCAGAACGGCGATCCGCCGTACGCGGCCGATGCCGTGCGCGTCGTCGCGCATCTCATCAAGAACACGCCGCTACAGCTCTCCAACCTTCGCGCCCCGGGCAAGATCGCCAACGTGTTCGCGGTGGAAGGCTTCATCGACGAGATCGCAGAGGCAACCGGCGTCGATGCGATCGAGTTCCGGCTGACGCGTTTGACGGACCCTCGTGCGAGAGACGTCATCACGCGTACGGCCGCGGCGTTCCGGTGGGACGCGCGACCCTCACCGAATCCGCGCGCGCGGCAAGGCAGCCTGCTCATCGGCCGCGGCGTCGCCTACATGCGCTACAAGCAGAACGAAAACTACGTGGCGATCGCGATGGAGGTGGCGGTCGATCCCGCGAGCGGGGCCGTCCAGGTGCGTCGCGTCGTCTGCGCCCACGACGGCGGGCTCATCGTCAATCCCGACGGATTGCGCAACCAGGTCGAAGGCTGCATCGTCCAGACGCTGAGCCGCGCGCTGCACGAGGAGGTCACCTTCGATCGGTCGCGCGTGACCAGCGTGGACTGGGCCAGCTATCCGATCCTGCGATTCCCCGAAGCCCCGCAGCTGGACGTGATCCTGATCGACAGGCCCGACCAGCCGCTGCTCGGCGCGGGTGAGGCGGCGACGGCTCCCGTGGCGGCCGCGCTGGCCAACGCCGTGTTCGACGCGACCGGCGTGCGACTGCGAGCGGCGCCGTTCACGGCGGAGCGCATGAGGGCAGCACTGGCAAACGGATAGGGGCAGCCCGAACTTGGGCGTAGCGGGCAGATAGGCAGGAGGAGTATCCTTCGCGCGCGTTGGGATACTCCCCTCTTCGTCGAGTCTGGGAAACCTCCACACAGCTTCGTGCGCTGCTGGGATTCGTCCTCCTGACCGTCGCGTTTTCGTGGCCACTCCCGCTTCACCTCGGCAGCCACTTCACGGGCTCGCCTGACGGCGACACGGGGATCTACGTCTGGAACCAGTGGCTCTTCCGGCACGAGCTGCTGTCGGGCCAGAATTCGCCCCTCTTCACCCGCGAGATCTTCTCGCTCAGCCGTCCCGCCAATCTGGGCCTCCACAACTACACCCTGTTCCAGGATCTGCTGGCCGTCCCGCTCCTGCCCATCTTCGGGGTGGTCGCGACGTTCAACCTGGTCTATCTCGCGGTGATCGTCCTGACGGGCTACACGGCCTTTCGACTTGCGTGGCATGTCACCGGCCGGCCCTTCGAGTCGTGGCTGGCTGGAGCGCTCTTCTCCTGGAGTCCCATGCTGGTGACCCGCGGCCAGGGTCATTTCAGCCTGGTCGCCGCAGCCCCCCTCGCCGTCTTCACCTTGTTGTTGCTCAAACGCGGTGATAAAAAAAACTGGCAGGGGGCCCTCGGCCTCGGCGCCACGATCTGCTGGGCGGCCACGACCGATCCGTACTACGCAATCTACTGTCTGGTCATCGCGATTGTCTTCATCACCGCGACAACGGTCACGATCGCCGACGATGTCAGGAACGCCCCTGACCGCGTAGTGCGGGGGATCGACGTGCTCCTCGCCTGCATCGGCGGTCTGATCGTTGCGCTGCTCATCGGCAAGGGCTGGCGCTTCACCGTGCTCGGACTGACGATGAACGTCCATGGGTTGTACACGCCCGTGTTGCTGTTGACGCTGGTGACGTTCGCGCGCGTGGCGTGGACCCATCGGCACCTGACCGTCACCGTCGATCGCGGACGGGCGACCAGCCTGTTGCGGTTCGCAAGCGTGGCCGGCCTGATATCAGCGGCGATGCTGTCGCCCGTGCTCTACGCGGTTGGCGTCCGCATACGCGATGCAGGCCTGGAGTCCACTGCGATCCTGTGGAGAAGCAGTCCGCCCGGCGTGGACGTCATGAGTTTCCTGCTGCCGAACCCCAATCATCCCTTCGCGCCCGCCGCGCTCCGTGCCTGGCTGTCGCCGCGGCCCGATGCGTACCTCGAAAACGTGGCGTCGCTCACGCTGGTGGCGCTCGTCACGATCGTCGCGGCGATACGCTGTGGCTGGCGCCCCTCGCGCTTCTGGATCGCCATGGCCGTGGCGTTCGGGCTCCTCTCGCTGGGGCCGTTCGTTCGCCTCGGCGGTCTGGACACGCACGTGCCCGGCCCGTGGGCGCTCGCGCGATACGTTCCGATCGTGAGTCTCGCGCGGTCGCCGGCGCGGCTCGACATCGTCCTCATGCTGGCCGTGTCAGTACTGTTTGCAGCTGCCCTCGCGTGGCTGGCAAACCGGTCGCCCCGGCATCGGCGGCGCCTGCTCGCGACCGTATCAGTGGCGCTGCTCTTCGAGCTGCTGCCCGTTCCCAGAATCCTCTACTCCGCCAACATCCCTGGGTTTTATGGACGCATCGCGGCCGATCCGCGCGACGTGAGAGTGCTCGAGCTGCCGTTCGGTGTCCGCGACGGCACGCGCAGCGTCGGCAACTTCAGCGCACGCTCCCAGTACTTCCAGACCATGCACGAAAAGCGACTCATCGGCGGCTACCTGTCGCGGATCTCGGAACGTCGGATCTCGGAGTTCCAGCGCGAGGACATGCTCAACGCGCTGATGACGCTGAGCGAGGGCGGCGCCATCGACCGCGAGAAGGAGCGTACGTTGATCGACGGCGGCCCGAGCTTCGTCGAGCGCGCCGGCATCGGCTTTGTCGTCATCGATGCCGAGCGGTCACCGGCGCACCTGCAAGACTTCGCGATGCGCGCGCTGCACTTGGAACGCGTGGACGGTGAAGGGGCACTGACGCTGTACGTGCCGCGGACGCCGTCGGCCTACTTGCCGAACTGAATCAGGTGCTGCGACGTGCCGGCCATGAAGAATCGGGCCGACGCGCCCGCGATCGTGTCCGATCCCAGGCCCCCCTCGAGACCCATGACCTGCGGGTACCACCCGCCGCCGTCAAGGATCTTCACTGGCGTGGACCAGAGGCGTGGGTCGTTCAGTTTCGGGGAAAACGAGACGTAGATGCCTTCCTGGTCGTACCTGGTGTCGCTCGCCCGGCTCAGCAGCATCACATACATCTGGAGATAGGTGTTCCAGTGCACTGACGGCCCCCAGAACGCGTCGGTGCCGAGTCCCTCGTCGTGCCAGCCATCGGTCGTGGCGAAGATCGGCACGCCGGCGCCATAGGCCCAGACCGCCTCGTCGCCCGCGCGAATCTCTCGCGCGGCCGGCAGCCAGAAGCGCGAGCGCCACACCATCACCTTGCCGAGCGGCGCGTCGCGATCGGCCCACGCCATGCGCGCGACGGCCACGCCCTGCTGGGTCGTCGACCGTTCGTATTGAGAGAAGAAGAAATACAGGTCTCGTGAGTCGGGGTCGAGCAGTGCGCTGAAGTCGCCCGCTCCGTTGACGAAGAACTCGTTGTTGGTGTCGCAGGCAAAAGCCGATGCCGGTGCCTCGAGAATGATGCCGAGCTGCTCCCACGTGCGGCCACCGTCATGCGATCGCGCGGCGCCGATTCGGGGGATGACCTTCTTGCTTCCCGGGCACACCGGGTCAGCTGGGATCTCGTTGTGGTAATAGCCGTACCACGTACCGTCGACGTCTGCCACGACAGATTCCATCCACACGCCACCGCCCGGCCATGGCTCGACGCTGACCGGCCTCGCCGGACCCAGCTGTGTCACGTTGCTCCCCTGCGCCACGCTCGGTCGCCCCGCGTACGACGTCATCACGAACAGTTGCGAGACGCCGCCCGCGAGATCCCATACAGCCGGGCTGTTGCTGTCCACGTCGCCCGTCAGACGGACTCTCGATGCCGACACGAGCTTCGCCTTCGGGCTGATCAGGATCGAGGGATTCTGGGCCGCGAGTCTGGGGGAGATGATCACGGACACGCCGAGTGCAACCGTAAGCGCCAGCACCCCACCGCGCATCACGACTGGCGCTGGTGCACGAGCCGTGCCGAGGCGTTTGAGATCAGACGGAAGAACTCGAACTGCTTTCTGCGTTACCTAGAGGACTGAGTCCCGGCACTTTCAGATCCGGGAACGAGCACGAATACAAATAGTTGTTCAACAGGCGCGGTGGCCGATCGCCCATCAGGAGTCGACAGGAACCAGGGGACTGGCCCCTAGTTCCCCCAGTTCCGACTCGCCTACTGAAGCATGGCCGTCGTGTTCCGCTTCGGCACGTAGCCGACCGGAATACGCGTGACCTCCTTCATCGACTTGATATCGACGACCGAGACGTCGTTCGTGACGGGGTTGGCCACGTAGGCCGTCTTGCCGTCCGGCGTCAACGTCACCCAGCCAGCGCCCTTTCCGCCAAGCTCGGCGGCACCGATCACCTTCAAGTCGGGGAGCGAATACGAATACAGGTAGTTGTTCAAGCGGCTGCAGACGACCAGCGTCTTGCCATCCGAGGTGACGGCCATGCCGTGAGAGGGATCGGATCCCTCTGGCACCGTCGCCTTGCCCGGCGGCAGCTCTGGGTTGTTGATGCGCTTGATCTCCTTGTGCGTCGCGAAGTCCACCACCGCAAACCCGTTGAGCCCGCTCATCTGCACGAAGAGCCACTTCGTGGATCCGTCTGGATTGGTCGAAAACGTCATCGGCCTGACACCCAGGTCCATTTGAAGCGTCCACGCGGGCTCTTCGGTCTTGGCGTCGATGACGTTCACCGTCTTCCCGACAATCGAGCCGGCCACCACGTACTTACCGTCCGGCGTGACGTACGGATTGTGGATGGTGCCCTTCGTCGGAACGGTCTTGACGTTGGTCAACGTCGCGGTGTCGATCACGTCCACCCCGCCCGGCTCCTGGATGATGCCCACATAGACACGCCGGCCGTCGCGCCCGACGGCCATGTTGTTCGGGTGCCCGCTCAACTTGATCTTCTTGACGACCTTCAGCGATTTCGCGTCCACGACATCGAGCGTGCTCTCGGCTTCATCGCTGATGTAGATCCGGCTGCCGTCCGGAGACGCCCCGACCCCGTGATTGACTTCGATTCCCGAGATCACGCCGACCACCTTGTTGGTAGCGGGGTCGATGACGTGGACGTTGTCTCCAGCGCTGTTGGTCTGGATGATCCGAAGCTTCTGCTGCGCGGTCAGGGAGATCGTGCAGAGCACGAGCGCAAACAGCACGGCGAGAGATCGGCGAAGCGCGTGTGTGTTCGTCATCGTCTTCAACTCCTCGCTCCAAGTACCCAGGCCTTCAGCGTCTGCCACTCAGCGTCGTCCTGCGAGCTGAAGTGCTTGCCGCCGTTGTGATAGAAGTCGCCGCCCGCCTTTTCCTCGAGCGGATGCATCAGGAGCCGGCTCTTCAGGCTGCCGGGCACCACGACGCGTCTGACCGCCTGGAAATTCTGACGGGATTCCTCTTCCGTCCAGGTGGTGGCTCCTGAGTCGAGCGGTTGCAGATGCATTTGCTCGCGGGACGTATGGCAGGAAATACATCGCGCGTGGCCGGGACGCTTGAAGAGGAAGATGGGCTGCACCTTGGTCTTGAAGTAGTCGTAATCGAGTGCCGGCGCCGCTGCCGGGGCGGGCGCCGGTTGTTGACCGAGGACACCAACCAGCATCAGCACCCAGCAGCCGAATGTGGCATACGTCAGTGCTCTGCGCATGCGCCCCTCCTGTGAACAACGGGAACTAGGGGACTACGGAACTAAGGAACCACGCAACAACCCTAGTCCCTTTGTTCCCTAGTCCCTTGTCCCTTCCCACTTACTGCCTTACTGCGTCTTGTTCGTCGGCCGCGCGAACTTGGCGTCGTCGACCGGCGCAGCCTTGACGTCCTGCATCGCATAGGTGAATTCGCGATTGCGCGTCTGCGACACGACCCAGCTGAACGGCACCTTCCGCCCGCCGACGTCACGGTAGTCTCGGTACTCGATCTGGGTCGGATAGGGGCCGACCGTGGTGTCGATGAAGTAGACGAGCCTCGCGAGCATCCCGCTCTCCCTCTCGAAGTAGGCCTTGACGAGCGGCAGGTTCTGCGTGTGTCCCGTGACCACGTACGTCTCGCGGCCGTCGATCACTTCGGGCCGCCCCGTCTTCGGTTCGATCAGCATCTGCTTCAACACCGCCGGCGTGTTGAAGGGATCTTCGAGCCTGAGGCCATCGGAC
>Ga0210380_10000693_pt1 | contig 14470 bp, 25 predicted proteins | sample PLM4_5_coexredo_FD_155476 | JGI IMG/M metagenome (GOLD analysis project Ga0210380, IMG submission 155476) | Groundwater sediment microbial communities from an aquifer in East River, Colorado, USA - PLM4_5_coex redo | ecosystem: Environmental > Terrestrial > Soil > Riparian zone | place: USA... | reverse complement strand
GTGCCCCGTCGACCCGAAAAAAAACTTGACACATCCCCCCCGGAGAAAATTATTCCACGATTGGCCAACCGTCTTCGTCGACGATTGAATATCGTTGCGATTTTTTCCACGGTCGACGTGCTGCTATCTCCCAACGCTCGACGCCCGCTATGGCTAGAGGTGTAGCTCGGGCTATTGCTCGACGCTTACACTCCTCCTTGCCTGGGTTAAGTAAGACGACAACGCCGCCTAGCTTACGTTGCCACCATGCACGTTCATGCTCGGTAGGGGCTGAGACAATGAGCCAAGCCTTGCCGCCTACCCTACTAACCAAGGAGCCGAGCATTGCATTGCGTACACGAATTGCCCGGTTAGTTAGGTCGAAGGTAAGCGCGCCCGTCCATTGTTTGTAAGTAGGCGATAAACGTAGAGCTATCGCGTCTATATCAATAACAATATCCGAGGGCCCGGCTTGTTGCTCGACGTATGTAGTTTTACCCGAGCATGGCGGGCCGCAAACAATGGTTATCGGTATTGCTGACGGCTTTAACCAGTCGGGATGATTGCTTGCGCCTTGGTTAGTTACGTCTTCGCCCGCGGTCTTTATCGCGTGGCATTCCTCACATAAGCATTGAATATTGGAGTCGTCGTCGGAGCCACCTAAGCCGAGCGGAATAATATGATCGGGCGTAACGGCGGCGCGAATAATCCCTCTATCTGCACAATGCCGACATAAGGGCTCGGCGGCTAATCGGCGCAAACGTTGGCGCGTTCCCTTTCTTCCTCGGACTCGGGTAGCCGCGGCCCAATCGTTCATTGCCTAAAACAAAAAGCCGACAAAGACGCCGACGATAAAACCGAACAATGCTCCCATAAAAAATCCAAAGTAATTCATGGCGCTTTTAATTTCCCTTGCGTCGGTCTTTGCGAATTGCGTTTTTGTTTTCTTTATTTTCAAAGCCTCGGCTCTTTGGATTCTTCGCCCGCATAAAACCGCACAATCTCCCGCTCTAGCGGGCTTGCGGTGTAGAGAATAATTATTTCCGCCGGTTCAAACCCTACCCTTGTCGGCTTAGTGTTTAGCGGGATTTGAATAACGTTGCCGGTCGAGCTCGCCATTTTAGCCGCCGTGAATAGGCGGGCCGAAAACTTTCCAGGCCAGGATTGTTAGAAGGATAAACAGCAACGCCCAATTGCCATAGGCCCAAGGTCCGCCGACGTAGCCGAGGTGAGCGGCAACAATGAAAACGACGGTTATTAGCCAAATTACCCAAAATGCGAGTCCGAGCGACATAGCGGCGCGCCTTTCAATTGTTTCACGTGGAAACGCGAGGGCGGGTAGCGCGGGCCGAGAGGACAATCCACAAACCGGGCTACCCGCCGGGCGACTCCAAAATCCTCGCGAGGGACAAGGACTCGGGGCCAAGGCAAAGGCGGATAAACCGCCATGCCCGCCGAGCCGATTGGCTCAAGGTCGGGCAATTCGAGCGCGTCTTCCGGGCGCGCCCATCCTAGGGCCTACATGCCCGAGGGCCATGCAAACGCTAGGACAAGAATCGGTTAAACCCGATTCTATCGAAACGCAATAAAGCCCATTCAGATTCGGTGCCCGTTCCGATAGGCAACGCCGCCGCGCATTTCGCGTATTTCGATACTGTCGAGGTATTCGGAAAACCAATCGGGCGGACAATTGAACTGCTTTCCATGCTTGGCGAGGCCGTGAAATAGCGCCGCCCTCGCGCTTATTTTCGTCGTTCCATACGCCTCGAAATCGAAGTCGTCCGCATTAAGCGTTGCTTTGAAAAGCGCCATTCTTATTCTCCGGTAAAACCGCTTTGCGGCTCAACTCCGGGCGGTTTCCAATTAAACGTACCGTGAATCGGCGCCCAACCTCGCCGCCGTAGTTCCAGCAAAAAGTTAGATTCCGATTTTCTTACTTCCGCCATTAGGTCGACGATTGTTCGCATAAGCTTTTCAAGGCGGTTCCCCATAATTTCCTGCCATTCAAACGCTAAAAGGATTCGCAATTCCGCCTCTTGATTTGGCGAGCGCCCGCTAACGTTTGCCGCTTCGTCGAGTATGCGTTTTATATCATCGGTTATCAGCAGCGACGCGCGCCTTTGTCTCCGCTTGGGCGGCTTGGTTATCCTTCGTTTCCTTTTTTTTAGGCGTTTGCTCGCCATTTGCTTTGCCTCCTATCTGATACAGGGAGCTAATATAAAATCAAAAAAGCTTTGAATTGGCAATATGGGCTACCGCTTGGCCAGGTCGCGAATGTCTATGTCGACTCTTGCTTGTTGCCCGACAAAATTTAACAAGACTTTCGCGCGCTTCTTCGCGGTCGAGGAGCGCATTTGAGCAATAAACTTTTCGATAATTCCGCTATGCCCGGCAAAGGGCCCGGCGCTTATCTTTACGAGCTCGCCAATCTTGAACGGGTCGGGAGCTCCGCGCGTCCTATCAAAGACGCCGAAAGCCTCGGCCTTGCGTAGCGCCTCAATCCACGTTGGCGGTATTGTTGAAGGAATGTCGTTATTGCGTAGAATGTCGACAACGCCGTCGATTAGCAGCAAGCGGGCCCATTGCCCGAGCCGCGGACGGACGAAGATATACCGCGAAAATAACGGGCGCTCGATTCGCTTCCATAGGTTCCGCCTTTGGATTTGCCGGGAGATTTTTTCGAGCGGTAGAAAAACCTCGCCGCCTATATCCTCGATTCCGTCTTTCGCCCGTAGCTCGGCGCGCGGCTCGGTATAGGCGACAAGCCAAGGCGCGATTATTTCGGGAGCGTTCAAACGCCGCCCTCTACCGTTCGCGATAGGTTGCCCCATGCGTCGAGCGCCCATTCCGAAGCCGTCCGCGCGGTCTTTGGCGGGCGTTGCATTTGGGCGGTATGGCAACGGAAGCAAAGCCGCGGCGGGCGGATTTTCTTTCCGGCGTTCCAGCGGAGTTGAATTTCGTTCCGGCAACTCTCGCAAATATAGGCGGTATTCATGGCGCGGGCCCGCCGTCGTCGCCGTCTTGTTTCGCCTGTTTCGGGTAGAGGAGCCGCAAAGCGTCGTCGCTCAAGGTCGGGAGCTTGTCCGCTTGTCTGGGCGACATTGAAGAATCAAACCAGGTCAACGCGACGAAAATCCCCTCCCGACCGTGCTGGAAACGAAACTCGCGCGGGTTTGTGTCTTCGGCTTGCGCGCGTTCCACAAAGCGCGCGTAGAGCGGCTTATCCTTGGGGACAAAGACGTTAGCAAGGTCGCCCGGTTGCGGCATGGGCCGAGGGCGCGCCGCGTGGCTACGCTCAGTCTTCGGCAACGCCGCCAACCGCTGCAATCGGTCGAAATGCGAAAGCTTGTCGTCCAAAAATCGTTTGATTTGCCCGACGTTCGGAAGCCCGTTCGGGAAAGCCGCGCTAATGCCCGTCCGCGGGTCGGCGGCGTAATCAATTATACGCGCCGGGTAATCGCTCAAGACGACGGACAACGCTTCCACGAAGCCGCTAGGGCTTTGGGCTTCGTCCCGCCGGTAACATGCGAATATTTGCTCCGCTTTCTTGAGGTAGGAGGCTAGGCCGAGGCGCGACTCCGGTAATTCCCTCGCGCTCGATTCGCTCGCGGAAACGTTCGCTTGCCTTGGTAACGCTGAGGTCGTCATTTTGGAATTGTCGTCCGTTTGCATTTTGCTCTCCCGCCATTTCCTCGTCTTCCCAACAACCGCCATTTAGCCAGGTCGCCGGGTGTTTTATAAACCTTGGCTCCGCGGTCGGGATTTTTGCGACCGCTGCCATCAGGATTCCAAACTCGACCAGTCCCTTTCGCGCTATCCGCTCAAGCGCGCGGAGCGCCGCCTGTTTTGCCCGCTTGCGTGGATAGGCGTTCCAGAATTGGATTTTATAATCCTTCGGCCAATCCGAAATAATTGCCGGCAACGTTTCAATATTGGTCGCGCGCTTTTTAGCGCGTGACCGATTCCTCTCCTCTGACTCTGTCTCTGACTCTGTCTCTCCTCTCCTCTCCTCTGGAGGTGGCTCTTGCTTGCGCGCCGCTAGCGTGTTGCCATCATCGTTGAAAAAATCGGCCGCAATCAAAGGTTTAAGCGCGTCGCTGATTTCGTTTTCTGTCATATGGAGATGGTGCGCGATTTCGGCCAATGACGCGGTGATTTTCCCGTCTTTGTATTCGCTCGCGAGGAGCCACAAGACCGGCGCTAGCGCGCGGCTATCAAGCGGCAAGCGCCGAAACTGGAAATTGTGCATTAGCCCGCGGTGCAATTTAATCCACGGCGGCGAGCGCGTTTTGTAATGCTGAAACTCGCTCCAGTTTTTCGGCGTGAGAGTCATTTCGGCTCCCAACCGGGCCCGCCCGCGGCTACCCGCTTTCGAATTGCCCCATAGCCGACGTCGAGCGACTTGGCGAAATCGTCTTGTCCGTCGTATTGGAACGACTCCTGAATGCTCGGCGCGGGCTCGGAGAACATTTCGCCTTGCTTGAGCGCGTCGGAAATCCGACGACATGCTATTTCGAAATATTCTTTTTCGATTTCGATTCCGACGAAGCCGCGAGCCCGTCGCGCCGCGGCGACTCCGGTCGAGCCGACGCCCATAAACGGATCTAAAATTGTCGCGCCAACTTCCGAGCTATTGGCGATAAAGTGCGCCATGAGCTCGGCGGGCTTGCTTGTCGGGTGCTCGGCGTCGGGACGATTTGGAATTGAACAAAGTTGCGCGCTACCCGGAAAGCGAATTGCTTTCGCTTTGCCTTTCCATAGGTACAAAACAAACTCGCAATTTTTCATATACCATCGGTTAGCGACCGCGTTCCGCTTGTCCCAAACCAATAGATTATGAAAACCGAAATCCGCGAGCGCCGCCGCGTTCAATGCCTGATTAACGTTTTTGTCGTTCGCCATAACATAGGCGTCCGAGTCATCCTTGAGCGCGGCAAAAAGTAATTGCATGATTTCCGGCCAGGAGATTTCACAAGCAACCGGCTTTCCATTGTTGCCGTAAGCCGCGCCGCCGAGCCAACCGCCCAAGCTCCGGCGCGATACCGTATCGCCGCCGCTTGTGAGGAGATAAGGCGGGTCGGTAACTACCAAGTCCGCCTTGCCGAGCGTCGGCAATATCTCGCGGCAGTCGCCCAAATAGAGCGATACGTTTTCGGCTAGTTGCTCGCGGTGCATTTATTTCCCCGCGGCGATATGCGTTCGCGGGTCGACGATAATATATCCCGCTATGCTCCTCGGGTGTAACCGCGAGCGGTGCCCGCCCGAATTGTAATCGGCAACAAGCCAAGTCTTTCCGCTTATGTGGCGCTTCAAAACGAAAACGTGTCCGCGGCGATACGCTACCGTTTGCGGCGCGGGATTCGTCCGCGGAAATTTTCTAGGCCATGCCGAGGAGGGCCAAAGGTCGCGCCGCGGCCCATACCCTACCTCGACCGCCGCGCCGCAACCGCAAAACGCAACGCGCGGACAACCCGCCGGATGGTTTAGGAACGTCGTCGCCTGGGCTTTGCCGATTGAAAGCCACAAAACCGAAATCAAAAATACGATAGCCGCGAGAATAAGAAGCGAGCGCCGGTTGTGGCGGCGCTCGGTTGCGTAAAAATCGTTTTGCATTAGCTCCCCTCCGGTTGTTTAAGCTCCTCACGCAAGCGCCAAAGGCGGCTAGCAACGTTGTATTCGGGATAGGTAAAGCGGCGCGCGATTTGGTCGGTATCCATTCCCGAGCGCCAGCAAAACAAAAGAACGGAGTCGGCGGGCGCGGGCATAAACCGAGAGCGGTCGGGCGGGCGTTTCATGCGGCGCGACTTTCTCGGGCGTGATGGTTGCGACGGGGAAAAGGACTCAACTCAACCGGCCCGACGCAACCGCTCCCCGGTTGAGTTATCGGCTAGCGCGTCTTTTCTTCGAGCCGCCACCATTGGCGACGGGCTTTCGCGGCGGCGACATTTTGCGCCATAGCGAAACCGGCGCGCGTTTTCCGCGGCGCTCTAATTCGGTTGTGATCGAAAGATAAGTATGGGCGGGAAACGCGTCGAAATATTTCCAGTTATAAACCGCCTTGCGGTCGCTGCCGGTAATAACGGCGACTCCCTCGGCTCCTCCGAGGGCTTCCAAGACTTTCGCGGCGGTTGTGAGATTGTCCGACATGCCGCAACGCTAATCCAAGGCGCTTTGAGCGGCAATAGGGCCCTAGTCATCAACTTAATTTGAGTGTAAAAATGATTTGGATAATGATTTCAATGGGGTGAATTTATAAGGCCATGACAAACCGCAATTATCGCAATTCCAACCCGCTACAAAGCGACGAAGCAATTCGCCGCCGCTGTAAAGATTTGCGGAAAGCCCTCGGCTATGAACAGTCAATGAGCTTCGCCGCCGCGCTCGGCATATCGCCGCAACGCTGGAGCAATATCGGAGTCCGGCTAAGTAACGACGTAGCTATGCGAATAGTAACGCGCTTTCCCGCCGTCGATTTGAATTGGCTTTATCTAGGCCGAACGGATGGTTTATCAGTCGGATTAGCCACTAAGCTAGGCGAGTTGCCGGAAACCTCCCCGCGGTTGCCGTTGCCGTCAAAGACCGGAAAGCGATAAATATTTGCTCGCTCGGCATTCTCGCGGGCAATAAATCGCGTTTCGATTTCCAGCATTTTTTCAATAACGAAAAGGGCTTCCTCGGGCTCGCCGGGCAATTGCGCCGATAGCCCAAAAGCCAGCCGCGTTAGCCAACGCTCGCTATGTACCCGCATTGCATTTCCTTTCCAAGAAATCGCCCGCGGCTTGAACCGCCGCGGCCTGGGCGACAATCATTCAACGCCTAAGCTTTGTCGGGTGCAAGACTCGCGCCGGTAACGGAATGGCGTTTTGCCTCGCCCGGTGCATAGATTTTTTCCCGCTTGCATTCAAAGCGCGTTGGATTAGCGTTGCGCTCCCTTCAAATAAATACGGGAGCGTCGCGCCATGTCAGACAAGCCCGCATTTCCGTTTTATCCGCCGGATTGGCCGCGTTGCCCCGTTTGCGACGATCCCGCGCTCGACGGGCACATTACTTGCGGCAAGTTCCAATGCGACGAAAGCGGGCAACGCGCCAAGCGCGCGGCGCTAATAACTTATTGCGATTATCTTTTAAAAAACCCCTTGCGTGAAAAGCTAACCGACGCCGACGAATACCTCGACGGCGATTATAAAACGGTTGGCTCGCGCCGCGCCTATCAATGGGGCGAGTAAATGTCGCCGCGCTCCAATCATCACGCGCGGACGTTCAAGACGCTCGGCGCTTATATCCCGACAAAGTTAGCCGAGCGCGTCGCGGTCGACGCCGCGGCGCGCGGGCTTAGTCCCTCGGCCTGGGCGAAAGAGGCGCTTCTTGAAAAACTCGACCGCGAGGAATCCCCGTCAATTTTGCCGGAGATAAAGGAAAGGGAAAAAGCATGAAACAGGCTATTGCGGCGCGCGAGGAGAAAGCCGAGCTCGCGCCGACCGTCGCGCGCTCCGAAGCAACCGCGCTTATTGAAATGCTGGAACGCGCGGCGCGCGACCCTGCCGTCGACGTCGAAAAAATGCGCGAGCTAATGGCCATGCGGGCGCAAATCATGGCCGAGCAACGGTCGATAGAATGGGACGACGCAATGGCGGCGGCTCAATCGGAAATGCGGCCCGTCGCCGCCGACGCGAGCAACCCAAGCACAAAAAGCCGTTACGCTTCTTATCTCGCGCTTAATTCCGCAATGCGCCCGGTTTACGCGCGGCATGGGTTTTCGCTCGGCTTCAATACCGCCGAGGGCGCGCCCGAGGGCTCTATCCGCGTCGTTTGCGACGTATCGCGCGCCGGTCATACGCGGCGCTACCAAGTCGACATGCCGACCGACGGCAAGGGCTCGCGCGGCGGCGACGTAATGACAAAGACTCACGCTACCGGAAGCGGACTCACCTATGGCCAGCGTTACCTTTTGAAATTGATTTTTAATATTGCCGTCGGTTTGGACGACGACGGCAACGCCGCGGGCGCGACCGAGCCCATTACGCCCGAGCAACTAGCCGAGCTTATCAAGCTCGCGGACGAAATCGGCGCGGACAAAATCAAGTTTTGCGAGGTTATGAAAGTCGAAAGCCTCGCCGCTATTCCAAAAGCAAAATTTGCAAACGCCTACGCGCTCTTGGTTAGCAAGCGAGCGCATGAGTCGACGGTCGCCAACCTGAAAAAGGCTGCAAAAAAATGAAACCGGAAATATTCGAATCCGAACAAGGTTCCGAGGAATGGCTCCGGCAACGCATGGGGATTCCGACCGCGAGCGAATTTCACACGGTCATGGCCAAAGGCAAGGACGGCGGCGTAAGCGTTACCCGGCGGCTCTATATGCTCAAGCTCGCCGGGGAGGTGCTGACGGGCGAGCCCATGAGCGGCAACTATACCGACTCCAATATGGAACGTGGAAAGCTCCTCGAAGACGAAGCCCGCGACTTTTACGCTTTCACAACTAACGCGCCATTACTCCGGGTCGGATTTATCCGCGCCGGTAATGCGGGCTGCTCGCCCGACGCGCTTGTCGGGGAGGATTGCGGGCTTGAAATAAAATGCGTTCTTCCGCAAACCCAAATCGACCGGCTATTGCGCGGCGTTTTACCGCCCGAGCATAAGGCGCAAGTCCAGGGGAATATGTGGATTGCAAACCGGCGCGCCTGGGATTTCGTTTCGTATTGTCCGCGGTTGCCGTTGTTCGTTACCCGCGTCGAGCGCGACGACGGCTTTATTGCGACGCTCGCCGGAGCCGTCGCCAATTTTAACGCCGACCTAGCCGCCATTGTCGATCGGATTAACGGCTACGGCAAACCGTCAAACCTTTTGGAGCAATTGCGCGCGTCGGTTTCGTTAGAGGCGCGCCCATGAAACCCGCGCCGCTTTATTTCGTATGGACGGACGCCGGCGTAATGCTGCCGGTTAGCGCGCGGGCCGCGGAACGACAATTTACCGCCGGGGAAAAATACCGCCTTGCGGTCGAGGAGGAGCGGAGCGCGAGCTCGCATAACCATCAATTCGCGGAGATTGAAAACGCCTGGGAAAACCTACCGCGCGGGCTAGCCGAGCAATTCCCGACGCCCGAGCATTTACGCAAGCGCGCGTTAATCGAAGCCGGATTCTATAACCAGGAAATTATAGATTGCGGGAGCGTCGAGGTTGCCGGGCGCGTCGCCGCTTTCGTCGGAAAGCATGACGCTTACGCCGTCGTCGCGATTTCCCCCGAGGGCTTTGTCGTTATCCGCCGGGCGAAATCGCAATCAATCCGCGCCATGAAAAAGGAAGAATTTCAAAAGTCCAAGACTGCAGTCTTGGAAATCATCGCCGCTATGGTCGGCGTATCGGCGCCCGAGCTAACCGCAAACGCGGGAGTCTCGGCGTGAGCAAATTTAAGGACTTTGACTTGTTGCTGCAGGACGAAGCGATTGCGCGCGAAATTTTACATGCGAACGATCCGACCGCGCGGCGGCTTACGGCGGACGGACTAACTTACTTGCCGGGGCTTAGGGGCGAAGCGGAATTTTCGCGGGTGTTTAATCTACCTATGGATTGGGGGCGTCATCCCGACCGAGGTTATGATTTTATTCTTCCGCTCGGTTACACGGTCGACGTAAAAGCGTCGGCTAATCCCGGCAACCTCGCGTCGTTACCCGAGAAAATCAAAGCCGATATTTTCGTTTTGGCCAGGCATGACGCGGAAAACCGAAGCGCGCAATTGCTCGGTTGGGAATGGAAACACGTTTTTGAGCAAGCCCCGCTAAGAACGCTCGGCAACGGCAACCGCGAAAACCGTTGCATTCCTCGCGACAAACTCCGGCCCATAGCCGAGCTACTAAAAAGGGCGATGATTGTCGGATTTGGGGGCGCGCAATGAAACGCATAATTTCATTAGGTGCGGGCGTTCAAAGTACGACGCTCGCGCTCATGGCCGCGCATGGCGAGCTAACGCCTATGCCCGATTGCGCGATATTTGCTGACACACAATGGGAGCCAGCAAAAGTTTATGAGCATTTGCGCTGGCTCATGTCTCCCAACGTTTTGCCGTTTCCCGTTCATATCGTTTCGAGCGGAAATATTCGGCAAGCCGCGATTGATCGGACCAATACAACGGGGCAAAAATTTGCGGCTATCCCTTGGTTTACCCGCTCGCTACTCGGAACCGAGGGCATGGGGCGGCGGCAATGTACCCGCGAATATAAATTGACGCCGATTCAACGTAAGGCGCGCGAATTGCTCGGAGGGAAAACGCCGCGCGCCGGGGTGGAAATGTGGATCGGTATTTCGCTCGACGAAGCCGCCCGCATGAAACCGTCCCGCGTTGCTTACATTGTCAATCGTTGGCCGCTCATTGAAAAACGCATAAACCGCCGCGAGTGTCTCGCTTGGCTTGCGCGCAACGGCTACCCGACGCCGCCTAAGTCATCCTGTATCGGTTGCCCGTTCCATAGCGACGCGCAATGGCGGGCGCTCAAAGACGGCCCGCCGGAGGAATGGAAAGACGCGCTCGCGGTCGACGCGGCAATTCGCGAGCAGTCGCCGGATGGTCGGATTCAATTCATGCACCATAGCCTAAAGCCGCTCGCGGAGGTCGACTTGCGAACCGACGCCGAGGCGGGTCAGCCCGACTTATTCCAAAACGAATGCGAGGGTATGTGCGGTGTCTAAGCCGCGCCAATATATCCCGCTTGCCGAACGGCTCGCCGCCGCCTTGGCGGACTTGCTGCCGCAAGCCGAGCGCGACGCGCTCCGCGCCCGCAAGGTTCCGGCGTCGGTTGTGCTTCGGCTATTCACGCCCGACCATAATATTTTACATGCTTTCGGCGGCTCGGATTCATGGTGGAATCTGACAATGCGGCGACGCGGGCCCGAGCTCGCCAGCAAAGACAAAGCCGACGCGAAAGTCGCGGCGAAAGATAAACGGCTTCGCGGCGTAACCGGCAACGGGCCGCGGCAACAAATCCCGCGCCGGGCTTTCCCCAAGAGCAACCGACAAATCCGCTCGCGAGGATTCCAATGAGAAAAATGTATTGCGAGTTTGGAAAGGGAAAGCGCAACCGATGGTATCCCAAGAAAGGAAAGCGAATGAACGCCCGGGCAAAACCTCTACTCGACGACGCGCAACACGAGGCGCTAGAGCTCATTGGAAAAATTGCCGACCGCGCGGTGAACGTTTACGCGCAATGGGAAATCCGCGCCGAGCGGCGGACGGTTTTACTCGACTTAACGGCTTGTCACTTTCGGATAATCAAGTTGCGCCTGGGCGACATGCTAACCGCCGACGACGGAAATTTTATGCACGATATAGCCGGAATAAATCGCCATATCGACCGGCAAAATCACAAGCTCCGCGATTGTTTCCTCCCGCGCTTTGCGGACTTCGGCCAATGACTAAACCGCGGCCCGCTGCCAATCCCGATTTTATTCCGCCGCGCCCTTGGAATTGGGTTTGGGTTGCCGCTCATACTGGAAGCGGCGGCGGGCATGTCTATTTGACGGACGCAAACGGTAGAAAAATCGCCGCGCTATGGGGAAAGCCCGACGAAAAAGCCGCCGCCGCCGAGCTCATAACGTTTTTAGTAAACGCTGCCGGATGGGAAGAAAGGGGCGCGTAGAATGACAAAATATCGACCCGCGCTTATCACGCAAGCCGAGGTAAAGCGCGCTATCCGCGCCGCCCGGCAAGAGGGGGTAACGCAATTAGAGATTCGCCCTAATGGGTCGATCGTCTTCCAACTATCTGAAAACGTTGAGGAAAAAACTAAGGCCGCGGAGGTTGAAAATGTCTTTGGTAAAATGTAATTTACCCATTCCAAGTAACTTGGAACGGAGTAAACAAGCCATGCCTCGCCCGCGTCCTGTTTTTGTCGAGCGTAACGTTTCCCGCCTCGGCGTGACTCGCTGGTATTTCCGCTTGCAACACGGCAAGCGAATCCGGCTTCCTGATTTCGGTACGCCGGAATTTGCCGACGCTTACGCCGCCGCGCTCGCGGGCCGTCCAATAAAACAACGATTGAACGAAACCACGGTTAACGCCGCCTCGCTCGCGTGGCTGATCGCGCGCTACCGCGAAACGCAAGAATGGGCGGCGCTAAGCAACTCGACGCGCAAATCGCGCGGCTTGGTTTTCCGCAAGCTCGAAAACGAGGCGACCGGAAAGCAACCCGCCGCCGCAATGACGGAATCGCATTTCCGCGACGCGCTCAACCGGCGGACGCCGGGAGCGGCGCGCAATTTTCACGGCGCGTTACGCTCGCTCTACGTTTGGGCCAAGACGGCGAAGCATGTCGCGACCGACCCGACCGCCGACGTTGCTTGTCCGCAACTAAAAAAATCCGGCGGGCATACGCCTTGGACGGAAGCCGACGCGGAAAAATATCGCGCGCGTTATCCGCTCGGGACCAAGCAAAGGGTTTGGTTCGACGTTCTGGTCTATACCGGCGGTCGGATTGGCGACGCGGTAGCTCTTGGGCCGGAGCATTTGCGGCAAGTCGAAATCGACGGCGAGATTGTTAGCGCGCTGGTTTTCCAAACCGAAAAATCGCAACGGCAAGTCGAGGTAACGGTTCCGGTTACGCCCGAGCTCGCGGCGTCGATTGCGGCGGGCCCTTGCGGGGCTTCGACGTTCATATGCGGCGAGCGCGGCGGCTCGCTCGCCAAGCATAGTTTTTCCTACATGTTCATTGCCGCGGCGGAAGCCGCGGGGATTGTCGGCAAGTCCGCGCATGGGATTCGCAAGCTCCGCGCGACGGGGCTCGCCTATGACGGGGCTTCGACGAAGGAGCTTAACGCGGCGATGGGGTGGCGCGGCTCGGAAATGGCCGAGCTTTATACCGACAAGGCCGAGCGCGCCCGGCTATCGCTCGGGCTGCATAAGCGGGCATTGGCCAAGCGCGCCGCGGCGGCGGTCGAGCAACCGGGCGTTATCCCGCTCCGGCGCGCCAGGGCCGCGGGCAAGGCGGCGGGCCCGGCGGCGGGCTAGGGGCTCGCCCATGCGGCGGCGGCGAGAGGGCCCGGCTTTGGAGCCGGGCTTTTTTGCGCCCGCCAGCGGGGCCCGGCGTGGCTCCTATTTGCGCCTTGGTAACGCTCGGCGGTATAGCTTTGCGGGAGCCGAAACAATTGCGCGGGAATTTATTCGGCGGGAACGGACGGGGCACAAAGCTATCCCCCCCCCCTCCCCATAAGGGGGGGCGCTAGAGCGAAAAAGCTAATTCTTTCAAGGGGATTTTTGTTTTAATGAACATTGCGCCGAATTTGACTAATTGAATGATTCCGAGGACTTAGCCCAAGGGGGGGGCAATTAGGGCTATTTGATTTCGTTAAGTTATTTCTAGCGAATCCCCCCCCCCCTATCTGGACCCGAATTGTCCGTTTTGGGGTCCAGTTTCCGACCCGATTTCGGACGGGGAGCCGAAAGAAATAGCCGCGACTATTTTCGGCTTGACGGGGCCCAAACAAAAAGGGCCGCAACCCATGTGAGGGGTTGCGGCCCTTTCCTTTCGGCGGGTCGAAACGGCTAAAACCCGCCGCGGGGGGATGATCCGGCTAGAGCCAATCGGGGACGTTAATCTCCCGCTGATATTGCGACGGCGGATTTAGCTTATTGATCGCGTAGAGCAAGCCCGCGACGCCGGGTTGAGTATCCCAATAGTCCGGGTCGAAAGAGCCGTCGCTTGTATACTTGCCGGGCTCCTGGGCGTTTGTGAGGGCCCAAACGTAAGGGCTCGGCAAGCCCTTATTATGGTAGCCCGCGCCGTTATACGCCTCGGCGTGGAAAAGCATTTTTTCGAGTCGCCAGTCGATAACTTGGTTTAGTCCGTCGTATTGGATTGCGTCGATTGCGCCTTCCTCCCAAGAGTCGAACGGGCCGCGCCCGGCGGGTACAAGAGTCGTAACTTGGTCGAGCGGTTGGCCGTTCCCGAGGTACGTATCAAAATCAAAGCTCGCCTCTCGCATGTGCAACGCTGCAATTAACATCCAAGGGACGTTTGTTTCGAGCTCGACGCCGAGGTAACGGGCTTTATTCGAAATGGCGAGCTCGCCCGCGCGGGCGAATACCTCGACGCAAGTCGCGTCTATCGCCTCCAATTGATTCCATTGCGCGCGATACTCCGGCCATTTTGTCCCGTAGCTAAAGCTCATTGTCGACTCCGCGGCGCGCGTTGCGCCTCCTCTATGCAATTTCTCAAAAGCTCATGAAACGACGCCTCGCGAGCTTTTGCATTGCTAGCGATTTCGTGAGTCGTCCAAGCGGACGCGGCTAGAAAAATAACGTTAAGCGAGAGAATGGCAATCGCGACCGGATGACTCCGCAAACTATCGGTAACAACCGCGACGATTCTTTTTGCGTCGTCGACCATCAAACCCGAGCTCCGGTAAAAGTAACCGTGCCGATTGTCGTTACAAAGCTATTCCCCTCGACGGCTTTACCCGCCGCGCCGCCTAAGCCGCCGACGCGCTCAAGGAAGCCGCCGCCGCC
>Ga0210380_10000692_pt1 | contig 14476 bp, 19 predicted proteins | sample PLM4_5_coexredo_FD_155476 | JGI IMG/M metagenome (GOLD analysis project Ga0210380, IMG submission 155476) | Groundwater sediment microbial communities from an aquifer in East River, Colorado, USA - PLM4_5_coex redo | ecosystem: Environmental > Terrestrial > Soil > Riparian zone | place: USA... | reverse complement strand
CGTTGAGCCAACGCATCTCAAAGCTCGAAAACGACAGGCGGAAGCCGTGAGCGCCGTCGCACAGATCGCCGGGCGGCTGCCATGACCACGGCCGAGCGCCGCCGGCTGGAACGGATACTGGGGATGCGATGATGGCTCAATTAATCGGGGATGCCTGCCTGGGATTGCTGCTCATGCCGGTCTTCATCGGCGTTCTGCTGTTCCTCAAATTGGTGATCAAGGACATGCTCGGCATCAAACCGCCCACAACAGACGTTTAGCGACGCATTAGTCCGGATGGCCAATCATAAACGGATGGCGACGGCGCTCTTCCTCCGCCGCCTGGATCGCCGCCGCGATAGACGCAGGACTGGCATCGCGCGCCAACTGATTCGAAAGATAATGCTGGCCAGGACTGTAATTCGTTCCAGGTATACGACCCCGGATCGCCCCTCCGACCGCCCATGGCAATGCGAAGGGCACGGCGGCGCCAAGCATGGCTCCCTCTACCCCGCCTAACTGAGAACCAGCCCCGGCACTCAGGATCGAACTTCCCGCGAGCAGCTTGTTGATCGCGGTGCCTTGTGGCGAACCACTATCGGGCGGCGTACGAAGCACGCTCTGTCCGCCCCGCGCCAGGTCGTTCAGGTCGCCGTATCCTCTCCCGTAAGCATCGCTTCCGAGCGAGCGGTTGATGGCCTGACGCAGTTGCAACAGCGAGATGTTGCCTTCCGCCGCGTTCGCGCCCGCGCCACCCATCGCATCCTGGATCACGGCGGTATTGGCGAAATGCCGGTTGAGTTCCCGCCAGCGCGCCGCGTCGGCCGGGTTCATCGAAGCTTCCATTTGCGTGCGCAGCATGTCCCGGAACTGGAGGAGGTTCGTGCGGGCGGCGCCCGTCGCCGCCGGTATCGCGTCACGCACCTCGCTCATCAGCGTCTGATAATGCGGGCCGGCGAGCACCGGATTGCCGTTGGCGTCCACCGTTATCATGTCGCGGAGTTGATCAAGCCTTGCGCCTATCTCCTGCGCCGCTTCGGTCTTCATGTAGCGCAGACTTTGCCGGACCTGACCGACTTGCTGAAGGAAACCGGTCGGTAGTTGCATATTGTTGCTGGCGGCGATCTGCCCGATTTCAGTGCCGAGCGTCGTTCTGTGATCGTTGAGCACGTCAGTGGTCAGCGTGTCAGTATCGAGCCCGGCACGCCGAGCGACCGCGCGATTAACCGCGGCCTGTTGCTGCATCACGTCAGCCGAAACGCCGCCCGCTGAACCCGGCGTCTGGCCGAGCACCTGCTCGGTTTTCATGAGCGGCTTGCTGCCGGTTCGCTCGCCTGCTGTCAGCGGCACTCCCTCGGTATCCAGCATCTCAACGAGCCGTTGCCGCTCCGGCGATGTCACGGTGCGGACCGGTGTTGCCAACCGACCGGCCGCCATGCCACCAGCCGCGTTCCCCGCCAGTTCCGCGCCCGGTGCCAACCAGTCCGGCACGACACGTCCGGCGACATCACCCGTCAACGCGCCACCCGCGCCGACCAGTGCCCCGCCGACCCCGGCGGTAGCACCGCCAGCGGTCACACCGGCCGCCACCTTGCGGGCGATTTGCTCTGTCGGTGTCGTGGCCTGAACGTCAGCCAGCTTGGGGCCTGGGATGATCTGATCAGCAAAGTTAATGACGCCCATGCCGATACCTGGCTCTATCGGTTCCGGATTCTGTCCGTAAAGGTCTGCCCGTTGCGCGGGCGTCATGGGAGGATACAGGCCAGTCAGGCGCGCGCCCGCGTCGTAGGCCGTCCCGCCCACCCGCGCGATCGTGGGGCCGATCACGGTGCCGAACGGGTCGGTCGCCATGTTGATAAGCCCCGCACCGCCCTCGATCGCCCCGGCCGCCATATTGCGGGCGATATTCCGCCAGGGGCCTTCGGTTGGCGGGATCAGGTCATCAAACTTATCCCCGCCTGTCGGCGGTTTCGCTGGGATCAGGTCGGAGAAATCAACCGAGGCCATGTCAGAGCCCCCCCGGATCGACGCCGTTGTCCCGTAGCCGCTTGATCACGGCATCACGCGACGCACCCTTGCTAATCGCGTCACGGGCCGCCGCCAGCGGATCAGATGGCGCATCCTCTTGCGGACGCGCGAACCGCGTTACCACGCGCCTCGGGTCTAATTTATGCGAACGGGCCAACTCCTCATATTGATCGGCCACCGTGTTATGTGAGCGCAACTGGTTATTATAGAGGTTTCTACCCTCTCTTATAAACGATTCGCGTAGTGTTTCCGGCATGCGGGCGCCGCTCAACACACGCTCGACGGCGCCCTGCACACGTTGGCCAAAACTGCCACTGGCCGCCGCCGCCGCGAACTCGCTCTCACGAACGACACTGGTCGGGTCGAGTAGCCGCACGTAATTGTAAAGCATCGACATATCACCCGCGCCATCGTTAGCCTTTGCCGCGCTCCGGATGTTTTCAAACGAGGTCTGGACGATCCGGAAGTCGCCCGTGAGCTTCTGGAACTCGTCACGAAGCGTGTTTTCCTGATTGAACTGCCGCTCTGCCTGCTTGCCAGCCTCATCCGGTTCGGGAAGTCCGGGAATGCGATAGGCCGAGCCGTCCTCGGCGATCCGGTATCCAGTTGGTAATCCCGCCCGCTTCGCATCAGCGTCGGCCCGCTTGTCCGCCGCCTGCAACAGACGGATTCGCTCTTTCTCATTTTCGGCGGCCACGGCCTTATCCGCTCTTGTCTGAGCGTCTTTCGCGGCCTCGTCCTGCGCCTTCCGGTAATCCTCCTGTCGCCGATAGTTCGCCTCGGCTTCCGCCGCCGCGTTAGTCGCATTCTGCTGGCGCAACACGTCGTTGTGCTGCCGCAGTTGATCTATGTGCAGCATGACGGCGGCGGGCTTGGCGCCACCCGCCGACATCTCCGCGACGCTCATGGCTTGCTTCCGTGTCAGCCCGGCGAACAGACCTGACTGGATCTGAGGGTCCATGGGGATGACGCGACTCGGTGCCGGCGCGGGCTGCTGGAGCACCGGCGCCCGGGTCGCGGCACCTCCCGACGCCGTGCCTGGGGACGGTGGCGCGGCGGCGGTAACGACCGGGGGCGGCGCCAGGGGACCACTCCCCGGCAGCCTGAGCGTGATCCCCGGAATGCCTGTCTGATACAGTTGGTTCGGCTGCTCGGTGGGCGGCAGCGTGGTCTGCCCGGCGGCGGGGCCAGCGGCGGCCGTTCCGCCCAGGCGCATCGCCTGTCGGGACGGAGCAACGTCGGGCGTTGCCGCTTCCCCTCCGACAAGCGCCGCCACGGCTTCATGGCCCGGATATTCCGGCGGCGCGTTCTGCGCGAGGCCCTGCGCCTGGAGTTCCTTGACGATCGGCCCGTAGGCCACGGCCGCCTCGGCCTCGGGCATGGCCAGCAACGCCTGTGCGGCAGCGCGCACGGGCGGCGGGATCTGCGCGGTCGTGGGTGACGGCGGCACGATGGCGGGCGCCGCTGCTGGTGGAACAGATCCCACGCGCGGCCCGGCGGCGGGGTTGTATTCGGGTGGCGCGGTGGCGGCGAGGGAGGCGCGCGGCCCCGCGTTGCCATAGTTCAGATATCGACTCGCGACAGCGGCTCGTTGAGCCGCCCTGGCATCGGCGTTCGCTGGTCTCTCGAACTCCTTCGTCCAGATCGCCGCCGCTTCCTCTGGCGTTTTCGCCTGTTTCAACGCGGCGCCGACATGCGCGTGCGTGCCTTGTGGGGATATCTCCCAGGCGGCGAACTCATGTTGCTGCGCCTCGGTCGGGTTCGGCCCATACCGCTTTTTCATCGCTTCCATGCGGTCGGCGTGATGCTGATAGAGGCCGAGCGATGTCCCGCCATCACCAACGGCGGCCGGATTAAAGCCGCTCTCGGCGGCGGGTCCGCCGGCCAGGATGCCGGCCACCTGGTGTGGCGTGTAACCCTGGCTCGACCAGAACGCGGCCGTGCGTTGAGCCACCTGCCCGGCCGGCGTGTTGATGTCGGGCGGACCACCCAGTGCTCCACCGCCGCCACCTCCGGCTGGTGCGGTGCCTGTCTCTGTCCCGGCCGCGTTCTTCGCGGCTTCTATCAATCTGTCGGTGAAAGCCTGATCCTTCGCCATTTGCGCCCGATCGAGGTCGAGCCTCTCCCGCTCGACGCCGAGATGTCCCAGCTCCGCGATGGACTTATCGACCGCCGCCGGGTTGAACAGCACGTTCGAAAACGGTGACGGAACGTTCCATTGAGTGAACTGTGGCATGGCTCAGGCGCCCTTGCTGTAGTCGACGCCGTAGCCGCCGCCTGGGCCGCCGTAGATCGACGCGAAACGCTCGTCATACAGTCGGTTGTTCGCGTAGTTGGTCGCCGCGTCGCCGATGCCCTTCGCGGCGTTGCCATAGATCGAGGACTGCGCGCTGCCTGCACTCAGGTCCGTTTGCGCCATGCTGGTTCCGGTGTTCTGGGATGCCGTGGCCTGACCGGACGCCGCAGTCTCACCGAGCTTCGATAAATCAAACAATCTGTTGTAGTAATCTGTGAACTCTCTGTCCGCCAATCCGCTGGCGTATTTTATTTCACCCTTGATGGTGGCCCCGGAACGCCGCATTCCCAGCGCCGCCGCACCGGCATCGACCCCGCGCAGACCTTCGGATAACTGCCACTGGTAGCCGGGGCTCGCCTGGAAGTTGGCCCGCGCCGCCGTCGCCGCGTCCGGCCCGTTCAGGCCCAGCAAATCCGCTGACCCGGTGTTGGCTGTCCCGCCCGTCGTCCGCCACGGCTCAAGATCAGCGCGCGACTGCGCTAACGCCTTCTCCTGCGCCGCGTTGGCCTTGTCGGCCGCGCTTGATACGGCGTTGCTTTGCATGACGCCGCCAATGAGGCCAGCGCCTGCCGTGATGCCCGCGGCTACAGCGAAGGGGATGACACGTCCTCCTCAAAAACGAGATTGTTTTCGGCGGCGACGACAGGCTCGCCGTCCGGGTCGGCGTGGTCGGCGTTGTGGATGCACAGTAAACCCGTCTTCGGTTCAAGCGTCAGGAACCCGTGCATCGTGTGCGCCGGGATCTGGATCAGAGACGGCGCGCGAAACTCGCCGAGCAGCCGTCCATCTTGCCACACCCTGACCGCGCCAGACGTGACAGCGGTCACGTGGCCATATTCGTGACTATGCTGGGGCAGTAGCGTCAGCGCGTCGGGCACGGTGTAGGCTTTCACGTATATGCCGCCGAAGATCGTCAGCGCCTCGGTGACGGGTTGATGCGCCGCGCGTTTCATCATTCGCACCTCATCGAAACGATACAGACGATCCTGTCACACTCTCCGGTGTTTTCGATAGAGTGGGTCAACAGATTATCGAACGTCCAGATCGTTCCGCTGACGAATGTGATCGCCTCATCCTCGCAACGAACCAGCGCAGACCCGGCCAGCGTGATGTGGCACTTTGTGTTGTAGTGCGCTGGCGCCCAGTTCCCCGCGTCCGAATGTGGCTCAATCTCCCTGTTTGGGGGAAGTTTCGTGATCAGGATCGAGCCCAGTTCCACCGCCTGCACCCGCGTCAACAGCGCGAACACCATCGGCCGCAGCGCGGGCAGCCGGTGCCACGCCGGCCAGAACACGTTCCGGTGCTCCAGCCGGCGCGCTTCCATCGTCACCTGTTCCGCCGACATGTATCTGACGACGATGTCAGTCATGGCTGAGTGAGGCGTTCCGGGATACAGCCGCCGCTCGGGGTTCTGGTCCCAGAGGTCGGCGGCGCGGTTCAGGTCGAGCAGCACCGGCACGACATCGATGCCCGAGGCGAGTTGCACGAACCGGCTCATGGCGGGAGCACCAGTAGATTGCCCGGCTCAGTCCGCTGGAAGTATTGCAGCAAGCCCTCGGGGCCATGCACCCGCAGATTCGTCGGTGACGGCGTATAGGTCCACGGCTGACCGTTCTGGCCGCCGCCCCACTGGCCGCCCTGATATTCATCGACGCCATGATAGCGCGATTGATCGCTGAACGTCGGGTGGTTGGGTTTTTTGTAAGCGTCGCCCGCGTGGCCGCTTCCGGCGTCGAACGAGCCGCCTGACTTCCAAAAGCCGCGCATGTCATAGTCGTAAACATCGGTGGCCGGGTTGCGCCCGCCGCGCGCCGCCGCCTGCTGCTGCCCCCACGCGAGGAACGCGGCCTCGTCCTCCGTCGACAGAGTGGTGTTGTAGCGGTTCGTGAAGTCGTAAGGGTCGACCTGCGGGGCCAGCCGGTTCACCGGAGATCGCGGATCGGCCTGCGCCATCATCAAACGGTTCGCCGGGCTGTCCATCACCGAACGCGCCTCGCGTAAACAATACCCGTGGCCGTTACCGCGCCGCTGGTAAAACCGCACTGCGCCACGAGATACGCGGTGACCGGGGTCGCTACGTTGATCCGGACGGCGCCTCCCGTGCCGATACGCAGTTGCGTCACTCCCGTCGCTCCGGCCACGCGGGTCGCGAGTGGGCCACCGGTCGCCGAGACAATGTTGATGGAGGCGGCGGCGTAGGTCACCGATCCGGTCGGTGTGAAGGTGATGTTGCCCTCTGCGCTCCAGTCTCCCGCCGTCAGCGGTAACGTCGCGATATCGGTTACCGTGCCATTTCCGAGGCCCACCGTGCCGCTGCTCGAAGCCTGGACGAACTCACCGATCTGGCCGGCGGGCGCATCTGAGCCGTCGATGACGCCGACAGTCAGCTGTCCCGGCAAATCCCGCAGCCGATCCGCCACACCGTCGTGGTAGGCGATCCAAGCGTGCGTGTGCTGCCCGTCCTCCCGCAGCGGCGCCTCGTTGGCTGGCGGCCTGGGCGTGATCGGGACCTGGGCCATCACCAGGCGCCCGGCTGGATGTCGGCGTCCACCGCGTATATGTGCGTGATACCGAACGCCGTGATCCTGAACACGCGTTCACGGAACGAACCCAACCGCGTCGTGAAGACACGCGTGCGATGATCGTAGGTCCGGATCGCGTTCAGTTCGCGCGGCAGGCTGAACAACTCGCTGCCGTCGTCGGACCAGTCGAGCCGCAGCGTGGAGGGTGCGTGCGCCGCGTCGCCGGTCTCCATTTCGATCTCCACGCGGGAGCAGAAATCGCGTTTCGTGCCGGCCCATATCGGCGGCAGTTGCACCTGCCGCATGACCTCGATGCCGTCCTCGGTCGAAAGTCCGATGCGCGGGGCGAAGATTTTGCCACTCCAATTGTCGCCCAGACCCAGCACCAGACCGCGGCCAACATCCGGAGCACTCCGCAGCCGATAGGGCGCGAGGCCATCCGCTGAGCTGGATCGCTCGTGCCAAAGTTCGGTGGCGGCGTCGTAGACCATCGTTCGCTGGTCCGTCGTTCCGACCGTGACCACGTAATACGTGTGTCCGTTTTGTGCATAAGTGAACGCCACCGCCGTCTCGGGATTACGATCCTCTATGCTCCGCTCGACGGCGTGCGTGCTGATGCGTTTGGCCTGATACCCGGCTGACCTGTAAACCACGTTGTCGGCGCCGACCCACCACACCGAACCATCGGCGATGGCCACGGCGGCGGGTGTGGCGATGGGCACCGATATGACTCCACCCGGCCTGCGACGGAACGGGAAGTCAGCCTCGCCAGCGTCATACCAAACTTCTATTCCCCCGTTGCCCATCAACCAGACCTCGCCCCGGTGCGTTACCGCCCGATTGGTCAGATTGCTCACGGTGTCGCTGTGCGCGAAGTCGAGCGCGTCGAAGTCCAGGGGGTCGGCCAGTCGCGAAATGAACCAACGCGCGGACGGTGGCGGATCGGTGAAAACGAAGTAACCATCAACGAAGTCGACAGATGATGCGCCCTCGAACACGTCGCCGCCGATTTGGTTCAGTGTTCCATCGTGCGTGCACGTGAAAGCGTTCGGCGGCACGCAGACCACCGCCGCGTTCTCGCCGACCGCGATCGTGGGAATGGTGGGCGAGCCATAGATGGTGGAGGACAGGCCGACGTATCCCAGATCCTCGATCGTCGGTGGTGCCGGCGGTGATCCGATCACGAACGTAATGCGGTAGAAATGATCGCCGGAGACGACATACAAGTGGCCTGGATGGTCCGCGTTCATCGCCAATATTGGCCCGCTGCCCGCCTCGTATAGCTCCACCAACCCCGGCACGGGCGAGAGCACGATCTGAGCCCGCGCGTCCTTCGGCGCCTGCTCGGCGAACATGTTGAGCAACCGTTCCGTCGTCAGTGGACGCGAGAAATGCGGGTAGCTTTGCAACGGAATGGACACGCGTTGAATGCCGGTCTTCGGGCCGAGTGCCTGCCGGAGGGATGCGAGCGCGTCAGACATCCGGGTCGTGTCCGTTCGGAAGTCGCGCGCGGAGTTCCGTCACCAGTCGCATGAGCGCCGCCTTTTGCGCCTCGGAGACCGCCAGCGCTGTCTGCGCCGCGTTCCGTTGCGCTTCCAGCATCGCCATCACGTCCTGAGGCGTGATCTGGAGGGGTTCATCTGTCATCTCACGGATTGTAACAGGGGATTTTACGGATGGCGCCGTCGATCTTCACCGAAATATATGACGACGGGGTCGCGGGAAGAGCGGTAGCGGCACCAGACGTCGCGGTCGATGTGATGGGTCCGTTCACATCAACGTATCCGGCGCCTCGCGGAACGAGTTTGATATCTATATCGGCGTCCGATCCGTTGGCGAGGATGCCCACCTGTCCGCCCGCCGGAGCCCCGGCCAGGATGAGATAGTTCACCGAGTTGGCCACGGGCGGCACGACCAGCAGATTGCCGCCCGTCGCGTTCTGAAGCGTCAGGCCGGTATTGTTGAACTCAAGCGACATTCCCAGCGTGGCGTCACTGATATTTCCCTGGATGTGGGATGTCTGGTTTCCGTCGCTGGAATACCACGTCAGCGTGTGGCCCTTGGCGAAGATGATAGCGTCGCCCGCGCCGGTAACGCCGTTCGTGCCGGCGATGGAATTGGCGCCGAATACGATACCCACTCCGAACGAGGTCGGGTTGGCGCGAAACGCGATCCCGGCGGACGTGTTGGCCGCGCCGGGCAGGGAGATGCCGCAGCCGCTCGCGATCTGATGCCCGATCGTTGAGCCGGGGAGTTGCGCGTAGGGTTGCGCCGCGACCACGCCGCCCTGGTTGGATACGTTGATTTCCATTCCGAACGTGATCAGGTCATTGACGCCCGCGAGTCGCCGCGCTTCGCCGTAGTAGGCCCACGCGTCCGATCCCGACGTCGTGTCGTCGTTGATGGCATACGCCGCGATGCCAATTGTGTTGTGCGAGTTGGGCGTTGTGTTGTCCGATGTGCGCGAGCCGCTGACGAACCCGAACTGGCCATTGATGCTGAGCACGGACATCGTGGTTCCGACCATGGGGCCGACCTCTGAGCCGCCTGTCGGGCTGGCCAGGAACGCCTGTAGCCAATCCTGCGAGACGTTTGGATATCGGCCATCATTCAGCGTCGCGGGGCCAACAAACAGACGATCAGCGATCCGGGCGACTGTGGCGCCATCCTGCACGAAGAACTCGCCGCTCAGCGGTTGGTTGATGGCCCCGGTGACAGTCCCGGTCACGGTCCCGGTGAGTGTCCCGGCACCGATATAAGCCTGCAACGCCGCCGCTGAGAAACGCCCCGATCCGGCCAACTCGCCGACGACCGAGGAGCCGCTGGTGAAGGAGCCCAGATCCGGCATGTCGGCGATGCGGACGCCGGGGAACGTGCCTGTCGTGATGCTCATGCCATTACCCCAATGTCGCGATGACGGTCAGCACGCCAGACGCGTTCGTGACTGTGTTCGTGCCGTCCGTTTTGATGCCGCCGAGCGTTGTCGGAGTGGCGATCGGCAGGACATAGCCGGAACCGCCGGAGCCGCCGGAACTGGGCGACGCGACACCCGGGCCGCCCGCGAGGTAGATCGCTTCTGACCCGTCAGTCAGAGCCGCCGGGTTCGGGTCGGTCAGCATGATGAGCGGCGCGATGGCGCGGGAGAGCATCGGGCGGACGTGCAGATGTCCCTCGGCCAGTAGTTCAGCCTCACCGCCGCCATCGGCATCGAAGTAAATCGCCCAGCGGCAACGCCTCGGCCACGCGCCCACGGTGCCGGCGGGGACGACAACACGGAACGTGGCGGTGGCCATGTCGTAGACGCTGCCGAAGCCGGTCCAGAGCGCCGTCCCAGGCCCCGCCACGCCGCCGTTGTGCCAACCGCCCCAGCCGTAGTCGTGGTCGCCACCCCAGCCGCCGCACCAGCGCCCCGCCGGCCAGACGAACATGGAGATGGCGGGGCCGCCGATGCCGCCGGTCAACGCGATGGGCAGCGCGTCGGAGCTGTCCCGATCGATGATAGACACGAGCAACGTCACGCTGTCGGTCCCGCCGAGCACCAGATCGCGGATCGGCACGCGGACAGGGGAGACGCGGTCCAGCGGCAAGGTCATGGCCATGGTCGTCATCGCTGCGGAATCTCCAGGCATCTGTCGATGATCTTGGTCAGGACTTCGTTACGAGCGCGGGTGTTGTAGATGGCGACCGCGAGAAACAGGATATTGAGAACCACGAGCGCGGTCATGGCGGGCGGCAACGCCTTGACCAGCTTCTCGCTAACGTTGCTCAGGGCCTCGGTCGCGGTCATGCCAGCACCTGAACACGAACGGCTTGCGACGGCACGACGGGCAGATCCACGCTGGCCCATTGCTCGATCAGGATTTGGCTCAGAACGACCTGACCGGTGGTGGACTGCACCGACGCCCATTGCTCGACCAAAACGATAGTGGCGCGCACGTCGGGGTTAGTGCTCAGCCATTCTTCTACTGGTTGCTGCGTGAGGCGAACGTCCGTCATAGCGCAACCCAACCTTGCGAAGCATGATCAATCTGGGTAATATAACCGGCATGGGACCGACACTGAATTGCCTGCATTGCGGCACTGAATACCGCCCCTATCCTTGCCATTACCAAACCGGCAGATCGCACTTCTGTAGTCGTTCCTGCTCTGACGCCCGACGCTACGGGCTGCCGGAAGAGCGGTTTTGGAGGAATGTGACCAAGACCGAGGGTTGTTGGGTTTACCGGTCTGCCACAGGCGGTGGTGGATACAAAAGACTTCAGATCAATGGTGATACGGTTTCCGCGCATCGCTTTTCGTGGGAACTGCACTTCGGCCCCGTTCCCGGTGGACTGCTTGTCTGCCATAGGTGCGACAATCGTCCTTGTATTCGTCCGGATCATCTTTTCCTTGGAACACACGCCGACAATGCCGCTGACAAAGTCAGCAAGGGCAGGCAGGCACGATGTGGCCCAGGGCCGACCCTGCCTCGCGGCGAAGCCCATTACGCCGCCAGACTGACCGAGGCAGATATTCGTCTGATCCGAAAGCGCCACGCGGATGGCAGCGGAACTCCAAAAGCCCTTGCCATGGAGTATGCCGTCAACAAAAGCACCATTCACAAGATCCTGCGGCGGGAAAAATGGGCGCATGTCAACTAGTTACCTTTACGCCACATTGAACATTGTTGACCGCCGCCGCCGTCCACGCCGCTGTCGTGTTCGGATCGGTGAGGTCTGTCCGCCACAGCCACCCGAATGACGAACTAAGCAGCGTCGGCGTGCTTCCCACCGTCACGGCGCCGCTCTTCATCTGCACCTGCGCCCCGCGCGTGCCCGCGTCTGACTTCTGTAGGAACCCGCGCGTCGTTACGGCGACGACGGACACCGGTGTCACGGCGATCGGCGCGATGGTGTAGAAGTCGGCGTCGTTGACGTTGGCGCTGAAAACGTAATCCGTGGCGCCATTCTGTAAAGTTTCATCGACACAACTGAAATTCGTGGCGCCCGTGCTGCGCGAGAATACCGCCGACGCATCAGATGCGGGCATTCTGGTATACGCCCTGATATCTCCGACCCACGGCACGCTCGACGCGTCGGAGCGCCAGAGGAGGTCGTCGAACTGGACGGCGTTGAGATTGGCGTTGTGAGCGACTGTCAGTTTGTTGGCGTAACTGTTCGCGCCGGGTCTCGTGTTCAACACCGCGCCGCTGTCGAAATCGTCTGATGTGTTGCCGTTCTTACGCGCGCGAAATCGGCCCACGGTGTTACTGATGATGACCTCGAACTCGAATGCGAACCACGTGCTTTGCGCGGTCACGGCGGTCGCGTAAGTGGCCAGGATCGTCCCGGCTGGCGTGGCCGAGGTCAACAAGATCGTCCCATCGCTACGGAACACGACACAGCACTGGTTTGTCACGGTGTCCGCGAACTGCAAATAAAATCCCAGCGTGGTGCCGCTCAACGCGGCGGTCTGACGATATGCCACCGTGACGTGATGCACCGCGTCATTCTGGCCACTGCTTTTCACCAGGGTTATGTTCGGGCCGCCCTGGCTTTGGATCGCCTGACCGCCGAACCGTCCGGCGACCAGCGAGACGCTGGTGAACGCGCCGCTGTCCCAATATCCCGCGATCGCATCCGCCAGGGCTGCATACGGATCGAAACTGTCTCCCCACGCCCAGGCCATTACGTCCTCGCACAGAGAATGCTGATGGATATGTCGCTCAAAGTCGCATCCTGTGTTGGACTAACCACCTGCAACACGTCACCCACCGCCAGACTTCCGCCCGCGCCCGCCAGTGTCGCCGACGTGTGGCTCGCGGACGTGACGGTGACGGTGCCCAAAGCGGTAATCGTGGCCCCCCCTGCAATCTTGTTCACCGTGAACACCGCGTTGCTCGTGGCCTGGATCGTGTCGTAGACCACCGTCCCGGCAAGGTCGGCGGGCACCGTCACGGCCATCGCCATCGGGGCATTCACGAGGGCGCCGGTCGCGGGTTTGCCGCTGAAAGCGAATACCACCGGCACCTGAGACACCGAGGCGGGCAACTGCTCAAACGTCGCGGAACCCGTGAGTCCGGCGAACGTGGTCGTCCCGGGTGGTCCGGCGGGGCCTGGGACCGTGCTGTCAGCGCCCGCTGGTCCGGGTGGGCCTGGGACGGTGCTGGCAGCGCCTGGTGGTCCGGCGACGCCGTCCTCGCCAGGAGGCCCCGGATTGCCCTGAGGCCCCACCCATCGCAACGGATCCGGCGGCCCTGTATCAGTGCCTGGATAGTCCGAATAGTGGATTTTATACGCCATGACAATCTCTCGTCCATTGCCAACAACCATGCGGGCCTTGTAGTGTCTTGAGGTCCCACGACGGAGTGCGCGATGGCATACCTAACGGAAGCGGAAGCGGCCCGCTTCGCCTCAAAACAGAAGAGGAAAGGGGATTGCTCATTGTGGCAAAGCAAGTTGGACAAAGACGGGTATGGCATGTTCTTTCTTCGCCGCAAGAACCGCCGGGCACATCGTGTCGCATGGTTCTCCGCTTACGGTGATTTGCCGGAAGGTCGCGTGGTCAATCATCTTTGTCGTAATCGGGCTTGCGTGAACCCACAGCACCTCCAGGCCGTCACCGTCAGAGAGAATGTCTTTCTCAACAGCACCGCCATCAGCTACATCAACAGCCAAAAGACCCACTGTCCGGCTGGACACTCCTACGACCGTATTTATTCCGGCCAGCGTTATTGCTCCATCTGCGACCGCGCGAAGAAGCAACGGCTCAGAGCGAAATGGCGACTGGAAGAAGATCCGCTCAACATCTAGGGCGCCGACTGCCATCAGAAATATTCGGCTACGACGCGTTCGCCGCTCGTCGGCAGCGCGGTGATGGCGAACAGCGAACGCATGGCCTGCACGACCTCAGCCTGATCCTGTTTCGCTGGCGGGAATTTCGGCGCGAGTTCGTAAGCCGCCAGCATTTCGTATGGCATCGCCGCCATCTCTGGAATGTCCTGGGAACTCCATCGCGCGATGCCCCGGCCGACCAGATCGGTGTGCACGGCCATGACAGCCTCGACGGCGACATCGTGCGACGAGATGCCCATGGCGCCTCGGCGAATGCGTCCCTCCAGCAGTGCCACGAGCGCGGGATCGGTTGTCTTGCCGAAGCTGCTCGCAGCCATCGAAGCCGCCAGTTTTGTGTATTCCTCGGCGAAGGCGCGGGGGACGGCGTCACCGGTCCACCAGACGATCCCCTGTGCGTCGAGCGCGGCGTGAACGGACGCCACGCGCTCCTGCATGAACGCAAGATCGGCGGTGGACGGGCTTTCCTCCGCCGCGATGACACCCAGTTCCACGAGCGCGGCCAGGGCGATGTTGACGACATCGACCATTTCCGTGAGGACCGGGCGGTCGTCGAGCGGCACCACGGCGACGTTCAGCCGCCGCAATGACCGCTCGGCGATCGTGGAGACGGAGACGCTCATCGGACGTTACCGACTGGCCGCCCCGGTCACGCTGCCCGCTGGTGGCGGCGGAACGTCACCGGGCTCGGCGATAACGCCCGCCGCGAGGCTGGACATGCGCGTGGCGTGCCCCGAGACCGAGTGCCTGGGAGCGGCCATGGTCGTCACCGGGGGAACCCACGGCTCGCCTGTCGGCGGCCCTGACGGCGCGTTCGGATC
>Ga0210380_10000691_pt1 | contig 14483 bp, 13 predicted proteins | sample PLM4_5_coexredo_FD_155476 | JGI IMG/M metagenome (GOLD analysis project Ga0210380, IMG submission 155476) | Groundwater sediment microbial communities from an aquifer in East River, Colorado, USA - PLM4_5_coex redo | ecosystem: Environmental > Terrestrial > Soil > Riparian zone | place: USA... | reverse complement strand
CACACCCTCAAGAATAATCAGAACAAAGGCGACGGATGTTTTCGTGTTGTATCGGTTCGTGATTCCACAGAAAAGAATGTAGAGAATACAAGCGCTGAGGAAAAAGAAAATCAAACTATGGAGAAGTTTGATGGAGAAAATGATCACGGCGAGAAGATGGATCTGGTTCCGGGGGAGATTCCCGGAACCAGATCCTCGATGTGCGTTCTTATTTCGCTGCGTCTCGTTTTACAGCCTTGCCGTAAACTTCAATCCATGCAACGTCGGAATATCCGCCAGTGCCGTGGCCGCTTCCCGGCGTGAGATCGGCGAAACCAATTTCATCGACGTTGCTGAGGTCGACTTTATCCAGCAAGGTACCCTTAGTCTGAACCTTGGTCATGTCCAGTTTCAGCCATTTCACTTCGGAAAGATAAAATTCGCTCTGGCGATAATCGAACGTGCCTGCGTCGACATGATCCCCAATCAGCCATGTTCCGTCGGCGAGTTTCAAGACAGGACGAATCTCATGAAAACCCGAGGTCTTCGTGAACCATCGAATCTTCGCCTTGCCGGTTAGATCGATGAAGCTGTCTTTGTGCCGGAGCGCAAGAGCGCAGGAAGAAGCGCAGTCCCCAGTCCAGATGTGCGGAACTCCTCCTTCATTGGTAACGCTGAAATCTTCCTTACCGGATCCGTACATTTTCAGCTCCAGATCTGGATTCGTTACAAACGCCTGAGTCATGAGCGCCATTGTTGAAGTATCTTTCCATGTTTCCTTCATAACCATGGTGACCGGTTGCTGGGCAGCGCCACGGCCTCTCGGCGTGGGTTGTTGAGCGAAAGCGCCAGACGCCATGGCGGTGATGGCAAGAACACTCAGGGCAGACAACAGGCAGATATATCGTTTCATTATTCCTCCACTGAAGTGCGGGTGCGATACGCGGCGGACGATATCTTATATATATTTCACGCGCAAGTATTTCGGGTCCGCCATGTCGGGTCCGCAAGAGAACCACTTGTGAAGATTTGCCCGTTTTCTTATTCTGTATGCGCTTCGAACTTACCTAAAGGAATGGATGCCTTGTGACGCCTGTTGAAAAGCTGCTCAAAGACGATGTTCGCCTCCCTTCGGCGCCGGCGATCGCTGTTCGCATCCTGGATCTGGTCAAGCGTGACAATTTTACGTTTCACGCGCTTGGAGAAATCATTCAGGCGGATCCTGCGCTGACGAGCCGGATACTCCGGCTCGCAAATTCCGGATGCTACGGCTTGCCACAAAAGGTGTCGAATTTTGAAACCGCAGTTGCGGTTCTCGGCGGAAATGCACTGAAGAATATCGCGCTCTCGTTCATCATTGCGCAGGTCTTCCAGGGTAAGCGAGGAGATCGATTTGACTTTTCGCGTTTGTGGCGCAGGTCGGTGACTTCTGCGGTCGCTGGGCAGCTTCTCAGTGCGGAAATCCGATTTAAGAATGACGATATCTTTATTACGACGCTGCTTCAGGACATCGGCATAGGCGCCATGTTCCTCTGCAGGAGGAATGATTATCTTGCGGTACTCGATGAGAAGGCGGTATCAGGGAGGGCGCTGACAGTGGTCGAGCGTGAGATCTTCGATTTTGATCATCAGGATGTCGGTGCTGAAATGCTGAAGATGTGGGGACTGCCGGAGAACGTGTATCTTCCCATTAAATATCATCACGACTCGGAAGGCGCGCCGTTGGAATTGAGACCACTGTGCCAGCTGATCCACGCCTCCGACAGAATCTCTGCGGTGTACTACGGCTCCGGGAGCGTTCGGAATGTCCGGCGATCCAAGGAACTTCTGGCTCATACGTTCGATTTCAATGAAAAGCGTGCGATGAGCCTGATTGATGCGGTTGCGCAGAAAAGCGACGAAGTCCTGTCGCAATTCAACATCGAATCCAGAAAGACGCAGTCCTACTCCGAGCTTCTGCAGAAAGCCAATGAGGAGTTGAGCCGTCTGAATTTTTCCTGCGAAACGTTGATTGTTGAATTCAAGGAGTCCAAGGCAAGAGCCGAACTCCTGGCTACTGAATTGAAGGCCGCCAATTCGAAACTTCGCAATGCGGCATTCCGAGACGACCTGAGTGGACTATACAATCACCGGTTTTTTCATGAATCGCTTGCTGGCGAAATCGAAGCTGCAGAACGCTACAGGCATCCCGTGTCGGTCATCATGCTGGATGTCGATAATTTCAAGACGATCAACGACACCCACGGACATCAAATCGGCGATGCCGTGCTGCGCACCGTTGGTCAGTACCTGCTGCGAAGCAGCCGTGCCAGTGACATACCGGCCCGATACGGCGGAGACGAGTTTGTGATACTTCTCCGGGATACCACACTGGATGGCGCAAAGATCCGGGCGAAGGCGTTATGCTCGGAAATTGCGACGACGCCCATTCAAATCGATGGGGTCAGTGTGGATATCACAGTGAGCGTCGGAGTTGCCGGGTACCATCAGCGGTCGCCTGTCAGTAAGAGTCAATTGATCAACCTTGCCGACAAGGCAATGTACCAGTCCAAGCGGGACGGACGAAATCGAGTCAGTGTTCAGGAGGAGAACGATTGATCCAGCCATTTGCGCCCAAATACATGAAGATTGGCGTTCTCACTGCAGCGTTGCAGGAACTCACACCAAGAAACGTTCGTGACATCGATCCTGACCGTGCCATTGAAGACTGGCTGGGGTTTGCCGGCGAACTCGGGGTGAATTACATCCAGCTCTCAACTGCACTGCATCCATCCGAATCCGATATTCCTGCGGAGGCGTTGCTCGATCCGGTTGCCAACACGCTGGACCTTCGGAAGCCATTCGACAAGACTCGCGCACGCCGGGTGGAATCGGCACTGAAATCCAGCGGCATTGGATTGTCGGATCTGGCGTATTTCGACAACATGCTGCATCACGACTCTGCAGTGAGGCAGAAGAAGCACGACTTTATGCTGCGGACGTTCGAAGCAGCGTCGATGCTGGGAGTCGATGCCGTATGCGGATTCGTCGGCCGGAATCAGCTGCATAGCATGGACGAGAATCTGATCGACTTCGAAGAGAACTTCATTCCGTTACTAAAAGCTGCCAAAGACCGCGGTCTCACGTTTCGGGTGGAACAGTGCCCCATGCCGGGATGGACGACCAGCGATAATTTCCATAACAACATTGGATATACCCCGGGAGCCTGGATCGCACTGCACCGGATTTGTGCGAAGCATGGTGTCGGAGACCAGTTTCGCATTCACTACGATCCCTCGCACGCCATCCTGATGGGTCAAGACACCCGGTCGATTTTTCAGTACCTGAAGGACGAAGGGTATGGATTCCTGATCGGCGGTTTTCATGTGAAAGGGCAGGTGATCGATTCGAAAGGCGTTGCTGCCTGGGGATATGGTGGCCAGACCATGGAGCGCGGCGATTGGATTGCCGGGAAGCCGTCCTATAAACCTGCCGACCAGCTCAATGCATGGAAGAAGCAAGTCGTCTTTTGTGAACACGAACTTCCAGGTACAGCACGGCACGATCCGCTGGCATATCTTCAGAATCGCACAGTCGACTGGCTGGATCATCAGCTGGCAGCCCGGGAATTGCTTCCACTGGATGTGGAAAATACTCATCTAATCATTGAACACGAGTACCCTAAAGCACGGATTCAGAACAAGGAGCGGCTGAAACCAATTCTTCAAGGTTCGATCGCATTTGTCCGAAAGATCGATGAGGCTGCGGCTTGCATGGCCGCACTTCAGAACGAGGTGCTCGCCTCGCAGAACATACCCGTACAGGGAATTGGCAGACAGGCATACCGTTCCTGAGTCAGGTTGACTCAAGCGGTTAGTCAAGAATGGGCAGTTCGGGGTGATTCCGCTGGAACGACATCCAGAGAGATCTTTTCCGTTCCTCTCAGCACCGCTAGAGTGGCTTGAACTCCCAGCCGGCTCTCCGTGAGAATAAGATGCAGGGCGTCGATGTGCGGCACGGTCTGATCGTTGAAACCGATTAGAATGTCGCCTTCCTGAACTCCAGCCTTTTGAGCGGGACTGCCGGCCTCAATCGAAACCACAAAAATTCCACTCTCCACAGGAAGGCTGTGCCACCGGACGAGCCTTCGGTGCAGGGGCACGTTCTGTCCGGCAACTCCGATAAAGCTTCTCCGGATCTTGCCGTCTTTGATCAACCGTCCGGCGACATATTTTGCTGTATTGATCGCGATGGCAAAGCAAATCCCTTGTGCTGGAAGTATGACGGCCGTATTCACTCCGACGACTTCGCCGTGAGAGGTGACCAGAGGACCGCCGGAATTCCCGGGATTCAGTGCGGCGTCGGTTTGAATCACACTGTCGATCAGATGACCGGTTTTCGATCGCAGGGATCGGCCGAGCGCACTGACGACTCCGGAGGTGACGGTGCACTGGAAACCATAGGGATTCCCGATGGCGACAACAAGTTGCCCGACCTTCAGCGTCTGCGAATCGCCCCATGCAACGGGGATCAGATGCGGAGCGGTAATCCGGAGAACGGCTAGATCGGTTTCAGGATCATCTCCGACGCGATCCGCGACATATTTCTGACCGTCCGGGAACGCGACGCGGATTTGTGTGGCGTCGTGGACAACATGGCTGTTTGTAAGAATGAAGCCATCCGGAGTGAATACAAACCCCGAACCTGATCCTGACGCTTTCTTTCCATTCCGAACTTCGACATTAACGACCGACGGGCTGACCCGTTCCGCGGCCGAGATTACGGCCTGGGAATAGGCATCCAGCAACAGGGGATCGGCAACTTGCGTGGGCATGGACCTCTATTTATGCAAATGTATATTTTTTTCAAGCCTGCTGGCCTCAGGCGCTATCGGTCGGGACATCGCTTCGTCCAAATATCCAGATTTTGGGAACACACCTTTCAGGAATGAACCCAACACTATTCAAAAGGAGAATGACCATGCAGAAAGATCGGAAGACAGTGGTATGGGTCCTTGCGGCCCTGCTCATGGTCGGCAGCCTTGCCGGTGGACTCGTCGTCGCACAGTCTGGACGCACAGCACCGGCCAGCGCGCCGGCCGCAATTGCACAAAGTCCGGAACTTGTTGGGCCTCTGGTCCCGGCAAACGGGTTCAGCCCGATCGTCAAAAAAACAGGTCCTTCCGTCGTCAGCATTACCTCGACCAGTATCAGGACTGCTGCCGAAGGCGATAGCCTTTCCCAGTTGTTCCGGGGCTTCCCCGGCTTCGACCTGCCGGAGCAATTTCAGATGCCGGCCCGAAAGCAGAGGGCTGCCGGTTCAGGGGTTATCATGACTTCCGATGGCTACATTCTGACGAACAGCCATGTTGTGGAAGGCGCAACGAAGGTTCATGTGGTGCTTGCCGATAAGCAGGAATTCGATGCCACCGTCATCGGAAAGGATCCCGACGCCGATATTGCCCTGATCAAGGTATCTGCATCGGGTCTGCCTGCCGTGACTGTCGGAGACTCTTCGAAGGTCGAGGTCGGTGATGTAGCTCTTGCGATTGGAAATCCCTTCGCTTTAGGTCAGACAGTAACCATGGGTATCGTCAGTGCGCTCGGACGTACAGGCCTGGGCATTGAACGCTTTGAGAATTTCATTCAAACCGACGCCGCAGTGAATCCCGGAAATTCCGGCGGCGCGCTGGTGAATACTCGCGGCGAATTGATTGGAATCAATACGGCGATCCTATCGGAAACAGGTGGGAATCAGGGAATTGGATTCGCCATCCCGAGCAACATGGCTCGGTCTCTGATGAATCAGATCAAGGAGCACGGCAAGGTAACGCGTGGCTTCATTGGAATTCTTCCCCAGGACTTGACTCCACAACTGGCATCCAGTTTTGGAATTAAGGACACGAAAGGAGCTCTCGTTTCTCAGGTGGAAGAGAATAGTCCGGCTGCAATCGGCGGTTTGTTACAAGGAGATGTGATTCGTGAAGTGAATGGATCCGTAGTTAATGACACAGGTGAACTGCGGAACAGGATTGCGGAGGTCGAGCCTGGTACCAATCTTTCTCTGAAAGTATTGCGCAATGGTGCTGAAAAAACTCTGTCCGTTAAAGTTGCGGCGAGAGAACCGGAAACAACAGCGAAGGCCGGCCCTGCTCCTGATGCCGGTACCAGCGGGAAACTGGGAGTTTCCATACAGGATCTCAGTCCGCAGGTCGCGCGGCAACTCGGGATTCCTCCTTCGGCATCTGGCGTCGTCGTGACTCAGGTGCAGCCGGATAGCCCGGCTGCGGAAGCCGGAATTCAGCGGGGAGACGTGGTGCAGGAAGTAAATCGCAAGCCGGTGAAGTCTTCCACCGATTTTCGGAATGCTGTCGCGCAGGATTCCAAGTCGGTGCTTCTTTTGATACAGAGGAGAGATCCGCAAGGTAAGAACATGACGATTTACACTGTTGTCGAACGCGAAGGGTAAAGCGTCTCAGGGTATCGGATCAATATTCAATTCTCGATGGACTTCTGATCGGATAGGAATTGAGAATTGAACATTGATCCGATCCTCGATTATCCCTGCTTCGCTTTCTTTTGTTTGTCGATGTAGTAACCCGCTTTCGTCCAGACACTGAGTTTCCCGGCAGATTCCGGAGCATCGATAACACGGACTCGAATTCTGCGCCATTTGCCGTCCGGTGCCGGGTTCGTGGATCGATATGCCACCGCGTACTGAACTCCCACTCCATGTGCGATTTCCCGTGCGGTACTTTCCAGGGAGAAGGATATGGGCGAGGCGAGGTAGTTCCTCCCTCCCGTCAGTGGGGAAATATCGGATGTTCCACCGTCGTCATAGATATCTCCCCCATCGTTCGAAGTCAGGATGGAGTACACCTGAACTTCCTGTTTTGTCGCGACCCGCTCGACATAGGAAGGATCCAGTCCCGCGCCAGGCAGTGCATCCTCGCCACTTAGCGTTCCACCAATCAAGATCAGTATTTTTCGTTTGTTCGCAGCTTCCTTCAGATAATCCAATCCCAGGAAAATAGAATCCGCCGTGACTCCGCCTGCTGGAAAAAGGATGGTAGCTTTCGAAAGATCCGTCGTAAAACTTTGAATGACCGTTCCGCCCGGCGGATGATGGTTGTCATTGATCAGAAAATACTCATTCATCCATGGTGTGGCTTTGAGAAAGGCAAGAGGCACGCCGCGGGATTCGTCTGGAGGTCCACCGAGTACAAATCCAACGCTGAGAGGGGCGTCGTCGACGGAGAACAGTTCGATGGTCTGGTCGACGTTGTCTTCGGTAATCTTGAAGTTTTCTTTTTTCAGCCCCGGAACTGAAACGTGGTCCTTGTCGGTAACGGTGATATAGGCGAGTACCATTCCGTTTGTGGGATCAAGCTCCTGTTCCTTCTCCTTTTCCTGCTGTCCCCGTCTGGGGCCGTTCGGGCCCCTGGTGCCGCGTTGCGGCGGGGGCACACCACGTGCTGCCGGAGGAGCACCTCGGGGAGCAGAAGCGCCACCGCGCTGCCCATAGGACAGTATTGTGCAGGTGAGAACGATGGAGGGTACAACACCGGCTCTAAAGCGGAGTTGTCGGGACATCAGCCTGCCAATGCAGCGCGGATAGCCTGTCCAAAACGAATGGATTCTCCAGGGCCTTCCGCCATGATAAGTTTGTCCTGAATGACAAGAGGACCGGAGACATAGGTGGCTCCGGCAGTCTTCAGTTCCTGAATCGCCTGGGGCAGAAAATAGACTGTTGCTTCTTTGCCAGAGAGTAGTTTTGCCTTGGCGAGAACCACCGTGGAGAGCGATATAGCGGCAACAACCTTTCCAGCCGAGGACATGGCAGCTGCGAGCTCGGCGAGTTTCTTATCGTTCCAGAAGAATTCCGGGACCGAGGGCCCTCCGCAGATCACCAAAGCGTCAAAGTTTTCTGCTTTGGCGTCGCCGATGGCAAGAGTGGATTCCACCAGGGTCCCCATCAGTCCGTAACAGGTTCGCGCACTGCCGGAAGCCACGGTGATGGAAGCGCCCACGCCTTCCAGGATCTTTCGTGGTTCGACAAATTCCTCATCACGAAACTGCGTAAATGGAACCACCATCAGAACTTTCTTGCCGGCCAGAGTCGTATCCGCCATCTGTCAATTTCTCCTTCGTTGGGGAATTATAGCGTGCACCTTGCTAGAATGCAGTGAATGATTAGCTTGAAGAGCCCGCGTGAGATCGAACGGATGAAGGGTGCCAGCCGCATTGTTGCGGAGATATTGCTGGAATTGCGCGAAGTGGTCGGCGAAGGCATGTCGACAATGGAGATTGACCGCATCGCCGAAGCTTTGACCTTCAAGAAGAAGGCCAAGCCCGCATTCAAGGGCTACCGAGGATTTGCCGCATGCATCTGCGTCTCTATTAATGATGAGGTCGTGCACGGTATTCCTTCCGCGAAACGGTTTCTCAAGACCGGCGACGTTGTCGGATTGGATTTCGGCGTCATCTACGACGATTTCTACGGAGACTCTGCTGTGACGATTCCGATCGGCGCCATCCCGGCGGACGTCGAGAATTTGCTCAAAGTCACGGAGCAGTCCTTATATGCCGCAATTGAAACCCTGGTTCCCGGCAATTTTCTCTCCGACGTGGGCGCCGCAATACAACGTCTTGCCGACGTTCACAATTTCGGCATTGTCCGGGAGTTTTGCGGTCACGGAATCGGACGCGCACTGCATGAAGATCCGCCGGTTTTAAACTACCTGCAAAGTGGAAGAGGTCCAAAGATCAAGCCCGGACTGGTCATTGCCATCGAGCCCATGGTCAATCTTGGTACGGAGAAGGTACGAATTCTCGAGGATGGCTGGACCGTGGTCACGCTCGACGGAAAACCGTCGGCTCACTTCGAACACACCATCGCCGTTCTTCCCGAAGGCCCCGAGATTCTGACAAGGGTATAACCCGAAAGGCTTGGCGGATCCGGTGTCCAGGATTCTGGCGACGTCCCCTGAGACGCGGTATACTCCCGGCGCTATTTCACCACATTTAATGTGAAGGAGAGTCTATGCGGCTTTTGACCTCCGCTCTTTGTTCTCTTCTCGTGGTTCTTGCTTTTGCAGCGCAACAAAGCATTTCTCAGAATGCTGGCAGCGTCACCTTGTTTGAGGGGGCGCGGTTGATTACGGGTGATGGCAGCGGTCCTATTGAGAACTCGGCGTTTCTGATCGAAAACGATCGCATTCGCAGCCTTGGCAAGAAGGGACAAATACCGGTGCCCGCTGGTGCGAGTCGTGTGGATTTAACCGGCAAGACCGTCATACCGGGAATCGTCGACGCACACAGCCATCCTGGCTACACGATTATTAAAACCAATCGGACCGAGAAGGAAACCTACACACGAGAGAATCTTGTGGATCATTTGAAGCGGCTCGCCTATTACGGTGTTGCCGCGACTATGAGTCTTGGTGTGGATCGCGGGGATATTCCATTTCAGGTGAGGGCAAATCCAACGCCAGGAGCGGCTCTGCTATTCACGTCCGGGCCTGGAATCGCGTTGCCGCTGATGGGTCCTGCTGCGGAGTATCGAAAAGACGCGGCATACGGCGTGACAACTGAGGCTGAAGCCCGAAAGGTTGTTCAGGAACTTGCGGCGAAGAAAGTCGACGTTGTCAAATTCTGGGTTGATGACCGAAACGGCACTGTAAAAAAGCTGCCACCCAATGTCTACCGTGCAATCATTGACGAGGCGCACAAACACAATCTGCGCGCGCTTGCGCATATTTTCTACCTCGAAGATGCGAAGGAGCTCATGCGGGCCGGCGTCGACGGTTTTGCACATGGAGTCCGCGACAAAGACATCGATGATGAATTCCTGACGCAGCTTAGACAGCGGAGAGTTTTCTTCACGCCGAACCTTCCCGACAGGCTGGTCACATTGGAAGATCTGCCGTTGATTGCGGAGACGTTGCCAGCGGCGCAGGTCCAGCAGCTCCGCGCGGAAATCGCGGCGAGAAAGCCGGACGATGGCGCAGAGCAAGTCCGTCTGTTTACGATTCAGGCGCGCAACCTGAAGAGGATCAATGACGCGCATGTCGCCAATATCGGTTTAGGCACCGACTCTGGTGTATCGATCGGCTGGACCATGCACACCGAACTGGCAGACATGGTTGAGGCCGGAATGACATCGGCGGAGGTGATCGCCGCCGCCACAAAAACGTCTGCTGAAATTGTGAGAGCGAGTTCATTGGGAACGATCGCAGCGGGCAAAAGCGCGGATTTTGTCGTTCTTGATGCGAATCCGCTGGAGAACATCCGAAACACGCGGCGTATTTCCAGGGTCTATATTCGAGGAAAGGAGCTGGATCGGGCCGCAATGAAGAAGGAATTTACACAGTGAGAACGATACCGGTCCTGATCCTGACCGCGCTCCTGTATCAAGCGCCCGGGCCTGCCGATCGTTTCGTCACAGTCGATGGCCTGCGAATTCACTATCTCGACTGGGGGGCTCCGGAGAAACCACCTCTCGTCATGCTGCATGGAATCGGCCGTGTTGCGCATACGTTCGACCACATAGCGCCGCACTTTGCTTCGAAGTATCACGTCATGGCTGTAGACATGCGAGGTCACGGCGATTCCGCGTGGGATCCGAAAGGTGCATACCTCGTTGAAGACTATGTGAAGGACATCGAAGGCCTTGCCGCGCAACTTCGCCTTCGAAATATTGTCATCTGGGGAAACTCGACCGGTGGCCGAGTGGCGCAGGTATTTGCCGGGCTGCATCCGGACCTTGTTGCAGCAATTATTTCCGAAGATGTTGGGCCGGAGCGTCCCTCGCAACTTGCCGAAAATGTGGCAAGACAACTCAAGCAGGAGGACGCAACAGGCTGGGATTCCGAAGATGAATTGCTTAAACAACTTCAAACGTCGAGTCCTCGCACGTCGGAAGACATTCTCCGTGCGTACTCTCACTACGGCACAAAGAAACGTGCCGATGGCCGTGTGATCTGGAAGCGCGATCCGGCGATCGCCAATGGGTTTGTTCCGACCGAACTCTGGCGATTTGTTCGTCAAATCAAAGCGCCGATCATTTATATCCTGGGAGGCCGTAGCACAGTTGTCCCCTTGGCGACTCAGGAAGAGTTGAAGAAGGCGCTGCCACAGGCTGAAATTGCTACCGTACCCGGCGCCGGTCATTATCCAAGCGAAGAGAACCCGGCCGAGTTCCTGGTGATTGCCGACAAGTTTCTCAGCCGCTAAGATGGCTGGCTACCCACCGGAGCAGTGCTTCTCCGCCTCCGATTTCACCTTGATTTTCCCGGATTGAATGGAGTCGATGGTTTGCTGGACTTTCGGGATGTGCGGCGCATAGGCCGCTTCCTTCTTAAGATATTTCTGAATTTCGCGTAGGTCTTTCAAAACCGCTTCTTTTTTCTGGCAGGTGCAAATGTCGTAGCTGGTGCCGAGTTCCCGAAACAGGCCCTCTTCAAACAGGGATGATTCTTTCAAATACGCGGCGTTCTTCACCTGCTTTTTCACGCGAGCGATATCCTTCAAGGTGCCGGTCCAGTCAAACTCGCCGAACTGATCGCATCCGCCGTAGTCCCATGTCTTCTTGATGTAAGGAGGGAAATCTCCTTCCAGCGAGGGCTGGTTTTCAAAGAATGTCCGGTCTTCGGCATTTCCAAGTGGAGCGCTTTTCCTGAACTCCTCGATGGATGGAGAAAACATTTCGTGTTCCCCATATGCGCCCTTGAACGCGGGAACGAATGCAGGAAATTTATTAGAGACCAGATCGTTGATTGCAGCGCTTCGACGAGAATCGAAATTCGTTTCGTTGATGATGGACTCGTCGAAGGAATCAAATACTTTCTTGAAATCAGTCTCGATCTGTTTTGCCTTCACAAAGATTACAGACAGAGATGGCTTCGTTCCGTCTTTTAAGGAGCAAAGATCTTTCCAATCTTTCCGATACGACTCGATCAGCGTTCTGGTGCTGTCAGGAATCGAGAGTCCGCTCCCATAGTCCACTTCTACAGAGGCCGCTTTGCACCCGGGGTACTTGTCTTCTCCGAGGATGGATATACTGAAGCCACCTAATACGCACAATGAAAGCGCAAGGACCTTTGCTGGCGTCTTTGCGGACGTTCCCATTGGGTCACTTGGCAGGACGGTAGTATCCATGCCGGTAATCGGCATCGAGTTTCTGCTTGGAACCCGCAGAAGGGATGATTTCTAGTCGCACGGACCGCCAGGTTCCGTCATGTGTGGGATCGCTCGGGACATAGCCAATTGTGTATTGTATTCGTAAATCGTGGGCCGCCCGTTCCATCATCAAGCGTGCCTGGTCCACGTCGTCGGGGAAATAGGCGCGGCCCCCGCTGGCATCGGCAATTTGCCTCAGCGCCTCTTCTGCCTTATCTCCTTCGGTAGCGCTCAGCAGTCCGACGACGATGATCGCGACTCGACTGTGTTTCACGGTTTCGAGAACATGTTTGAAACTGGTTTTGGACGCGTTGTCGATTCCGTCGGTTATCAGCAGCAATGCTTTCTTCTGGTGGCTCGCCTTCTCCATGTGGTCCAGTGCGAGCATAAGTGCGTCATAGATAGCGGTTTGACCAAAGGGCTTTGATGCAGCAAGCGCTTCTTCAAGATCCGGCAGTTTGGTAGTGAAGTCCCGATCCAGCCGGGCGTCGGAATCAAAATGGACAATAAAGGACTCATCGTCCGGATTACTTTGACGGACAAAGGATAGTGCCGCCGAATCGAGGCGCTTTTTTCGGGCTTCTATGCTTCGGCTGTTGTCGATGACCAATCCGAGACTTACCGGAGTATCCTCATGTTTGAATACGGTTATCGGCTGAGGGACGCCGTTTTCCGTTATCCTGAAGTTCTCCTTCAAAAGGCCAACGACATTTCGGTCTTTTTCATCCACGACGGACACATGTAGCTCCATGAAGTCCGAGTTCACACTCAGGACGAACGGGGCAGGACTGTCCTGTGCCTTTAGTGGAAGGGTCACAATGAGAATTAGTAGCAATCGCCCTAGTTGTTTCATGTTTGAGTCCTGTGTTTGTACCACTCCAGCATTACTGGTATCAGCGACAGGAAAATGACTACGCCGATCACCAGATGCAGATATTTGTCGACATTCGGTATCACACTTCCAACACCATAACCTAAGAGCGTCGTGCTGAATACCCAGAGAATTCCACCAATAATATTAAAGACGACAAAGCTTCGATAACGCATCTTCGCGGCGCCGGCGACGGCTGGGACAAATGTGCGGACGATAGGTACGAAGCGCGCGATGACAATGGTCTTGGTTCCGTGCTTTTCATAAAAGGCATGAGCACGATCCAGTTGAGTTCTGAATTTCGGATAGCGCTCTGCAAGGGCGTTGCCGGCAGTTCGTCCAATGATATAACCAGTCTGATCTCCGGCTATCGCTGCAATAGTTGGAAATATCAGCAGCCACACAATATCCAGCTGGCCTGCGGCGGCAAGTATTCCAGCGGTGACCAGAAGGGAATCACCAGGCAGGAAGAAACCGAAGAAGAGTCCGGTTTCGACGAAAACGATTCCTGTAATGCCAATGATTCCGCCCCACTGTATTAGCTCGCGAACATTCAGTAGCTGTCTTAACGCCTCAATAGCACTCTCCAAAAGCCCTCCATACTGCGGAACTTCCCGACGATTGAGCGTAGCATAGGGGCCTTGCCAATTCGTTGGTTCGATTGACACTTCGTGCAACCGAATGCTTAAATGAATTTCGTCGGGGCGGTTAGCTCAGCTGGGAGAGCGCGGCGTTCGCATCGCCGAGGCCGAGGGTTCGAGCCCCTTACCGTCCATTTTCCGAGGCCAATATGAAGAAAGCGACTTACACGGTCGGATTGCTGTCGCTGGCGGCAGTTCTTTGCGGTGCGCTTGTCTGGGCACAGTCAGGATCCGTGAAACCATCTCCTTTTGTGGCAAGCCGTGCCTTTGCAGATATGAAGGCCATGGTCGACTTCGGACCTCGCCCGGCGGGCAGCGCAGCAATTGACAAGACACGAACCTATATTCTTGCCGAATTGAAGAAGGCCGGATTGAAAGCCGAGGTCGACGAATTTGAGGCTGTCACACCGCGTGGCCGTCGCAGGATGTTTAATATTCGTGCTGTCCATGCGGGTACACGTCCATCGATTATTTCGCTGGCAGGACACTACGACACCAAACTTTTTGATGAATTCAAGTTTGTCGGAGCCAGCGACGGAGCATCAAGTGCGGCGTGGCTGCTGGAGATGGCTCGGGTAACCACCACGCTGAAGCTCGACAGCAATCTCGAATTTCTGTTCTTTGATGGTGAAGAAGCGGTGGTGGAATGGTCCGACACGGACAGCCGCTATGGAAGCCGCTACGACGTTGATCGTCGGAAGAAGGCTGGCACGCTTCAGCAACTCAAGGCGCTCGTACTGGTGGACATGATTGGTGACAAGAATCTGAACATCAAAAGGGAAGGCCAGTCCACCGAATGGTTGACGACCATCATCTGGAATAACGCTCATGCTC
>Ga0210380_10000687_pt1 | contig 14552 bp, 17 predicted proteins | sample PLM4_5_coexredo_FD_155476 | JGI IMG/M metagenome (GOLD analysis project Ga0210380, IMG submission 155476) | Groundwater sediment microbial communities from an aquifer in East River, Colorado, USA - PLM4_5_coex redo | ecosystem: Environmental > Terrestrial > Soil > Riparian zone | place: USA... | reverse complement strand
AGTGCGCCGAGGGTGAGGCCCGCCGATCCGGAGACTGCGACTCCGGCAGTGCCCGCGGCTATCAGGGCACCGAGGGTCTGGCTCAACGTGCCGCTGACGCCCCCGCCTCCCGCCGCGTTCTCCAGCGTGATCGGCGGATTCGGGTCGTGGCTCGTGAGCGTGGGTGCCCACTGGAGCCGCGCAGGGTTCCAGAGGCCTGCGCCCCAAAGCCCGCCGCGCCACGTCGAGAAGCTCATGCCTTAACCATGCACAAGTACGACCCCTCCGTTGTACATCGTCGCGGTCGTCGCCGGCTTGCAGACCTCCAGCCACGCGAGAGCCGCGCCGTCGAACACCCGGACGAGATTGAACGCGGTGTTGATTCCGTCGTACTGGCACGCGATGTTCGCCAGCGGCACCGGCATGAACGCGAGAGGATGCCCTACCACCGCACACCCGACGCCGGTCGCCATCGCGGCGCTGCTCTGAATCTGGTCGAGGTCCATGACGCCGGTATCGTTGGTCGCCAGCGGAATGAACCACGAACACGTGGGGTGATCGAGACGGCGCACGATGGCACCCGAGTTACCAGCCATCGAAGGGAAGCTCTGCGCGTCTGTCCCGGCTTGGTTCCTGTACCGGCAGACCGTCCAGTTGTGCGCGGTCGCAGCGAGTGCCGTCACTCCGACCTCGATGAAGGCGAAGTTGCCGCCAGCATAGTCGGGGTTGGTCACGGTGCTCGATTGGTAGCGCGTCGGGACTCCCGTCACGCTCTGGGTCGCGTTGCTGTTCATGTTGATGGTGGCGTGGAAGAGGCGGTCATAGAGCAGTAAGGTCTGCCCCGCTACCGACGCCAGAACCCACGCGGAGACGATGTGCCGGGTGTCGGTGCTCACGGCGTCGAGTCCGTACTGCGCGCCCGTGGTCGCACCAGTGGGAGCTTCTCCCCCAGGCAGCGCCGCCCCGTTGGCTCCCGCCGCCGGCTGAGCACCGAGCCCCCACAGGCTCGACGTCACAGCGATGACTCCTGTTGGACCCGTCTTCTGGAAAACGATCTCGCGCCGTTTCCCAGCCGTCGCCTCCGCGATCAGGTCGGAGAGTGACGCGAAGCCGGCGTTCGCGGTCGCGCGCTGCCGCCGGGCGTACTCGCGGCCGATGCGCCGCGCGCGGGAGATCCCGAAGTCGAGCGCGGAGGCGAACTGCCCAGCCGCGATCCTCCCCCGGAAGTCTCCGCCCTTCATGGCCCAGACGTTCCCCGGCACGCCGGCCACGGCGATCGGAGGACCGTACCAGTCCCGCATGCCGTCGCTGATGCGGTTCACGGCGTCGGCTCCGATCCAGCGTTCCAAGCGGGATGCGTGCGTGCCCAGTGTCAGCATCAGGCGTTTGCCTCGTTAAGCGTGAACGCCGAGATCGTGACCGTCTGGCCGCTCGTGATCGTCCCGTTGAACGAGATGTCCCCGGATCCGATCCCGCAGCTTCCCTGCATGAAGCACGTCGTCCCGTCCATCGTCGCTTGGGAGTTGTAGAGGCGGAAGTGGCCCGGTGTCGCCGCAGCTCCTCCACTCGCCGCGACGCTCCAGACTCCGGCGAGCGCCTTCGCGCCCGCTGCGGCATCCCCCATCCAGTCGGCAGGGAGAAGAATCGTCGCGAGGAGCGTGCCGGAGTTCGCCTGGGAGCAGTCGGCCGGCTGCGCTCCCGTGTAGATCCGCAGCGCGCAGCTCGCTCCGTTGAGAACCTCGATTTGGTTGAGCCGCGAGTTCCGAGTGAGGACGTTTTCTTGGATTGCCATCTACTTCACCGAATCTGACTGACCCAGCCTGAGATGTTGATCGCGCTGCCGGTGCCCGAGAAAGCCTTGACTGACAGCCCTGCGTTCATTCCCTGTCCAAGCGCGATCGGAATCGGCCCGCTGTTCGCCGGGATCGAGTAGTTCTTCACGAGATGGTCGCCGGGATCGCTCGCTCCTCCGAACTCTACGGTGAGTGTGGCTGCGACGGCTGTCACGTTCGACGCGAACATGAAGATCACGTCCATGCTGACGTTGCCGCCGACGGCAACGTGGATCGTGGTGCCCGGGGTGCCCGTCGCTGCGACAGGGATCGGCCTCCCTCCCGTGCTGCCGGAGAAGTGCGCCCGAGTGATCGCCATCTCAGCCTCCAAACACCTCTATGAACAGCATGATCTGGGCGGGGTCGTAGTCAACGAGGTCGCGCATCGAGTGGACGTGCGGATCGGGCTGCGATGAGAGCGGGGCAGGCTCGATCCCGAGCACGTCGCTCGCCAGATGGACGTGCGGAGGGGCGGAGAGGGCCTCGACGCGCTCCTCGAACCGCGCCTCAAGCCCGTACAGTTCCGCGGCGCCGTGGACGTGCGGAGTCGCGTCCGCCTGTTCCCCGTGCTGGACGTACTGAGGATGGTCGTCGTCGAGGAGTCCCGTCAGCGCCCCGTGATCGCTCACTCCGGGCGCTCCCGGCGCCCCCGGCAGTCCAGGCGATCCCGGCACTCCGGGGATTCCCGGCAGGGTGGACGGCGTACCCGACACGACACCGCTCGCGTGCTTCTCCAGGGTGATGAGCCGCTCGCCGATCTCGGAGGCCACGGTCTGCGTGAAGTCTCCGATGGTCACGACGCTCCCGTCGGGGAGCTTGATCTGCTTCCGCGGAGCCTTGATCGTGCCGCGAACAGGGACGCTCACAGAATCCTCCCGACGCGCCGCGGCAACTCGACGCCTTCGACTTGCACCTGATTGAGCTTCAACTGGACGGTCCCGGCGTACGCGATCTCGATCTGCTGGAGGAATCCGGGCTGGCCGGCGTTCACGACGGCGATCCTCTTCCAGCCTGGACGGTTGAGCGACACGGTGCGCGGCGCCATCGTCACGCCGTCGATCTCGTTGATGACGCGAACCGTGATCTGCCCGACGGTCTGCGGCGTCAGGAGCGAGACTCTCCGCACCGAATGGGCGATGCCCGGCGAACTGGTCGAGAACGCCTTGGAGCGCCATGTGCAGGAGATCGGCTGTCCGTTGTCGGTCGATCCGGTCAGGAACTCGGAGAGGATGTTGTCGGTCGCCCACGCGGCCAGGAGCACTTCGCTCTGGTCCGTCTTGATGAGGCGCTTGATCGTGTACGGGGCGTCCGGAATCGCAGCCCAGACGCCTTCTCCGTAGTCGTAGATGACGAGCCGCCGGCCCGAGGGGGTCTGCACCGTCCAGACGATCCACTTCCGCTCCGGCAGAACCTCGCCCTGCACGTCCCCCTTGTTCGCGTCGGGGATCGAGTTGATCGTCTCGCGAACGTTGTCCACGTTCGGGATGATCTGCGGGGCGCCGCCGTCGGAGCGCACGAAGTTCGTCCCGGTGTAGTAGTAGAGAACGCCATCCGCCACGACGATCGACTGACCGGCGGGCGAGCCGTGCTCTCCGGAGAGTTGGACGAGCGCCCCGTCGGTGCCGGGGTTCCCGCGGAACAGCATCGCGAGGTTCGGCTTCGTCACGACGAGGCCGTGATCCTCCCACCACTTCAGCCCGGTCGGCTCGTAGCCGTCGTCCTTGCTGACCGGCGTGTACGACGACGCCTTGAAGCCCTGGAGCCTCCCGAGTTCGCTCCAGAACAGTCCGAGGGCGTTGACGACCCAGAGTCGCTCGCCTCCCACTTCGATCGCGAACGCCTGATCCGGCGGCAGTCCGTTCGTGCCGTCGTAGAGTGCTCCGTAGTCGTCCGGGGCCTTCGCGTTCTCGATGAACGTCGTCGTCACGTTGTCGTTGATCTGACCGACGAACGAGAACGTCCCCTCGTCGTCCGGAAGTGTCACGTAGATGCGACGAGCGTTGACCTCCAGGCTGGGCGAGATCCCGATGCTCGACGCGGCGAGTTGATGGTTCCCTCCGATCGTGACCGGCAACGAGATCGGCGACAGATTCGACTCGGCCCCGGTGATCGTGTTGAAGAACGTGTAGGCGAGCCAATACTCGCCCGCGGCCTTCTGCCCCGCCCCGCCGTCCGCGATCTTTGGCTGGAGCGTCGGGGAAGCGATGCCTGCCTCCATGATCGAGTCGCCGTAGATGCGCTTCGGCCCACCGTTGCCCTTGCGTGCCGCGAACATCTCGTCGTTGTACTGGCGGAACCACCATCGGGTAGCGATCGACGGATAGACGCGGCCATCCGCGATCGAGAGCCCCTGGATCACGTTGCCGACGAGACGTGCGATGCTGGCATCGGCACCGATGATCGTGAACTCCTCCGGAGTGAAGGCCGGGTTGTAGCGTGCGATGGCGTTGATCCTCTCGGAGTACGCGAGAGCGATCGCGCGGGTGCCCTCGCGTTGCCAGAGGCTCGTCTTGCCGACCGGATAGAGGTTTTCGAGGACGGACGCTTCCCGATCCGCGATCGAGTCCGCGGCGCCCTCGTTGAGTCCTCCTCCGAGGTCGGTGAAGTTCAAGAGGAAGGGCTTCCCCATGTCAGTCCAGCTCGTAGTCCGCGCTGTAGTAGCCTATTGGTTCGATGAAGGATGGCTGCGTCGCCGAAAGGTAGAAGCGCGGCACCCGCTGTTCGAGCGCGCTGATCTCAGCCTCCAGCTTGTCGGTCGGCTCGTTCACGTCCATGCGCGCGTACTTCTCGGCGCACTTCAGGACGAGCGTCTCGTGCCCCGACGGGATCGGACACTGGCTCGTGTCCACCGACATGACAAGCGTCGGAGCGACGATCACGCGCAAGCCGTTGACGATGGGCGTCGAAGGAGGACGCGCCAGCATGAAGTGGTTCCGCGTGTAGTTGATGAAGGCTCCTCGCGACGGGATCGTGCCTTTCCGCGCGTTCGCGAGGGTGACTCGGTTGATCGGAACGAAGTTGACACCGTCGGTGCTCAGTGCGACCTCGATGACGGCCCACGTCCCCGCCGGCCACTCGTAGAGGGCGTCTAGTCCCGTCGCCGGAACTACGATGTTCGCGACATAGGTACACTTGAACGCCTCCGGATCGACCGCGATGATGATCTTCTCTGCCTCGCGCAGCCCCAGGTTGATGAAGCGGTTGAGCGCGATGTTCGTCCACTGACGTTCGGTGTCGAGCCCGCCCGCAGGGATCTTGTCTTGGAGCCAGCCGCGCAGCGTGTCCCTCATGTCCACAAGCAGCATTGGCTACACCCCCAGCGAGAATCCAGAACCACCGTTCCAGAGCGAAAGAATCTCTTGTTCGGTCAGTGCGCGATTCCAGAGCCCAACGTGCTGGATCGAGCCGGTGAAGTAGGGGACTGGCGGCACAACATCTCCGGCACCAACTCGCCATTCCCCAATCTCTGCGAATCGCGGTGGTAGCCAAAGCGGGGCAGCGAACCCGGCTCCATCCGGAGAGACAATCGGAGGCGCACCATCGACGTAAAGCCGTACCTTGCCGTCGAGATCGTAGGTCATGGCGGCGAAATGCCACAGACCGTCGGCGCAATCCACGGCTGTTTCGGTGGCAACCCAAGTACCGGCATTCCACGGATCATCCACGTGGTCCGTGCCGTACAACCAAGCGCGTGGTGTACCGAGCGCGCTCATAGAGATCGCTCTCGCAGACGTTGCCCCACCCAAGTCGCCGAGAAGAACCTGCCCGAATGCTGGTCTGTCGGAAGTCTTGAACCAGAGCGACCACGTTGCACCGATAGCAGATGCCGCGCCCGGCATGAGAGCGTCGGTCATCGGTGTCGCGAGGTAGTTCCCGTCGGCTCGATCGAAGACCGCGGCCAGTCCTGCCGGCCCAGGCTCGGATCCTACGCCGGTCGGGTCCGACAGATTGTGGACGCCGAAGGTGTCGTGGCGGATGCCGCTCCTTTCGGTGAGCGGCCAGTATCCGACCAGCCCCTCCGGCAACACCATCACGACCACGGAGTCCGTGAACGTGTCGATCCCATTCGCGCTCGCGACGTTGAGCGTCACGGTGTAGACGCCCGGCGTGTTGTAGAGATGAGGGGCTGGATTCTGGCCCTCGAACGTGGTGCCGTCGCCGAAGTCCCAGGCCCAGTACGTGATGTCTTCGGACGGCTCCGACGACTCCGTGAAGGTCACGACGAACGGTGGTGCTCCGTAGAGTGGCATCAGACCGCCGCGATGTCGAACGTCTCCGAGTGAGTCGTCGTGGCACCGTAAGAGTCGGTCACTGTCAGTGTCGCGGTGAAGGTGCCCTGATCGTAGGTGTGGGTCGGGATCTCGTCGGTCGAGTGCGCTGTCGCGTCACCGAAGTCCCAGTCGTAGGAGTACGGCGCAAGACCAGGAGTCACGGTCGGAGTGAACGTGATCACTTCGTTCTGATCGACTACAACCTGTTGAGGATCGGGGTCCATCACGAACACGACGGCAAGTGGAAGCGTCTCTCCCGTCATGCCGAACCCGGCGGTCGGCCGCAGTCCGCACACGCAGTCCTCGGCGCCCACGAGCGTCCACTGCGTCGTCGGCGGCTTGATCTCGTCCCAGATGTACTCTCCAGGCTCGGGACTGCCGGGGCCGGTCACGGCGAATGGAATGAAGCCGAGACGGAACGATCCGACACGCGCACGCCCGACACGAGCGGTGGTGAGCGCGAGGTCGGTGCCCGCGATCTTTCCCATCAGGCCACCGCGACGTGGCGCTCACGACGCCACGCCCTCAGAGCGTCCGCGTACTCCGACGGCAGGATCAGCGTGCCGGTGCGACGCGCAATCGCCCGCGCGATCCCAGGCATGTCACGGAGCAGCAGCCCGGCACCGAGGGCGCCCATCAGGCACCCGACGAGATGCGCGAAGTTGGCCTCCGAGGTTCCCGCCGCGTAGACGAACGTGGTCAGCCGGTAGAACATCGTCACCGAGACGGTCCACTTGTTCGCAGGCCCGCCGGACCCGAAGCCGATGAAACCGTGTTGGCCGTTCACCTGGGCAAGCGTCGGAGCCACTGCCGTATAGGCGGCATCTCCGATGTAGCCGGGGAACGAGTTGAAGAACTCACCCCAGTTCGATCCGACCTGGGCACCGTTGAAGTAGAGGTAGAAGATCCGCGCTCCGATGCCGGCGTCGAGTTGGCTTCCCCAGACTTGCAGGAGAGCCGACGTGACCGGATCGGTCACGCCCACGAGGGTCGGGAACGTGAAAAGCTGCACGTTCTGCATCCCGCCGGACGAACTGTAGACGTAGGAGCCGTCCCCGTCGTGGGTTGCGACAGCCGCGACCTTCGATGGAGCGCCAGTGAGTCCCCAGTCGTCCCGACTTCCGATCCCGCTCGGAGCGTCGATCTGCGTCGGCATCAGGAGGTCTGGAACCTTTCGAGTGGCGACTGGTACTCCAGGGCGCGGACCTCGATGCGGAGATCCGACCCGGCGACGCCGGAACCGACCTGATCCACGTCGAACGTGATCTCTCCGCCTGTCGGCCGCGTCGCTCCGGAGTTCGCGGCGAAGCAGCGTCGCGCGTAGGTGGTGTCCGGCTGCGCTCCGCCCTGGAACAGCGTCGATCCGATCTGCGGGCGCGTCGAGAACATCGACGTGAGCGCTGCGCCGTCCCAGGTGTTCACGTCCACGATGAGCGGCTGTCCGGTCGGGGCCGTCTTGATGAAGAGTTGCACGTCCTTCACGATGCCCGGCCTTCCCGGCTGGTAGCCGTGGATGTTCAATGCCGCTCCCACGGCACCGCCCACCGAGAAGTGGATCGTCCCGACCTGTACCGGACACAGGAGTTCGTGCGGGAGGTTGAGGTCCGCGTCGATGATGACGAGCGACAGACCGGAGAAGACGGCGTTCCCGGCGATGGCGTTGTTCACCTGGGGGATGATGTCGAGCCGAGTCGCCGCGAGGTTGATGAGCCTCGTCACCGGGAGCCACTCCCACGTCCCGCCCCCGGTGTGATAGGCGGAGTACGCGAAGCCGACGCCGTCGTAGACCGCGACTCGCGCCGCATTCGCCGTGGCGCAGTAGACCCAGGCGCCGCCGGCCGCGTAGCGTCCCTTCAGGAAGTCGGCGCGCGTGAAGGCGGCTGTGCCGAGGACCGTCCTCGTCAGCGTCGCGTCGATCGCGGCGCGCGTGACCTTCGCGGCGAAGTCGCCGACCTTGCGCGTCGTGTCGCCGAGGCCGGTTCCGACCCTCGCGACTGCGGCACCGCCACCACCGAGCGTGTAGCCATCCGGCGCCGCGGCGTCGCCCGCCGGCCAGACGAGGAAGTCGTCGTTCTGGACGAGATTGACGCCGCCGATGCCGCCGAGGAGTTGCGTGATCGTGGCATATCCGCTCTGCGCCTTGAGCGTGCCGTCCTCGTTGAGCGACACGTCGAGTCGGGCGTCCACCGACGCCTGCGTGCCGCGGGCCGCTACTACCTCGTCGATCGTGTCGGCCGGCTTGACGGTGGGGTTCGTCGCGCTCGCTGTCTGGATGTTGATCGCGTCGCGCCATGCGTCGAGGAACGCGGCATCAATGACACTTCCGTCGCGGCCCGTCCCGCTGTCATCGACATATTGGGGCAGATCTGGATCAATCGCCGCCACGGTGGGCCTCCGGCCTCAGAACGTCCCTACGTGGACCGCTTGGGTCGGAGTGCGAGGTCCGAGCTAGCGGGCGCGACTCCCCGGCACGGGAGCGGTCGCCGCTTCGAGTTCCTCCGGAGTCATGTCCTCGACCGACGCCTGCGCTCGGGGCTGCGATACGGCCGGTGTCTTCGGCTGAACGTCCCAGTCCTTCTTGTCGGACGGGGTGAGTGCGACTTCCCTCGCGAGAGCGGGGTCCGAGGCGAGGACCGAACGGATCTCAACGGCGCGTGCCGCCCTCATCTCGGCCTGCTTGTCCTCGTAGCGCCAGCACAGCCCGTCGATCCCGAACACCTCGGGGTGCTTCTTGCCCATCGCGACCATCAGGGCGTCGATCTCGTCGTCGTCGTGCCGGAAGAAGTGGTCGGTGAACCGGATCATGTCGAGGCGGTTCCCCGCCGCCGACATCGGAGTCTCCTCCTCCTTGAACCCGGTCTGCGGATCCCAGTGGACCCTGCGGCGCGCGAGGCTCAGGACGAACGCCTGCTTGCGGCTCTGGTAGACGTACTTCGACTTCGAGTTGAGCTGAGCGGGGACCGAGAGGTCGGCCTCGACCCCGGCTTCGGCTGCTTCCCTGGACCCCACGGTGCGGAGTCCACCGACCTGAGTTTTCGCCATCGAGAACGCCTCCTACTGGATGGGCTTCTGGACGCCATACGCCTGCATGAAGTACGCGGACGACGCGCCCGTGTTGAGGATTCGACAGATCATCTTCTCGCCGGGCTTCGCGAGGAGGCCGAAATACTGGAACTGCGTCAGCGCCTTGTTCGTCCCCGAGGCACCGGCCGCTTCGGACCACATCGTCGTCACGACCTCGGAACTGACGCCGGCCTTGTTGAGCACCTTGACCGAGAAGATCTGGAACGTGCCGGTCGTCGCATACGTCGAGAAGCCGGCGAGCCAGCGTAGCTCGGTCGTCTGGGCGGCGTGTGGGTTCGAGAGCAGTTGCCCCGAGGGCGTCATGAAGCAACGGATGTCGGTCTTGCACGACTCGGGGATCATCGCGATCGAAGTCGTCAGCGACACCCCCGAGTCGAAGTAGACCGGGATGCCTTCCGCCCTCTGAGCCGCGCTCACGGCGAACGTGGTCAGCGTGTTGTCGGACGAATCCGATCGCAAGCCGCTGACGAGGACCGCTCGCCAGTCCGAGCTGGAGTTGATGACATCGACGACCTCGCCCAGCGTGTCGCACGTCCCGGCGGGTGTCGAGAGGTCGAGAGTGCCGACGACGGCGCCGCAGACAGCGCCTCCCGCGGCGGTGTTCACGGTCGTCGAGGCGACGCCAGCGACTCGGAACGACATGTCGCCGCCGGCCGCGACAGCCACGTCGGTCGTCGCGGAGCCGGCCGTCGTCCCGACGTACTTGATGAGCATCGCGACGGAGCCGGCGGTGTCGGACGAGACGTTCCCCGAGACGGGGTAGTTCGCCTGGGCGAACCCAGACGCGGCGAGTGCGACCAGCGCGAGAGTGAGGATGAGCTTCTTCATGGTCGTGTCCCCCTTACGCCGTGACCGGGCCGCCTTCGACCCAGCCGTGCGCCCTCTCGTCGCCGTTGAACTCCAGGCCGCAGTCCGTGTAGACGTGGTGCCGTCGCACGGAGTCGCCGGGGAGCTGCACGTTCTCCTCGATCGTGGTGTCGAGGCCCTGGTGGTTGCGATACCGGATGTGGTTGAGGTCGAGGATCAGCATCTTGTCCCGATACCCCGGCTTCGCGAACAGCGGGTGCAGCTTCACCATCAGGCTCCCGACGGTGCACTGCATCTCGGAGACGGTGAGGCCCACCTTCTCGGATGTCTGGTAGACCTCCAGCTTGCCCTTGTTGAAGCTCTCCAGCAGGGCCAGCCACCACGGGGAGCAGAACGCGATCTTCTTCCCGACGCCGCCCCTTGAGAAGCCGCCCTCGCCGAACTCGAAGATGTAGGCGAGGTACTCGAAGAACTGCGCCTCGGTCGGAGCGTTGCCGCCCAGGTGCCAGTAGTTCGACTGGATCCAGTAGCGGGCGCCGCCCGTGAACGTGATCTCGGAGCCGTTCACCGCCCCGGCCGTCGAGTTCTGGTAGCGGTAGCCGTTGATAAACGCTTCCTCGATGTCCTGGTTGTGGCGGACCATCGCCTTCTTGCGCTCGACGACGGGATCCTTGCCCACGTAGGAGTCCGAGTTGCCGTCGCGGAGGGAGTACCCCCACACCGTCTCGAACCACTGCGTGTAGTTGAAGAAGCTCGACTCGGCCTGCGAGCGGATCGCCGGCAGCGAGTGAACTTCCTCCTGCGCGTTCGAGATGATCCTGAGCGTGTCGCCCGCGTTCATGATCGCCGCGTTCGCGCGGGAGCCGATCGTGACCGTGGATGTCGTGGGTGTCGCGCCGACGAGGAAGATTTCCCCCGTCCGCGTGTTCATGAGCTGCATCCCGGCGATGAGGTTCGCCCATTCCGTGATGGTGAGCGTCGTCGCCGCCGCGGTCGCCGCGGCCTCGTTCGTGAGGTCGCGCGGGTAGTCCTTGATGAACTTCCACTCGAACTTGCGCTGCGTCGCCGGCACCTTGCCCCTGATCGCCTTCGTGAAGGCCAGGAGCGGAGCCGCCTCGGCGTGCTCGAACTGTACGTCGGTCGATACGTCTCGGATGAGCGAACCGGCTGCGTCGGTCTGCGTGACCGTTCGCGGGCCGGCGTTCACGGTCGGGGGGGTCGGAACTGGCGGGGCGAATCCACCCACGGGACCTCCTGCTTAGGCGGGGCCGAAGCCCAGATCCCTCCCGTTAGGAGCACGGAAAGTCGCTGGAGCCGCGGCGTTCTCACGGCGGATTCGGTCTTCGGGCGTCTCCCCGTTCCCGCCAGTCGCACGCGGTCGCGGTGTTCCGGTCCCGTCGATCGGGGTTCCGGTAGCCGCGGCGAGCGCCTGTTGGGACGCAAGAGCCGCACGAGCCGAAGGACTGCCGCTCGTCCCAGGAGCCTGCGCAATCATCGGAGTCCCGTGCTGGTAGCGCGTGAGAAGCGCCGTAGCCAGCATCGCGAACTGCGGATTCTGCGCGACGAACTCCGGTGGAAACTGCTTCAGGTTCTCGACGAACGCCTGCTGGTGCTCCACCGCCTCGGCCGACTGGTTCGTGGCGTCCAACTCGGGGAACGACTCGCCCAGGTTCCTCGCGACGCCCATCGCCGACCCCATCGTCCTCTCGAACTCACGCTGTCGGATGATGGGCGCAATTTCTTCGCTTCGGACCTGTTCAAGACGCTCGTTCACCTCGCGGTCCACTCGGTCCATGAGTGCCACGGTGAACTTCTGGATCCCCTGATGGGGGTCGGGGTCGTTGAGTAGACCCGTGATGAACTCCAGATCCCCGGATTTCACGAACTTCTCGGCGAAGCTGTGGGGGCCGGCGGGCGCCTGCGGACCCTGCTGCGTCCCCTGTCCTTGCCCGCCAGGACCGCCCGAGAGGGACCGGCGAAGCGCCTGGATCTCAGCGTCACGCTCAGCCAACTGCTGCTGCGCGGCGGTGAGTTTCCCTTCCCAGTTCCGGCCGAAGTTCGCCTTGTAGGCTTCCTCGGCCTGCTTCTGCGTCTCCCACTCGCGCCCGGCGAACTTGAACTTCGACGGAGCCGGAACAGCGGACGCCAACTCCTGCGGAGCGCCCGGTGCTACCTCACCGCCGACGGCATCGACGCCGGAGACAGGAGCGGACCCGTCCCCGGCCGACGCCAACGAGTCAGTTCCACCCGCCGCGCCCGGTCCGACCGACCCCGTGGAAGTGCCTGAATCCGAGGGAGGAGCTGTCGATCCCCCACCCGGTTCCCCACCCGACGAAGCCGACGTGTCGCCTTCGAGCATGCTGGTGCCTGTCTCCAGACACTAGCGTGGGCGCTGACACCATCCCACTCGGGCGCGGCGCCCCGTGGCGCGAGACGCCTACTCGGCGGGGGTGTTTGCCAGGACCGCCGCTGCCAGGGCGTCGGCGCTGGTCGTGAGCGCCGTCTGGAGTTCGGCCAGCTTCGCCGGGTCCGCCCCCGCGGCCTTGAGCGCGTCGGCGATCCCCTGGATCAGCACGATAGCCGAGGCTTCGACTTCGGTGTTCTTCGCGACCTGGGCTTCGAGTGCGTCGAGAGACAGGCTCATGTAATACGCTCCTCTGATTAGACTTCTGGTCAGTGCCATGTGACGTTCGAGGAGCCGCGTCAACCCGTCCAACTTCCCCTCGATCCGACGGAGTGGAGTCAACGCTCGACCTCCTGCGCGTAGGAGTCTAACATGCGGGCTGACGCCATCCCACTACCGGGTCGGCCAGAACAGCCGGCGCCGACTTCGGGATCATCACACCGTCCCACCGTCGTCATCCGAACCCGGCGCCTTGGCCTGCTTCCGGAGCGCCCGCAGCCGCTCGTCCCGCTCCCGTCTCGTCATCCTCGGCCTCGGTATCGTCGGAACCCCACCCCGAAGCCCTGTCGCCACCTTCCCGACCTCGGCGAGATAGACGAAAGCGTCCAATTCGCCGTATTCCGACAGCGGACACGCCGCCACCGCCCTCTCCCACGCCGACCTCTCCTCGCTGGACTCCCAAAACGGCTCAGAATAGATCAGAAGTGGACGATCGTCCGTCTGCTCCCATTCCTGCCTGAATCCGTCGCGAACTTGACCGTGTTTCGCGATCTGCCAGCGGTCCCGGTCTTCCTTCGAGTCGAACCCGCCGCCGTCCCCGCTACTTTCCGCCTTCGGCCTTCGCCTTGTTGCCACTCGCCTTCGCCTCCGCAAGATTTTCGCGCAAGTCGTGAACCGTCCGTGCCAAATGGTCGTCCGTCATCGTCTCCAACCGACACGCAGTCTTCAACTTCCCGCCCTTCGACTCCCAACCGGCCGCTTCCATCAGGATCTCCAACGGATCCAACTCCGGCTCCAGGGCGTTGATCTCCCGAATCAGGCGATAGCCCTCCGATTCGATCTCCGGCCGTCTCCCGACCATCAGCGGGTTCGCTGGCTGGCCTGCCTGCCTGCTAATACGTACTGGTGACGGAGACGGAGGCTTGATCTCGAACTGATCTCGAGTTGAGCTTGAGTTGAGCTTGAGTTTCTCCAAGCGACCCATGGCACCACGCCTACCACGCTCCGATGCCCTCTCCTGAACAGCCAAGGCCTGCTTGTATATCTCAGTCTGCGTGTCGTTTACGAGTGCATCACCTTCAACACGCCAGTACCGACTCACCTTCGGCCAGCACCTTTCCCACTCCTTGACCGTGACCCCAACGGCACGCCGAATTGCCTCGTGATCGTTCGGTAGTTGAGCCCCGCGACGCCAAGCCTGCGTCAACATCTCGCGGTACAAACCCCGCGGCTCAACCGGCAGCAGAAACGCCGACGAACCCATCCAACGATCTGTCCAGAACCACTCAGCCAACAACTTCGGGTTCATGCGCCCTACTCAACGTGCGCCCAAGCAACCCGCTTCACCACCCGGTGAACCTGAGACCGACTGATCCCTACAGCACGCGCAATTCGACCGTACCCAGCACCCTCCCGATGAAGTCGCCTGATCTCACGAACCAACTCGTCCGTGAGAACCGCAGCACAGTGAGCCTCACCACGAGGAACCCCAGGCGGCAACTTCGCCAATGCCGTGTAGTCAATCCCTCGTGCCATAGTCCTAGATCCTATTCCTGTCCCGAAGCCCAAGTCAAGCGAAAAGTGCGATCAACCGTAAGTGACTCACTCTGAGAAACTTGATCAAAAAACTGGGCGGAGAACGGTCAGCCTCAGCCTTGCCCCCCGGGGACGTGTGGATCTCGGCCAGGCCCTAGACCGGCCCGCCTTGCCGCCTGCCTGCCTCGCCAGCGAGACGTAGCCTGCCTCCCCGCCTCTTCCATCGTCTGACTGCCTTGCTCGCGTCCTGGGGGCGCGTAGGCGCTCACACGGGCAGGGGGCGTGGAGGGGGCGGGGGACAGCCACTTACCTCGGACGGAGGGGACGCGCCGTCCTGTCCTGGCTCCGTCCTGCCTCGAAGTGTGGCTCCCTAGCCACAGGCGCGCGCAACAATCTTGCGTGCTTCGACGCTCATGGATC
>Ga0210380_10000686_pt1 | contig 14565 bp, 13 predicted proteins | sample PLM4_5_coexredo_FD_155476 | JGI IMG/M metagenome (GOLD analysis project Ga0210380, IMG submission 155476) | Groundwater sediment microbial communities from an aquifer in East River, Colorado, USA - PLM4_5_coex redo | ecosystem: Environmental > Terrestrial > Soil > Riparian zone | place: USA... | reverse complement strand
CACCAGCCGCCGTCGCCCTTGCCGAGCGGATGCTCCTCGCACTCGACGCGCCCGCGCGTGAACAGCTGGCGGATGATCCAGCTCTCCAGCCACTTGTCGCGATCGAGCGTGCCGAGATTGTTGACGTGCAGCGCAGGATTGCCGCCGGTGCAATCGGTCGGGCACGGTGCGGGCGTGCACTCGGGCACGCGCCGCATGGTAATCGGCCGTTCGAACAGCGGGTAATTGACGGTGCGACAAACCGGCTGCGGCGGTGCGCAGATGCTGCCTGGACTGACCGTGATCGCCATGATTCAAGCTCCCCAGCGCGAGCAGTTGATTGGCACCGGACCAATGAACGGCCCATCGAAGTTTAGATTCCAGCCCTGATTTTGATAGTAGCAACAGGCCAGCACCGACATTTGGGCGTTGCTTCCAAGTATCGAGTATGGCCCAAGCATTCCCACTGGTGGCGTTGCATTTGGATCGCCAGTGAGAGCGGTGGCATTCCATCCACCGTTGGTGGTGATGTTGCGCATGGCGATGTAGCCCGTGCTGGTGTCAACATAGACTCCCAACCAATCACCAGACGCGAACGGCGGATAGTTCGGATAGGCGGTGCCGCCGTAGTAAAAAGTTCCTGCACCGCCGAACCCGGCCGAATTGGTGTTTTGTCCGGGGTAATAACTCGCCGGGGCCTCAAAGCCCAAATAGGACGGGCCAGCCCCAATGATGCAGTAAATCGGATTGCCGCCGAACGATTGCGCCTCGAAATACTTGCGGCCGGTGCGCCCGTGCGGCTGTGACATGACCGTCCAATAGGCTGCACCGGAAAAAATCTTCGTGACGGTCAGATTGTTGTTGCTGAAAGCAAAGATCGGCCCCCCGTTTACGGCCGGCAGCTGGCGGTGCGGGTCCATGATGGTTCTTGTTTCAGCCGAGATCGCCCGCGCCGCCGTGGTGCCAGTCTTGTTGACGCCGTAGAGGTGGAACGTGCCAGCGGTGATGTTGCCGCCGGTGTTCATAATCCTGATAGCGTTGAAAGCATTGGTGTCGAGGATATAGGAGCCGCTACCATCAAAGCCGCCAAGGCCATCGGTCGGATTGCGCTGGTGACTTTTGTAAAAAAACGGCTTGTAGATGCCGGCTTGTTGCGGGGTGAAAAATCTGATGACGCCGAATGCGGAAAATCCTGTTCCTGCGGTGTGCAACGCCGTGATCTGTAATTGCGTTTGGTTGGCAAAGAAATTGACCGATCCGGCGGCGGCATACGGGCCATAGACTTGGCCCATGTGATAGCTGCTGGCGGCACTCTTGAATGTTGCGCCGCCGTCCTGACTGATCCTGATCGCAAAGGCACCGTTGGCGGCGCATTGCGCGCCGAAAAAATGCAGCTCGTATTCGTCAAAGGTGCCGTCGATCCCCGCTGTGAAATCAACAGCCGCCACCGCAGCGCCCACGACTTTGGAGTCAATAAGCGTAAGCTGGCCGGCAGGAACAAAGCCGCCGCCGCTGCCGGCGTCGAGAACCCAGCCGGTGCCGTTCCAGCGCCATTGCTTGCCGCCGAAGGCATAGGTTTGCCCAACCAATGGCGAGGCGGGAAAGTCTAGCGGCATGGCACCCTCATGCTGCGATCTCCGTCACTTGAAGCGATGCGCGTTGCGTGCCGCCAAGATAGCGATTACCAGCATAGCCGTTGACGTACACATTATTGGCAATGCCAGTTTGAAGATTGCCGTAACGAATTTTGAATGTTGTTGCAGCGGTCGAGCCGGCCACAATTTCAACATCCAAATTCATCGAACAGATGTAAGCCGCGCTAGGAGCGGTAAGGCTACTCGATGCGATGGCATTGGCCGTTCCATCTCTAAACGCCGACACCTGCATCCCACTGGCCGCACCGCAAGTCATTGGAGCATTGAAGTGCAAACGCAATTTGTTGGTCGCCGCCTTCGGAGAGATCGTGACCGTCAGCAACTCCGTGCCGCTCGATTGCTGCGGCACCGCGTCAATGACGCCGGCAAAGACGGCGGATGTGCTGGTGAGGGCGGTATATTCCGCATAGGCCGTCTGCACGACAGTACCCGCAGCCACGCTGTCGGCCGGCCCCGTCTCGATCCACGCCGATGAACTGGTGCTGACGTGGTAGGTGTAGAGAATGCCCGTCGTGTCATCCAGCCATTGCTTGCCCTCGGCCGGCGAGGCTGGCGGCGTTGAGCCGACATAGGCACCACCAGCACCAGCGGCGACCGCGTTGCTAACGAATGCCGTGGTGGCCACTTTCGCGCTGCTGTCCAAAGGCGGCGGCGTAACAGCAGTCGGCGTGCCGAGCAGATTGCCATCATGAATATCAATCGGCGTCCCGGTCGGATTATTTTGTAGCGTGCTACGGCCCACAGCCCCGACTGCTTGCACGTAGGTGTTGGCACCAGCGCCGGCCGCAACGGAAAACCCGACACGAGCAAAACCACCGGCGTAGAAATAATGCGCACCGTTTCCCTTGGCGGAATAAAACACGCCAATGTCGGCACTGGCACCGCTTGCAATGACACGCGCTTGTCCGAGAGCGCCGCTCAATTGAACGCCATCGGTGGCCGCTGTCGGGATGACCGACAGCGCGCCGGACATGGTGTCGCCGGCCTTCTGCACATACGAGCCGAGCGAGGCGGTGATGGAAGTCCAGCCGCTATTCTGCCGGCCGTAAATCTGCCCATCGACAGGGGCCTCGCCGATGCCGGCCGTGGTGTTCGGCGGCGGCACGAATCCGTGCTGGTCGGTGTATTCCAGCGCGTCGCCGGGGCTGAGCGTGAGCTTGTAGAGACGTGCAATCGTCGCGCCATCGGTGTGCTGCACCGTGACATCGCACGCAAGGCTGGCGTGCTTATTGCGAATATGCATGGCCCTGAGATTGCGCTGCGTCGAGCTGGCCGGCGCTGCCACCACGGTTGTCGTGGTCGCCGTGACGATGGCCTTATTGTTGCGGCCCGGCGTGATGACTCCGGCCAAGGCATCAACCCATGACGCATGCACGTCGATTGCCGCCGCCGCACTGGTGACGACTTGCACCGCGTCCGAGGTTGAGGTGAGCAGAATCATAGCTTGATCATCACATTCCAGAAGCTTGTCGGCTGCATCACGTTGAACGGCGTGCCGGCACCGGCGGCATCAATCGTCACGGCGGTGCTTGTGCTGATACTGTTTGAGTTCACGGCCACGAGGACATTGGGCTCGGTGCCGCCATAGGTGATGGTCACACCAGCCCAAGCCCAGAGATAATTGAAAGTGGTGCGCCCGCCGTGGCCGTGCGGTGCCATCTCGGCCACGCTCTGCGCGTGCCTTTCCTCGCCCAGCGTTTCGCCAAGCGCGCGCGCGGTCAGGCCCGCGCCGGTGCCGCCGACGGCGAGCGCGCGGCCCAATTGCCGCGTCAAGCTCATGCGGCAGTTGTTTGTCCACGCCGTCACCGCATTGGTTTGCGCGGCGCGTGTTGTCGCCGCGCCGGCACTGGTCAGGATCGGCGCGTTGGTGTCGTTGATGTTGTCGAACAGCAGGGTGAACAAGTCCTGCGTGTCGGCGTTGGCGCGCGTGGTAGCGCCCGAGCTTGCGTTGCCGATGGTGCCGTCATTCATCATCACCCAGCTGGCATCGGCCACGGTCTTGAGGGTGATTTTGGCGTCGCCGGTGGTGAACCCGCTGGCGACAGTGGTGGTTGATTGCATCCCACCAATGATGAAGCCGTGCTCGTCCTCGTATTGCAGCGTTGCGCCGGGCGGTAGCGTGACTTTGTGCAGCTGCGCGACCAGCGTGCCATCGGTGTGCTGCACGGTAATGTCAGCCGCTGCAGAGTCGCGGTTGAACAAGTAAACCGTTTTGACGTTGCGCTGCTTGCCGGCAGCTGGTGACGCAACGATGTCGGTTGTTGCCGCCGTCGTGATGGCGCTGTTGGCCCGACCCGGCGTGGCGACGCCGGCAGCGTTGTCAATCCACGTCGCATGCACGTCGATTAAGCGCGCCTGCGCGGTCACCGCTTGCAGCTTGTCCGATGCAGTGGTGAGCAGGATCATGCGTCACCAGACATAGAGGCCGGAGTCGAGCGGCGCGCTCACGGTGCCACCGCCGGTTGCGACCACCTCCCAGGCCGCGTCCTTTCGGCCATACAGCTGCCCGTCGACGGGCGCGTCCTCGAAACCTACCCCTGGCTCGCCCTGCGGACCTGCTGGGCCGCTTGGACCGGCCGGACCCTCTGGACCTACCGGCCCCGGTGCGCCAGCCGGCCCTGGCGGGCCGGGCGGCCCCTCTGAGCCCCCGCCGCCGGTGGCATGGCTGGTCAGGTTGCCCATGGCGTCGAGATACAGCGGCTCGGCGATCGCCAGCGCCAGCTCCTGATCGGCGTCGAGATAGAACGGTTTTTTATAGTGGAGGGTGATATTCGCGCCGGTGACCTTGATCGGCGGGCTGGCCGTAGGCGGTGCGCCGCCACCGCCGCTGATGATCTGCCCCATCTGGTTCTGCAGCTGCGCGACTGCCGCGCCGACGCCGAGCAACGACACGACGCCATCCTTGCTGGTGGCCTGCCACGGCTTCGAGCCGTCCGGCCCCTTGGCTAATCCTTTCTCGCCGCCGCCCTCGCCGTCGCCGCCGCCTTCGTCATAAGCATCGAACGTCACCGCGTCCTGCGCCGGTGTCACCGACGCATTGCCGCCGGCCCTGTGGTCGCGAGCGTGATGGATGGCACCGACGTAAACGCCGCCCGACGCTTCGAGATAAACTTTGCCGTCGACCTTTTGTTTATGCTCCTTCGTGGCGAACTGCGTGCCGTTCGCCGCCTTGACATCGAAATTTGCCTGAGTGTTGTGACCGATGCCCTTGTCGGCGTTGTTCTTGAAAACGTTTTTCGTGGTGCCGCTGACCTTCTGATCCTTGCCGTCCCAATGCATGCCGGCGACTCGACCTGAGTCTTTGGTCTGGCCGGGCTCGGGATCATCGCTGCCGCCGCCGTTGCCGCCGCCGCCACCATTGCCGCCCTGCTTTTTTTCTTTCTTGTGCCGGATGAAAAGTTTCTTGTCGTCCGGCGCATAGGCAAACGCCTCGTTCTCGTCCGGCTGCGGATGCTCCTCGCGATCGCCGATGATCCACGCAATGACACGGCGCGAGCTGTCACCGCCCACGTCGGCGGTAAAGACTTCGTGCTTGTCGGACGGCTTGACGTGCGCGACGTAGCCAACGGGATGCAGCACGTCCAGCTTGTCGTTCTCGATCTTGCTGCCGGTGATGACGCGAGCGCGGAGCAGCTTGCCGTCGTTGTAAACCTTCTTGAGATAGCCACGCCGGATCATGTTGCGCACTTTGTGCGACAGATGATCGACGTGCTCCCATGACCAATTGGGACCGCCCATCAGCCCACGCTCCCCGAGATCGGAGACGACATGAAGCTGCCGCTACCGGCCGCACCGCCTTCGTCGCCGCCGCCGCCCTCCTCGTCGCCGAAGGTGTCCTTCGGCTTCAAAGTGAGCGTGGCAAAGCGCGTGTCCTTGTCCAGCTCGAAGGTGACCGTGCTGATCTGCAGATTGTCAGCGACGCCATCGACGGGGATAACCACCATGTGCATCTTGCCGACCTTCCACAGCTGACCGCCGTCGTCGCTCCACGTTGACATGGTGAGCTGCACATCCAGGCCGTCGCCCTTGCGCCGTTTTGATTCGCCGACCGCGCGCTTTTTCAACGTCTGCTTGTCGTGGTCGCTGTCGATCAGCATGTGGAGGACACGCTTGTGCTTCACGTACTGATCCTTCGCCTCGCCCACCATTTCCTCGGCTTCCTTGCCGTACTTTTTATCGGTCGGGATCGCGTTGCCCTTAGCCTTGACCTCCGAATAGCGCGGGGACATGTCGCGCTTGACCGACCACTGGTAAAAGTTCTGCCCCAGGATCAGCGGCTGGCCGCTGCCTTCGTCGCTGCCTTTCTTGGACAGCACCGTGTTACCCTGCTCGTTCTCGGTGAAGGTCAGATTAAACTCGCGGCAAGCGCGACGCATGGCGCGCTCCACCGACTCGCCCTCCTGCAGAATGAACCGTTCCAGCTGCCGGCTTTCGCCCGACTTGTCCTCCAACTTTGTCTCATAGCCTTCCATCAGTTTCTTACTGATCTTGCCCGGCGACTTCTTGTTCTCCTGGCCGCTGGGATGATCGGCGTGGCTGTCCACGATCGAGGATGCCAGCCCACGGAATGAGATGTCGAGGCGGTAGGAATTCTCGTCGCCGTGCGACGTGCGGCTGTCAACGCGGAACGTGCAGGCGAGCTGGCCGTCCAGCATCAGCACGCCTTTCACGCCGTCCATGATCTCTTGCACCGGCCCGGATGTGGCGCTCATCATTTCCGCGCCGGGCCATGCCAGCGTTACGTTGCCGCTGGAGGTAGCATCTTCCTTGTCACGCTTGAACGTGAGCTTGAGGAAGTTGCCGAAGTTGCCCCCGGCAATGCTGATGAAACACGATCCGAATTCCTCATTAGCCATGCTCAACTCGCAGGGGCGATGATCTCGTGGCCGATCCAGAACGGCGACATATGGGCGTTATAGGCTTCGACTTGCGCCAGCCGACGACCATCAGCGTAGAGCTTGTGCGACACCAGCACGGACGGCCATTGCCCGTGGACCTCGCGCTTGACGATGCCCGGCAGGCGGATGTTTTTCAGCAGGATCGAGCGCGCGGCTTCAGCGCGCGCGGCGCGGATGGCAGTGGTGAGCACGTCATAGCAAGTCTGCGAGGCCAGCTGCTCCTCGTCATCATAGACCGCCATCACGAAGTCGAGCGCGAGGATGGCTTCCGAGACGGTCTGGTAGGTGGTCTGCGCTGCCGTCAAAGCATAGTCGCGAATGAGCGACAGCCGTGCGGCGACGATCAGGCTTTCCACGCTCGGCGTGCCGTCCGACTGCGCCACCACGAAGGCGTTAAAGCCGTGCAGTTTTTTGAGCGCGTCGAAATGCAGCCGGCGGATGGTGGCGGTGCCCTCCGCAATCGGTGCCACCACATCGTCAAAATGGATGTAGCCGGCGCGTGTGCCGGTGACTTCGAAGGTGGCCGTGCTGTTGTCCGGCGTCTGCGCAAAGGCGAACGGCGACGGGATCGTGATCGGTTGCCGCGCTTGCAGAGTCTCGATCGTGACTGACGGCAGCGGCATGGCGCGGCCTTCGAGCACTGAGATCACGTCAAAGGACTCTTCGTCGCTCGCCGGTGCGACCAAACCGGCAAGATTGAGATCGATGGCGCGGGCCGCCTCGACCGCGTTGACATTCGGTTGCCAGATGGCGCGCAACGACACCGCGTCGATCGCCGCCGTGCCCGATGTGTACATGTTGGTGACTGACGAGCCGAGCTTGTACGGAGCCATGCTGGCGTTGGCTTCGACAAAATCGAAGTCCAGCTTCGTGCGCTTGATGTCCCTGCGATAATCGGCCGCGATTTTCAGCGTGACGCAGGCGACTTGCTGGCCACCAAACATGGGGTGCATCAGCGTGCCGGGCTGCGGGGACTCGGCCGCGCGCGCCATGCGGTTCGACTGCTCGACCTGATCGCTGCCGATCAAATAGCCGGTAACGTGGAAGCGTCTGATCTTGCGGCCCAGGTCTTTGTAGCCGGTGTCTTCCGACAGCGGATATTCATACTGATCGCCGCGTCGTCCGAATTCATCGTCGGTCGTCTCGCATAGAAACGGCACGCCCTTCCACGAGGCGTCGTTGTAAGTGGGGACTACACAGCCCGGCGCTGCCATGACCTATCCTCAATTGTGCCCAGCGCCCGAAGGCTTATCGGTGCCGACGCCCGGCGGCGTACCGCGACTGCCGGGAGCGGCGACTGCGCCGGGAACGTTGACGTTCACCGTGGCCTTGCTGATCGCAGCCGCAGCTGCCGCGCCGATCGCACCGCCGATCTGGCCGGGATTGATCGCACCGGCGAATGCCTTGCCGCCGGACGATCCGGCTTCGCTGATGCCTGCCTTCGCTGCGTTGCTGAATGCGTTGCCGCCAGAGGTGCCGGCGGTGGTCACACCGGACTGCACGCCGCTGGAGAACGCGGCAGCGGCATTGGTGGCGGCGGTTTGCAGATCGGTCGATGGCGCAACGGCCGGTTTCATTGCTGGCGGCTTGCCGCCGATCGGCTTCCCCTCGGTGTCCACGCGCACATTGCCCGGCGGTTGCGTCGATATCGGTGCCGGCGTCATTCGCGAGGTTACAGTTGCGGTGTCGGCGTTGACCGTGACTGCCGGCGGTTTGATTACCGGCGGAACGCCACTAAAGCGTTCATCGAATGTCGCCGCTTTCGGTCGCCCAAAATACGCTCCCTCGCCTTCCTTCTCTATCAAACGTTGACGTTCCCGCTCGGCGTGCTGTCTGTCGGCTTCTTCCTCCTCTGGCGTTTTTGGTTGGTCGACAAGCCCCAGCTTCCTTAGATTTGCCTTCACCGATTCCCAGAATACCTTCATGTCCTTTTGAACGAATTCGAGCAGTTGCGCCGAACCTTCGCCCGATGTCATGCCCGCAATTGCTTTGGACATCATGCCGTTGAACGCCGTTTGCAATTTGGCGACGATGGTCCCTGCGGTTTCATTCTCGATGTTGAAGCCTCCCAGCGCAGCATTTATCTGCGACGTGATATTATTCACCCAACCCGAATCGATTTTACCGACGGTAATTTTTAACAGTTGCCCGCCAAGGCTGGCCAAGCGTCCAGCAAGTTCCGATATGCCCGGCCCGATTTCCAATGCCTTGGCGTTGAGTGCGCCCAATGCTTGATTGACGCCCGGCATGGCAAACGTGCCCATGCGGTCGAACGACTCCTTGAGTTGGCTGGCGAGTTGACCGCGCAACAAGATGTTCTCTTGCGCCTGTTGCAATTGCGTTTTTTCGTCGGCCAGTCCTGCGCCGTAGGCTTGCTGAATTTTCGCTTGGTTTTCGCGGTTCTGTACCAGCGCCTTTTTGCCGAAGGCAGCCGCTGTGGTGTAACCCTCCGGTAACAGCGCGACATCTTTCCAAAATTGGTCGAGCTTCTCTTGTGCCTTCTTCTTGGCTTTCGGCGAGGGCGCGCCGGTGACCGCCTCTTCCAGTTCCTCGCGTTTGCCGGCGAGGATTTCGCCAATGCCGTAGGCGTCGAGTTTCTTGCCCTCCTTTTCCGCCTTTTTAATCGCCTCTTGGCTGAGCCCCAAGCGGCCCATGATTCCTTTTTCACCGGCAATGCCGCGCTTGGCACGTTGAGCCGACAACAGTTTGGGGACGCCCTTCTCCAGTTGCTCGAAACTCTTGCCGAACACAGACTCGCCGGCCGCCTGCCGTGCTTCGATCTCGTCCACCTCCCGGCGTTTTTTCATCGCCTTGCCGGTATTCTTGACCAGATCGTCGGCCTGGGCGTTGGCAGCCTTGAAGCCGGTCGCCATGACGCCCAACGCGGCGGCCAAAGGCGCGGCCGCGATCGCCGCAGTGCCGAGGCCGCGCCCAAGCAATCCGATCGTGCCGGCACCGGCTATGTCGCCCAGCCCGGTTGCCGCCGCTGTCTTGGACAGTGCAGCCGCAGCAAAATTGGCAAAGCCGCCACCTTTCGGCCCCTTCGGCGGCGGTCGTCCTGGCCCGCCGCCCACAGCCTTGGCTGCCGCCTGTGCCACGGCAGGCTTTGCAGCCAGTGCTGCGATGCCGGATGCCGCCTGCGCGGATGTGAGCCAGCCCATGGCCGCGCCGGTCGTGTAATCCTTCTTGGTAAGCGCCTTGCTCAGAGCCGGTGGAGCACCGTAGCGCGCGCGGGCTTGCTCGGCCGTGTCGCGGATAGTGCCGTGCCCTTGCATGCGGGCAATCAGCCTGTCCGTCAGGCCGGTCGGCCCCGGCTTCTGTACCGGATAAACTTCCTTCTTGCGCGCCAGCACCTTGTCGCGAGCAGCCTGCGCCCTCGCCAAGCCGGTCAGGTTGGAGCTGCTCTTTGCCAGTGCGGCTTGTTGTGCGACCAGCGGCGCGACGATCTTGGCGGTCTGTGTGACCTGCCCCTGCAGCGGCTTGAGCATGCGGCCGGTGACGGCCTGCGACGCCATCATCTGCGTCGCAGCGCGTTTCATGGCGACGTTCTGCGCCACCATCTGCGCAGGACCGCCAAGGCCGCCGATGTGTTTGCTGCCGCTCAGTCCTTGCAGCGCCTTGATCTGCGCCGCCAGTGCTCGGATTTTGCCTTCGCCCTCGACTGTGACGATCAGTCTGGCGGTGGAGGTAACGTCGGCCATTGATCACCCCTAGTAATCGTCAACGTCCGACTCTGTTGCGACCTCCGGTCTTGCCTCGCTGAGTAGCGCCACCATTCGCGCTAATCGTTTGATCGTTAAATGATCCCACGATCCAGGCGGCCAGTGGTGATTGAAGGCTATGATGTTGACGTTCTTTTCCACCTCTCGCGCGATGTCACCAACTTTCCCATAATTTTTCTCCTGATCGCGTAGTAGTCCACGAAGTCTAGCGCGTTGATGATGGCATCGCTCATTGGCAGATTGGTGCCGAGCAGCTTGCCAAACAGCCGCATGAACAACGAGAACTCCTGCCGCTCGCCGTTGCTGTCCAGAAACTCTGACAGCTCGCCGAGCGTGCGCGCGGAGAACTCAATCTGATGAACGACCTCGCCGTCGTCCTTGCCCGGTGTCAGGTGGATTGGATGCTGCAGCGTGTAAACGATCGGCGCATTCACGCCGTCGCCGTCAGCTTCCGCCAGATTGATATCGTCGGCCTCGCGTTGCAGCGAAGTCATTAAATCAATGACCTCGACCACGTCGCCCGACGACAGCTCGGACGCTTTGAACTCCTCGGGCTTGTCGCTACCGTTCAGGGCGCGGGCGTTGATCGCCACGAACGCCTCGATCCGTTTGGCGATCGTCGTATGGGTGAGACTGTCGAACAGCATCTTCGCTGTCGGCCGATAGAAAACAACCTCGTGGGCTTTGCTGCCGCTAAGGGTGGTGACATCCTGCAGTAACGGCAGCCGCGCATACTCTTGTTGAGCCATAAATCCTCTGCTCGATCATCCCTTCCTCTATGCCGCCAGCGGCAGTAGTTCGATGATCTCGTCGGTGATCAGTGTCAGCTTTTGGGTGTTCTTTTTGGCGTCATACGCATCCTCCGCGATGTTGGATGCGTGCTCGGTGGAGAACGTGCGGCCGTCGCACAACTCGACCACCAGCGGGACGTTACAAATCTCTTGGAAGTAGCGGACGTACATGTCGATCGGCACCACGACGGTTGCTTCAATCGTTGGGTTGCGATCTTCCAGCGTCCACTCGCCGTCATAGGCTTCGGTGCGGCGCTGATTGGTCACGATCACCGTCACATCGCCGTCCGATTGCAGGCGGATGGCGCGGCCCTGGATCGTGAAGTTGAGCACGCCCTTACATTTAATGCAGATCGCCATGGTTTAAGCCCCTTGCGTTTAGACCGGCGGGATGCACGAGAACTCGGGTGCCACGTCAATGCTGGTGGCAATGCGGGCGAGCTGATTGACCAGATCAAGATCAATCATGACGTTGACGCGGTTGGGGTCGCAATTGTTGAACGTGTTGGTCCGTTCAACGCGCACCATCTTTTCCAGCGTCTCGGATGTGGGCTCGGCGGTCCAGCCGAATTGCGTGCCGCGCATCCAGGCGATGATCGACGCCTGCAGAATGCGCGGCGTGATGGCGCGCTTGCCCTGCGGAATGCGGGTGCCGTCATTCATCAGCGAGACGGATGCATAGTTGTGACGATACCAGTTGCCGAGATCACGCACGAACTTGACCGTGGTGTAGCGGCTCTCGACGCGCTGCCACGCACCGTCCGGCGCGCCAGTGTTGGGATCATACTTGTAGGTGGTCAGCGGCTCCTCAATCCACAGCTGCGTGTTGCGCAAGCCGCGCGAGTTGGCCACGTCCCAATTCATGATGCCAGCGTCATAGAAGGCGCGTTTCTCGGGCGTCGTCCACACCGTCGAGCACTGCCGCGAGTCGAACAGGAAGCCCAGGAAGCCGTTGTCATACTGCACCGGCCGCGATGGATCGTAGCAAGCGGTGCAGCAGACGCGCGATGTGGTAGCCGCCGCCATCACGTATCCGGGGTACTTATAACCGGTGCGCACCGGCACCACGACTTCCTCGGGATTGTTGCGATCGCGACCGTAGGCGGCGATGGTGCCTGCGCTGGCGGTCTTGCTGTGGAAGAGATGCCCGCCTTTGAAGTTGCCTTGCACGCCGCAGCGCCAGTTCTGCCGCACGAGCTGGATGAACGCCTCAATGGCGATCTCCTCCTCGGTGCCCAAGCAGATGCAATCCCACGGACAAGCCATCGCCGGGATCGCCGTGGTGTACTCGACCACGCCTGCGCCTTCTACGCCGGCCGCCTCGGTGACGGTGACGCCCTCGGGGAAGTCATCGCCAAACTGCGGGTTCCATACCGGCACGAACCAGTTGGATTGCTGGCCCTTGTTCTTGGCGGTGAGAGTGACGACAGCAGCCGCGCTGGTGGCCGTGAACGGCAGCATGGTATCGGCGTTGATGGCGGTGGTGAAGCCGAGCGCAACTTCATCGGCGGTCGCTCCGATGATCACGCCGACGTTGAAAATCTTATCGATCAGCGACCATGCCAGCACGCCGCTGTTGGTGCACGGCCCGGTAAAGGTCACCGTGTACGTGGCCGCCGTGCCAGCGGGAGGGTCTTCCAATGGAGCCACGTACAGCGGCAACTCGGGACAGGTATTGAAGTGCTGCTCGGCCATCAGCGAGAGCACTGAGCCGGCCCCGAACAACTCGACCGCCTCCATCACGGAATAAATGATGTAGAACTCGCCCGCCTCGGCGGTCCCATCGCTGGTCATTTGTGCGATATAGAGCGGCCGGCACAGCTCGGCGAGCGGCATGTAACCCGTGACGCACCAAGTGAGGAAATTGCCGCGAGCCTGCGCCAGAGAGATGCGGTTCTGAGCCATAGTCGGCCTCCCCAATCGATGCGGCAACCCGAAACGGTTGCGGCAAGTTACCGGAACTTATGGGCGACGGCAATCAGCTGCCGCTTTGCCGGTCCTCTTGCCGTCGCTCCTCCTGCCGCTGCGGATAGGCCGCTCGTGCCTGCGACTGCGGCTTGGGCTGATCTTTCTGCTGCTTGTCATCCTCGCGCTTGCGGCGACCTTGCTGCCTGCCACCGAACTCGGCCGGCATCTTCCCCGGCTCCAAACCGGGCGTGACTTCGCTCTCGATCAGATCACCGGCCTTGATCGCCAGAACAAGGTTGGCGGTAAGCGGTGTCACCACGAAACGATCATGCGGAATGGGCATATCGTTGATGTCATAGACCACGCGGGGCGATTCATAATCGTTCCCCTCCTTGTCCTGAAACGTGTCCGTGGCTGCTTTTACCGACAGCATAAGGGCCTCGGTTTCGGCCAGGGTTTCCTTGGTGGCGGGGCGCTGGTTCAGCGTCGGGGCGTTGCGAGCCATGGGCTATCTCCTGCTGTTGGGGCGCGGCGCGCCGCCGAGATTGGGCCAGTATGCACCCGGCGGCTCGGGTTCAGTCGCCGAATTGGGAGGGTCTAACACAAAAATGGTGGGATCGCCCGGCGCACACGGTGCGCAGGGATCGCACGGCGGCGGCCCGCAATCGTTGTGCAGCCTGATCTTTATGTCGCCCAGCTCGCTGCACTGCGGAGCTTGATCGCCGATCTCGGGCTCGCAATCGAACCTGATCTGCTCGAAGAAGACGAACACGAAGGCGACCTTGACCTGGGGAATCTGCGTGCCCTCGATCCGCATGCCGGCGTAACCGGTCGGCTTGTAGTGCTCATTCGGCCGCCAGTTCACCAGCGCATTGATCAGCTGCTTTTCCACCAGCTCGATATCGTCGGCCGCCATCCACTCGTTTTCGCTGCCGCGCCCGTCCAGCTGTGCCAGGAAGGTGATCGAGCGCGGATTGGTAATGTCCTCCGTCTCAATCTCATCGGCCTTGAGGGTCGGGATACGAACCACGGTGGGCACCACCAGCAGGTAGGGCGGCTTGAGCAGCGCCCAATGTTCCTGATCGAGCTGGCGCAGCACCAGCTTAATGTTGTCGCCAAAGATGGTGTTGGCGTTGCGCAGCCGGCGCACCACGGCGTTGAACAGGCTCTCGCTGTAGCCGAATTGAGCACGCAGGAGCGCAGCGGTGCTAGTCTGATCGTCCACGTTTCCGGTCCCGTTCCAAGTCCCGAATGATTAAAAGTTCGGGCATGTTCTGCGCCACCCATTCGAGCGCGCGTGCCTTGCGCTCGGCTTCGGCCTTGCGTTTCGTTTCCGCGTTGAGCTTGTCGGCGATCGGTTGCTGTTCTGGAGTGAGCTTTGCCATTAGCCTCCTCCGGTAAACTTCACCGCTGATGCCAGCTCAGCCTTCTCGGGCCGCGCCGATAGCGACTCGTCCAGCGCGTCCGGCAGCATCTTGCGCGCTGCCATTTTGGATGTGCCCGTGGTCAGGTAGCCGGCATAATCGACCTCCGAGAACAGCTCGCCCTCGCGGCCGGATGCCTGATAGTCGATTGACCCAATCAGCGCGCCGCTGATCACGCCCGGCCAAGC
>Ga0210380_10000685_pt1 | contig 14569 bp, 13 predicted proteins | sample PLM4_5_coexredo_FD_155476 | JGI IMG/M metagenome (GOLD analysis project Ga0210380, IMG submission 155476) | Groundwater sediment microbial communities from an aquifer in East River, Colorado, USA - PLM4_5_coex redo | ecosystem: Environmental > Terrestrial > Soil > Riparian zone | place: USA... | reverse complement strand
ATGATCACCGACAGCAGCACCACCACGGCCAGGTTGGTGGCCAAAAACAGGAAAATCCGTTTCATCTTAGTATTGCCTCCTCATGACGACCGAATTGAGACGCGGCATGTTAGCCCAAGGTGCGGGCTGGGCGCGGCGTTTTCAAGCCGTCGCGCTCTTCGCGCTGGCGGCGTGCGCAACGCCGCCGCCGCCCGCTTTGGAGCCGCAGGTGTTGCTCAAGGTTCCCGCGGCGCCAGCGAGCGCGCCCGAAGTCGCCTTGTCCGGCGCCAAAACGCTTGCCGAGTACCGGCTTCATGTCGATGAACTGTTGCATGCCGCCAACGTCCCCGGAGTCTTTGCCGGCCGTCCGCCCAACCCCCTGCGCGCCGTCATCGTGGTGTACGTGGAGGTGAACGGCGGCGGTGAACTGACGCGGCTGGAGCTTTACCGGGCGCCGGATCACTCGCCGGAACTCGTCGACGAAGTGGAACGCGCCTGGCGCAGGCTGGGTCCGCAGCTGCCCAGGCCGCTGCCGGCGCTGATGAACGGCGATCAGCGCCTTGCCTTCACCCAGACCTGGCTGTTCGACGACGACGGGCGGTTCCGCCTGCGCACGCTCTCGCTGCCGCAGGCGGAACTGGTGGAGGAGGAGGAACCTTAGCGGTCCTCCAGCACCATGCGCGCGCCTTTTTCGGCGATCGCATAGGCTGGAGCGTTGGTGTTGCCCGACGTGATGCGCGGCATGATCGAGGCGTCCGCCACACGCAGGCGCTGTATGCCGCGCACGCGCAGGCGCTGATCCACGACCGCCAGAGCGTCCTGGCCCATCTTGCAGGTGCCGATGGGGTGGAAGATGGTCGTGCCCAGCTCGCCTGCCGCCTTTTCCAGATCCTTATCGGACTGGACCGATGCTCCGGGACGAAACTCCTCCGGCCGGTATTTCGCCAGCGCCCTGGCGGCCATGATGCGGCGCGTAAAGCGCATGCCATCCACCGCCACCCTGCGGTCCTCGGGCGTGGACAGGTAGTTCAACTTTATTTCAGGGTAGGTCGCGGCGTCGTTTGACTTGATGCGCACCCAACCGCGCGAGGTCGGGCGCAGGTTGCACACGCTCGGCGTGATCGCGGGGAACGCGTGCAGCGGGTCGCCGAACTTGTCCAGCGACAGCGGCTGCACATGCCATTCGATGTTGGCGGTCGGCTGCTGCGGGTCGCTCTTGGCAAAGGCGCCGAGCTGCGACGGCGGCATGGTGAGCGGGCCGGTCTTGAACAGCAAGTACTCCAGTCCCATGGCGGCCTTGCCCCAGAGGCTGTTGACCATCTGGTTCAGCGTCTTTACGCCGCTCACTTTGTACTGCATGCGGACCTGCAGGTGGTCGTGCAGGTTCTCGCCGACACCCGGCAAATCATGAACGACAGGAATGCCGTGCCCCTGGAGCAAGGCACCGGGACCGATACCGGAAAGCTGCAGAATTTGGGGTGACCCGATCGCGCCGGCGGCGAGGATCACCTCGCGCGAGGCCTTGGCGTAGCGCGAGTCGCCGCCGACGCGAAACTCGACGCCCGAGGCGCTCCGGCCTTCGCATCGCAGCCGGGTGGCATGTGCCTGAGTCACAACGGTGAGATTGCGACGATGCATGACCGGACGAAGAAAAGCCTTCGTGGCACTCCACCGCACGCCCTTCCTCTGGTTCATCTGGAAATACGCGCATCCCGTGTTGTCTCCGGTATTGAATGTCCGGATCGGACGGATGCCGCATTCCTCCGCCGCCGAGCGCCACGCATCCAGGATCTCCCACTGCACCCGCGGATCCTCCACGCGCACCTCGCCGCCCGCGCCATAGGTATCCACCGCGCCGTGCTCGTAATCTTCCAGCCGCTGGAACAGCGGGAGCATCTCCTGCCACGACCAGCCGGGATTGCCGAGCGAGGCCCAGTGATCCCAGTCCTCCTTCTGCCCGCGCATGTGGATCATGGCGTTGATCGAGGAGCAGCCGCCCAGCACGCGGCCGCGCGCGTAGTGAATGGAGCGGTTGGCGAGGTGCGCGTCGGGCTCGGTCTTGTAGCACCAATCGGTGCGCGGGTTGGCGATCGTATAGAGGTAGCCGACGGGAACGTCGATCCAGAACCAGTCGTCCCGGCCTCCGGCTTCGAGCAGCAGCACCGAAGCCGAAGGGTCGGCGGACAGGCGGTTGGCGAGAAGGCAGCCGGCGGTGCCGGCGCCCACAATGACGTAGTCGGCGGCGTACCGGTCTTCGCTCATGAGCGTCATTCTACGCATCCACGATCGGTAGAATGTCGCCCACCTATGGCCGAAAGCTCCAGCCGCACGCTGGTCTGCAGCGTGCTCTTCGTGGAACTCGCCGATTACGCGCACATGCCGGCGGGCGAGCAGCTGCGCCACAAGCGCACGCTGAACACGCTCCTCGCGCAGGAACTGGCGCAGGTGCCCAGGGCGGAGCGCGTAGCGCACGATATCGAAGGCGCCGCCGCCGTGGCCTTCCTGTCCGATCCCGAGGCCTGCCTGGTCGCCGCCATCGGCGTGCAGGGCGGCGCCGGCGAGCTGAAGCTGCGCATCGGGCTCAACCTCGGTACGGTGCACGTGGTGAAGGACCTGGGCGGCCAGACGACGATCGTTGGCGAAGGCGTCAACGACGCCGGGCGCGTGGCCGGCTACGCGCAGGCCGGGCAGCTGCTGGCCTCGGGCGGCTACCGCGACATCGTGTCGCGCCTGTCCCCGGAGCACGCCGCGCTGTTCGAGATCGCCGCATTGCGCGGCGACGCGCAGCGGCGCGAGCACGAACTGTTTCTTGTGCGGTTCGACAGGCCGGCGCAGCCGATGCCGGTGCGCGGCGCGGAGCAGGCGAGCGTGTTCGATGCCGGCTCCCACCTCATCATCTCCGGCTACGAGCGCGCCACGGTGCAGCGCGCGCTCGACGAACTGGGCGCCAAGGGCGCGCGCGTCGTTTCGCCCATTACCCGGGTCGGCGACAAGTGGATGGCGAGCTGCGACCACCCCGAGGTGCGCCTGAGCGAGTGCAAAGTAGAAAAGCTCGGCTTCACCAGCATCGTGACCGGCCCGACGCGCCGGGCGGTGGCGGCGAAGGTGGATGAGCTGGTGGGGCTGGGTGGAAGACTGCTGGGCGAGATCGAGGAGGAAGGCGGCACGTGGACCGCCGTGTGTGATGCGGGCGAGGGGCGGCGTTGAGCCGCGCTTCTGCGAGGATCGGTATCGACCTGGGCGGCACAAAAATCGAAGCGCTCTCGCTCGATGCCGCGGGACACGAGGTGTTCCGCAAGAGGATACCCGCGCCGCGCGGCGACTACGCGGCGACGCTTGCCGCGGTCGCCGCCCTGGTGCGCGACGCCGGGGACGGCACCGTGGGCATCGGTATCCCAGGTGCGCTGTCCACCTTCACCGGGTTGGTGAAGAACGCCAACTCGACCTGGCTCATCGGCAAGCCTTTCAAGCAGGACCTGGAAACCGCGATCGGGCGGGAAGTGAGGCTGGCCAACGACGCCAACTGCTTCGCGCTGTCCGAAGCGGTGGACGGTGCAGGGCAGGATGCCGGGGTGGTGTTCGGGGTAATCCTCGGCACCGGCGTTGGGGGTGGCATCGTGGTGCGTGGCGAGGTGCTCACCGGGCCGAACGCCATTGCCGGGGAGTGGGGCCACAACCCCTTGCCCCTGCCTCAAGCCTCCGACTTGCCGCTACGTCCCTGTTATTGCGGGAGATCGGGCTGCATCGAGACGTATCTGTCGGGGCCGGCGCTGGAGCGCGACGGCGGGGAAGCCGCCCTGGGCAGGTACGCGGAACGGCTGGCGCGCGCACTGGCCGGGGTGATCAACATCCTCGATCCGGACGTGATCGTGCTGGGCGGCGGCGTCTCGAAGGTGGCGCGCCTGTACGAGGAAGTGCCGAAGCTGTGGCAACGGCACGTGTTCTCGGACCAGGTGGCCACGCGGCTCCTGCCGCCGAAGCATGGTGACGCGAGCGGCGTGCGTGGCGCCGCCTGGCTCTGGGGAAGGCCGCCTGATCGAAGTAAGATGGCGGGATGAGAAAACTCCTCCCGCTCCTCGCGCTGTCATTCCTCCTCGCCGGTTGCGGCGGCACCATGCAGGGCCGCGAGAGCTGTGCCGCACAGCTCGACGCCGCCTGGAAGGACCTCGACCTCGCCAAGGCACAGGGCTTCGCCGGCACCGTGAGCTATGGCAAGGCGCTGGGGCTGCTCACGCGCGCCAAGGCCAACCAGGCGGTGGAGGATTTCCGCGACTGCGAGGACACCGCCTCGCGCGCGCGCGTCTACATCGCCGAGTCGCGCAAGGGGCACTAGCCCTCAACTCTCCGGCCGCCCGCCCGGGCCGACGACGATGCGCGCCGAGCGCTCGAAGGTCCAGTAGGCCCAGGCCCAGTCGATCAGCACCACGAGCCGGTTGCGGAAGCCGATGAGGAAGAAGATGTGCGCGGTGAGCCAGGCCACCCAGGCGAGCCAGCCCCAGATGTGCACCCTGCCGAACATCGCCACGGCTGCGCTCCTGCCGATGGTGGCGAGCTGGCCGTAGTCGCGGTAGCGGAAGGAAAGCGGCGGTTTGCCCGCCAAGGCGCGCAGGATGTTGCGCGCTGCGTGGCGCCCCATCTGCTTGGCGGCAGGCGCGACGCCCGGCACGGGCGGCCGGTGCGAGGCGAGCAGCGCGAGGTCGCCCACCACCTGCACCTCCGGATGGCCGGGCACCGAGAGGTCGGACTCGACGATCACGCGCCCCGTGCGCTCGAGCGGCACGCCGAGCGTCGCGCCGATCGGCGACGCCGCCACGCCGGCGCACCAAATCACGGTGCACGCCTCCAGGCGGTCGCCGCCGAGCTGCACCCCGCGCCCGTCGATGCCGGTCACGCGGCGTCCCAGCCACACCGTGACGCCCAGGCGCTCGAGCTGCCGGCGCGCTTTCTCGGAGAGATCCGGTGCATACGGCGGCAGCACGCGGTCGGTGGCCTCGACCAGCAGCACACGCGCATTGCGCGGATCGAACCTGCGGAACTCGCCCTTGAGCGTGTGACGCGCGATCTCGGCCAGCATGCCGGCCATCTCCACGCCGGTGGCGCCTGCCCCGATCACCACGAAGGTGAGCCAGGCGGCGCGTCTCGCCGCGTCCGCTTCGCGCTCCGCGTGCTCGAAGGCGAGCAGGACGCGGCGGCGGATGTCGAAGGCGTCTTCCAGCGTCTTCAGGCCGGGCGCATGCGCCTTCCAGTCATCGTGGCCAAAGTAGCTGTCGCGCGCGCCGGTGGCGAGAATCAGACGGTCGTAGGCCAACTCCTCGCCGTTCTCCAGGACCACCTTCCTCGCCGCCAGGTCCACGCGCTGCGCCTCGCCGTACAGCACGGTGGCGTTCTTCTGCCGCGCGAGGATGCGGCGGATCGGTTCCGCGACGGCGGGCGCGGCAAGGCCGGCGGTCGCCACCTGGTAGAGGAGCGGCTGGAACAGGTGGTGGTTGGTGCGATCGAGCACCGTGACGTCGAGCGACGCATTGCGCAGCGCGCGCGCGGCGAACAGCCCGCCAAAGCCGCAGCCCACAATGACGACGCGCGGGTTCACGCGGCTATCATAGCCCGCGCCAGAAGCGCGGGGCCGAGGCGAAGCAGCGCCAGGCGCCGGGGAGCTCCGACAGCAGCTTGCGTTCGCGTTCCTCTGATCGCGCCTTGCGGCCCGCTAGCTTGCGGGTCAGCCGCCGCGCCACTTCAATGTCGTTCAGAGCGCCGAGCAGGTCCTGCAGGTCCTTGAGGCTGCGCAGCAAAACGCCGGCGCTGCGCTCGGGGAACGCGCCCGACATGAATTCGGAGACGTAGCGCAGGCGCCGCAGGCGGATGCGCAGCGCGTGGCGGCCGGCAGGATCGGCCCAGTCAGTGCGCGCGGCACGCTGCAACGCCTTGCGCTCAAGGTGCTCGAGCGCATCGCGCGCGAACGCGCGCCAGGCTTGCTGCGTCCTGCCCGCGGTTCGCGGGAGCCGCAATGGCTGCATCGCCTTCAATACACGTCGCAGCGCCGCGTGCGCGTCGCGCTGCCTGTCGCGCGCCTGGCCGCGAAGCGCCGTAGGCAGTCTGCGCAGGAACACGTCCCAGTCGCGCGCGGGGCCTGATACGGCGGCCAGTTCACGCAACTGGCGGCGCAGAGCGCGCAGGTCGTCCTTGCGCCAGAGTCCCCGAGACGCGCGCAGCGCCGCGCGCAGCCGGCGCGTGCCGACGCGCAACTGGTGCAGGTACTCGGGATGCTTGCCGGCCGCGGCGCCCGGCGCATTGGCCGCGATCTGGTCCATCGCCTCCTGCAGCGCCGCGCGCAGCGCGGCCGCCGCCGGCTTAACGGCTATCATAGGTCGCACATGGAAGCACTCAAGCCGGGACTCCAGGGCCGCGCCGAGTTGGTGGTCGGGGAGGAGCATACCGCGCCGCGCGTCGGCAGCGGGCGCGTGCACGTGCTTGCCACGCCGGTGATGATCAACCTGTTCGAAGCGGCGGCGCTCGACGCGATCGAGCGGCTGCTGCCGCAGGGGCACCAGAGCCTGGGCACGGTGCTCAACGTGCGCCACATCGCCGCCACGCCCGTCGGCATGCGCGTCACCGCGAGCGCGGAGGTGGTGGCGGTGGACGGAAGAACCATCCGCTTCCGGGTGGAAGCGCGCGACGAGAAAGAATTGATCGGCGACGGCGCGCACGAGCGCGTGGTGGTCAACGTCGCCAAGTTCGACCAGAGGGTGCAGAAGAAATTGGCGTGAAGAATCGACGTCAGGACCTGATTTCTTCAGGCCCGTGCCGCCAGACCCGCCGTGCTTTGATTTTCCGTTCCATGGTCTCGTGTTTTTTGGCTCCAAGATTCACGGAGCCAAAAAACACGAGATCGATTTGAATTGCCAAGCCCGCGCACAGGCGGCTCAATCCTTCGGAAATCGCGCTCCGGCCTCGATTTTCCGTGACCTTCGTCACGCAATTCTGCCGACGTCGTGCGGCGGCTACGAATTGGGCGCTTGTATCCTTTGGAAATTGTCAGAGCGTGTCGTCGCCGCCGGACTATTTGTCGTGGCGGGACATCGAATTGGCGGCGCAAAATTTTCTGTTTTCGTGCAAGCCAATGTTTTCTATCGCATCACCCAAGTGGCACGCGTAATGCATGTGGGTCTGCAGACCCGGAAACGGGAGGAGGCCAGTCATGCGCAAGAAAACCCTGTTGCTTGGCATTTCCGCAATGTCGCTCGCCGTCTCGGCCAGTTTTTTCATCGAGCCCGTGTCTTCGCAGTCGGCGGATCGCGCGCGTGACCCGGGCGTGCGCGTGGATCCACCGCTCGCTCGCCCGAGCGCCGGCGGGCACATCGCCGGCCTGACCCCCAACGAGATCCGGTTCTTCAGGTTGGGCAAGGAAGATTTCGAGGAAGTGGAAGGCGTCGCCGATGGCTTGGGACCAAGGATGAACCTGGACAGTTGCGGCACTTGCCATGCGCAGCCGGCGACCGGCGGCACGAGCCCGGCGTTGAATCCTCAGGTGGCATTCGCCAATACAGCCACGCCGTCCCAGCTCCCCGCAGTCGATTCATTCATCAGGCCGCGCGGGCCGGTGCGCGAAGCGAGGTTCGTGCGGAACCCTGACGGGTCCCCGGACGGCGGTGTGCATGCACTGTTCACGATCACCGGGCGGCCGGGTGTGGACGTCTCGCCTCCTGGGCCATGCAGACTCGAGCAGCCGGACTTCGAGCGGGAGATAGCGAACCGCAACGTGATCTTTCGGATTCCGACCCCGGTATTCGGCGCGGGCCTGATCGAACAGATCCCGGACACGGCGATCCTCGCCAACCAGGCCAGCAGCACGTCGCAGAAAAGGGATCTGGGGATAAGCGGACACGCAAATTACCGCGTCTCCGGCCGCACGATCTCGGGCCAGGCGAACAACAACGGCAATGACGGCACGATCGCGCGGTTCGGATGGAAGGCCCAGAACCAGACCCTCCTGTTGTTCTCCGGCGAGGCGTACAACGTGGAGATGGGCATTACCAGCGAGCTGTTCCAGGTGGAGCGGGACGAAACGCCGTCATGCCAGTTCACGACTGTTCCCAACGATACGCAGGACTTCAACGCCCTCGACGCTCTCGCCGGCACCACGGCGATCCAGAACTTCGCGAACTTCCAGCGCTTCCTCGCGCCGCCGAGGCCTTCCCCGAATGCGCCGGGCGGAGCCCAATCGATCGCGCGGGGCCGCGGCGCGTTCGAAAGCACCGGGTGCGCGCTCTGCCACACGCCGACGCTGCGCACCGGCAACTCGACGGTGGTGGCGCTGCAGAACCGGGACGCGAACCTGTTCTCCGACCTGTTGGTGCACGACATGGGCGACGGGCTGGCCGACGGGGTCTCGCAGGGCCAGGCCGGGCCGCGCGAGTTCCGCACCGCGCCGCTGTGGGGGCTCGGCCAGCGCATCTTCTTCCTGCACGACGGACGCACCTCGGACCTGATTCAGGCGATCCGCCAGCATCGCAGCGAAGGGTCGGAGGCTAACCGCGTGGTCGGCAACTTCGACGAGCTCACGGAGAGCCAGAAGCAGGACCTGCTGAACTTCCTGCGCTCCCTGTAAAGATCGGGGTCAGACCCTGATTTTCAAAAAATGGGGTCTGACCCTATTTCTAGTAGGGCCGGTAGCCGAACAGCCAGGGGTGGAAGTACAGGAGCAGCGCGAACAGCGCGAGGCCCGCGGCGGGCATCCACCAGCCGATTTCGCGCCACAAGAGCTTGTTGCGGCCCCGGGCGATGGCAGCGAAGGGGATGTTCGAGGTCACGGCGGCGAAGCGCCTCCAGTCCTCGCCCAGCGCCTTCGCCTTGCGCGCGTCCTGCAGCGTGGTGCCGGCGGCCGCGAGCAGCAGCAACCCGCCGAAGAACACCGTCGCCCTGAGCGAGCCCAGCGCCAGCAGGTGCGCGCCGGCCCACAACATAATGGCCCACATGACCGGATGGCGAGTGATGCGCAGGATGCCGCGCGCCGCCTCGGGGTGCCTGAGCGCGCCGGCCTGCCCGGCCGCCGTAGGATTGCGCCCGAACAGGCCGCAGGCGAGCAGCACGAAAGCGAACGGCAGCACGAGCACCGGCACCAGGCGCAGGCCCGGCCAGAGTGCAGACACCGGCGCGCGCGCGAAGGCGATGGACATCCACACGAGGCAGGCGAGGGACGCGAGTGCGAACAGGCCGAGCCAGGCGCCTTCGCCGATCGCCTTCACCGCGAGCGCGCGCAGCGGCGTGCTCGGGAGGATGTGCAGCGCGAGGAACAGGAGCGTGGCGGCGATCAGGATGAGCGTGGTATCCATGCAACCTCTCAGTGCCTCAGCGTGAACCACACCGCCGTGACCGCCAGGGTGAACAGCGTGACCGGCACACCGGCGCGGGCGTGGCTGCGCCAGTCTATCGCAATGCCGCGGCGCCGGGCCGCGTCCACCACGATGATGTTGGCGATCGAGCCGACGATGAAGAAATTCCCGGACAGCGTGCTGACCAGCGCCAGCAGCGGCCCGGAGAAGGGCTCGTTGGCCGCAGGCAGCAGCAGCATCACCGCCGGAACGTTGGACACCACGTTGGAGAGCAGCAGCGTGGCGACGAACAGCGGCCCGGGCTCGGCCAGCGACACTCCCGCATCCGCCAGGGTCTGCACCGCCATCGCGGTGAGCCCGGTCTGCGCGAGCGCACGGTTCACCACGAACAGGCCGATGAACAGAATCAGCAGCTCCCAGTCCACCAGTCCCAGCATCTTGTTGGAGTGGAGTTTCCTGCTCATCAGCAGCAGGCCCGCGCCAGTAAGCGCCGCGACTTCCCGCGGCGTGTTGGTAAACAGGAACACGGCGAGCAGCGCGCCGGCGATGGCGAGGCCCTTCGCGGTCTGCCAGCGGTCGTAGGCCGCATCGTCCTGGCGGCGCTCGGGCGGCGGGTCGTCCAGGACGGTGCGCCACCGGCCGCGCGTCTGCCAGGTGATCACGCCCCAGGTGGCGGCGAGTCCGAGCAGCACGGGCACGAGGGCCTCGAGGAAATATCCGAGGAACGACAGCTCGAGCACCTGGCCGATGAGCATGTTCTGCGGGTTGCCGATCAGGGTGGCGGCCGATCCCACGTTCGCCGCGCAGGCGAGTCCGAGCAGGTAAGGCACGGGATCGAGCCGGCGCTGCAGGCAGGCATCCGCCAGCACCGGCGCGATCGCAAGACAGACGACGTCGTTGCTGAAGACGGCAGACAGCGTGCCCACCGCCGCGATCACCGCGGCGAGCAGCGCCGGCGGCGACAGCGGCAGTTCCGCGACCTCCAGCGTGATGCGTGTGTAAAAGCCGCCCAGGCGCATCTGCGCCGAGATCACCATGAAGGCGAACAGCAGCAGCAGCGTCGGCAGGTGGATGGAGCGCGCCGCCTGCTCGGGCGAGAGCACGCCCAAGGCGACGATGGCGATGGCGCCGAGCAGCGCGATGCCGGTGCGGTCCAGCTGCAGGAACGGCAGCCCGCCGAGGATCATTCCCAGGTACACGACCGCGAAGACTGCGACGACGGTCGTGTCCACGCGCCGCTCAGCCCAGCGACTTGCCGACGATCTCTGCCACGTCGCGCGACAGCCCTGCGCCGTCGCGGATGCGCGCGAGCTGGCGCTGCGCATGCGCCTGGCGGCCGGCGTCGAATTTTCTCCAGCGGTCGAAGCCGCGCGCCATGCGCGCCGCCACCTGCGGATTGAGCGCGTCCAGCTCGATCACGCGCTCGGCGAGGAACTCGTATCCCGCGCCGCCCGCGGCGTGGAAGCGCACGTGGTTGGCGCTGAAGCCGCGGATCAGCGCATACACCTTGTTCGGCACCTTGAGGTCGAACGCCGGGTGCTGGAGCAGCTGTTGCACGCGTGCGAGCGTGCCGGGCAGGCGCGAGGTGGCCTGCACCATCAGCCACTTGTCGAGCACCAGCGGCTCGTTCTTCCACTTGTCGTAGAACGCCTGCAGCGCCGGTTCGCGCTCCGCGCAGTCGGCGTTGGCGAGGCATGTCAGCGCAGCCATGGCGTCGGTCATGTTGTCGGAGCGCCGGAACTGCTCGTCGGCGAGCGCGGAGAGGCCCAGTTCGGCGAGGTAAGCGAGGCACAGGTTCTTCAGCGCGCGCTTGCCTGCCGACGCCGGGTCGGGCGAGTACGGCGCATCCGACTGCAGGGCACGGTAGGCGGCGGTGAGCTCGGGCTGCAGCGCCTTGGCGAGGTGCCTGCGCAGATTGTTGCGTGCCTCGTGCAGCGCGTCCGGATCCACCACCTCGAGCTGCTCGGCGAGGAAAGTCTCGGAGGGCAGTGCCAGCGCCTCGGCGGCGAAGGCGGGATCCGGGTCCTCGAGTACCCGCCCGATCGCGTCGAGGAAGGCCTGCGAGGGCGCGCCACGCTGCTCGAGGATGATGCCGGCAGCGAGGCGCTGGCCCGCTTCCCAGCGACTGAAGGCGTCGTCGTCGTGCCCCAGCAGGTGCACCAGCTCGCTTTCCGTGTAGGGATAGTTCAGTACCACGGGCGCCGAGAAGCCGCGCAGCAGCGAAGGCACGGGCTTGTCCGCCACCTTGAACGCAAAGCTTTCCTGCGGCTGCTTCAGCGACAGGACCTTCCGGTGCGGCCCGATCTTCACCGCCAGCGGAATGTGGAACGGCGGGTTCATCGACTGCCTCACCGTCAAGGTGTAGGTGCCGTCGGCGAAGGTTGCAGAGCAATCCAGCACCGGCGTGCCGGCGACGTCGTACCAGCGCCGGAACTGGGCCAGGTCGACACCCGAGGCATCCTGCATCGCCTGCACGAAATCGTCGCAGGTCACCGCCTGCCCGTCGTGGCGCTGGAAATAAAGGCGCATGCCGGCCTGGAATTTCTCCTCGCCGAGCAGGGTGTGCTGCATGCGCACCACCTCCGCGCCTTTCTCATACACCGTCATGGTGTAGAAGTTGCGGATCTCCATGTAGGACTGGGGCCGCACCGGGTGCGCCATCGGGCCGGCGTCCTCGGCGAACTGGCCGGCGCGCAGCATCCTCACGTTCTGGATGCGCTCGACCGCGCGCGAGTACAGGTCAGCGCTGTATTCCTGGTCGCGGAACACGGTGAGGCCTTCCTTGAGCGAGAGCTGGAACCAGTCGCGGCAGGTGACGCGGTCGCCGGTCCAGTTGTGGAAGTACTCGTGCGCCACCACCGAGTCGATGGCCTGGTAGTCGGCGTCGGTGGCGGTGTCGGGGCGCGCCAGCACGTACTTGGTGTTGAAGATGTTGAGGCCCTTGTTCTCCATCGCGCCGGAGTTGAAGTCGCCCACCGCCACGATCTTGTATTGGTCCAGATCCAGTTCCAGGCCGAAGCGCTCCTCGTCCCACCGCATCGCGCGCTTGAGGCAGTCCATCGCCCAGGCGGCCTGGTCGAGCTTGCCCGGCTCGACGTCGACGCCGAGCCTTGCCTTCCTTCCCGAGCGGGTGGTGAATGTGTCCTCGAGCAGTTCCAAGTTCGCCGCCACCAGGGCGAACAGATAGCAAGGCTTGGGAAACGGATCGTCGAACTTCGCCCAGTGCCGGCCGCCCGCTTCGTCGCCGCTGGCCGTGAGGTTGCCATTCGACAGCAGCACCGGGTACTTCGCCTTGTCCGCGTGCACCGTGACCACGTAGCGCGCCATGTTGTCCGGGCGGTCCACGAACCAGGTGATGCGGCGGAAGCCCTCGGCCTCGCATTGCGTGACGAAGCCGTGCTGCGTGGCGTAGAGGCCTTCGAGCTTGGTGTTCTTCTGCGGCAGGATGCGCGTCACGGTCTCGAGCGTGAACGCGTCGGGAACGTCGGGCAGGGTGAGCCGGTCGGGCGCGACGCTGTGCGCGGCGGGCCTGCCATCCACGGACACGGAGACCAGATCGAGCTCGTCGCCATCCAGCAGCAGGGGGCCGGGTCCGGCGCTGCGCTTCACCTGCAGCTTCGCGCGTACCAGAGCGTGCTCATCGCGGATGTCCACGTCGAGCTCGACGTGCGTGATCAGGAATGCGGGCGGGGTGTAGTCCTTGAGGTGGATCGTCCTGAGAGTGGGTTCGCGCATGGTCGCGCAAGTTTAACCGACCGCATGCTAACGTAAGCCATGCCGCAGGCTGCGCTGCGCGAGCTCCTCGCGTTCGGAAAACTGGCAGGCGAGGCGCATTTCACAGGCGCGGATCCGGTGCTGCGCACGCCATATCGCGTGGGCGCGGCGGGAGCCGCCGCGCTCGCCGCGGTCGGCCTGGCCGCGGCGGAACTGTGGGTATTGCGGTCGGGCAGGCGCCAGCGCGTCACCGTGGACCTGCGAGCGGCTGTCGCCTCGCTGCGCAGCGGCTTCTATCTCAGGATCGACGGCAAGCCGCCGCCCGCCCCGTGGGACCCGATGAGCGGCTTTTACCCGGTGCGCGACGGGCGCTGGATCAGCATCCATTGCAATTTTCCCAACCATCGCGCGGCGGCGCTGCAGGTCCTGGGGTCCGGCGAGGACCGCGCCAGGGCGGATGCGGCGAGCAGAACCCGGGACGGGCAGGCCCTCGAGGACGCGATCCACGCCGCCGGCGGCTGCGCCGGGCTGGCGCGCAGCGCCGCGGAATGGGCCGCGCACCCGCACGCGGCCGCTGTCGCGTTGCAGCCGCTGCTGGAGATGGTCAGGCTCGGGGACGCACCGGCGCTGCCGTTGCCGGAAGGCGATCGGCCGCTGGCGGGCGTCCGGGTCCTGGACCTCACGCGCGTGCTCGCCGGCCCGACTTGTGCTCGCACCTTGGCGGAGCACGGCGCGGACGTTCTCAAGATCACGGCGGCGCACCTGCCGGATTCCGGTGCGATCGAGCTCGACACGGGACTGGGCAAGCTCTCCGCGCACCTGGACTTGAGAACGCCGGAGGGCGCGGCAACATTGCGAGGACTGCTGCGCGAAGCCGATGTTTTCTCGCAGTCCTATCGGCCCGGCGCGCTGGCCGGCCGCGGATTCTCTGCCGAGGAAGCGGCGAAGCTGCGCCCGGGGATCGTTTATGTGACGCTGAATGCCTGGGGTCAGACCGGCCCGTGGCGCGCTCGCCGCGGATTCGACAGCATCGTGCAGACGGTGAGCGGCATGGCCTACGCCTCGGGCGATGCAAGCAAGCCCAAGCTGATGCCTTGCTCGGCGATCGACTATGTCAGCGGATACCTGATGGCTTACGGAGCCATGGTGGCGCTGGCGCGCCGCGCACGCGAAGGCGGCAGCTGGCTGGTGCGCGTGTCGCTTGCGCGCACCGGGAAATGGATCGTCGATCGCGGGACGGTGGATGCGAAATCCACGCCCGCAGAGGAATTGCCGGGACTGGCGATGGAAACCGCGTCCCCAGCCGGCGTCATCACCCACTTGAAGCCGGTGGTGCAACTGTCGGAGACGCCCGCGCGCTGGGCGCGGCCGCCGGTGCCGCTGGGGCACCATCGCCCCGAGTGGCCGTAGGGTGGGCCAACGGCCCACCCTACAGGCCTGCCCTAGTCGTAGGGCGGGCCAATGGCCCACCCTACAGGTCTGCCCTAGGCCGCGCGGCGCTGGCCGCCGAAGTTCCGGCGCTGCCCCTGGCCCTGGCCATGGCGCTG
>Ga0210380_10000683_pt1 | contig 14573 bp, 17 predicted proteins | sample PLM4_5_coexredo_FD_155476 | JGI IMG/M metagenome (GOLD analysis project Ga0210380, IMG submission 155476) | Groundwater sediment microbial communities from an aquifer in East River, Colorado, USA - PLM4_5_coex redo | ecosystem: Environmental > Terrestrial > Soil > Riparian zone | place: USA... | reverse complement strand
GTTGCTGTTTGCGACTCTCGCCATCCTCTGCGGATACCAATCCGTGTTGTTCGCTCTCTTCTCAAAGACCTTTGCAATCAGTGAAGGCCTCATGCCGGATGACCCGCGGCTGGAACGTTTCTTTGATGTAATTGAGCTCGAACGAGGACTGCTGGCAGGCGGCGCTTTGTTAGTGGTGGGTCTTTCATTGCTGATTGTCTCGATCAACCAGTGGAGGCGCGTCGATTTCGGCCATCTCGATTACGCGCACACCATGAGACTGGTGATTCCCGGAGCGGCGCTCACGGCAATTGGTTTTCAATCGATACTTTCGATTTTTTTTCTCAGCATCTTGCGGATGCGTCGGCGGTGAATGCCTTGAATGATCCGGCGAAGCCTGAGTTTGACGCATATGCCACGGAATATGACACGGCTCTGGCCGAAGGACTATCCGTGTCCGGTGAGACGAAAGACTTTTTCGCTCAGGGCCGCGTCGACCATCTGGCGGGCCGGTTGCAGGAACTCCGATTCTGCCCCAGCTCGATTCTGGATTTTGCGGCGTCGGAACAAATGCACCATTTCTTCTCAATCTCAATGGTGTGACCTCGCTGCTCGGCGTTGACATTTCCGAATCCTCTCTGGACGTCGCGCGGCGCGCGATACCGGATAAGCGCGCCGCGTTTTCCGTGCTGGATCAATACCGGCCGGATGGTCGTTTTGATCTGGTCTTCACAAATGGTGTCTTCCATCACATCCCGCCGCTGGAACGTGCCGGTGCGATCGATTACATTTTTCGCGCATTGCGGCCGGGTGGCCTTCTGGTGTTCTGGGAGAACAATCCATGGAACCCAGGCACACGCTATGTCATGAGCCGAATTCCATTCGACCGCGATGCCATTACGCTCAGCGCCCGCCAGGCGCAGGGTTTGATTCGCACCGGCGGATTCGAAGTGTTGCGCACCGACTTCCTTTTCATTTTTCCCAAAGCGCTCGGCTTCTTCAGGAAACTCGAACCGCATCTGGCCAGCATTCCTTTCGGCGCTCAGTATCAGGTGTTGTGCCGGAAGTCAGTTGCCCGTTGATCTGTTCGCTTACCCTATAATGCCTTCATGAAAACAACTGGCCTGCTCGCGATCCTGTTCGTAATGATGTCGATTCCCGCGTTTGGCGCAGATCTGACATTGTTTGGCGGATCTCAGGATCCGGGAGTCGTCACGATCAATAGCGTACCGGATGCTGGAGATACGATTACGCAAATTGTGAAGAACCCATTGAAAGCCGGTACATTTGGAATTCGATTTGGCAGCGGCCGTGTTCTGGGGCACGAAGGGACAATCGCGTACACGAACCATTTCATCGACACGAATACCAGCGCATTCATTTTTAATTCCAACATCATGGTGACCATTCCTTTTCCTATCGTTAAACCTTACGTCACTGCAGGGCTTGGGACGTTTATCGTGTCTGGTAGCGGGACAACCGATATTGGAGCGAAATTTGCCTACAACTATGGTGGGGGTGTGAAAGTGACGCCCGGGCCCGTGGGGATTCGCGGAGACATACGAGGCTACGGTCTGACAGGAGTCAATGGGGAGACGATGAATGTCGTCGAAGTGAGCATTGGCGTACTTTTCAGTTTCTAATTCAAATCCCTCGATATGATTCGAGCTCGAAATCTGGACACAAGCCTGAACCCTTCGCGCGGAACCTCGATCCGACACATCTTCATTGCCACACTGTTTCTCGTCTCCACTATTTCGTCCGCCGCTCCTGCTGGCTCCATCGAACGAATTCATTCTCATGTGTCCTGGCTCGCCGATTCCGCGCGTCAGGGCCGTCGAGCGGGAACGCAAGGCGCTGTTGACTCAGCCAACTACATTGGCGATCAATTTCGCAGTATGGGATTCGAAGTCCAGATGCAGGAATTCGGCGGCAATCGTCGAAATGTCGTTGCCCGCCTGGGTACGTCTCCCAGTACGATCGTTGTTGGTGCTCACTACGATGGACAAGGCCCGGGTTTCCCGTCCGCGAGCGACAATGCCGCCGGAACAGCAGTACTGATCGAACTTGCGCGGAACCTGAGCAACGCGAAACTTCCGATATCCCTCGTCATGGTTGCCTTCGATGATGAAGAGCAGGGTTTGAATGGCTCACTGTATTTTGCAGACCATCCACCGCTTCCACTCGAAAATGTCCTCGCAGCCGTTGTGTTCGACGCACTTGGGCGCCACTTCATTGATTTGCGTGAGTGGACCATGATTGTGCTGGGCACCGAGTATTCGGCGGAATTGTCGTCTGTCATCCGAAAGCGCGGGAAAAAGGACATATTGAACGTTGGTGCGGATTTGATCGGTCCTCGCAGCGATTTTGCTGCGTTTGCTGGTAAGCACGTGCCATTTCTGTTTTTCAGCGACGGAACTTTTCTGGAATATCATGGCGCCGGAGATACGGCCGAACGCGTCGACTACACACGGCTGGCCGAGGAATCCGAGCTTATCAGCCAGGTAATTCGTGATGTGGCGCGACTGAAATCAAAGCCTGTTTATCGCCAGGAGCCGGTCTATCCGGAGGGGGAAATCAACGCAATGTTGAGGCTGATGCGGCGGACTTCAAGTGAGAAGAAGGACCTCCCGACTGCTTATCGTAAGGCGTTTGAAGATTTCACGACGCGGATTCCCATGGACACTTCCCGGGAATCCATCCGTATGGCCACATCTGCGCTGCTGGCTGCAGCTACACCGGCGCATGCCCGATTCTTCCTGGATTTAGAGCTCGAACCCTATTTTGAATCCATCAACAAGCCCGAAATTGCCGCCGCAATGCGAGAGGAATCCGCGCGGTCGGGCAGATAAGAGAAGGCAAGAGAAGATGAGCCGCCCGCCATTGCTCTGGCCCGGATACTACGACGTTGTGATTCTGCCGCCCCCGCCCATCCGGGATCATGCAATGGAACTCAGCGAAAAGCTCTATCGAATCGGCGGACTTTGGCGGCTCGGCAAGCGTGCTTTTCTTCCACACATTTCGCTATTTCATATTCCAGTGCGCGATGAAGATCTCGATAAGTTCCTGAATGAGTTGCAGCGCATCGTAGATACCGCGCGATGGGGAAGTCTCGAGACCACTGCTTTCGACATGCCCGTGATGATGGTGAGCAAACCGGACTGGTTAAGGAATCTGCATCACCGAGTCGTGCGTCGAACAGTCGGCTTCCTGAATCGAAAATACCAGGCAGAGAAGACCTGGAGCCTCGAACGCTTTTCGGGGAGGCGTCTCGAATTCGCAAAGAAGTATCTGCGGCAATACGGTACACCGATGGTCGGCATGAATTTCCGTCCGCACATCACGCTGAGCAGCTTCAAGGGTAAGGAGCCTGTTGATACGGAGCTCCGTGTTCATCGGATGACGTTTCATGCGGACCGGCTTCATGTCTGCGAACTCGGGCAATCGCATTCCTGTCATCGCATCATCCGCGATCTTCGGCCCAATGAAATGAGGAAATGAAGGGACAGTCCCCTCGTTCCCTCATTTTGTGAGAATATTGCCGGCAACAACAGTGCGGAGGTTCCCCATGCGTGGTCTTTCCAAAGCGCTTATGGTGTTGTGCATTTCATCGTGTTCGAACTTGGTCTTTGCGCAATCCACCGGCCGGCTCGCACCAGGGACAGGGATCGTCACGGGTACCATTCAGATTGATGGTGGCGGTTCCATGGCTGGAGTGCGGGTGGCCGTAATTTCGGTAGACGATCCAATAGGTGCGAATCTCGTCAGCCTCTCGGAGACCGATGCGTCCGGCCATTTCCGGCTTACGAATGTTCCCGCAGGGTCGCTCTACGTTGTAGCCGGACGCGTGAGCAGCTTCACTTACTTCCCGGGAGGAACCGAAAGAACGGCGGCAACGGAAGTCGTCGTTGAGGCAGCGCGGACAGTGTCCAATATCAGTTTCAAGGTGCCGTCCGACAGCAGACGTCCGCCTCCGGTTCAGTCCACAAAGGTAAAAAGTGCTACTGAGTTTACCGACTACCAGCGTGCTTCCAACGAAAGCAATATTTTCACGAGGATCAAACTGCTGTTGAGCTTTGAACGGGATTTCCCTCAGTCCCAGCTGCTTCCGAGCGTTTACGAAGATCTGGTGGATCTCTATATCGCCAAAGGGGATCCGAGTCCGGCCATGAAATACGGGGATAAGCTTCTGGAACTGGAACCCGACAACGTCCGGGCCCTTGTGAAAGCCAGCCAGGCCTATGGGTTGGCGCAAATTAATTTGAGAGAGGCGCGTCGATATGCGGAAAAGGCAGTTGCCTCGGCCGCCAAATTGAAGACTCTTTCCTATTCGGCCCGGCCTTCCGAATTCCGCGACTTCACCTCGATTCAGTGGACTGGCATGGTTTCCGAACTCAATGCGAGTGCGAAGAGCAATCTGGAGTGGGTGAATCAGATTATCGCGTGGAATCAGAAAACGCTCAATGCCGCTCTTCGTTCCCGTCGGTAGAACCCGGTTTCTGATCTACAGAGTCTTCGCGGTCTTTTCAGTTGGCAGATTCCGGCGTTTCCAGTCACGCAGTCCGAAGTAACAAACCTTCCTATGGCCGGCGTTCCAAAGTGTCTGGGCAGCGCGGGAAGCCCGGCCGCCGCCCCCGCAGTAAAAGACGATCTCGCGGTCTTTTGGAAAATCATCGATGTGCAGATCCACTTGATCGACAGGAACGTGGACCGCATCCGGTACCGCGCCGGACTCCTGAATTTCCTTTGGCGTACGAACGTCAACGATCATCAATTTCTTTACGGTCTCAATCTTCTTTTCCAGGTCGGGAATAGCAATTCGCTCGGGTGCTTTGTTCACCATATGAGAACTTAAGATACCTCAACCTGGATCTTCTGGTCCGGCCCAATCTTTCCGGATGCCATCCCACCCTCTGGTCGGAACTACCCATTCGGGATGACCTCATATTACTTTCACCATGGACGGCTAAGGGCTTTCACAAAATTCGCCGATATGACGGATTGTCCCGTCGTTTTCTGGGGACCCGCCGGAGGGCCGGAGTAGCACCTTTGGCGAATTGCCAGTCACTTTAGTTCGATATCGGGATTGGTGGCTCGAACTTACGATTCTGCTGGTTGGCAACCGCACCAGGAATCTCTGTAGGCCAGCTAATTCAAGCAGAACGAGGAAGTTAAGCACATGAAGTCCAATGTCATGGGAGTTGAGACGCTTGCCAAACAAGTCGGGGTTGATGGGAATACAGACTGGATTTCGGAGGTCCAGCCTGCCGATTCATTTCAGATTCCGGGAGGCCATCAGGGCAGTGGCACTCGGCGCAACTGGGTGATGCCGTGGCTCACAATGTCGAACCCGGTCATGTACCCCTGCCATTGTGATGGGTACGAGCTAAATACGGTCTAGGAGTTCTTTTTGAAAGAAATCAGGGTCGGAGTTATTGCAGCGCTGAGGGAGACCGCAGAGTCTCTACAGATGCAGATTGCGCAAACCGGAATGGCTGCAATGGTTGTACAGAGTGAGGAAGCCTGTTCGACGGCATCGGCTATCTCGACGCGCAGGATTGTCGAAGCGAACCCCGACATCGTTATTGTCGAGATTCGCGATTCGTCGACCGGTCTGCAGACGCTGCAGGTACTCCAGGCGGCTTTGCCAAAGTCGCGGCTCCTGATTACTTCCAATGTCACGGACCCTCAGTTGATCATCGAAGCGATGAGATCGGGTGCTCGTGAGTATCTGCCTAATCCGGTTTCGCAGGCGACACTGCTCGAGGCGTTTCATCGCTACGTAGTCGAAAGAAATCGGACAACGAATCACACGTCCGCGAAGCGCGGAAAGCTTTTCTGTATTACCTCGGCTAAGCATGGATCCGGAGCGACAACGCTTGCCGTCAATCTTGCAGGCATCATTGCGGCACGCTCCAAACAATCCACGGCCTTGCTGGATCTGGATCGTCCGGTCGGCGACGCGGCGGCATATCTGAATATAAAGCCTGCCTTTACGGTAAGCGATGCACTGGCGGCCGGACCTCGCCTGGATTCGATTCTTCTGGATAGTTACATGCAGAAGAGCAACGGATTCTTTCTGCTTGCGGGGTTCCGCGAATATGCCTCCAACACGTCCATACCTGCCGAAAGGCTCGAACAGCTTCTGGAAGTCAGTCAGAACACGTTTGCGCACACGATCGTGGATCTTCCACCCACAATGACTGAAGACCAGGTGCAGGTGATTGCACGCAACAGTCAGGCGATTGTGGTTGTCCTCACGCCGGAATTGCCAGCGATCTGGAGAACCGAACGGCTGCTGACCTACCTGACTAAGCTGGACTCCACAGACAAGGTTCGCGTCATACTGAATCGATCCAGCTCCTCAGACGAGATCAGCAATATGGATATTGAGAGACTGCTACGCAATGGAATTCACTGGAGACTGCCGAATGATTACCGTGCCTGCATTAAAGCCATCAACTCCGGACATCTGCTCGATCCGGCAGGCAGCAAGAATCTGTTTCGCGCCGTGAATGCCCTGGCGACCGAACTTGCGGGCCTTCCAGAAACCGAAGGGCGGCGCGGAATATTCGATCTGTTTCTGAAACCTTCCTCCATCGGCGGATCCTCCAGTGTTTGAGACCCCTCAGCCCCAATCCAGTAACGCGGAATTGCACTTGAAAATACACGGGCAGATCATCGAAGACATCAACCTTGAAGTTATCCGTCAGCTCGAGGAACTGGTGGCTCGATTTCACGCCTATGAAGCGATTTGTATCCATCTCAATCGGGAGCGAATGCCCCTGCCGACTCTGCCTGCAAATCACGCGGGTCTCTGATTTCCAGCCTTCCATTCAATTAGATAGAACGAAAGTTCCATTGTTGGGATTCCACCCAGATTGTAAATTCTCAAACGGGATTTCGATACGTTGAGGTTCAGGAGGTTGCCGTGAAGGAGTTAGAGAAGCTGGTTGTGACCGTGTCGCAACACACCGTATTTCTGGCGGAAGCTGCCATATATCGGTGTGGATCCTGTTCCAATTTACAAGGTGTGCCGTTCGCTCAGATTCTGGAGAAGGTGGGCGGGCATGCTGCGGGAACGGCGGAATTCATCCTTCCTGTCCTGGGCTATTGTCCCTCCTGCCAGTCGGAGCTGGACGAGCAGTCGATTGTCATACCGAAAGCGGAGAGACTTCTCTGACCTGACCGTCCGTCCTTTCAGGCCGCCTTCAAATCGGCTGGAAATTCCCTTGCTCCCTTCATGCCTCCGGGTTAAACAGTAAGTGCTTACCAAGGATCGGTAAGGCATCAATGCAGGAGGCTAACGATGGTCGAAACCCCTAAGAAAATCTCAATCGTACTCGCCAGCGACTTTTCGATATTGTCGGACAGTCTGATCTCCATCTTTAAAGGCACCAAAGATCTCAAACTGGTTGGTTGTGCCAACACTGCGGAAGAATTGATGCTGCTTATCGACAAGTTCCATCCTCAGGTACTGCTTGTGGATATCGCCATTACGAGCGACAAGTTTTCTCCATTGATGACTCAGATAGCCAGTGGGGCCGCCAAAATACTCGTCATCAACCAGGATCTGACCCCTACTCAAACCATCGAAGCCCTGCGTTATGGAGCACATGGCGTGATTGGAAGAAGGACACCACCGGAACTCCTCTGCCGGTGCGTACGTGCGGTTGCATCGGGTGACATCTGGGTTGGCCGGGGAGTGACTACAGAGCTTGTCCAGTTCCTTCGAGGTCGAGCCACCCCGAACGAATCCGGCGTGTTGCGAAACACTGATTCCGAAAATCCGTCATCGCCAGCGCCATCAGGATCGTCAGAACCCCGGTACAGCCTGACAAAGCGCGAATTGCAGATTGTGGACGCACTGGTTCAGGCCCAGACAAATAAGGATATTGCGGAAACTTTTGGTATCAGCGAATACACCGTCAAACATCACCTGACCAATATTTTTGACAAGCTCGGAGTTTACAATCGAGTTGAACTTGCTCTGTTTGCAATCAATCATCAACTCTGTCCTTCAGCAATATCTCAGGGACATTACGCACAGTCCGCGGCCCCCCCTGTCCTGACATTAAACGACAAATCCAAGTGATGAATACGGAAATGCCGGCGCCTGCCGATTTCCCGACTCTTTAGAATTGGCCGCGGGTTAAGATCGCCGAAATGATTTCCCCAGACCACGACTTAATCCAGGCGTGTTTGCGTCAGGAACAAGATGGATGGAAGGAGTTAATTGGCCGTTATCAGCGACTTATCTATTCCGTAGCGCGCTCTTTCTGCCCTCTACCCGAAGACACCGCAGACATTTTTCAACAGGTCTGTCTGGAACTCCACCGGAACCTCCATCAACTGCGCGAGGAGCAAACTCTTTCGGCGTGGCTGATCACTGTAACGCGCCGGCGTGCTTACGCCTTTCTGCGAGCGCAAAAGCCTCAGGTCGCGATTGAGGAATTTGATGCCGTCGTTGATGCCCGGATTGAAGTGCTCGAGAAGGAGTTCGAAGTTGAGCGTGCATTGCTCCAGCTTCCGGAACGCTGCGTACGGCTTTTGCGCCTCCTCTACTTCGATGTCGATGAACCCAGCTACATCGACATCGCTAAGAGACTGAACATGCCCGCCGCCAGCATTGGACCGACGCGCGCGCGGTGCCTGGACAAACTGAAAAGGCTGGTCGATGTTTAGCTGGCCATGAGCCTGAGGGAAGCGTTCGATAAATTCTGGGAAGAAATTCGCCAGTCCCAGCCCTTCGCCGGACAACCACGCAGCGAGGCCTCTTCCGGCGGGGTCACGATCGCCAGGAAGGCTCTTAACCTTGCGACGGAAGCCGATAATGGGGATCTGCTTCTCGATGCCTGGCGCATGATGGCCTACAGTCTCACAGCCGACGAACAATACACGGAAGCTATTCCATACTACGCTCTGGCACTGGATGAATGTGAAATCAAAGGGAACAGCGCCCTTGCCGCAAAAGTCCGCATCGGATACGTCAGCGCTCTCACGCAGACTGGCCGATATGATCAAGGCCTGGAAATTGCGGCCTCGGCTGAGACGTGGTTGAAGGAAAGCGGCGACAGAGTCGGATATGCTCGGCTGTGCACAAATATTGCCAATCTCTATTTCAGACTCGATGAGCATGTTCGGACTTACGAGTACTATGTCAAGGCCCTGGACGTGTTCGAATCCACTGGCGATCGAGCTGCGGCCGCCCAGGTGTATGCCAACCTGGGATGCACGCTGTCGCAGATCGACCGTCTGGAGGAATGCGATGCGATGTTCGAGCGCGCAGAACAGATCAGCATTGAACTCGGTCTTGGCGAACTGCTGACAAACGTCAGGTACAATCGCGCGTATTTCTTTTTCCTTCGCGGCCGGTACAGCGACGCGCTGGCGGCTTTCGCCCATCTGAGGGACCACTTCAGGGAATCCGGAAGCGAGTGGTACCTCGCATTGTGCGACCTTGATGAGTCTCAGATTTACCTGCAACTCAATATTTCCAGAGACGCAGCAACCATTGCATGGAAAGCTGTGGAACAGTGCCAGCGCATCGGCATGAAGTATGAAGCAGCAAAGGCGCGTGCCTTCTTCGGTGCAGCTTTAGTGCAGATGCGACGGTTTGGCGAGGCTCTGGAAAGTTTTACGGTTTCCCAGAAAGGCTTCGAGGAAGAAAAAAATCAGTACTGGATTGCAGTCCTGGACTTGCACCGAGCCGAAGTGTACTTGACTCTTGAGCGATTTTGGGAGGCTCGTGCCCTGGCCGACCATGCCCGCCTGCGATTCGAAACCCTGAAGATTCCATCGCGCCGCATGCTGAGTCTGGTGCTGCTGGGCCGTATTGAGCTGGCGATGGACAACACTGCAGCGGCGCAAGCCCATGCAAACGAAGTCTCCTCCCTGATCGAAGCAGCAAATGCGCCGCTGTTGCTGTTTCCTTTTCATGTGTTGTGTGGCCAGATCGCGGAGCGCAGTCAGAATTTGAAAGGCGCGGAAGAGTCTTATCAGCTGGCGGCGCAGGATCTCGAACTTCATCACCAGCGGCTGCAGCAGGATGAACTTCGCGTCACCTTCCTTCACGGCCGCAATCAGGTTTATGAAGCTCTGGTTCGACTCAGCCTGACAAACCCGGTGGATCCGGTTCGCAAGGCATATTCATGGTGCGAACGCGCGAAATCCCGAAGCCTGGTAGAACTGCTTGCCCACCACGTCCCGTCCGTTCAACCGAGAGAAGAGACATCTTTATTGCGTCAGATCCACAGGCTGCGGGAGGAGTTGAATCTCCAGTATCTCCGATCCAAACCGGAAACACGGTCGGATTGGGCGAGTAAGGAAATGGGAACCGTCATTGCCAGGGAGCAGGAACTGGCGATAACGCTGAGAGAAGTTGGACTGAAGGATCCCGAGTACGTGTCTCTGCAGCAGGTTCATGTGCCCGAACTGGAATCGGTGCAGCAGTTCATTCCGGCGGATACGACAGTCATCGAATACTTCAGTACAAAGGAAGAAGTGCTGGCGTTCGTCATTTCGTCCAACGACGCTCAGGTCTTTCGTCGACTGGCTCCTCCCAGCCGAATTCAAACGCTTCAGCAGCGGCTTGCATTTCAACTCGAGAAGTTTCTGCTGGGCGAAGATTTCGTGGAAGCGCATTCGAGCCAGATTTACGAAGCGACACTGCACTATTTGAGTACGCTCTACGCTGCGTTGCTCGCGCCAATCGTTCCGGCCATAAAATCTTCCCGCCTCATTGTGATACCGCATGGCACGCTGCACTCCCTGCCGTTCCATGCGTTTTTCGACGGAGAGCGCTACCTGATTGACCAGTTTGAGGTGACCTATGCCCCGAGCGCTTCCGTCCTGCGGTATTGCATGGACAAGCCCGAGGTAGCCAGCCCAATCCCCTTGATTCTCGGCGTTGCCGATGAACTTGCGCCAAAAGTCGATGAGGAGGCAAGAGCCCTGGGAGAGCTGTTTCCTGGTGCAAAGGTGCTATTGGGCAGCGAGGCAACCCGGGAAAACTTCAAGGAAGCGGCACGTTCGTCCGGGTTCGTGCACATTGCTACACACGCGTCCTTCCGTCAGGATAATCCTATGTTTTCCAGCTTCAAACTTGCGGATGGATACGTCACCGCCATGGATCTGTTTTCGATGGAGTGTGGAACGAATCTGGTGACATTGAGCGGCTGCAAATCGGGCTTGAGTGAGGTCAGCGGAAGCGATGACTTGCTGGGACTGATGCGCGGGTTTCTGTATTCGGGCGCACGCTCCCTTCTGATGAGCCTTTGGAACGTCAACGACGAATCGACCGTTGACCTGATGACGGCGTTCTACGGATCGTGGCAGGGCGGAGCTCGCAAGGGAGAAGCGCTGCAGCACGCTATGCAGGAAGTACGACAGATTTATCCCAACCCGTTTCACTGGGCGCCATTTTTTATTGTAGGAAAAGTCTAGAAAAGATTTCCTGATGTATTTTAACGGGAGACCCGGCTCCCTTTACTGTTCAGAGGCACAGAATCTTGCACCTTAGTTTGGAAGCGATTATCGATCTGCTGGAAGACCGCAGCGAAGACAAGCACGCGGTTCAATGTTCAGAATGCCGTGGGCGTGTGGAGGAATGGCGGCTTTTGCATTCCCGATTGCACAAGACGCGGCTTACCGACGCTCCCGTCGCCGTGTTGAAAGCGGCATATGGAATTATGGAGCCCCGTCCGGGATTCGGGCAAATCATGGCATCGCTGATCTTTGATAGTTTCACGCAGCCGGCGTTTGCCGGAGCTCGTGGGGCGGACACGTCGCGTCAGCTGGTGCTTCGTGCTGCAGAATTCGATGTTCACGTCCGGGTATCGGGAAAGCCGGAAAATCGACAGATTACAGGTCAGATCATGACCCGGAAGGAAAGTGGATTTGTCGACATGGCCAGAGTCCATCTGTTACACAACGGAGAATCGATTCAGATTGCGGAGCCGGATTCGCTAGGAGAGTTTGAATTCGAAAATGCGCCCGATGGTTTGTTGAGTCTGCAGATTGATCTGCCAAACCTCACTGTCATCGGTGCGCTGGGCAACGAAGAAGTCGCCTGATTTGTTTGAAATAGTTTCTTGAAGGAGTGAATATGACAGGACGTCTATTGCGCCTTAGTGTGATCTTTCTGCTGCTCTTCGCCGTGAACGCAGAGGCGGCGACATCGGTTCCGGTTATTGTAAAACTACTGCCTGGCGCGAATCTTCCTCTGGTTTCGGCGCTGCTGCTTGCCGTCCAGGTGGATTCGATACCGGGATCCAATATCTACCTGCTTCGACTTCCATCTCTTCCCATTCTTACTCCGGCGCTCCGACTCCTCGGCGTCGAGTGGATCGAATCCAATCAAGGACTCGGTCTCCTGCCGGTTGCTCATGCGAGACTCCTGGGCGTGGCCGGAACGAGCGATCCCAGGTGGTACAGGAATCAGCCGGCAATGGAGTTGATACGGTCCGAAGCTGCGCATCGGTATTCCGATGGGCAGAACATTCTCATTGCGGACATTAATTCGAGAGTCGATACGAATCATCCCGCTCTGGTGGGGCACCTTTTTTCAGGCTATGACTTTGTCTCCGGCACATCGAGCGGAGTGAATGCCGGGTTGAATGACGATCAGCAGACCGCTGGTTTCCTGGACGATGATCATCAGACGGCGGGCTTCCTGGATGACGATCAGCAAACGGCGGGCTTCCTGGATGGCGTGGGAGTGAGACTGTTCGACGATCAACAGACCGCTGGTTTCCTCGATGGTCAAAAACCAGCATACGGGCACGGGACGCTCTGCGCAGGTATTCTGGCGGCTGTCGCGCCGGGGGCCATGATCATGCCGATCCGGGCATTCGACGATGACGGTAACGCAGATGCCTTCACTTTGGCGAAGGCGATACGGTGGGCCGCCGATCACAATGCGGATGTCATCAACATGAGCTTCGGCACACTGGACGACACAAAGGTGTTGCGCGATGCGATTGCATATGCCCAGAAACAGGGTGTCCTGCTTGTCGCCTCTGCTGGTAACGACAACACGTCGACCCCGCAGTATCCCGCTGCATATGCCGGTGTAATTACTGTCGCGTCGACGAACATTTCAGATAGGAAGGCCCCTTTCTCCAATTACGGCAGTAGTGTCGTGGTCGATGCGCCCGGCGTCAATATCATCTCTGCATATCCTGATGGCCGCTACGCCATGGTTTCCGGAACATCATTCAGTGCACCTGAAGTTGCCGGTGCAATGGCTCTGGTCCTCAAGTTAAGAACCACCGGAGTGACTTCATCCGTCAATTCCACAGCTGTCAATGTGGACAACAGGAATCCGGGATACTACCGAAAGCTTGGCTACGGACGAATTGACATTCTTCGGGCAGTGCAGGCTCGATAGCAGAAAATACAAGCAGACGAATACTCGAAGCATTGGACATGGAGGTCCTCGTATGATCAGTACGCTTCAAATTGACACGACATTTCGCATTGCCGAGCTTGAGGATCACGCCGCGCAGCAAACTCTGGCAATGGCGAGCACTCTGATCTCCCTGATTGATCTGCGCGATCGATACACGGGCGGACACAGTTTCCGTGTTGCCAACTATAGTCGCCAGATCGCAATCCACTTGAGACTTCCTAATGATGAGACCGAGGAAGTGGTGCTCGCTGCATCTCTGCATGACATCGGGAAGATCGGCGTACCCGATCGCGTTCTGCTGAAAGAAGGCAGTCTCACCGATGACGAGTTTGGCTGGATACGGATGCATCCGGAATGGGGTTGGACGGCAGTTCGCAACGTCGACGATTTCCGGCGAGCCAGTCTTGTCGTGCTGCATCATCATGAGCGGCTGGATGGCGGCGGCTATCCCGGGAATCTTCGAAATACCGAAATTCCGCTGGGCTCCCGAATTATCGCAGTCGCGGATTCCTACGATGCGCTGACGACCGATCGCCCTTACCGCAAAGGCCGAACGCCGGGCGAAGCCGTGAAGGAGATCGTTCGATGTGTGGGGACGCAGTTTGACGAGCAGGTCGTCAACGCCTTCTGCGAATCCCTGTCGCGGAAAGAGTTGGCGCAGTCAAACTAGACTATCTCCTGGAGCTGGTGACCCAGCCCGGTGCCGAATCGGTTTTCTGGCGAAGAACCAGATTCAGTTGAGCCGCGTGATGCTGGACGTGCCGCATGTTGCACAGGAGCCGTTCGGCGACGGTCAGCTTCTGTTCCGGCCGAATGGGGCTGGGCTGACGTGCCTTCTCGTCCGTCAGAGAGCCGATTGCCTGATAGCACTTCCTGCGGCAATGATCGAGATAGCGGAGCAGCACGTCTTTTGAATACGGTTGATCCGGCAGCAGTCCTGCGGGATCGAACTCGTCGAGATTGAAAGGAGCGGGCGGCCCGAAGTCCTCCATTGAATCGGACAGATTGAAGTCCAGGTAGAAGAGGGTGTGGTATACGAGGTACCAGAATCCCACGATATCGTTGTCGGCCCATTCCGGCTTCTTTGTCGGATCGCACCACACAGCGTCCGGACAGGCGCGAATGGCATTCTCCATCATGTCGATCGAGGCTCCGAACTGCTGGCGAATTATTCCGTTCCAGA
>Ga0210380_10000681_pt1 | contig 14596 bp, 12 predicted proteins | sample PLM4_5_coexredo_FD_155476 | JGI IMG/M metagenome (GOLD analysis project Ga0210380, IMG submission 155476) | Groundwater sediment microbial communities from an aquifer in East River, Colorado, USA - PLM4_5_coex redo | ecosystem: Environmental > Terrestrial > Soil > Riparian zone | place: USA... | reverse complement strand
CGGAATTGGTGGCGGGATCCCCACCCCGCCGCCATTCCGGAAGCTCCCCCGTGACCCTGCTGTCGACGCTGTTCCGGTGGCGGCACAACCGCCATTACGACCGCGGCCTCGAGCACTTCGCGCGCGGCGAATTCGAACGCGCCGCCCAGTGCTTCGAATCGGCGCTGGCCGAGGTCCGCGATCCCAACGATCCCGAGCACACGCTCGCGCTGTTCCACGCCGCCGAGGCGCGCGCGAGCCTGGGTCTGGCGTGCCTGCACGCCGGCGATCATCCACGCGCCGAAGTCGAGTTCCGCGCCGCGCTGGCGGAGAATCCCGACTATCCGGATCTGCGCTTCCAGCTCGCGCGCATCTACGAGCGCTCGGGACGCCTGAACGAGGCGCTGGCCGAGCTCGAGCAGGCGCTCGCCCAGCACCCGCGTTACGTCGAGGCGCTGCTGCTGCGCGCGGTGTGCCGCGGCCAGCTCGACGATCGTGCGGGGGCGGTGGCCGATCTCGATCGTGCCGCGACCCTGGGCCTCGAGCTGCCGGCCGACCTGCGGGCGGGCGAGCGCGGCGAATGGAGCGGAGATGCGTGGCGTGACGTCGGTCGGCGTCTCGCGCCCGTGACTCCGGCGCCCGGCGCTCCGCCGCCGGTCGAGCGGGCCCGGGCACGCTACGACGCTGGCGATCGCGCGGGCGCGGTCGAGGCGCTCGAAGAGGCGGTGCGCGAGAAGCCCGGCTACGCCGACCTGCGCCGGCGGCTCGCGGCGCTGCTGCTCGAAGGCGGACGGACCGACGATGCGCGCCGCCATCTCGAGGTCGCGCTCGAGCTGAATCCCCGCTACCTCGAGGCGCGCCTGCTGCTCGCGCGCGTGCACCTGGAGCGTGGCGAGGCGGAGATCGCGGTCGAGCATCTCGACCAGGCGGCCGCCGCGCATCCTGACTATGCCGACGTGCTGTTCTGGTCGGGACTCGCGCGCTTCCGCGCGGGCCGGCTCGAGGCCGCGTGCGAGCCGCTCGAGCGCGCGGTCGCGCTGAACCGCGAGTTCGCGCGCGCACACCGGCTGCTGGGACTCGTCTACCAGGCGCTCGGCCGGACCGACGACGCGCTGCGTGCCGCCCGCCGCGGCCTGATGCGCGATCGGGAAGTACCGGGCGCCGCGCTCACCACCGCGTTGCTGCTGCTGCAGGCCGGCGATGCGTCGGCGGCCGAGAACGAACTGCGCAAGGCGATCGCGGTCCAGCCCGACTACGCCGATCTGCATCTCGCGCTCGCGCGTGCACGGCGCGCACAGGGCAATCTCCAGGGCGCACGCGAGGGGTGCCGCGGCGCGCTGGCGATCCGCTCCGACTACGCCACCGCCCAGCTCGAACTGGCCGGCATCGAGATGGAGCTCGGCCATCCGCACGCCGCACAGCCGCTGCTCGAGGCGCTGGCCGAGACGCGTCCCGAATGGGTCGACGTCCAGGGGCGGCTGGGACGCACGCGGCTCCTGCAGGGCGACGCGGTCGGGGCGGAGGCGCCGCTGCGCGCGGCGCTCGCGCGCCATCCCGGCTTCGCGGTGGCGCGCGCCGATCTCGGCTGGGCGCTGCTCGCGCAGGGCCGGACCACCGAGGCCGACCAGGAGTTCGCGCTCGCGCTCGAGCTGGATCCTCTGCACGCGCTTCCGCGCCAGCAGCTGGAGTGGCGGGAGATGCTGATGCGGAGCGCCCCAACCCCATAAACGAAGCGCGGCGATCGGAGTCCGACCGCCGCGTGACTGCTCGAGCCCGGGTGGGGCGCTAGACCGCCACCGCCATCTTGTGGCGTCCCCGCACCGCCTTGGCGACCTTGCCGGCCTTCAGGCACTTGGTGCAGACGTCGATGTTCTTGACCCGGTTGTCGATCAGGGCGCGCACCCGCTGGAGATTCACGTTCCAGACGCGCTTGCTCTTGTTATTGGCGTGGCTGACCGAGTTTCCAGCCATGGGTCCCTTGCCACAGACATCACAGCGCTGAGCCACCACTTCCTCCTTCGACGGGCCGGGCGTACCCGGCGAAACAAAGCGGCGGGCATCCTAGCAGGGGGTTGGCGCAGGCGGCAAGCCAGCGCGGGCAGACGCGGCGGACCCCCGCTCGCTGCGTTGGCTCGTCGACCGCAATCCTCGACGTATCTACGATACGTCTGCGGTTGCGGCTCCTCGCCGCCTTGCGATCGGGACTCCGGCGCGTCTGTACTGGTAAACCCTAAACCCAACCCCCCCAAGCGGAAGCGAGCTTTTGGGGCTGTGGCGTGATCTCACCTCACGACGATGCCGCGGGCGGTGTGGGTGCGATCGCCTTCGGTGAGGCGCATCAGGTAGACGCCGGCTGCGAGCGGGGCACCGTCGAGGCCAATCGTGTGTGATCCGGGACCGAGCCTGGCGACGTCGCGGGTCATCACCACGCGGCCGGCCAGATCGATGACCTCGAGCCTTGCGTGCTCGCCGTTGCGCAACGTGAACGCGACCCGCGGCGCACCGGTCGAGGGATTGGGAACGAACCCCGACAGTGCTGCTCCCGCGGCGGCGGGCGTGACCGGTACCGCGGTCGTGGTGTTCAGCACGATACGGTTCGCGTAGATGTCACCCGCATTCGACACACGCTGGTCTTCCCAGGCCGCGAGCGCGCCGAGACCGTCGATCACGAAGGTGGGATTCAGCTGGCTGCCCGTCGCGTTGCAGATCGGGCTCCCGTCCGGGGCGGTGCCCTGGGTCACGATTCCCGCGGAGGAAACGTAAGCCGCACGAATGTCGAAGGGACCCGTGACCGCATTCTCGGACCAGCACGCGAACGCGCCGCCCAGAAGCGGGGCCGTCACGAGCTTCTGAAACTCGGTCGGCTCGGAAAGTACCACGGTGCCAACCGGCCACCCCGGCGTGCCGGTGCTCGAGAAGTAGTCGGCCTCGATCCTCACCGGCCATCCGGTGGGGCCGACCAGAAACACGCCGAGGCCCCCGTCGGAAACCGGGTAATGAGTGAACCGTACGTGTGACGCCGGGGGCCAGGTCTCTGCCCACGAGTTGGTGAGGTGGTGGCCCTGGTTCTCGAAGACGTTGCCTCCGTCGGAATCCAGCTTGAATGCGAAGTGACCACCCGCGCCGTCGGCGGCGATCGAGACACCGACGGGTCCGGGAGTGGGCCCGTTCGTCGTGAGGTAGCGCGGGAGAAGCTGGCCTTGCTCGGTGCCATTCGACTGGATACGTCCTGCGAACGCGCTGCGCAGCAGCTCGGGCCCCGGGAAATCCTCGGTGGTGATGACAGCGTACAGGCAGCTTCCGCCCGGTCCGGGCGCGATCTGCGCGATCACTCCGAGGTCGCTGGCGCCGATTCCTACGCCGAGGGTTGGCACCCAGTTCGGAGGCTTGGCCGCGTCCGGCCCGATCCGAATGACCTCGACGCCGGTACCTGTGTAGAGCCCGCCGTCAAAGTGATCCTGAATGCAGAGAAGGTAGGCGCCTCCCGCATCGTCGGTAACGGCCCACGTTGTATTCGACGAGTGTCTGTCGAGCCCGTAGGTCGCAGTCACTGCGCTCGTGACGAGTTTCCCGTTCGCCGGGAACCCGGCGCCGATCCCACCGCCACCGGTCACGCGTTGTGCATAGATTCCGCCCGAATCCATCCACATCACCAGCGCCCCGCCGGCTCCATCCGGTACCGCGCACGGCGGGCCCGCGAGCCCGCTCTGGGTGAGCGCGACGCCGTCGGCCGGCCAGCCGGGAGCGATCGTGCCGTCTCCGAGCACGCGGGTCGCGTAGATGTCGTTCAACGAAGCGCCGCGGCGACGGTCCTGCCAGGCGACGATCATGCCGCCGCTGCCGTCCGACGCAGAGGTCGGTGATTGCTGTGCGCCGGATGCGGTGCACAACGGGGTGCCGTTGGGCGCCCACGCGGCGAAGGTGAGAGTGGGAGCGGCGAGCGTGACAGCGAGGGCGCCGAACAGGGCGACGCGGGATGCCATGGATCCACCTCGCGGGGGAGATGGGAACAGCGCGGCCGGGGGAGAATGGTGCCGCGCCTCGGGTCGCGGGTCAACGGGTTTGCCGATCGACCGATCGGGCGGCGAGAATGCGCCATGCCCACCGCCACGCCCCACGCACGTTTCGACAGCGCGACCCGCCTCCAGTTCCTGCGTGGGATGGGACCGGCGCGTGCACGCATGTTCGAGCGGCTCGGGCTGATCACGGTCGGCGACCTGGTCCGCCACTACCCGCGCACCTACCTCGACGCACGGAAGTTCGTTCCGATCCGTGATCTGCGCCCCGGTGGGATGCTCACCACCTCGGGCACCATCCGCCACGCGGCGGCGATGCGGACGCGCGGGGGGCGTACCGACTTCACATGCACGGTGACCGACCCGACCGGCACGTTTCACGCGTACTTCTTCGGGCAGCCGTTCCTCGCGCGCGTGCTGCGTCCGGGCGTGAAGGTGGTGATGAGCGGCGAGGTCGACGCCGCCGAACTGCGGATGTCGAACCCGCTGTTCGAGGTGGTGGAAGGCGACGTCGAGGATCTGCTGCATGTCGGACGCCTGATCCCGATCCATCCGCTGACGCGCGGCCTGAACGCGCGTGCGGTGCGCTCCGGCATCAAGGCCGCGCTCGATGCGATCGGTGACCGGATCGAGGATCCGCTGCCGCCCGAGGTGCGCGAGCAGAACGGACTCGAGCCGCTCGCACGTGCGCTGCGGCACATTCATTTCCCCGAGGACGACGTCGCGCTCGCACGGGCGCGCGAGTCGCTCGCGTTCGAGGAGCTGTTCCACCTTCAGGCGGTGCTCGAGCTGCGCAAACGCGTGCTCCAGGAGGAGGGGCGCGGTCTGATCACCGCGGGACCCGGTGCGCTCGCCGAGCGTGCGCATGCGGCGCTGCCGTTCACGCTCACCGAGGATCAGGATCGCTCGCTGAAGGAGATCGTCGCCGACCTGCGGCGCCCGCGCCCGATGCACCGGCTGCTGATCGGCGACGTCGGCAGCGGCAAGACGGTGGTCGCACTGCTGGCCGCGCTGCACGTGATCGAGCACCGCCTCCAGGTTGCCTTCATGGCGCCGACCGAAATTCTCGCCGCCCAGCACTTCGCGACGCTGCGCGAGTTCGCGGCGCCCGCCGGCGTCGAGGTTCTGCTGCTGACCGGATCGTCTCCGGCGGCCGAACGGCGCGCGATCAACGCGCGGCTCGCGGCCGGCGAGCCGCTGCTGATGGTCGGCACCCACGCGCTGCTCGAGGAGAAGGTGGCGATGCCGGCGCTCGGGCTCGCGATCGTCGACGAGCAGCACCGGTTCGGCGTGCGCCAGCGCTCGATGTTGGCGAAGAAGGGCGTGATTCCCGACGTGCTGGTGCTGAGCGCGACCCCGATCCCGCGCACGCTCGCGCTCGCGTTCTACGGCGACCTCGACACCTCGACGCTGCGCTCGCGACCGGCCGGCCGCGGCCGTCTGGTTACGCGTGTGACGGGTGAGGAGAAGCTGCCGCAGGTGCTCGAGTTCATCGCGAAGGAGCTGAGCCAGGGACGCCAGGCGTTCGTGGTGGTGCCGCTGATCGAGGACGCGGGCCGCAACGAGTTCAAGGCGGCCGAGGTCGAGTGCGAGCGGCTCTCGCAGCATCCGTTGCTGTCGCGCTTCCGGTTCGGACTCCTGCATGGCCGGCTGAAGCCGGAGCTGAAACGCTCGGTGATGGACGACTTCGCGAAGGGTGGCATCCAGGTGCTGGTCGCGACCACCGTGGTCGAAGTCGGAATCGACGTGCCGAACGCGACCGTGATGGTGGTCGAGAACGCCGATCGCTTCGGTCTCAGCCAGCTCCACCAGCTGCGCGGCCGGGTCGGACGCGGCGCGCACCGCTCGGTGTGCGTGCTGATGCCGGGCACCGGCGCGAGCTCGCTGGGACGCGAGCGGCTCGACGAGATGACGCGCACCGAGGACGGCTTCGCGCTCGCCGAGGCCGACCTGCGACTGCGCGGGCCGGGCGAGCTGTGGGGGACGCGCCAGAGCGGCATGCCGCGACTCAAGCTCGCCGACCTGTTCCGCGACCACGAGCTGCTCGAGCGTGCGCGCACCGCGGCCGCGGCACTGGTCGCGCGCGATCCGCGCCTGCTCGATCCTCGGCACGCGGTGCTGCGCGAAACCCTGCTCACGAATTACCGCGAGCCGCTCGAGCTTGCGCTGGCGGGCTGAAGCCGGTTCGGCGACAATGCCGCACGCCATGACCGTCCAGTGTCCGCACTGCCAGACCCGCTACCTGCTGCCCGACCATCTGCTCGGACCGCGCGGTGCACGCGTACGCTGTCCCGGATGCGGCCAGCGCTTCGACGTCAGCCGCGGCGCGGAAGGATCGGACCCGGTCGCCACTGCCACGGCGGAAACGCCGGCCACCGAAGCCCCCGCGTCCGAGCCGGCCGGCAACGAAGACGAGGCGACGCAGGTCGCGCGCACGGTGCTCCGCAGTCTCGCCGAACGGCTCGGGGAACGGCTGGGGTCGGCGCGCACGTCGGGCCGGGTGCTGTCGGAGTTCGGTCCCGAGCTGATGTCGGCGTGGGATGCCTACCGCGAGCAGATGGGCGACGGCGCGCCGGCGCGTCCGTTCCGCTCCGAGCTGCGTGCGACCATGGGCGTCGATCTGATCACCGGCGTGGAGTGAGATCCGGCAGCGCCTCGTCCTCCGAGCGCAGCCCCCGCCAGCCGAGCGTCAGGATCCCGATCACGAACAGCAGGCCGGCACTCACCAGCAGCGCTACCTGCGTTCCGTCGGAGCGGGTGACCGCACCCGCGACCGCGACCGCGATCATGAACGCGAGCCGCATCATGAAGTCGCGCGCGCTGAACACACGCGCCCGCTGGTGTGCGTCGGCGCCGCGCTGGAGCAGGGTTTCGGTCAGCACGAACACCGGCGCGATGCAGAACCCGATCACGAACGCAGCCGCGGCGTAGATCGCGAACAGCGAGGTGAGCGCGAAGCCGGCCAGCGCGATCGCGGCGCACGCGAGCCCGCTCCCGAGCAGCCGGTGGGCCGCAACCCGGCGGGCGCGCGCGTTCACCCACACCGTTCCGAGCGCGCTGCCGAGCCCGAGCGCGGTCATCAGCACTCCGACCCGCTCCATGCCCGGGATGCTCGCGTGCTGCTGGATGTGCTGGTTGCCGGCCACGTGCAGGAAGCCGCCGCCGATCCACACCGCGCCGAGCGTGAGCATCGCGAGCCGCACCGCCGGCCGCTCGCGCACCGCCCGCCAGCCCTCGGCGACCTCGGTCAGATAGCCACGCACCGTCACGCGAGCCGCACCGGCTGGGCTGCTGCGTCGGTGGTAGCGGACGATCGCGAGCGTGGCGACCGAGACCAGGTAGGTCACCGCGTCGATCCACAGCGCGACCTGCCAGCCCCAGTGATCGACCACCCAGCCACCGGCCAGTGCGCCGATCGCGGTCGCTGCGATGCCCGCGCCCGACAGCAGCGCGTTGGCGTTCATGAGCTGCGGAGCGGGAACCAGCTCGGGGGTCAGCGCGCTCTTGGCGGGGAGGAAGAACACGTTGCACACGAACAGCAGGAACACGATCACGAACACCGGCGCGACCGCGTGGGTGGCGGCATAGACGAGCGGAATCGCCGCCACCAGCAGCGCGCGCAGGAAGTCCGACACGATCAGGACCCGGCGCAGATTGAGGCGGTCGAGCCACGCCCCGGTGAACGGCGCGAACAGCAGCACCGGCAGCAGCATCACGTTGGCGAGCACCGACAGCAGCAGCGACGAGCGGGTGTGGCGGAAGCTGTCGGTGTGTTCGGCGATCAGTCCGAGCAGCGCGAGATAGGTGAGCCGGTCGCCGAGGATCGAGATCAGCTGGCCCCACCACAGCGCGGCAAAATCGCGCTGGGCGAGCAGCGGACGGAGCGGGGGCGTTGCCGGCTCGGCCGCCGCGTTCATCCCCCGGCCCCGCGCGACAGCGCGCGCGCGATCGCCACCGTGCGGTGGATCGCGGTGCCGAGCGATCCGATTGCGACCAGCGCCATCGCGCCGATCACGATCGTGCCGGGGGCGAGGTGCCAGGCGGCGCCGAGCGGTGCGTCGAGCAAGGCGGAGAGCGCGAGCAGCACCAGCCGCTCCGCGCGGGCCATGATGCCGCCCTGGTAGCTGATCCCGAGACCCTCGCCGCGCGCGCGGGTGTAGCTGACCAGCAGCGAGCCGCCCAGCGCGAGCGTCACGATCAGCACCGCCATTGGCGTCGCGGCGCTGTAGGCGGCGAGGCCGGCGAGCGCGAACACCTCGGCGAACCGGTCGAGCGTCGAGTCGATGAACGCGCCCGCCTTGGACACCTTGTTCTGTGCGCGCGCGAGCCGTCCGTCGAACACATCGGCGAGTCCGCCCAGCAGCACCAGCCAGCCGCCAGTGCCGAACGATCCGATCGCGAACGCGAGCCCGGCGAGCGCGCCGAACACCACGCCCAGGATGTTGAACGCGAGCGGTTCCACCCGCAGCGCGACCAGCGCGCGCTCGGCCGGCCCGATCGCCCACATCAGCCAGTCGCGCACCCAGTGGCCGAGCAGCACGGTGGTGGGACGGCGCGCGACGTCCGGATCACCGGGCGTGCCGCGGCGCACCAGCGCGTAGACCGGCATCGAGGCCACTGCCAGCGCGGCGGCCACCAGCGCGATGCGATCGGCCAGGGTCATGTCAGGCGCCGGCGCGCGGCTTGGTGAGGAAGTAGCGCAGGGCGCGCGGCCACAGGAACACCAGCGGCCAGCGGCGCTCGAGCGGCGTCAGGGTCATGCGCACGCCGCTGCGGCGTTCGACCTTGCGCACCACGTAGTCGAGCCAGCCGTCGTAGAGCAGCACATGCTTGGGCCACCGCATCGTGATGCGCACCTTGCTCCTGAAAAAATAGCGCTGCCAGCGGGCCCGCTCCGCGGGCTTCGGTGGATCGAGGTCGCGATAGACATCCCCCTCGCGCGCCAGCCGGCCGTTCGCGGCGAGATGATCGAGCATGCCGCCGAGGATGGGAAGCAGGGTCGAGCTCTGGGCCGCGACCAGCGTGTCGACCCGGCCGGCCGTCTCGGGCCGCACCTCGCCCGCGTACGAGATGCGCAGCGCCGTGCGCAGGAACTCGGAGGCGGTGAACGACGCGGGCAGGAACGGGCGAACCCATTCGAGGGTGTGCATGCGTGCCGATGCCACCGCGCGCTGCACCGTTGCGGTCGCCTCCGCGTCGCGCGACCACACCAGGCGCACGTCCTGGAACATGCGCCCGAGCAGGAAGTGATCGGGCGCCGCCGACGAGCAGCCACGCAGCAGTTCGCGCCCGGTCAGCACCACGCACTTGGCGAGCGGGCGTCCGGGCAGTGCGGGCGGCCGCGCCGCGACCACGGTCGGCGGCAGGATCGAATGCAGCATGCGCGCGAGCGCAGGCGAGAACGTCGACGCGCCGGCACGCGCGAGCGCCCGGTAGGCGGCGGCAGGCTCGTCGACCACCACCACGAAGTCCCACGCGCTGTCGGGCTCGGCGCCCGAGCCCTGCGCGCGCGATCCGTAGTGGATGAGCGCCGCAGTGCCGGGGCCGAACACCTCTGCGCACGCGGCCGCGAGGGTGCGCGCCTCCGGCACCACCGGCAGATCGAGGCCGGCGGCGAGCGCCGGGTCAGGCGCCGGCAGGGGAGTGTTCATCGGGGGTCGCAGTGCCGGCCGTCGCCGCGCGTGCGGCGAGGTGGTCCACCATGTGCTGCCGGATCCCGGCGATGAAGTCATTGTGCTGATCGGGATCGCGCGGAATCGTGAACGGTCCCATCACCGTGGCCCGCGCGCGCGTGCCGGCGACCCGCAGACAGACGTCGGCCAGGGTGCGGATCGAGGCGAATCCCTCGACCAGCACCGCGTACACCGGGTGCTCGGGCGCGTGCGTGAACGCGAGCCGCAGCCCGCCGGTCTCGAACGGACGGATGGTTCCTTCCTCGCGCGAGCGATGCCCTTCGGCGTAGATCAGGAACGAATTGTCGCCGCGTCCGAGCGCCTCGACCGCGTTCGTCATGACCGCGCGATCCTCGGGACGCTTGCGCTGGCCCGGGTCGACGTACGGGTGACCCGCGAGCCGGATCAGATGGGAGATCACCGGCACCTTCTGGTAGCGACGCCGGACCGGGATCAGCGGATAGGGACCACGGATCAGGTCGCAGGCGAGCGGGATGTCGAACAGCGACTGGTGGTTCATGACCACGATCACGCTCGCCGGGGGAATCGTGCCTTCGATGGCCACCCGAACGTCCGCCAGCACCCGGGCGAAGCCGAGCACCGCGCTCGCATGGGTCCGCTGCCAGGAACGCATGATTTCACGCCGCCGATCGGGGCGCAGGCGCATCCACGGGCCCACCACCAGCCACTGGATCGGCCCCATGACAAGCAGGAGAAAGGTGAGGTAGGTTATGCAGAAGATCAGGCTTTGCGCTGCACGACTCACGGATGTCTGGCGATCAGTCGTTGTCTTGCTGGCGACCGTCGGTCATCCCCCCTTGGAGGTGTCATGGCAGCGAGGACGCAACCGCCTTCTGCGCAACCACTCGACTACGACTACAGTAGCTTCTACTACTCGTCAAGCGACGACGTTTTCGCCATTCTCGATCCGTACACCGAATGGTACGACCAGGCGCAACGTCGCGGTTATTACCTGTTCTCCCAGCCGATGTCGACCCGCCCCAACACGCGGATCGACCTGCAGGAGAAGCTGGACCGCCAGAACCTCAAGCTTCTCAACCTTTCCTCGTACAACTACCTGGGACTGTCGTACCGGCCCGAGGTGATCGCGGCGGCCAAGGACGCCCTCGATCACTACGGACTCGGCGCGGCCGGCTCACCGGTGTTGAGCGGGACGATGAGCGTCCACCTCGAGCTCGAGCGCGAGCTGGCGGCGTTCAAGAACGTCGAGGCGGTGATGCTGTTCCCGACCGGGTACAGCACCAACCTCGGCTTGATCCAGGGCCTCATGCGGCCCGGCGATCTGATCGTCGCCGATCAGAACGCGCACGCCAGCATCGTCGATGGCGCGATCCTGTCGAAGGCCGAGACGCGCTTCTTCCGCCACAACCGCCCCGACGAGCTGGACCGCAAGCTCCAGGGCACCCAGGGCAAGAAGCTGGTGATCGTCGAGGGCGTCTACTCGATGGACGGCGACATCTGCCGGCTGCCCGAGATCGTCGAGGTCGCGAAGAAGCACGACGCCCGGATCCTGATCGACGAGGCGCATTCGGCGTTCATCTACGGTCCCAAGGGGCGCGGCGTGGTCGAGCACTTCGGGCTCGAGGACGAGATCGACATCCACGTCGGCACCCTGTCGAAGTCGCTGGGCGGACAGGGCGGCTACGTGGCCGGCTCGAAGAACCTCTACAAGTACCTCGAAGGGTTCGCGCGCGCCCGGCTGTTCTCGTGCGCGCTCTCGCCGGTGGTCGCGGCCGGCGTGATGGAGGCGCTGAAGATCGCGCAGCGCGAGCCGCAGCTGCGGGAGCGGCTGTGGTCCAACGTCGCGCACATCCGGCGCAAGCTGCGCGAGGAGCAGATCGACGTCGGCGAGTCCACGTCCCAGGTGATTCCGATCATGATCCGGGACGACCGCCGCATCTTCGAAATCGCCCACCGGCTCCAGCGCGCCGGAATCTACCTGCAGCCGATCGTGTTCCCGGCGGTCGCCAAGCATCGCTCGCGCTTCCGCATCTCGATTTCGGCGTCGCATACGATCGAGCAGCTCGACGAGGGGGTTGCCATCCTCGCCCGTGTGCTGCGCGAGGAGGGCATCCTGTGAACACGCACGACATCACAGACTACGTCTACCGCGATGCCGTCAACGGCTTCTTCGAGCTCCCGACCGCGATTGCCCGCGGGCTGCTGCCGGCGACCCTGCAGCCGGTCGAGATCCACCACGGCTCCAGCATTCTGACCGTCACCGCGTTCGAGTTCTCCGACAGCGCGGTCGGCGCCTACGCCGAGATCGCGCTCTCGATCATCGTGTCGCCGCGCGTCATGGCGGGCGAGGCGATGCCGCGTGCCGCGATGTATCCGTTCCAGGTCGGCACCACCACTGCTGCGTCCCGCAAGCACGGCATGGAGAAGTGGAAGCTGCCGCACCACCCGGAGGACCTGACCGTCGCGTTCGACCGGGCTGAGCACCGGGTCAAGGTGAGCGCGTCGTGCAACGGGCGTCCGATCCTCGACCTCGAGGTGCACCATCCGGGCCGCGTCGAGTGGCAGGAGGTGGAGCACACCTACCAGACGTTCATGCACGATGCGCGCGGCACCTACCTGTCGCCGCTCGTCATGCGCGGGGCGTTCATGGAGAGCGAGGAGGAGCTCGGCCGGCTGACGTGGCACGGACATGCGTTCGAGTCGCGCATCACCGCCGATGACATCGACACGATCCCGTTCCGCGAGCAGTGGATGCGCGACGGAGTCGAGTCCATCCATCCGATCCAGACGCTCGAGGTCCTCGCCGGCCGATGACGGCCGGCGTCACCGTCGTCCTCAACCCCGCCGCGGGGCGGGGACGCGGTGCCAAAGCGAAAGCGGGCGTGGCGGCGGCGTTCGCCGCCCACGGCATGCGGGACCTGCGCGAGAGCGCGGGGCCCGGCGACGAGTACGCCGTGGCGCGCAAGGCGATCGAGGACGGCAGCACCACGCTGGTCGCGGTCGGCGGCGACGGCACCTGGAGCCAGGTCGGATCGGCGATCCTCGATTCGGGCAAGCCCTGTCGTCTCGCGCTGATCTCCGCCGGGACCGGCAATGATTTCGCGCGCACCCTCCGTGTCCCGGCCGGCGACTACGATGCGACCGCCCGGCTGGTCGCGAACGGATCCGAGACCGCGGTCGACGTCGGCCGGATCGAGGACCACTGGTTCCTCAACATCGCCGGCTTCGGCTTCGACATCGCGGTGCTCGACGACATCGGCAAGATCCCGTTCCTCCAGGGCGAGTTGCTCTACAAGGTCTCGGCATTGCGCCAGATCATCGGGTTCAAGGGCGTCGAGATCGGGATCAGCTCGCCGGCGCGGCGCCGCGAGCCCGAGCGTCACCTGATGCTGATCGTTGCCAATGCCCGCTATTTCGGCGGTGCGTTCCACATCGCGCCGCAGGCGAGCCTCACCGACGGCGTGCTCGACGCGATCGCGATTCGCGACGCCGCGCCGCTCGGGCGCATGCGCCTGTTCAACGCGGCACCGTCCGGGCGCCACGTCGAGCACCGCGAGGTCGAGGTCGAGCAGGCGTCGTCGTTCACGCTGCGCTTCGCCTCGCCGCCCGCCTATGAGACCGACGGCGAGTACCGGCGTGCGAAGACCGCCGAGCTCGAGATCCGGTGCGTGCCGGGTGCGTTGCGCGTGGTGACCGGGGCGAACGGATCGTGAAGGCCGTGGTGTTCGCCGCGCCGATCCCGACCTACATCCTGACCAAGCTGGCCGGTGCGGTGTCGCCCGGCTTGTTCCTCGGACCGCACGCGTGCACGCGCCTGACGCAGGTCGACGCGCCCGCGCTGCCCGGCGATCGCTGGGTGCGGATCCGGACCCGGCTCGGCGGCGTGTGCGGCAGCGATCTCGCGATCGTGACGCTGTCGGCGAGCCCCTCGACCTCGCCGTTGTCGTCGTTCCCGTTCGTGCTCGGCCACGAGAACGTCGGCGACGTGGTCGAGATCGGCGCCGGCGTACGCGGCGTGACGATCGGACAGCGCGTGGTCGTGAATCCGCTGCTCGCGTGCATCGCGCGCGGCATCGAGCCGCCGTGCGCCGGGTGCGCCGCCGGACTGCCGTCGCGCTGCGAGCACTTCACCGACGGCGCGCTCGCGCCGGGCATGATGATCGGCACCACCCGCGGGCTGGGAGGGAGCTGGGGCGAATCGTTCGTCGCGCACGAGAGCCAGGTGCTGCCGGTGCCCGACGGCATGACCGACGAGGCGGCGCTGATGGTCGAGCCGTTCGCGTGCGCGGTGCATGCGATCCGCGCCGACCTGCCGGCCGCCGGCGAACGCGCGCTCGTGATCGGCGCCGGCTCGATCGGACTGGTGACGCTGGCGGCGCTGCGCGCGCTCGCGCCGGCGGCGCACGTGACCGTGCTCGCGCGCCACGGATTCCAGGAGGAGGCGGCGCGGAAGCTCGGCGCGGAGACGGTGGTGCGCGGCGGATCGTTCGCGGAACTGGCGAAAGCAGGCGGGACGCGGCTGCTGCAGCCGATTCTGGGGCCGCCGATCGGAGTCGGCGGTTTCGATCGCACCTACGTCTGCGTGTCGGGCGCCGGCGCGGTCGGCAACGCCCTGCGCTTCACCCGCGCGGGCGGCGTGGTCACCCTGCTCGGCAACGTCACCACCCTGGCGGGCATCGACTGGAGCCCGGTGTGGCTCAAGGAGCTGACCCTGCGCGGAAGTGTCACCTACGGGCGCCACGCCGGCGCCAGTACCGACGCGTTCCGCGAAGCGCTCGACCTGATCGCGACCGGCCGCGCACCGCTCGGTCCGCTGGTCACGCACACCTTCCCGCTGGCGGAGGTGGGGAAGGCGCTGGCTGCGGCGTCGGGCAAGAAGGGGAGCGGCAGCATCAAGGTGGCGCTGCGGCCCTGACCATGGTGCTCCGCTAGCCGACCGCGGCGATC
>Ga0210380_10000679_pt1 | contig 14601 bp, 13 predicted proteins | sample PLM4_5_coexredo_FD_155476 | JGI IMG/M metagenome (GOLD analysis project Ga0210380, IMG submission 155476) | Groundwater sediment microbial communities from an aquifer in East River, Colorado, USA - PLM4_5_coex redo | ecosystem: Environmental > Terrestrial > Soil > Riparian zone | place: USA... | reverse complement strand
AGGACCGCTCCAACGTAGGACTCCAGCGTCCGCGGGGACATACCACGCAAAGTCATTTCATCGATCATGCGCTGCCGCAGGGGTGTTGTCATTGTCGCCTCCAGTTAACGGCAAGTCCGACATGGACCTGCCCATGAAGGCGATTCTTACTTAATCGGGCATGGGAAGCATGGAGTAGAGAACGGTGTTGTTCCTGCCACCGCGTGAGCGGTTTAGTTCAACATATATTGGACCTGCAGCCCGTTTGTTCAAAGACTGCGATTCATCGGCTGTCTAAACACACAATGCGGCTCACGCCCTGTCCAACAACCGATTTATCGCGAATATCTTAGAACAATCGTCGCGAATTCGCCGGAGTTCTTAGACTGCAGGGTCCTGCAGCCTAATCCGATAACTGTTTAGACTGCGAATTCAGACATCGTCAAAGCCGATCGGCGGGGCTCTGAACACCCCGTCCTCCCTTATTCAACACGTGGGTGTAAATCATGGTTGTTCGGACATCCCGATGGCCCAGCAATTCCTGAACGGTTCGAATGTCGTAACCCGCTTCCAGAAGGTGTGTCGCAAAGGAATGTCGAAGCGTGTGGCAGCTTGCCGGTTTCGATATGCCGGCCGCCCTCACAGCCTCTTTGATGCTTCGTTGAACGACTGTCTCATGCAGATGATGTCTGCGACGAATACCGGTTTCGGTTTCGACGTAACAGGTGGTTGCGGGAAACACCCATTGCCATCCCAATTCCCGATCCGCATTCGGATACTTTCGCGACAACGCATCCGGAAGCACCACCCTGCCACCACCTTTCGCCAGATCCATTTCATGCAGCTGTCGGACGAACTGGAGCTGCGCGCGAAGCGGCTTCTGAACGCTAACGGAAAGCATCGTCACCCGGTCTTTCCGGCCTTTACCATCCCTCAACCGAATCTCGCCGCGATCGAAATCGATGTCCTTGATGCGTAGCTCCAGTGCTTCGGTCAACCTCAGACCCGAACCGTAAAGCAGCCTTGCCACCAGCGAAGACGCCCCGGACATCGCATCCAACACTCGACGAACTTCGTCCCGAGTCAACACCACTGGCAATCTCTCCGGACGCCTTGCCCGAATGGCAAGTTCCACAACCTCAACGGGCCTGCCCAACACCTCGCGGTAAAGGAACAGCAATGCCGCCAATGCCTGATTTTGTGTCGAAGCCGCCACGTTCCGCTGCACGGCGAGGAAACTGAGGAATTCCCGAATCTCCACTTCCCCCATCTGGTCCGGGTTCCGCTTTCCGTGATACACGATGTAACGTCGAACCCATCCCGAATAGGCTTCCTCCGTTCTTATACTGAGATGTCGAAGGCGAACTTGCTCTCGGAGGCGATCCATCAGCTTCATGACGGAACTACTGCAGTTTATTTGCCGTGATGCGTTACCTGGTTGATCCCACGGATTGGGCGGCGTTGCCCCAGGCTGTGATGTGCACTGAAGGGAACTCGACTATATCCCTGAAAATCCTTCGATGGCGTGGATCTGGCCGTCGTAGATTTTGAATCCTTCCCAGGCAAGGTGGCTGCCGAAATCTTCACGAACCCAGACCAGTCCGAGATCTTCATCGACCGCTTCGATGCGATAGGTGAAGCCCGGAAAAGGAGCTATCGATTGCGAGCGCAAATCTACCGTACGGCCATTTTCCATGCGATGGGCATCCACAGCGACCGGGTAATCCGCCGCATTGAAGCTTCCTGATTTCCGCGCGTCAAGGTATCGCTCACTGATCCTGGTCAGTTCTTGTCTCGAATTCAGCTGCGGTTGCTTCGGAACAAAGTTCATCGGCATACCGACTCCATTCATTTCACTAAGCTTGAGTTGGGTTCCATCCGGATGGCTTCGAATCACGTACGTTTCTGCCTCCATGATTCTTCTGTCTGCGACTTTGATTCGAAGGATGAACAACGCCGGGGACTCCCCTTCCATCGCAATCATATGCAGCCCGGCTGTTCCCTGCGGAAGGTCGATGTACTCCTGCTTGGCGCCTCCCTCATCAACGTTGAATTTCGTGATCGTCTGCCATAGACCTTCTCCGAGCTTCCGTGCAACACCGTTTTCGGTGAACTTCATGTTGTCCGTCACCGGTAATGCCTCCGGCTTATGAACCAGGAGCGCCTTGAGGTACATGTTCAGCATGAGATCCAGACAAGTCCTTGGCGAACTATTGCACACAGGCCCGGCTGTCGAAGAGCCCGTTGTTTGCGCATTGGAGGACGACGCCGGCACAGTCAGCAGCACCGCTGCCGTCAACAGGATCAGCACACTTTTCATCCTTGAACCTCCAATGGTGCAGCCAGCATAGCGGAGGGCAATCCGGAATTCCATCAACAGAGTGGCGGTAAACCGCCGGGGTGGTATATAAAGCCCAAATCAACCGGGAGGAATTCATGAAACGTGTTGCGCTGATACTGACGTGCGTCGTCGCACTTGGCGGTTCCATTGGAATGTTCGGAGCGCCGCAGGCCAATCCGGCTGCCCCGACACCTCCGCTCTGGGCGTTTCCCGTCGCGCCGCCTGCGGCTCGCGGCGCCGCGGGCGCCGGAGGCGGAGGCGCTGCTGCTGCAGCTCCGGACACCAGTCCGAAGAGTGTACCGGGGACAACCGTCACTCTCACACTCGCGCAGGTGCGCGACAGCTACAACATTCCGGACTGGCATCCCGACGGACACCCCGCCATGCCCGATATCGTCAGTCACGGCCGCCGGCCCGCCGTGATTTCCTGCGGGTACTGCCATTTGCCCAATGGACAGGGAAGGCCGGAGAATTCCAGCGTAGCGGGGCTCCCCGCCGCGTACATCGTCCAGCAGATGGCCGATTTCAAAAACGGTCTTCGCAAAAGTTCCGAATCGCGATTGGGACCACAGAACCTCATGGTGAACATCGGCAAAGCCGCCACGGACGCGGAAGTCCAGGCTGCCGCCGAATATTTCTCAAAGCTCAAACTGAAGCCATGGATTCGAGTCGTCGAAACCGCAACGGTTCCAAAGACGCGAATCGCCGGCGGCATGTTCATCGCAATTGAAGACGGAGGAACCGAACCGATCGGCAACCGCATCATCGAAGTTCCAGAAAATCTCGAACGCACCGAACTTCGGGACGACGCTTCCAGTTTCATTGCCTATGCACCGGTAGGTAGCATCAAGAAAGGTGAAGCTCTCGTCACCAATGGCGGCGGCAAAACCACCGCTTGCGCCATCTGTCATGGAGCCGATCTGAAAGGAATGGGGCCCGTGCCGAGCATTGCCGGCCGTTCTCCCAGCCAAATGGGGCGTCAGATCTGGGATATGCAACACGGCGCACGCGTCGGACTGTGGTCGGATCTGATGAAGCCGGTTGTGAAGAACCTCACCGAGGAAGACCTGGTATCGATAACGGCATACCTGGCTTCACTGAAACCATGACAGCGACACGTCGTGACTTCCTGCGGATCGGCGGAGGAGTCGGCATGGCCGCGCTTCTGCCCGCGTTCCAACAGACATCGACATTGCGGGATGGTCAAACGATTCCGCTTTGGGCGGGACCTGCACCCGGAGCCCTGGGAACCGAGGACAGCGATATCCCTGCGCTTACCGTTTTTCTGCCTCGAACCATGACGCAGAACACTCCGTCGATGATCGTTTGTCCCGGCGGAGGCTATGTCAATCTGGCCGCGAATCACGAAGGCCGCCAGGTGGCGAACTTTCTCAACTCTCTGGGGCTTGCCGCGTTCGTATTGCGATACCGACTTGGGCCGCGCTACCACCATCCCATCGAACTCGGCGATGCACAGCGCGCAATTCGTATGCTTCGTTCGAAGGCGGGCGAGTTCCGACTCGATCCCGCGCGAATCGGCATCATGGGATTTTCCGCAGGCGGACACCTTGCCATGAGCGCGAGTACGCACTTCGACGCGGGAGTTTTCACTGCAACAGATGTCGTCGATCGGACGGGTAGCCGCCCAGACTTCACCGTCTTGGGATATCCCGTGATATCGCTGACGGAACCGTGGACGCACCAGGGTTCGAAAAACAGCCTGCTCGGAAACAATGCAGATCCCGAACTGGCGAAGAGTCTTTCCGGCGAACTCGCCGTGACAAAGGAAACACCGCCAACCTTCATCTTTCAAACCAACGCGGACACGGCGGTTCCGGCAGAGAACAGCGTTTACTACTACCTCGCACTGCGAAAAGCCGGAGTCCCTGCAGAGATGCACATCTTCGAGAAGGGTGCGCACGGCGTGGGTTTGGCCAACGACGATCCGGCGCTCTCCGAGTGGTCGAAAGTTCTGGCGAACTGGTTGCGCGGACGGGGAATCATCAAGTAGGTAGTCCTCGTCACTAACGCGGGGGTGTCGGATTCCGATCAAGATTGATGCGGGCGAGCCGGGTATAAAGCGAAATCGTGGTGTCACCCGCATCCTCGATTTCATCCAGCCACTTGTGCTTATCCGCAACGGTGTCGGAACTGATCAGCTTCTGGATTCCCCACCGCTGCCATTCCGGAGGGGATTCCAATTTTATCGGAGAATGGACCAGGAAATTCACGTAGCTCTTCATCACCGTGTCGTGTAGCTTGCCTTCCGGCGTCAGTTCCAGCAGTCCACTGTAGAATTCGGACTTCAGAACAAATACTTCGCGATCTTCCCGGCCCAGATCCCTGGTCCAGGATTCCAGTTGTGTGAGGTGCTGCAACGCTTCGACGTTCCAGGCCGGAGTGCTTCTTTGTTCGAGCGTCAGCGGCACCGCCACGTTACGTGTTCTGTTCATTTGATTGAGGGCATACTGTTCAGGAGTTCCAAACCGAAGATGCTTCCCAGCGTTCATGATCTGCCATACCTTGTCCGTGGGATCGCTACTTAAATAGTTGGCGACTTCCGCTTTGCCTGCAAATCCTGCCGGTTTGATTTCTTCGGGCTTGATTGGAGGAATACTCAGGCCCAATGCGGATACCGTCGAGTTGAACATGACACGCGCATCCTCTTCGTTGTTCGTCGCAGGAACATCCGGACCCAGGGGGAATGGACGCCAGGAGCCGTCTTCGCAGCGAACCGCCGCGGCGTGCCGGACGAAGTAGGATCGCAACGCTCGCAACAAATTCTCTGCAGAACGCCCTTTGGACTGCTCGGATTCTGCGGCTCTGAGCGTCATCTTGAACAGGTACGAAATGATGAAGAATTGCCGGTCATTGAAATGGGCGTTCGACAGTGTTTCGGACCACTGGTCCAGCAATTCGGAAGTATCCTTGTCTGCAAACTTTCCTTCGGTAATCAAGGACAGCGATAGCTGGAGGTCTGTCTGGTTCGTCAGAGAACGCATGGCGTTCTTCAGGAACCTGGTCGTATCGCCCCGCTGTGCTTCTTCATCAGAAAACGTACCCAGTGCGATCCCGAGCGCCTTGAAGTAAGAGCTATGAGACGAGTATCGGCTGGCACTGCAGCCCGGAGATTCCGGTTCCGGCGGTGTCATTTTCAGGAACAATTCGCGCGATGCCATTGCGTCGATTGGAGCCACTTGCGTGATGACGCGCGACTGGATCGCTGGGGTAGTGAGGCCGGGAAGGGACATCCCTAAAGAGCCCGGGTCGCTCTCCACCATCACGCCGATTGAACTGGCGATATCCGTTGAGTAGCGGGCTTTGGGCGCCAGATCCCAGGCATCGTCGAGAATCTGTCGCTTGAGTTTGGGATCGGTAATCTCTCCACGTTCGACAAGTTTCAGCAGGATGTCCGCCCCGAGTTCCGGAGGTGCGGAAGGAACATCATCGATAATTTGCTGTATCTGAGCATTCCTGGATTGGGGCGGCTCGCGGAATGCAACCGTCTCTCCTGTGCGGCCGGCTGCGACAACGACTCCAGTAAACAGAAGTGCGAGTGCGAGCAGGCGCAGCCTGAAAACGCGGGGAGTGACTCTGTTTCGCTGAGACAGAAGCGAATCGATGCGGCGCGAAAGGTCGCTGCGAGATCCAACCACCGTGGGAGTCGTCAGGACGGCATCGCGTGCGCCACCGAGTTCCGCCACATGAGTCAGGCATAGCGCATAGTCCTTGTATTGACCGGAGGCGGCAACGGCCCAGTCATCGCAGGACACTTCCCTTTCGAAGTCCAGCTGACGTGAAATCCACCACACGGCCGGATGCCAGGGCAGAGCCGCTTCAATGGTCCGCTGAAGCAGTAGAGTGATGTCATCCCGGCGATTCAGGTGAGCGGCTTCGTGCACACATATGCGTTCGAGGTCGGCCGCTCCGAATTCACTCAGAAATGATTCAGGGATCAGAATCTCAGGATTCCGAAAACCGATCGCCAAAGGCGTGTCGATTTCATTCGAGATCGAAACACGAACGTTGCGATTCGCCGTCATTGCTACATCGGCCCATCGTTGCGCACTTCCGTACTGGTCCTGCGTCATTCGAGTTGAACGCAGGCACCTCTGGCGCAGGGCCATATAACTCACAATGATCCGGACAAGCAGAATCGATGTCACAAGCAGCCATGCCACCAGAACAAAGTTCAGCCAGAGACCTGCCCGCACTTTCCAAGGAAAGCTGCTGTGTTCGGAAAAGAATCGATTCCATGAAGATGGCGCCCCGGACTGTTGAGCTTCCCCGGATACGTTCGGCCTGGCCACCGAAGAATTCACCGGAGCCTGAGGGGGCCTGGAAGCTGGTTGCGAAGCGGGCTCCGGCACCATCGCAAGGGATTGAACTGGCAACGTTCCCAATGACGCAGGCCCCGATGTTCGGAAATTCCGAGGAGACAGAAAGGCAAATGGCAACGCCACGGTAACTAAAAGTGCAAGCCACCAGAGGCCGTACCGCGTTGCCGCATTGATCGCGCTGCGCGGAATGATGCGAAGCAACAGCCAGAGAAATCCGGTTGCCGCAATACCCAGAATGGCAGCATTCACCATCGCCGATGCAAATGGCGCAATCATTTCGCCTCCTTGATTTTTCGGCGAAGATGCTTTAATTCCGCCGAGTCAATGCGCTTCTTATCGACCAGATTCAGCGCAAGTTGTCCGTGAGACCCTCCGAAAAAGCGGCGCACCAGATGACCAACCGCGGTATCGCGAGCTTCATCACGTCCGACAGCAGGATGATAAATGAAAGCCCGGCCTTCCTTGACGTGACGGAGATAGCCTTTTTCTTCGAGGATGCGCAGCGTCGTCAGAACTGTGGAGTACGCCAGCGGAGTCCGTTTTGGCATTGCATCCACGACTTCGCCAACGGAAGCCGCCCCCCTGTCCCAGATCACATCCATCAATCGCAACTCCGCATCGGTAAGCCCCGTCGTCTTCGTTCTCGCCACGCCGCCTCCAACAACTATGGAATTAATGGATGCATGGTATGGATTCTATTTTCGGCAGTCAACTATTAATTTAATAGTTCGCACCGCGATCGGGCGGAGTGCAACAGTTTGACGGAGCGGATTAAACTATAAGCGGATGCCGGATATCGAGCGCCGGAACAGGAGCGAATGATGTTCAAGCCGCTTGCAATTCTTGATGATCTTGTCCGATCGGGAAAGCTTTCGCTTCCCTCCCCTTCCCCCGCCTCCGACGAATTGAAGAACGATGATGTTTTAGAGCCTCTGCCTCCAGACATGCCCGACGACGCACTGTTCGGCCACGTCGTGAAGAACGTCAAAGCCCTGGGCTGGAGTGACGTGCCGCTGCACAACCGGCCTCCGATCGAAATCCTGCCGGTAAACGACGAGAGCGAAGCGCTTCGCGCACTCGAAGAATTCATACGGAACGGCGACGTTGCCTCCGAACTCATGCCTGGCTACATTGAAGGCGCTGTTCAGGACAAAGGGCGACTTTATCTGGATGATTTGCGGGCGGGTCGATTCTCCGTTCAGGCATGGCTCGACCTGCATGGCATGAACCGTCACGAAGCCCGCTTCGCTCTCGACGAATTCGTTCTCGAGTCCGTGCAGGCGGGGCTCAGTTGTGTCCGAGTGGTCCATGGACGGGGCAGGCATTCTCACAAGCAGCGTTCGATCCTCAAAGACTCGATCCAGCGCTGGCTGTCTTCGCGACGACTCGGACGTCACGTGATTGCATACACATCGGCTCGTCGATACGACGGAGGAGACGGCGCAATCTACGTACTCCTTCGCCGGTAGTGTGATATTTTTTGCCGAGCCGGAGCCTTACCGAATCAGGAGATAAGCCGTGATTGAAACCTTAACATTCGCCGTTATGGCCGCCACGATGGTGGCAACACCCTGTGAAGGGTTGAAAAACGTTTCGCTGTCGCACGCCACCATTACGAAATCTGAATTTGTTGCCGAAGGTGTGTTCCAACCTGTTCCCGCCCCCGCACCTCCAGCGGGAACGGCTCCTGCGGCTGCACCCGCACCGGCATCAACACCGGCACGCGCGGCGACGCCGCCGGCACCGATCATCGCACCCGCGCATTGCCGTGTCGTGGTGGTTCTGAAACCTTCGCCGGACTCCCTCATCAACATGGAACTCTGGCTGCCTCCTGCGGATAAATGGAACAGGAAATTTGAAGCCGTCGGAAACGGAGGATGGGCAGGATACATTCAGGGTCTGGGTGCAGCGCCAGGCGCTACTCCAGCCATGGTGACTGCCCTTCGAGCCGGTTATGCCACGGCGGGAAACGACACCGGACATCAGGAAGCGAACGGTCAATTCACGCTGGGCCATCCGGAAAAGGTGATCGACTTCGCGTATCGTGCCATGCATGAAATGACGGTGCAGGCCAAAGTACTGATCGAGAAACATTACGATCAGCCCCCAACACTTTCCTACTACAACGGCTGTTCCACCGGAGGCCGGCAGGGTTTGATGGCGGCGCAGCGCTATCCGAATGATTTCGACGGCATTGTCGCCGGCGCACCAGCCAACGATCACATCTATCTGCATGCCGGCGACATGGCTCGAATGATCGACATCTTCAAGGATCCCGAGGGTTTCATTCCCCGGGCAAAGCAGGACATGCTCGCGGCCGCGGTAATGAACTCGTGCGACATGCTCGACGGCGCGAAAGACAAAATCATTACGGATCCCAGGATGTGCAAATTCGATCCCGCTGTCCTGCAGTGCAAATCGGGTGATGGCGCGGACTGTTTGACATCGAAGCAAGTGACCACCGCCAAAAGACTCTACGCAGACGCGAAAAATTCCAAAGGCCAGCTGATTTTTCCGGGCTACGCCTACGGAGGAGAATCCGGCTACAGCGTCATGCGCGGCGTCACCGCGCTCGGCCCCGGTCCCGATATCGGAACCAATCCGGCACCGGGGGACCTGCAACTTGGAACCTATCGATACCTGGCGCATCAGGATGCCAAGTGGGATTGGCACGAATTCAACATCGACTCGGATCCGGCACTGGCCAAGAGAAAAGGCGGCATCATCGATTCTGTCGAGACGGACATGAGCAAGTTCAAGGCTCACGGAGGCAAGCTGATTCTATTTCATGGATGGGCGGACCCGGCGATTCAGCCGGATCACACCGTGAACTATTACAACAGCGTGCTCGACAAGATGGGAAAGAACGGGGACAACTTTATGAAGTTGTTCATGGTGCCGGGCATGGGCCATTGCAGCGGAGGCAGCGGACCGAATCAGGTCGACTGGATGAGCGCGCTGGAAACCTGGCGTGAAAAAGGAGAGTCTCCGCTGTTTATCATTGGAAGAGGAACCCTCGATGGAAAGCCGATGAGCCGGCCGGTTTGCCCGCATCCGCAGGTCGCCACATACAATGGCAGCGGTGACATCAACAGTGCGGCAAGCTTCAGCTGCAAGTAAGCGCGCGTCAATAGCAGACGTGGCAAATCCGAACGATGGCCCCTCCTGGCCAGGAGGGGTGGACGCGACATCAAAAAAATATAGCGAAGCTTCCTAACATGGAGCGGACGGGGTGGTGGGTCTTGAGTCGAACTTAAACCACCACCCCGGCGCTTCGCGCCACCCCTCCTGACCAGGAGGGGCTATCGCTATTGCGATGCGGGATTCTTACTGGGCGGGCTTGGAATTCTGACCGTGAAGATATGCGGCTTTCCTGGTCCGCAGAAACTCCTGCACGAGAAATCCGATCGCCGCAGACACGATGGATCCCATGACAGTCATCAGAATGGATTCGGTGGAACCTGAACTGGACGGATTGCCGTCTTTGTCAGGAACAAGCGGCGCTCCCTGATACGTCAGCGTCAGGTCGCTTCGCTGGGACGTAATCAAAACCGTCGACTCTTTTCCGGCGACGAGGTTCACCGCTATCTGCCGGGTTTGATCGAACCGGTCGGGCGACGATTTCAAATTGACGCGGACGGTATGTTTTCCCAGAGGAATAGACAGCGACTTTGAAAGTGTTCCTTCCACCTTCTTGTCCAGAAAGCCGAAGCGTTTCTTTACGGTTCCGGAAACCTGATCCTGGAATGCCAGTTCTCCGTCGATGGTTACCGTCAGTGCTGCCGACTGCAGATTGTGACGGCAAATCACATTGAGATCCCCATTTCCGTTCGCCAGATAGGAATAGATGGCGAGCGGAATCAGCACGACCACACCAAAACAGACGGCCAGACGCGCCTTGCGTGGTATCCACTGCAACACCCGACGTATCGATTGAGGTTCAGGATTTGCTATAGGGGCTTCCGGCATCACGGCAGGATTCTAAATTGAGGACATGACGTTCAATCATTTTCCTCATAAACGAACTTGCCGCCGCTTCCAGTCGGAAGCGGCGGCGAGTTTTAAATCAAACGCGGATTTTTAGCGACCAGCGGGAGCTGCCGGAGCCGGAGGTGCAGCAGGAGCCCCTGCCCCACCGCGAGCACCACCACCGCGCCCACCACCGGCCGGCGCAGCGCCGGCCGGAGCGGGTGGCCTTGGATTCGCTTTAGCGGATCGTGCGGCTTCGATGTATTGGCGGACAGCCGTGTTACCTTCGTGACAGCCGTACTCAAACATCTGGTAGCTGTTGTCGAGCATCATGGGATATGCCACGGTAAAAGATCCCGTCGCCAGTACCGTTGGATCGATAACCTTGATCGAGTACTCGCCGGTGTCCGGACCGGTGCGGGTGATACGCTCGATCGTTGTCATGCTCGTCGATGACGGTTGCAGTGGACCAGGAGAACCGGGAACGCCCGCGCTGGTGAGTTCGGTCTGACCGTTGAAATTCGTGGTCTCGATAACGAGGGTGTTTCCCTCCCAATGGCCGCGGGATTCCCCAAGCCACTGTTTAATCGCAGAATCCAGTTTCGGCATCGGCGTTGTGGGAATGATTCGGGCCTCGTGCGCCATTTCCACGGTAATGATCACGAAACCCGGAGACTGCGTGATACGAATGCCGTTGTTGTAGTTGCGCGGTTCCATTGAAACCGGCAGACCGCGTGTTATGCAGCGATCCCATGGACCGAAGTCAGAGATGCTGTCATAAGACATTTCGGCGTCTTTGCCCGGCTTGTAGGTGCTGTTCATTTTCGACTGGAGTTCCTTGCCGTGGTCCGTGAGGGCCGGGAATTGTCCGTTTGGAGGATCGACGATCAACGATGTCTGTCGAATTGCCGCGGGACCCGATTCCGAAGAAGGCAGGGTTCCTGAAGCCCGTTGTTTCGCCTGTGCTTCTGCCCGAGTCTGCGCGGCCTTGAACTCCTCATCAGTCAGGTAGAGCCGATCTCCAAAATTTGCTGCGCGCGTCAGGCGGCTCGTGACCAGGTGGTTGATCGGCCACATACCGGAAATGTCGGGCTCGCCCCAGGACGTCATGGGTTGTTTGTACGCAGGCGCGGCGGTTTTCGCAGCTGCCGGCGCGGGCGCTTTCGTTGCTGCAGGCGCTGCAGGCGCTGCCGGCGCTGCCGGCGCTGCCGGCGTTGGCGCCTTCGCTGGTTGTTGCTGTGCCGTGACAGTGACCAGCGCCACGCTCATGCCTATGATCAATCCAGCAGGAATCAGAATGCGTTTCCTCATAAACTCAGTCCTCAATTCCGACCGTTACTTCGGCTGCACCGCGTCCGGGTTGGAACCACCCATCGACAGCTTCTTGCCGTCTGCGAACTCGATGCTGGATGTATTCATGCGCTTCGCGCCATCCTTCGAAGCGTTTCCGGATATTTTGATTTTGGTGCCGACGGGCAATGTATCCCGGGTCCAGCCCAGACGAAGCAGCACGCTGGGCGATCCGCCTTCAGCCTTCCAGCGTTCGACGGTGCCGTCGGCGTTGGTCACATCGAAGTGAATCCAGGAGTGGGGATTGACCATCTCCAGCATGACAACCTTCCCTTCGAGGGTAACCCTCTTCTGCGCGTCGAATTCCGCAGCAAAGGAATGGTGTGCAGTCAGGGGCAACGTTGTAGCAAGCAGTACTCCGACGCCCGCCATGATACTTAAAAGTTTGTTGCGCATTGGTCTCCTCCTCTTACGGCTTCGGTTTGTCACCGATCAAATCATGATAAAGAAGCATATCCGCGAATGGGACGCACTTGTATTCCAGCGCCTGAGCATTCTCTTCAATTAAACGATATAACGGCATTTCAATCGTCCAGGGCCGCGTGTACGTCAACGGGTCCTCGAGTGTCGCTTCGTACTGAATGTGAGTCGCGTCGATCAGTCGAAATCTCTCCGTAACCTTTAATTTATTGCTGTGAAAGTTGCCGGCTCGATCCAGTCTCGTGTCGGGAAGCAGATCCGTCGTGACAATAACGAGAACATCGCCTTCCCAATGACCATTAGACCGTCCCATCCAGGAATCGACAGGGTCCTGGGCCTGGTCGTTGGCCCTCATATGGACCAATCGGTTCCCTGCCGCAAACGGATAAACCATCTGTATGTCCACGTCGCCCTGAGAAATCTGAAACGGAACGTTGTGATAGGTATAGCGCGGAATACCCAGCATGTAGCACTTCGCTTCATTGTCGGACTCCGGCCATTTTGCGCGATTCTCGTCACGTTGTTTCAGGGCTTCGGGCGTGTACGGAATCGTGCCGCCGCCTTTCAGAACGCTTTTTCCGGCGGGAATAGAAGCGATTGCGCCGAGTTGCCATGCCTGAGAGATGCCACTCGCACTGTGTGCTTCGAGATTCCAGTTGGCGCTGTTCAGTGCCTGCCAGACGCCGTTGAAGTTCGGATGACCTGCAATTCGCGCGGGACGTGCCGCCGCTGCCGGCGTTGCAGGTTGCGGCGCTCGCTGTTGAGCAAGCATGCCGTAGTGTCCGGCGCCGATGGCCAGCACCATTGCGGCCATCACCATCGCGCCGATGAATCGTTTTCCCATTGAATAACTCCTGAGACGTTCGAGAGTATATCGAACTTTAAGATATCGTCCGAATTGATATATCAGGGCTGGGAAATTTGCAATAATGCGAGGTCCGAAGGAGGCACTTATGAAGATCGCGCTTGGTGTGGTGCTTGCGGTTTCGATGCTGGCACAGACAACCGACACCCCGGAAGCCCACGTTGCCCTGGCGAAAGCTGCAGCCGGCGATGACTACCAGAACCTTTTCAACTTTGTCTGCGCCCCACCCGCTGCTCCACGCGGAGGCGGTGGCGGTGGTGGAGGTCAAGGGGGTCAAGGCGGAGCGGCAGCAGCACCGCGCGGTCAAGGCGCTGCACCAGCGCCGGCCGCTGGAGCGCCCGCAGGCGGGGGTGCGGCAGCCGCAGCGCCTCGAGGCGGAGGCGGCGCAGGTGGCGGACAGCGGGGAGGTACTCCCGATCGGGCGACATGGCACGCTGAACCCGTGAAAGTATTCGACAACCTGTACTGGTTCGGCCAGACCGAGTATTCCGTGTGGGCCCTGACGACATCGGACGGCATCATTGTCTTCGATGCGATCTTCGACTATTCCATCGAAGATGAAGTCGATGCCGGAATGAAAAAGCTGGGGCTGGATCCATCCAAAATCAAGTACGCGGTCATCAGCCATTCTCATCCCGATCACTTTGGAGGCGGCAAATTCCTCCAGGACAAATACGGCACGAAGGTTTTCATGTCCGCGGAAGACTGGGACGTTCTGGATCGAACCAATGGCACGAAGCCAAAGCGCGATATGGTTGCCACCGATGGCCAGAAGCTCACGCTGGGAGACACGACCGTGACGATGTACTTCACACCCGGGCACACACCTGGCACCATCTCTTCCGTTTTTCAGGTGAAGGACAACGGCAGGCCACACACGGTCGCACTCTGGGGCGGGATGGGACTCAACAATGACCGAGCATCGCTAACGCAGTACATCGCGTCGGCAAAGAAATTCCAGGATATCGCGCGACAGGCGGGTGCGGACATCATCCTTTCGAATCACACCGACTGGGATCGCTCCAAAATCAATCTGGCGACGCTGGCGAAGGGGCCCGTCACTCCCAACCCGTACGTGACCAATAACGCAAGCGTGCTGCGATATATAAAGGTTGCCGAAGAGTGCGCAACGGCGAAGGTCATGCGGATACCGCAATAGCTTTCAGGGAACTGGGAAATCGGAAATTTCGAAATCGGACGAATCCTGCATTTAGAAACCCGAGTTCCGGTAGGGACGCTTCTCACGAAGCGCCCCCCGGACAGATCCGTACGAGCGGCTGTCCCGCATACGGCTCCCACCTTGGGTGTTTAACGGCGAAACGTTGGACGGGATATGG
>Ga0210380_10000678_pt1 | contig 14601 bp, 11 predicted proteins | sample PLM4_5_coexredo_FD_155476 | JGI IMG/M metagenome (GOLD analysis project Ga0210380, IMG submission 155476) | Groundwater sediment microbial communities from an aquifer in East River, Colorado, USA - PLM4_5_coex redo | ecosystem: Environmental > Terrestrial > Soil > Riparian zone | place: USA... | reverse complement strand
TCGGATTCGTGACGCCCACACATGGTGATCAGGCGCGCGGCCACGGCGTCGAGCACCAGTGGGACTAGGCTGCCAGCCGATGCACCGCGCGTGATGGCCGGCCCCTGCCGGCCATTTCTTTTTCGACGTCGTGCCGGGGAGCTCGCACGTGGGTGTAGACTGCGCGCGTTCCGCCTGACTGCGGACCCGATTACGACGAGAGCTCAGGAGGATAGACCATGCGCGTGAATCCGGTCCTTCCGGCGCTGCTGCTGTGTGTTGCGGGGCCTGCCTTCGCCCAAGGCCAAGCAGATCCGATCAAGTACGTCAGCAAGACCGACTACTTCTCGATCGATTTTCCAGGTGCGCCGAAGGTGCAGGAGATCACCTATCCCGATGAGTATCGGATCACTTTGCCTGGGCGCGTCTATACATCCGACGCCGGCCGGAACCGCTACAAGGTCACGGTGATCGACTACAGGGGCGCGCTACAAATACACGCGGCGCGAAACGCGAAGTGCCTCGAGGACGCGGGAGCCAATCGTCCCGGTCTTACTCCCCAGCAACGCAGAGATCTGGTTGGAGACAGTTGCCAGGACGACGGTGTGAAGGACATACGCGGCGCGATGATGTACGCGACATGGACATTCGTCGAGAAGGCGGCCAGGGTGACGCATCTCGCGTACTACAACTCGGACCTCATCGAAGGGCATGAGGTCCATGTCATCAACCCGGATGAATCCCGCACGTACGCCGTGGTCCACATGCACGAAAACCGTCTCTATATCGCGGAGGCCACCGTACCCAAGAACGCGCCGGCGGCGAATTGGTTCCAGATCTCCATACAATTCCTCGACGAGGAGTACAAGCCGGTCCGCTACTCGTATGACGGCCTGATGATCTACTCAAACGGATATCCGAAGCCGCCCCGTGCCGGTCAGGGTCGGCAGGGGGGTCAGGGCGCCCAGGGCCAGGGTCAACCCGGGCGGTGATCCCAATGCAAAATGCATCTTGAATTCTTTTGGAGGGTGAGCATGCAGCGGAAGTTCTTCGGACTGGCGGCCCTGTTCGTGGTGTTGGTGGCGGTGCCGCTCTCGGCGCACCATTCCCACAACGCCTACGAAGTCACGAAGTGGACGTCGATGGAGGGGACGGTCACCGAAATTCACTACCTCCTCCCCCATTCGTGGGTCTACATCGAAGTCAAGGACGCGAAAGGCGGGGAGCCGACCGTGTGGGCGCTCGAAGCCGCCGGGCCCATGGCGATCACCAGAAACGGCGTGAAGAAGGAAGACGTCAAACCTGGTGACAAGATCAGTGTGCGGTGCCACCTGCTCCGGGATGGCTCCCCCGGCTGTCTGCTCGGGTTCGTGACGCCCACACATGGCGATCAGGCGCGCGGCAACGGCGTCGAACACCAGTGGGACTAGGGGTAGATCCCAAATCCCAAATCCCAAATCCCAAATCCCAAATCCCAAGTCCCAAATCCCAAGTCCCAAGTCCCAAATCCCAAGTCCCAAGCCCCAGCAAACTCCCAATTCCCAAGATGCCTTGGGAGTTGGGAGTTGGACGTTGGGAATTGGTGTGGGCTACTGTGAGCCGCTGGCCGTCGCCATCGCGGCGAGCCGGGCCCTACCGCACTCGAGCATGATGTCCGAGTAGCGGCCAGCCTTCGCAACACTCATCAGCAGCGGGTGGTTCCCCGTCGGATAGTTGTCGCGGACACCCTCCATCGCAGTCAGGCTGTTCATCAGGATGTCCGGGTGGCTGCCGAGAAACGTCTCGACGCGCTGAGCCTTCGCATAGTCCGTGAACACGTGCTTGAACGAATCAAGCGACTCCTGCGTCGGCATCTGCGTGCCGCTCATGATCATCACCATGTGTGTCTGCCCTTTGAACTTCGCGGGCACGACCATGCCGATTGTCCCTGGCGTGTGACCGGGCAAGCGTACCAGCGTCACTGTGGTATCGCCGAGCGTCAGCTTCTCTCCGTCGGTGACATCCATGTCGGGCTTCGCCTGGGGACGGTCAGGACGGACCGCGCGCGCGATGGCGTCCCAGTCGGGCATCGCCGCGAGCACCTTGGCGCCGTACTTGGTCTGCAGGTACGACGCGCCGCCGGTGTGATCGTTGTGGCCGTGCCCGAGAAGGACGTACTTGATCTGCGCCGGATCGAGACCCGCCTTCGTCATTTCCGGTTCAATGACATTGGTCGCGTCGGCGGTGCTGTTCAACGTGTCGAACAGGATGATGCCGGCGCTGGTGGGGACCGCCCATGCGCCGACGTCGTTGAAGCCGACGTAGTACAGGTTGTCGAACAGCCTAATCGGGCCGACCGGTTCCGTCGGGATCCGCGGCAACCCGGCCGCCTGGCGCGCCAGCGCGACGCGCTGCGGGCCGGTGGCGGTGCAGAACCACTTCGCTTCTGCGGCCATATCGGAGCCGCCAATCTTCATCGCGGCGGCGACGTGCGCCTGGGCGTCCTTCGATTCCGCGAATTGCTTCGCAGTCGGGAACTCCGGACGCGCGGCCTGCCCGCCTCCACGGCCGGCGCCCTGTGACTGCAGTGCGGCCACCGCGCAGGTGGCAACGATTACGATCCCGGCCAACATGCTCTTCAACATCGAACCTCCATCATTTCGCCCCAATCCAGGGGCGAACTCCGTGAAATCGACCTTCGGCGGATGATATACCGCCCCGGGGCCCGAACGAACCGCCCGGCGATCCTTGGCCCCCCGGACCCGTGATATCCTGCTCAGCCTACAGGACATCGCGCGCGTTCATTCCGGCAACCCGCGGGATCACGCGGCCGGAGCACCATCGGGTGCGACCGGGCGCGACATCAACCCCAGCGCCCTGGGGGATACAAGTCTAAGAACTACCTGAAACAGCGATCACGCGGTGAAGGAGCAGGAGGTACATGTATATGCGGCTGTCGGACCTCGGTGTGCGGCGTGCGTTATGGCTCGTTCTGGGCCTGGTGCTGATGAGCACCGAACTGACATTTGCGCAGGGCACGAGCACGTTCAACGGGCGGGCCCTGGATCAGGGTGACGCCGTCCTGCCAGGAGTGACCGTCACGGTCACCAACACAAGCACCGGAGTGGTGCGTACGAGCGTTACCAACGATGAGGGTGCGTTCTTCCTACCGGGGCTCGATCCCGGCATCTACAACATCCAGTCGGAGCTGCCCGGGTTCCAGACGTCGGTCCGGGAGCGCGTGACGTTGGCGGTCAATTCGACGATCACGATCGACTTCAAGCTTGCGCTGGCGAACGTCACCGAAGCCGTCACCGTAACCGGGGATGCTCCGCTGATCGAAGTAACGCAATCCAAGGTTGCGTCGAGCATCGAGGCGAAAGAGCTCGAAAGTCTGCCGATGATCACGCGCAGCCTCAGCGGCATGCTGGCGCTGCTGCCGGGCGCGGTGCAGATCGCCCCGGCGCACCGGAGCAAGGAAAACGTCGGGAGCGTGTCGTACGGCGGAGGCTCGGGCACGAACGTGATCCCGAACGTCGACGGCGCGGACAACCGCGACAACCAGTTCGGCGGACCGCTGATGACCTATACGGCGGAAGGCATGGAGCAATTCCAGCTTGCCACGAGTCAGTTTACCGCAGCCGATGGGCGTGGGGCGGGCGCGGCCTTGACGATGGTGACCAAGTCCGGCACCAACGCGTTCCGCGGCTCCGGGTTCGTGTTCGAACGCGATGATTCCATGCAGTGGAAGGACTACTTCACGCAGGTCGCTAACCGCGACAAGGTCCCGTACAGCCGCCAGCAGTTCGGCGGATCACTCGGAGGGCCGATCCTTCGTAACCGCGCCTTCTTTTTCGGCGCAGCGGAAAAGGTCAGAGAGGATCTTCGAGTGACGGTGCCCGACAACCTGTTCAAGGAGCAGGAAGTACTCGTGGCCGCGACCAGGGCCGGGGCGTTGCCGTCCGGGCTCGTGAACCCAAACCATCCCACGGCGGGGCCGCGGCCGTTGAGCCTCCTGATGTACACGGTGAAAGGCAACGCGCAAGTCACCAACACGCAGGGCTTGATGTTCCGCTACGCGGGACAGCGCGACTACCGGGACGCAGTGGTCTTCAGCCCTGCCAACGACAATCGCGAGCCGGAGAACAGCGCCATCAGGATGTGGAGTGCTGTCGGCCAGCATAGCTGGGTAATGGGAAACCGGGGATTGAATCAGATTACCGGCCAGATCAACAGTCTGTATCGCCTCAGTGATGCGACGAGCGCCATCACGGGCGAGCACTACACGCGGGATTTCCCCAACGTGAAGATATTCCCGCCTCGCTTGTCGTTCCCGACCGTCAATACCGGCGCGGGAGGCGGAGCCGGATCGATCACCGATACCCAGCTCATTCAGATTAAGGACGATGTCTCGCTGCAAATCGGGACGCATGCGCTGAAGCTGGGAGCCAATTTCAACTATCTCAACGACATCGGTCTGATGAACGGCAACGAGCACTTCGCGACGCTGACCTTCTTCGACGATCCGTCGGTGATCTACAGCAACAGCAACGGGCGCTATCCCCAGGGTTTCCAGACGCCCGGCATCGTACGGACGTGGCAGCAGGCCAACCCGGTACTCGCGGACTCGCTCCTTGACGCACAGCAGGTCATGACGTGGTTCCAGGACGACTGGCGTGTAAAGGACCGTCTCACGTTGAACTTGGGTATCCGCTGGGATGCCGATTTCAACTTCTATGATCAGCAGCATTTCGAGAACAACGCTACGCTGCTCGCGCTGAAGGCGATTGGCGATCCACACGCCGCTCTGCCGAAGACGCCGCTCACGGACTTCTCGCCGCGGGTCGGCTTTGCCTACGATCTCTCGGGCGATGGGCGGCGGGTGCTACGGGGCGGTTACGGCCTGTACTTCGATGAGTTCAACATCAACGGGGGGAACGTCTCGGACATTTTCTCGCAGAACAGGCGGCCCCTGAACGTCCTGGCGACGCGGACGAACACCGCGATTGGCGTGGGCCAGCTGGCCACGTACCGACTGGGTATCGATCCCGTGCCGGCGCAGCCGACCGAATCGAACACGTTACCGCTCGGCGCCACCGGCCAGATTCTGGACTCCAACTTCACGGATCCTCGCAGCCACGTGGCGCATATCGGCTATGCCCACGAGCTGGCGAACAACACCAGCGTGTCGGTTGACTTCACGCACTCGATGGGGCGGAACGAGTTCAGGACGCTGAACATCAATCCGATCGTGAACGGCACGCGCGTGCTGGCCCCGGCGTTTGCGCGTGTTTTCGGAACCCCCAACTATCTCAACAACGTGAACATCTTCTGGGCGGGGAACAAGTCCCAGTACGACGCGATGACGATCAAGCTCCAGCGACGCCTGTCGCGTGTGACGCTCCAGACGCACTACACCCTCGCGCGCGCGTATGCGTATGGCGGGGTGTCGATGGCACGGGGCGGCGCCCCGGCGCCGCAGGACGCGTTTGCTCCGCTGGCGGACGGCGAATGGGGCCCGACTGGGAGCGACGAGCGCCACCGCTTCGTGGCGATCGGTGTGTTCGACGTGGGGTACGGCATCCAGCTCTCGCCGATTGTCCAGTTGGCGAGCGCCCGCCCGTACCAGCTGACGGCCGGCGCCGACCTCAATGCGGATGGGACCAACAACGACCGCTACATCGATCCGGCCACAGGTCAACAGGTGTCGTACAACGCGGGACGGGGCGACCCGACGTACCTGTTCGACCTGCGCACGACGAAGTTCTTCAACCTCGGCGCGGGGGACTCCCGAAGGGTCGGGGTGTTTGTGGAGGCCTTCAACCTGTTCAACACAGCCAACTTCGGCGGTAGCTTCTCGGGCAACTCCCGGAGCACGAATTTCCGGCAGCCCACGGACTACGTGCCCGGGATCGGCTACGCGCGTCAGCTCCAGCTCGGCGCCCGGTTCACCTTCTAAGCCGGACGAACGCGACTAGAGGCGGTCTGCAGCTATACGCTGCAGACCGCCTCTTTTTTTTAATCTCACGGCTTTACGACGATGTAGCGGCCGGCGCCCTGACGCGACGCGTTCGCGAGCTGCGGAACACGCGACAATCGGCCAACAAGATCGGCGGGAAGCCCGACCACGGCATCGCTGGGAAATGGCTGCATCGCGGCCAGCTGTTCCACGCTGACGCTTTGGATCTGATTCTCGCGCAGGTCGCGTCGCACCTCAGGGCGGAGGTAGTACACGAACGACACGCGCATGTCCATGATGTAGATCGTGCGTGGAAGGCGGCTCGGTGTGCTGAAGTATCCGGCCAGATCGCGGGCCGAATGTGCCTGTGCGAGGGGCGGCCCGAGCAACGCGTACGCCAGCACATACGTCACGCCGGTGGCAACGATTAGTCTCGGCCATGCATGCGCGGCCGAGCGTCGCCGGAGAGAGTTCACCAGCCACAGCCACACGGCGCTCAAGACGGCGAACGCGACCGCCTCCCCTGCCCTGACCGGCTGATTGCCGAAACGGCTCGCCGCCCACGGCGTCACCGCGGCAATGACGAAGAAGATGGTCGCGTGGGCCAGAACCGCCGCGCGCAGCGGATTGACGGTTCCCTCGCGCGATCCCGCCGACAAGGCGGTGACCCACGCACGCGCCGCGAGAATCGCGAGCGCGGGCATCGCCGGTAACACATAGGTGACGGCCTTCGACCCTGACACACTGAGCAGCACAAGCGCTCCAACGAGCCATGTCCAGAGCAGCAGCTCCGGCGCACCGTGGAGCAAACCTTTATGGTTCCCCCGATGCACATAAAGGCTCCAAGGCACTCCTCCGCCGACAACGAGCGGAACGTAGAACCACCACGGCTGCCCGGCGTGACGCTGGGTGTCCGTGGCAAACCCCAGCAGATGCCGATCGATGAAGTAGTACCGGAGGTATCCCGGCTCACGCGCCTCCATGGCTAGGTACCACGGCAGAGCGATGACAACGGCCATGGCAAGCACCGCAATCCCCTGCCACACAACGGTCCATGTGATCCCGCGCGTCAGGAGCAGATACGCGCCATAGCCGATTCCGACAATCGCGACGCCCTCGAGTCCCTTCGTCAGAATCGACAATCCGAGGGCGACCCCTGCAAATCCCAAATCCCAAATCCCAAATCTCAAATCAAAACGTTGGGGTTTGGGGTTTGGGGTTTGGGATTTGGGATTTACCCTCACTCGCCACAAAAAACCCAGGGCGAGATTGGTGAGGGGCACCAGCGCCATATCGTGCACCGGCGCCTGCGCCAGCAGGAACGGCAGAACCATCGTCGCGTAGCACGTTGCCGCAGTCAGCCCGGTTGCTCGATCGAAGAGCACCCGAGCAAGCCAGCCGGTCGTGACAATGCCAAGGAGCGCGAACAGCATCCCCGGCAGTCGCGCCGCCGCGGTGCTCATGCCGAACGCGCTGATCGACGCCAGCTGTGTCCAGAAAAACAGGATCGGTTTGTCGAGAAACGCGCGACCAAGGAGACGCGGGACAAGAAAGTCGCCGCGATCATGCATCTCCTGCGCGATGACCGCGTGGAGGCCTTCGTCGGGATCAGTAAGGGGGGCGTCGAGGAAAAGAGGACCGAGGTAAAGAACCGTTGCGAAAACGACGACGAGAGCCGGTGTGTGCTTCACGATAAACCCCAAATCCCAGATCCCAAACCCCAAATCAAAACATGGTTCTTGGGATTTGGGATTTGGGTTTTGGGTTTTGGGACTTACCCTTTACTTCCAAGCGACGCGAATAGGCTTGCCCATCATGTACGCCGGGTTGGCGCCGGCGCGCGGCCGGAACTTCTGCGCGCCACCGTTGTCGACTTCGGCCACGTAGAAGTTGCCGTCCGGATCGACGCTCATGCCGTGCACGCCCCAGAAGCCGCCGGGGAAGTCGCCCCACGTGCCCCACGAATACATGAAGTGGCCGTTCAGGTCGTACTTGAGGATCTTGTTGGTGCCGCGATCGGCCGCCCACAGATAGCCGTCGCTCATGATGTGGAACAGGTGCACGTCAGACGGGTTGTCGCCGAATCTCCACTGATCGAGGAACTTGCCGTTTTTGTCGAACACCTGCACGCGGTGATTGCCGCGGTCGTTGACGAAGATGCGCTCGGTCTTCGGATCGATCGAGATGCCGTGGACGTTGTTGAAGAAGGCGGGGCGCGTGTCGTTCATGTTCGAGCCCTTCTCGCCCCAGGCCGCCACGAACTTGGCGTCCTTGTCGAACTTCGCTACGCGGGTGCCGTTGTATCCGTCGGCCACGACGAAGCCGCCGTCAGGGAACCAGTCCATGTACGTCGGACGGTTGAAGTGCGTACCGTCGGCGCCCGGCACGCCGTAGGTGCCGATCGTCATCAGCTTTGTCTTGCCGTCGTGCGTGAACTTGTGGATGGCATGCTTGTGGTCGTCGATGATCCAGACGTTCTTCTGCGCGTCATAAGGGCTGATCGCGACGAAATGGGGACGCTGCATCATCGAGTCCCACTGCGTCCAGTTCTCAATCAGGTTGCCCTGGGCGTCGAAGACGAGCACGCAGTGCTCCCAACGCGCGTCAACACCCATCTTGTTGCCGGCGCGCTCCCATGCCTGGATGCCCTCCTCGGCAAGCGCCCCTGTCCCGCCATTTCCAGGAGGGCTGGCCGAGGTGGCATCGCGCCACGGCAGTCGGCCGATCGGAAACGCGATGCTGGGACCGAACTGTGGCAGCTTCTGCGTCCGCGGTGTCTGAATCGCGGGCAGCTCGCCGCGCTCGAGGACGAACACGTGATTCGCGCTTTCGGCGAAGACGCTCTGGCCGGCGCCGAACGTCCACGCCTCGTGACCCGGAATCGTGTTCAGGTCCTTCGGCCAGTCGGCGGCGACTTCATACGGTCCGAAGACATCCTGGCCGCCTTTCTCATTGGCGATGGCAGCAATCGTCGGCGCTCCGGCCTGCTGCGCTGTGATCAGCTGATCGTTCAAAAGGTAACCGGCGACGAGACCCGTCAGCACGGACAGCAGCATCGGTAGGCGTCTTCGCATGTGCGCTCCCTCGAGGTGATTTTCGTGTACGACTGCTGTCAGGAACATGACAACAGGAGCCGTGGCCCCGGCAATGTACACCTCCGACGTCGCGCGCGGCAAGCCGAAGTGCGCGATGAGCCGGCCCGCGTTCCCATCGAAAAGTCACGACTTCGCGAACCCTCGCACGGGCCGCCGGCCGCCCTGGCTCGGCATACGTGGGCGGCTGATGCCGGCACCACGCTTGCGCATCCGTTCGCAGGGGGTGACAGATGGACGGATCTTCCGCACTGATTGTGAGAGGGATCGTCGGCGTCGTGGTCGGGATCATTGCGTTCCTGTGGCCGGGCATCACGATCGCTGCGCTCGTCGTAATTTTCGGCGTTTACGCGATCGTCGACGGCATCACGAACCTGGTGCTCGGGTTCTCACGCACGGGCGCGCACGGCCGGTGGGCGCACGTGCTGCAGGGCGTTGTCGGTATCGCCGCCGGCGTGTTGACGTTCATGTGGCCGGCCATCAGCGCGCTGGTGCTGATCCTGTTCATCGGCGCGTGGGCAATCATCACGGGCGTCTTCGAGATCGTGGCGGCGATTCGTCTGCGTCAGGTGATCACGGGGGAGTGGATGCTCGTCCTGAGCGGGATCGTCTCAATCCTGTTCGGCGTCATGGTGTTTGCGTTTCCATTGGCCGGAGCCGTCGGGATCTCCTGGATCCTCGGCGCCTACGCGATGACCGCGGGCATCATTCTGATCTCGCTTGGCGTCAAACTGCGCAAGCTCGTCGTCGCCGCGGTGTAACGGTCTTAACCACGAAGGCCACGAAGCCAAATAGGCTTTCTTCGTGTTCTTCGTGACCTTCGTGGTTGAAAACATCTTCGAGGTCTAGGTTTCTTCAGCGATCCCGAGCGCCAGCTGTCGCGGGCGCAGCGCCAGCGCGATGCCCATCGCAAAACCGAACACTGCGCGGACGAGGAGCAACGGCCAACCGAGTGCGAGTGTGGCGAGCAAAGGACCTCCGAGGGTGAGCGGGCCTACCCCGCCGTAGCGGCAAGCGCGATCCGGCGACGCATGCTTGCCACGCCGAAGCGGTCAGGCACGAGCCGCGAAGGCGGGTCGAAGCAAGAACGCGTCCGATCGCGTCGGTACCAGTCTGGCAATACCGCGTCGCGGGAGCCTCGCCATGCCAGATCCAATCGACACGCACGTGGAGTTTTTCGCGAAGATTGCGCACGAAATCCGCCAGCCGCTCTCGCCGATGCAGTCGGCGCTGCAGCTCTTGAAAAAGTGCGAGGACACGCAGGTTCGCGAGCATGCGTACCGCACGATCGAGCGGCAGATCGACCACATGACTCTCCTCCTGGACGATCTGATTGGCGCCGCGGCGCGCGGCAGGACCGCGCTGGAAGTTCGTCGCGCACGGTTCGATCTGCGAAAGGTCGTCGACGAGGTCGTTGACACGGTGAAGCCGATCGCGGACGAGTACGGCCAGCAGCTCGACGTGTCGCTGCCCGCCAGCGCGGTCTGGATCGACGCGGACCCGTTGCGACTGCGCCAGGTCGTCTCAAACCTCCTCTCCAACGCGTTCAAACACACGCGCGCGGGCGAGCAGGTGTGGGTGCAGATCCAGCAGGATCATGCGCGCGTCTCGCTCGTGGTTGCCGACAACGGACGCGGGATCCCGCGCGGTTCGCTGCGTCGCATCTTCGAGCCGTTCATCCAGGCCGAGAATACCGCCTCCGGCTTCGGGCTCGGCCTTGCCATCGTGAAGCAGCTCGTCGAATTGCAAGGCGGCACGGTTGAAGCATTCAGCGCGGGTCTCGAACGCGGCAGCCGCTTCGTCGTGTCGTTGCCACCGGCGGTCGTGGAGAATCACGTGATCACGTCGGCCGCGAGCCTCTTGCCGCAATCGCAATGCTGAAGGGAGTGCTCATATGGCAACTGCAATCGCAACCGAAACACGCACCGACGCCCAGCGCGAGAGTCACGAAGCACACGAAACAAACCAAGTCCGATTCGTGACCTTCGAGACCCTCGTGTTCTTCGTGGTTACGGTTCGACCTTCCGAACGGTAGAGAGGGAGTTGAGCATGAGCAAGGTCATTGGCATCGATCTGGGCACGACCAACTCGGTCGTCGCGGTCCTCGAAGGCAGCGATCCTGTCGTCATTCCAAACCAGGAAGGGAGCCGTACGACGCCGTCGGTCGTCGCCTTCACGAAGGATGGCGACATCCTGGTGGGCCAGGTCGCCAAGCGGCAGGCCATCACCAACCCCGAGAACACCGTGTTCTCCATCAAGCGATTCATGGGACGGCGGTACGGCGAGGTCCAGGAAGAGATCAAGCTGGTGCCGTACAAAGTCGTCGAGGGCAAGAACGGCGACGCGCGCGTCGAAATCCGCGGCAAGCAGTATTCCCCGCAGGAGATTTCCGCCGCGATTCTCAGGAAGCTGAAGGAAGCGGCCGAGGCCTATCTCGGGCAGACGGTCACGCAGGCGGTCATCACGGTTCCCGCATATTTCAACGACAGCCAGCGGCAGGCAACGAAAGACGCCGGGAAGATTGCCGGTCTCGACGTGCAGCGCATCATCAACGAACCGACGGCCGCGTCGCTGGCCTATGGTCTCGACAAAAAGAAAGACGAGCAGATCTCGGTCTACGACCTTGGCGGCGGCACGTTTGACATCTCAATCCTCGAGCTCGGTGAGGGCATCTTCGAGGTCAACGCCACCAACGGCGATACGCATCTCGGCGGCGATAACTTCGATCAGCGCGTGGTCGACTGGATCGCGGAGGAGTTCAAGAAGGATCACGGTATCGACCTGCGGAAGGACCGGATGGCGCTGCAACGTCTGCGCGAAGCGGCGGAGAAGGCGAAGATCGAGCTCAGCTCCGTCATTCAGACGGACATCAACCTGCCGTTCATCACCGCTGACGCGACCGGCCCGAAGCACCTGACGATGACACTGACCAGGGCGAAGCTCGAATCGCTCGTCGCGGATCTGATCGAACGCACGACGCCGCCATCGCAGAACGCGATAAAGGATGCGGGTGTGACGGTGAAGGACATCGACGAGGTCGTGCTCGTCGGCGGCCAGACGCGCATGCCGAAGGTCCAGGAGCACGTCACACAACTCTTCGGGAGGGAGCCGCACAAGGGCGTCAACCCCGACGAGGTCGTCGCCATCGGCGCCGCGATCCAGGGCGGCGTCCTCTCGGGCGACGTCAAGGGCGTCGTCCTGCTCGACGTCACTCCCCTCTCGCTCGGCGTCGAGACGATAGGCGGCGTGATGACCGTCCTGATTCCCCGCAATACGAAGATCCCGGCCAAGAAGACCGAGACATTCAGCACCGCCGCGGACAACCAGTCGTCGGTCGAGGTTCATGTGCTCCAGGGCGAGCGGCCGCTCGCGAAAGACAATCGCACGCTCGGCCGGTTCCATCTGACCGGCATTCCGCCGGCGCCGCGGGGGGGACCGCAGATCGAAGTCACCTTCGACCTCGACGCCAACGGCATCCTGACGGTGTCGGCGAAGAACCTGTCGACCGGCAAGTCGCAGCGGATCACCGTGACAGCGTCCTCCGGCCTCACCAAGGAGGAAGTCGAGCGAATGGTCAAGGACGCCGAATCGCATGCGGCGGAGGACGCCCGGAAACGCGAGGAGATCGAGGTCAGGAACGCGACCGACGCGCTCGTGTACTCGACACAGCACGCGCTCGCCGAGCACGGCGCGAAGCTGTCTGCTGACGAGCGCGCGGCCGTGGAAAAAGCGCTCGACGCAGCTCGCGATGCGTTGCGAGGCGGCGACATGAACGCGATGCGCCAGGCGCAGGACGCGCTCCGACGCGCGTCTCAGACGCTGATGCAGGCCGCGTCACGCCCCGTCTCCGACAGCGCCGCGGGCGGATCGTCGTCTGCGGGACAGACAGGCGATGGCGACGTGGTCGACGCGGAAGTCGTCGAGTAGTTCGGTCAACGTGAGTGGTATGCGACTTGCCCTTCCGGGCTCCCATGAAGGGCCCAACCACCCGGAGGAATCAACCGTGACCACTCACGTCCGCCGCATCCTCGATGTCATCGACCAGTCCTACGCCGAGCGCATCACGCTGAATTCGCTCGGCAAGATGATCGACCGCCAGTCCGCGTACCTTGGCCATCTGTTTCGCAAGGAGGTCGGAATGACCGTGCGGCAATGGGTGACGCACGTACGTCTCGAACACGCCGCAGTGCTGATTCGCGAGGGCGTGAAGATCGAAGCGGTGTCGCTCATTGTCGGTTATCGCAGCAAGAAAAACTTCTACCGTCAGTTCCGACGGAAGTACGCGACCACGCCGCTCGAGTACGGGCGCATGGCGCAGGCCGCCGAGAACTCGCGACTAATCGCGGAATCGTGACGCTCCATGTCGAGCTGGCATCAACATCATTGACCGCAACGCGCTGACGAGCTTTTGCCGTCAAACTGCCTGCTTGCACGGCAAGCCCGGCGCTACCCGTTAGCGCCGGGCTTTTTTGCGTCAGGATAGGGCAGGATAGGGGCATCATGACATCGGCAAGCGGCGGTGCTCACCACGGCGCCGTCCCGGCGTTGCGCGCCGGCGACGAGCTCCTGCGGCGCTACTTCGATCTGGGACTGATCGGCATGGCGATCACGTCCCCCACAAAACGCATTGTCGAAGTCAACGACGAGATCTGCCGGGTCCTTGGCTACGACCGGCACGAGCTCCTCCAGATGACGTGGGCCGAGCTGACGCACCCGGACGATCTCGAGTACGACGTGACGAATTTCAACCTCGTCATGGCCGGCAAGTCCGAGGGCTATTCGCTCGACAAGCGCTGGATTCGGAAGGACGGCACGATCGTTCACGGCTCGATATCAGTGAAATGCGTTCGCGACGAGGATGGTGCAGTCGATTTCTTCGTCGCGTTGCTCCAGGACCTCACTGAACGCAGACGGATGGAGGAGACGCTGCGGGCCCGCGAACTCTTCATCCAACGAATTGCCGACCTGACGCCCGCCGCGCTGAGCGTGTTCGATCTGGTGACTCAGCGAGATACCTACATCAGCCCGTATGTCGTGACTCTGCTCGGTTATACGCGGGATGAAATGGCTCGGATGGAGGACAACGTCGAACCCCTCTGCCACCCGGACGATATTCCGATGGTCGCTGCGTACATCACACGATCGCGGGATGCTCTCGATGGGCAGGTCAGCGAGATCGAGTACCGCGCCCGCCGACGTGACGGCGAGTGGCGCTGGCTTCTGAGCCGCGGCATGCCGTTCTCTCGAGACGAATCAGGTAAGGTCCGTCAGAATATTTCGATCACGACCGACGTCACTGAACGGAGAGCCGCAAAAGACCGCGCCGCCGTCGATCTGGCCGGCATGAAGCTATTGCAGGACGTCGCCACACGCCTGGCTCGGACGGAACAGCTCGAGCCGCTGCTTCAGGAAATCCTTCGGGCCGCGACGGAGATCACAGGCACTGACAAAGGCTACATCCAGCTGGTCGAACCCGAGACGGGCTTGTTGAGAATCGTCGCTCACCAAGGTCTCAATCAACGATTCCTGGACCATTTCCGCACGGTCGATGAAAGCCGGGGCAGCTGCGGCGCTGCCGCGCGCGCGGGCGAC
>Ga0210380_10000673_pt1 | contig 14663 bp, 12 predicted proteins | sample PLM4_5_coexredo_FD_155476 | JGI IMG/M metagenome (GOLD analysis project Ga0210380, IMG submission 155476) | Groundwater sediment microbial communities from an aquifer in East River, Colorado, USA - PLM4_5_coex redo | ecosystem: Environmental > Terrestrial > Soil > Riparian zone | place: USA... | reverse complement strand
TCATCGGTCGAGGGCGCCGATCTCAACTGCGAGGACCGCGCCTCTTTGCCAGGGATGCGGCGACCCTCTCCCGAACCCCGTCGCCCCAAGCCTACCGCCTCAGGGGACGCAGTGGGCTTCATACAAGCCAGGGACGGCGGGCGCGGCCGTTGGTAGGCGAGGCGCGCTCGGAGCGCGCCGAGCCGTGGTCCTGGAACGGACCCGGCCCGACCTCGCCCGCGCCCCCGACGGGGAGCCTTACGCCAGATCCAACTCCGACTGGCGGGGGTAGCGGTGTTTGAGGTCGTCGACGAGTTTGCGGAACGCGGCGGTCTCGCCTTGCAGGGGGACGTTGTCGGTGTCGATCTCGAGGACCTCGTAGGTCGCGCGCGCGCGGTCCATCCAGCCGTCGTATGCATCGTTCAAGCGCTGGATGTAGTCGAGCGTGATCGCCTGCTCGCTCGGGCGGCCGCGCCTTGCGATCCGCTCCATCAGCACGCCGGGGCTCGCCTTCAGGTACAGGATCAGATCCGGCGGGCGCAGGAAAGACATCATGACTTCGAAGAGCGCGATGTAATTCCGGTAATCGACCTCGGTCATCGAGCCCTGCTCGAACAGGGTGCGGGCGAAGATCTCGGCGTCTTCGTAGATCGTCCGGTCCTGGATGAACGGCAGCGAGCTGCGACTGATCTCGACCTGGGCCTTGAAACGCTCGCTGAGGAAATAGATCTGGAGATGAAAACTCCAGCGCCGCATGTCGGCGTAGAAGGAGTCGAGATACGGGTTCTGGATCACCGGCTCGTAGTACGCGAGCCATCCGAGTTCAGCGCTCAGGCGGTTCGTGAGCTCGGTCTTGCCGACCCCGATGTTGCCCGCGATGGCGAGGAAGTAGCCGTTCAACGTTGTCCCTCCGTAAGTGCAATTCGCGCCAGTACGGGACCCAACGTACGTATTTGTTGCACGATTGTCATAAAGATGTCGCAAATGGGCACTCGAAACGACGCGCTCGGCGCGTGCAGAAAAAAATGAGCAACGCCGGCTGTCGAGGCAGCATCTCATGGTCCGTCGTGGGGGGGCTAGTTCGACGAAACTCGCGTGCGGCCCGCGACTCTGAGAGCGAAACTCCCCCACTTAGTCTTGAAGGAACGGCAACACCGTAACGATGACGGGGGCTAGTTCGAAGAAGCTCGCGTGCGGCCCGCGACTCTGAGGATGATGCCCCCGGCTGTACCGCGAAGCCCCGCCTCACGGCGGGGCTTCCGGCGTTTCAGGGGTACGGGCGCCTGCGCTCCATCGGATCTGGCAACCCATCCCTCAAGTGGTCGGTTCTTCCTCGTCCTCTTCGCTGGACGGAAGGTCCGGCCGGCGGAACCGCTCCGCGTCGATGCCGTGTTTCTTGAGCAGGTCATGGAAGGTCGGCCGGCTGACGTCGGCATCCTTCGCCGCGCGCGTCACGTTGCCGGCGTTGCGGGTCAGGGCGTCCACGATCACGCGGCGCTCGGCCTCGTCGCGGGCCGACTGAAGCGACGTCAGATCGTCGCGCGCCGGCTCCTCGAGCTCCAGGTCCTGGGGACGCAGATACGCGTCCTGCGCCATGATCACGCCGCGCTGGATGCGATTCTCGAGTTCCCGCACGTTGCCCGGCCACGGGTGGCCCTGGATCGCCCGCAGCGCCGCCTGGGTGAAGCCGCGCAGCTTGCGCTTGTGGTGGCGGGCGTAGAACTCGAGGAAGTACTCGGCCAGCATCCGGATGTCGTCGCCCCGCTCGCGCAGGGCCGGCACCTGGATCGTGAGCACGCTCAGCCGGTAGTAGACGTCCTCGCGGAACGTCCCGGACGCGATCGCACCCTTGAGATCGCGATTGGTGGCCGCCACCACCCGCACGTCCACCTTGAGCCGCTCGCGCCCGCCGATCCGCTCGATCACATGATCCTGAAGAAACCGCAGCAGCTTGACCTGGAGATGGGCCGGCAGCTCGCCGATCTCGTCGAGGAACAGGGTGCCGCCGTCCGCCAGCTCGATCTTGCCCTCGCGCGCGCGGTAGGCGTCGGTGAACGCTCCGCGCTCGTGACCGAACAGCTCGCTCTCCAGCAGGGTCTCGGGAATCGCCCCGCAGTTGATCGGGATGAACGGCTTGTCGCGGCGCGGACTCGCCTCGTGAATCGCATGGGCGACCAGCTCCTTGCCGGTCCCGTTCTCCCCCAGCACCAGCACGGTCGCGTCGGTCGGGGCCACCCGCTGGATCAGCCCGAACACCCGGTGCATCGGCTCGGACTCGCCGACCAGCTGGTGGTAGCGCTTGCGGCCCGACACCTGTCCGCCGGCCCGCTCGGCCTCGATCCGCTGCACGTGGAGGGCGCGCCGCAGGATCACGCGCAACTCCTCGAGCGCGATCGGCTTCGCGTACCAGTCGACCGCGCCGCGCTCGATCGCGATGATCGCGTTCTCGCGGCTCGCGTTGCCGGTCACCATGATCACCTTGGTGCGCGGATACTGGTCGACGATCTCGCCCAGCAGCGCCATTCCGTCCTCGGCACCGGTGCCGCGCGCGGTCAGGGTGACGTCGAGCGTGACCAGCCGCGGCCGCGTGTCGCGCAGGGTCTTGCGCGCCTCGTCGGCGGTCGCCGCGGTCAGCACCTCGAACTCGTCCGACAGGCCCCAGCGCAGCTGGTTGCGGATCGACTCCTCGTCGTCGACGATCAAGACCCGTTCGCGTTCACTCATGCGGTCGCCTCCAGCTGGTCGCGCGATCCAGGCTTGAGCGGAACGCGCACTTCGAATTGCGTGCCGCGTCCCAGCCGGCTCTCCACGTGGATCAGTCCGCCGTGCCCTTCGACGATCGCCTTGCTCTGGGCGAGGCCGATGCCGAGGCCGGCCGGCTTGGTGGTCGCGAACGGACGGAACAGGTCGCGGCGGACGAACTCCTCGCTCATCCCGCGCCCGCTGTCGCGCACCCGCAGCACGAACGTCCCCGCCCCGTCGGCGTCCGGCTCGACCGTCGTCTCGATCGTGATCTCGCCCGGACCGTCGAGCGCCTCGCGCGCGTTCACCAGCAGGTTGGTGACCACCCGCACCATCTGCTCGCCGTCGAGCTGCGCCCGCTCCGCGCCGTGGATCGACACCGTGAACTGCACGCCGTCGCGCTCGCCCTCACGCAGGCCGGCGGCCGACGCCGCGTCGTCGACCAGCTGGCGCACGCGGATCGGCGTGGGCCGCACCACCGCCGGACGCGACACGCTGCCGACGTGGTCCATGAGCTGCCGCAGTCCCTCGACGGTGCGCTCCACCACCCGCATCGCGTCACGCTGGAATTCGGGATCGCTCATGTGGCGCCGGGCGTTCTCGAGCAGCAGCGACAACCCCGACACCTGGTTCTTGATGTCGTGGAGCACGTAGGACGAGAGCCGGTGGAGCGACTCGAACTGGCGCGTCTCGGCCAGCTGGTCAGCGAGCCGCGCGAACCACAGCGAGGCGGCGAGCTGGCGCGACATCGCGGTCAGGAACTCGATGTCCTCGTGGGAATAGTCCTCGTCGGTCCGCTTGTCCGACAGCCACAGCAGGCCGACCATGTCGTCACCGACGTGGAGCGGCGCGCACACCGCCGCCGAGATCGCCTGGAGAATCGGCCGGTTCTCGGCCGCCGCGGGCAGCAGGTCGAGATCGTTCGCGATCTCCCGGAACACGAACGGAACCCGCATCCGCGCCAGTCCGGTGACGAGCGGATTGTCGGTTCGCAGCGGGGCCAGCAGCGGCGGCAGCAGGATCCCGTTGCTCGCGTACGCACAGAGGTAATGCCCGTGATCGTCGCGCAGATGGATCACCACCCGTTCGGCGTCGAACAGCTCCCGCACCAGTGCCTCGATCTGCCGGCACACGTCCTCGGGCCGCGCGGCCGGCGTGATCGCACGATTCACGCGGTCCCATTCGCGCCGGTAGTCGTAGCGGTTGGCGTAGAAGTTCCGGTCGATGAACCGCTTGATCGCGCGGTTCGCCGCCGGGCTGACGGTCAGGATCAGCCCGCCCCCCGCCACCACCACGTAGAAGGCGAGGCTCACCACCCGCTTCCACTCCGGCGTCAGCGCCGGCAGCACCTTGGACAGCGCGGCCATGCTGAGCAGGAACAGACCGGCGAGCGTGAGCGAGACCGACGAGTAGTAGATCACCGGCCGCGCGACCGGGATGCTCATATCCGACAGCCGCTGGCGCGCGAGCGCGAACGACGTCACCACCCCCGCGATGAACAGCGGCACCGAGTTCGCCGCCAGCCAGCTGGCCTTGGTGCCGCCATACAGGAGCCCGGCCGAGATCAGCACCAGGGTCGACAACCCGCCGATCACGAACGCCACCACCAGCGAGCGCAGGCGCCGCTGGTCGCTGGCCGGCGCGGTGCGCAGCGTGCTCTCGAGGTTCATCAGCACCGCCACCAGCACCACCACCAGGTACATCAGGTAGACCTTGCCGAGCCCGCCCAGCACCAGCATCGGATCGCGCCCGATCCCCACCACCTCCCGCACCACGTAGGGGCTGCCGGCGAGCACGAACAGGGTCACGCACGCGATCAGCGCCAGGGTCAGGTAAGCGAGCGCCTGCCGCACGTGCTGCATCGGATGGGAGCGCGCCAGCACCACGCTCAGCACCAGCCACAGCCACGATGCGAGCGCCGAGACCCCGAGCAGGTAGGTGGCCCACGCGCGGGCCGCGCCGTCGGACTCGGCATGGAGCAGACCGAGCGTGCCGGCCTGCAGCGCGCCCAGCGACAGGAACGCGGACGAGAACAGCAGGGTCGTGAGCCAGTGACCGCGCCGCAGGGTGACGAGAATGCCGATCACCGCCGCCAGCATCGCGCTGGCGGTCACGACCGCCTGCTGAATGGGAGATCCGGTCAGTCCCATGAAATCCTATGAACGGGGGGAGAGGCGCGCGAGCGCCGCCTGCGCTTCCTGCTTTCGTGCCGGGTCGGTGACGTGCCGTTCCAGCTCGCGATAGAGCCGGACCGCCTGCTCGGGATCCTTCAAGCCCGACTCCGCCAGCGCCGCTGCCTGGAAGCCGGCCCGCACACCTTCCTCGGTGCCGCCGTGATTCCGCCACAGATCGACCAGCGCGGCGCACGCCCCGACCGGATCGTCGGTCGCCAGCAGCAGGTCGGCCTTGGTCCGGCGGGCCGCCAAGAGTACTCCGGGATCCCGGACCGTGGCGAGCGTGCGCCCGATGCGCTCGACCCCCCAGCGCGCCGCCAGCACCGCCAGCTCCGGCTCGCTCCGCTCGACGTGATGATCGACCAGGCGGCGCATCGCCCGGAACGCGGTCTCGCTGAGCGGATCGCTCGCGACCACCGCGTGGAGCTCGCCGCGCGCCTGTTCCCACCGGTCGAGCGATTCGAACAACCGGGCCCGCTCCCAGCGCGCCCGCGTGATCTCGCGACCGTCGTGCCAGCCGAGATCCACGAACCGACCCCACGCCCCGAGCGCCGAGTCGGCATGCGACAGCTCCTCCCATGCCCGCGCCTCGAGCGCGAACGCCTCGGGGGCCCGGCGTCGCTCGAAGTCCCACTCCGCCCAGCGTGCGTAGACCACCGCGGTGTCCCGCTGCCCCTGCGCCAGCGCCCCCTCAGCGAGCCGCAGCACCGCATCGGCGCGCGCGCTTCCCAGTGACGACGCGCCGAGCGCGATCCGGTACGCGTCGCGTGCGGTGCTGCGCTCGGCCGGATCCGGAGCGGCCAACCGCAGATCGCCGAGCGCCATCCACAGTCGGCCGCCCGCCGCTCCGGGCGGCGGATCGGCGAGCGCCACCTCGATTGCCGACGCCAGTGCCCGGCGAGCCGAGTCGGCGGACGCATCGCGTCCGCCGTCACGATGCCACGCGGCCACGCGCAGTCCGGCATCGAGCACCGCGCGCACCATCTCCGACCGGTCAGGCGACAGCAGGCCCTGGCTGCGGGCGATCTCCTCGTCGACCGCACGCGCCGCGGTGGAGTCTCCGGACCGCTCGAGCACGGTGACCCGCGCGAGCGCCGCTTCGAGCGGAATCGGCCACACGTTCGCGCACACCCGGCCGGTCGCGATCAGGGCCGCCGCCGCCGCCGCCGTATCGCCACGCACCCCATCGAGACGCGCCGCCTGGATCGCAGCGCGCGCCCCGATCCGTGCCACGTCACGAGCGATCGAATCATGCGCCGCACGCGCAATCCACTGCTCCGCCGGCCAGCGCCGAGCAACCCGCCGCCACTCCCCCGCCGCCCGCACCAGATCGTCCGGAGAGGTCAGCCGAGGCTCGATCCGCAACCGCCCCATGACCCGCTGCGCACGCCACTGATCCCGTTCCGCCTCCCACCGCGACCAAAGTGAAGGCGAGCCACACCCCGCAACAAGCGGCAGCAGCACCACGAGAGCCATCGCCCGGTGTTTCGGTTTTCCAATACAGACGCGCCGGAGTCCCGATCGCAAGGCGGCGAGGAGCTCGCGACCGCAGACGTATCGTAGATACGTCGAGGATCGCGACGACGAGCCAACGCAGCGAGCGGGGCTCCGCCGCGTCTGCGCTCTTACCATTCGTCCCCCGTGTCGCCGACCAGGCTCTGATAGACGAGCGTGATGCTGCCGGCGGTCAGGAACGCGGCGATCAACCCGACCGCAACCTGGAGCGCGACCAGCCCGATCACCAACTCGGGAGCACCGCGATCGACAATCCGGTCGGCGAAGCGTCCGAGCAGCTGGGCGGGGAAGTTGATGACCGTGGCCACCACCGCGATCGCGATCGCGGCGACGCCGATCTTCGGCAGCATCGATGGCAGCTCGCGCCACGTGTCGCGCACGCCGAATCCGGCGAGCATCACGAGCGGGGCGATCATGACGAAGAACACCTGGATCACGAGCGCTCCGCCGAACCCGGCCAGGATGGCGAGGCGCAGGGTCACGCCGGAGCTGCCCCGCGCGTGCAGCCACTCGGGAATACCGAACGACAATCCCAGCACCAGCAACTGGAGCGGCAGGTGCGCGAGCAGCAGCGTTCCCCAGCGCCCGGCTGCCGACCGGAGCCCGTTCCGGGCCGGCATCGGCTGGCTCGCGAAACGGGCGGCGAACAGCTGGGTGGCGGCGCCGATCGCGACCACGCCGAACAGCGCGTCGACCACGAATGCCGCGCGGGCATGGAGGGCCGGCAGCACCCGGAAGACGCTCGGGTAGTGAAGCGCGTCGGCGCCTGCGAGCCACGTCACCAGCGGCGCCATCACCACCGACACCCACGGATGCGCGAACCAGGCCAGCATCAGCAGCGCCACCCCCTGCAGCACCCCCAGCGCCAGCCACGGCACCCACAATCCGCCGCGTCCCAGCTGGCGCAGGGTCGCGAGCATGCAGTGGCCGGCCAGCGCGAGCTGCTCGAAGCCGTTCATCCGCACGCTCATCGGATCGCTCCCATCACGCCCGGCAGCTCGTGCGCGACCCGCGCCGCGAAATCGTCGGCGGCGCGCGCGGCCGCCGTGCGATCGCCGTCCCGGATCGCGGTCTCGACCCGTACGAACGCGCCCCAGGACCGGTTCGCGAGCGCGCCGCTCACCGCCATCGCGCGCCGGAACGCGCCCGCATCGGCGGTCGCGAGATCGCCGGTCAGCCACCAGTACGAGACCAGGCGCTGGTCGGTGCGCCGGGTGGCGACGAACCGGTTGACTGTCAGTCCGCCGGGCGTCCCGTCGGCGACGGTCGCGCGGCCGGGGCGTTCGATTTCGTAGCCCTGCGATTCGTAGCACAGCTGCGGGTCGTGCGCGCCGTAGCGCCGGTTCTGGTGGACGACGATGCACAGCCACGCGGTCTCGCCTGCGGACTGGTAGCGGCGGATCAGCACGTCGTCGGCGTGCAGCTCCTCGACCACCGCGTCCTCGAACGACAGTTCGGTCCCGTCCCACGGACCGAGCGTGGCCGGGCAGCGCGTGAGCGCGCCGCGTCCGATCGCGAGGTTCTCGGGCGGATGAAGGAACACGTAGCCGGCGGTGAGCGACAGCAGCAGCGCGGTGACCGCGAACCGGATCATGCCGGGCTCCCGGTGCGCGGCCGCAGCAGCTGCCGCACCAGCAGCAGGCCACCGAGTGCCACTGCGTAGAGAAGGATGCCGGTCCAGTCGTGGAACCTGCCGGTCGCCTGCTTCACGCCGACGTAGTGCGCGACCAGCAGCAGCAGGGTGATGCGCACCACGTTCGCGAGCATCGCGACCGGGATCGCCGACAGGAACAGCAGCGCGCGGCGCCACCACGCGCCGGGCTGCAGGTACGCGAATACCGCTCCGGTCGCCAGCAGCGCGATCAGCGAGCGCAGGCCGCTGCACGGGTTCTCGACCCGCAGTTCGCCACCGGCCAGGAACAGCGACATGCCGTCGCGCCGCATCAGCACCCCGAGCGCCTCAGCGATCCGGGTCGAGACGGCGACCGTGACTTCCTTGAGCGCGAAGCTGAGCTGGTTCACCAGCACCGGCGGGAACGTCAGCATGAATCCGAGATAGGCGATCGGGAACGCCAGCACCCGGGTGCGGGCGGCGCCCTGGAAGGTGAGCGCCAGGCCGAACGCCATCACCACGATCGACCAGCCCTCGAGCGTGAACACGTCCGCGCGCATGCCGGCCACCAGCAGACCGCACGCGAGTGCGATCAGCGCCAGACCGCGGGCATCGGGACGGGCGGGCGCGGCGCGCAGCCGCGCGCGATTGCGCCACGCGAGCGCGAGCGACACGAGCGGCACCAGCGGGCCGTGCGAATAGCTGTCGTTGGTGCGCCACACCTCGATCAGCTGGAGCAGCGTGCGGTGGTAGACGAGCCCCAGCAGCACCGCCACCAGCGCCGCGCCGAGCCACCGCGCCGGGCGCGCACGTACCTCGCCGCCGACGCGATCGAGGACGCCGGTGGTCACGGGGTCAATTGGCTCCGCGGCCGGTGATCAGGGCGATCGGAGTCCGGACCAGGATGAGCAGGTCCGTGGCCGCCGAGCAGCGCTCGAGATAGTGCCGGTCGTAGGCGACCTTGCGGTCCATCGGAATGTCGTCGCGCCCGTTGATCTGGGCCCAGCCGGTGACGCCCGGACGCAGCGCGTCGATGCCTTCGCGCTGCCGCATCGCGATCAGGTCGTCCTGGTTGAACAGCGCGGGCCGCGGGCCGACCAGCGACATGTCGCCGCGCAGGATGTTGATCAGCTGCGGCAGCTCGTCGAGGCTGGTGCGCCGCAGGAAGCCGCCCAGGCGGGTGATGCGGCGTGCCGCGTTGCCCGCGATCAGGTGCGAGGCGAGGTCGGGCGTGCCGGCGGCCATGGTGCGGAACTTGAAGATCACGAACTCGCGCGAGCCGCGCCCGCTGCGGCGCTGGCGGAACAGCGCCGGGCCCTCGCTGTCGAGCCGGATCGCGATCGCGATCAGCACCATCGGGAGCGCGAACAGCGCCAGCAGCGCCACGGCGGCGATCGCATCGAACCCGCGTTTCACGATCCCGTACGCGCCGGCCGGCAGAGGTCGCACGTCGCGTCCCACCTGCGGATCGGGACGCACCGGGATCGCGCGCATCCCAACGCTCACGCAGCGCGCCCCGCGACCACCAGCTGACGCCGCGCCCGGCGGGTCCCGAGCTGCCACTGCGTCTGGAGCGGACGCACGACTCCCTCGTACAGCAGGTCGGGCAGCACGCCGAGACCGCCCCAGTAGAGCTCGTGGTGCACGATCCGCAGGCCGCTCTTCTCCATCGCGTCGCGCATCTCGCGCGGCGTGAAGGTGCGCTCGACCGCGTAGGTGTGACGCTGCCCGTCGGGCGCCACGTACTCCTGGTGGACCTCGCTGCGCAGGCCGGCCAGCCGGCGCTGATGGACCGGGTTGCCGCCGTTGATGTCACCGACCACCAGCACGCCGCCGGGACGCAGGTGATCGCGGACCTGGGCGAGGAACGGCTCGAGCGGATCGATGTGCGAGATCGCGTTGTAGACCCACACCAGATCGACCGGCTCCTCCCACGGCCGCGTCAGATCGGCCCGCAGGTTCCGCACCGGCAGCGCGACGCCGGTCGACTCGCGATGGAACGCGAGCCGGCGCTCGGCGGCCGCCAACCGGTCGGGCCGCAGATCGACCGCGGTGACCTGTGCGCCCACCGACGCGTAGAGCATCGCGAACGTGCCGAACCCGGAGCCGGCATCGAGCACGCGCGCATTCGGGCGCTCGGCGATCCAGCGTGCGGTCCATCCGGCATCGCCGCGCCAGGTGCCGCGCAGCATCCGTGCGAGCGCCGGCGCATCGCCCGGCTTCGGCAGGTTCTTGTAGTAGTCGCCGAACGCTTCGCGCTCGCCCTCGGGCAGGAACCGCGCGTGGGCCGGATACTCGACCTCGACGGTCCAGCGCAGGAAGTTCTCGAACCGCTCTCGCACCGTGCCCCCGCTCATGCGTTCGGGATCCTCTTTCGAACGAAGTGCCACATTCCTGCCAGCTGCGGTCGCATCCGCCGCCACGACACCGCCATGCGGTTCGGCAGCGCCCACACCACGCCGCCGTCGAGCCGGCACCACACCGGCACCCGCACGCCACCGAGATGGCGCTTGAACTCGGTCGAGCCACCCCAGTTGATCCAGTGCTCGCCGTGCGCCCGCCCGCCGCGCATCGCCTCCCACGCCAGCAGCATGTTCACGCCCAGCTTGCGCGCATCCGGGGTCGAGGCGTTCGCGCGGTAGTCGATGGTGCCGCCGGGCGCGAACCCGAAGCCCGATCCCGCCTGAACCTTGCCGTCGCGCACCGCGACCAGCAGCCGCATCCACGGCAGCTCCCATTCCCGCCAGGATTCGCCCATCTGCTCGACCTGCACGGGCAGCGGAGCGGGCTGGAGGCCCCGGCGGCGCTGTGCCTCGCACTGGAGTTCGGCGAACCCGCGGAAGTGCTCGAAGCTGGTGGCTTCGACCACCTGGAAGCCCTCCTTGAGCGCACGCTTGATCGAGCGCTTGCGGTTGCCGTCGAACCGCCCCTGCATCTCGTCCTCGGAGGCATCGAGCGGGCTCAGATAGGTGGCCGCGCACGGATAGGCGAGCCCGTCATCGACGGGCTGGAGCAGGTAGCTGGTCGAGCGCGCCCCGCCGGTCAGCCGCACGATCTGCTCGAGCACGCGTTGCTGCTCGATCGCGGTCAGATCCTCGACCCCGCGCGCCTGACCGTCGGCCGACACCATCTGCGGACGCCACGGCCAGCCCGACGTCCACCCGCCGGTGGTTTCGCGCAGCACCAGCAGCACCCGCGGATCGTCGAGCACCACGGCACGCGCGTGGCGGCCGTGCTGCGCGTCCCAGCCCAGCAGATCGAGCCGCATCGCATAGTGTGCGTGCGGCGCCTGCGCGAGCATGCGTTCCCACGCCGCCGCGAATTCCGGCACCAGCGGCTCGTGCGTGTTCCAGGTCGTCACAGCCATGGGACCCCCGCCAGCGCGGCCCACTCGTTCGCCCCAATCACGGCCCCAGCCGTTACCATCAATACCGTGCGCACCACGCGCAGATCGCGTGCGAGCCGGCCGGCGCGCGAGCGCATCCGCGCCCACAGCGCCTCGCCGCGCACCCGCCAGAACGAAATCCCGCCGCCACCCAGCCAGCAGTGCATCGCGACCCGCGAGCCGAGCCGTCCGGCCAGCTCGCGCTTGAACGGGGTGTCCCCGCCGAGATTGATCCACTTGTATCCGCGATCGCGGGCGAGCCGCGCCTCGTTGTACGAGAGCAGCGCGAACACCCCGTCCTGGCGTGCCTGCGGCGAGCTCGCCCCGGCCCGCGCCTCGAGCACGCCGCCGGGATGGAGCCCGTCGCCGAGACCGCTCTCGACGATTCCTTCGCGGTCGGCGACCAGCAGCCACATCCACGGCAGCCGCCACTCATCCCAGTCCTCGCCGGGCGCCGGTGCTTCGACCACCGGCGGCGCCGGAATGCCGCGGCGCAGCTTGGCCTCGCGCTGCAGCTCGGCGAAGCGGCGGAAGTCGCACGGGTCGGTGGTCTCGCGCACCCGGTAGCCGGCCTCCTGCGCGCGGCGCATCATGCGGCGCTTGTTCGCCTGCATCGACGCGAGCAGCTCCTGGTCGTCGCGGTCGATTGCGAACAGGAGCGTCGAGCCGCTCGCGATCCCCGGCACGCCGTACGGCGGACACGGCATGTGGAGCCGCAGCACCCGGGACCCGGCCAGCTGCGACGCGTGGCGATAGAACCACGCACAGTCGTCGGGGGTCAGTCCGGTCGGATCGGTGGGATCGGAACCCTCGACCACCGCCTGCCACCGCCACGGCCAGCCGCTGGTCCAGGTGCCGGACTGCTCGCGCATCACCAGCGCACCGGATCGGCCGCCCTCCTCGAGCAGGATCGCGAGCGCGCGACGTCCGTGCTTCGCCTCCCACTTCAGGTAGGTGAGGTCGATCGAGAAGTTGGCGTGCGGGCAGCGCGCGAGTCGCGCGTACCACGCCTCGGCGAACTCGGGGGCCAGGGGTCCCCGGGTGTCCCAGATCCTCTGGGTCATGCCGCCCTCCCGGTCGAGTTGCGATCGCTCACGGCGTCACGGTACAGCGCCTCGGTGTCGCATACCATCCGTTCGGCGGTGAAGCGTTCGCGCCACCGGCGGCGACCCGCCTCGCCCATCCGTTCGCGCAGCGCCGGATCCGCCAGCAGGGCGCGCAGCGCCCCGGTCAGGGCGGGGCCGTCGCCGACCGGCACCAGCAGGCCGGTGACGCCGTCCTCGACCACCTCGGCGGTGCCCCCGATCCGCGTGCTGACGGCCGGGCGCCCGGCGCGCATCGCCTCGATCAGGGTGATGGGAAGCCCTTCGCGCTCGGACGACAGCACGAACACGTCGCACGCCTCGAGCAGATCGACGGCGTCATCCCGCGCGCCGAGCAGGCGTACCGAATCGGCGAGCCCGTCGGCGATCCGCGCCTCGAGCGCCGGACGCAGCGGGCCCTCGCCGGCGATCAACAGCCGGGCGTACGGATCGGCCTCGGCGATCGGCGCGAACGCATCGAGCAGCCGCGCATACGCCTTCTGGCGCGACAGGCTGCCGATCGTCAGGACCAGGAGCTGATCGTCCTGGATGCCGAGCTGATTTCGAACTGACGCTCGAATTACCTCACGCGGGCGGGTGTGCTCTGCAGACGAAATGCCGTTGGCCACGGTGACGAAGCGCCGTGCCGCCCAGGGCAGGCGACTGACGTGGCTTTCCAGCACCGCCTGGCAGACACACACCACGCGACGCGTGAGGACAGTGGAGACCGGCTCGAGCAGCGGATAGAGCGCCGAGTGCCGGCCGGGGAAATGAATCGTGTGCTCGGTGCGGAACACCACCGGAATCCCGGCGATCCGCGCCGCCAGCGCCGCGTACAGGCCGCCGGTCGCGTTGTGACCGTTCACGACCTCGACCCGCTCGCGGCGCATCAGTGCGGCGAGCTGGCGGACGCCGTCGAGCGGTCCGCGTTTGCCGAGCAGGAACGTGCGGGCGCCGGCCGCGCGTGCCGCCTCGAGCGCGGGACCGTCGTGGTTGAGCGCGCACACCAGCAGCTCGAGATCCGGCGCGGCGTGACGGACGTGCTCGACCACCACCGACTCGGCGCCTCCGCGGCGCATCGACTCGACCACGTGGAGCACTCTCATCCGCGCTCCCCCACCGCGCGCGGACGGCGCTGTTCGGGCTCGGGCTCGCCGGTCAGGAGGGCATACAGACGCTCGAAGTTGCGGTCGACGTCGAACCGCTCGTGGATCTCGGCGCGGGCGCGCTCGCCCAGCCGGTCGAGGCGCGATGGCTCGGCGAGCAGCGGCTCGATCGCGTCGGCCAGCGCCTGCGGATCGTCGGGCGCAACCAGCACGCCGTTGACGCCGTCGACGATCGCCTCCTCGAGTCCGGCGGCACGGGTGCCGGCACACGGCAGTCCCATCGCCAGCGCCTCGACGATCACGTTCGGGATTCCGTCGCGACGCCCGTTCGCGAGCACCCGGCTCGGAGCGAGCAGCAGCCATGCGCTGCGGTAGAGCGGCAGGATGTCGCGCTGCGGGAGTGCGCCGCGGAACCGGACCGCATCGCTGATGCCGAGCGACTCGGCGAGCGCGGTCAGTCGTCCGCGCTCCGGTCCGTCCCCGACCAGCTCGAGCCGGACCGGATGGCCGGCGGCGCGCAGCCGGGCGACCGCCTGGAGCGCGAGGTCGTAGCCCTTGCCGACGTGCAGGCGGCCGACCGTGACGAACAGCGGCGCGGCGCTGCGCGCGCGGCCCGCGCCGTCGAAGCGGTTGAGGTCGACGCCGTGATGGAGATCCTCGACCCGCGCGCCGTCGCCCGCCAGCCTGCGCAGCATGTCCGCGTTGCCGCTCACGCAGGCGGTGGTGAAGTCCGCGGCGCGCGTCTTCTCGGCCAGGAACGCCTGCGTCCGGTAGAGGTCGGACCCGGCGTGCGCGGCCATGCTGAAGCGGCGCCCGGTCAGCCGCGAGGCGAGATAGGCGACGCTGGCCGGGAAGTGCGCCCAGCCGCCGTGGATGCGGTCGTAGTCCTCGCGCACGGCGAGGTCCGCGACCCGCGCGGCGGCCGGCAGGTAGCCGAGGTGTCCGACCAGCGCGTAGAGGCTCCCGCGCGACGCCCACAGCATGCGCGCCGACTCGGGAACCAGCACGTGCGGCCGGCGCACCAGCCACCCGAGCAGCGCGAACCAGGCGCGCGGATCGAACGGCGAT
>Ga0210380_10000672_pt1 | contig 14665 bp, 11 predicted proteins | sample PLM4_5_coexredo_FD_155476 | JGI IMG/M metagenome (GOLD analysis project Ga0210380, IMG submission 155476) | Groundwater sediment microbial communities from an aquifer in East River, Colorado, USA - PLM4_5_coex redo | ecosystem: Environmental > Terrestrial > Soil > Riparian zone | place: USA... | reverse complement strand
TGTCGGCGCTGGTGGAGCGACGGCTGTGCAGGTGCTAACGAAGGGAGAAAAGCTGAACATTCCTTCAGAGACGAAATTGGAGTTTACACTGAGAGCACCGCTCGTAATTGCGGGACGGTAAAACGGGGAATCGGGAAATTGGAAAGTTCGAAATCGAACGATTCCAAAAATTCCAATCCGAAATTTGAAAATGGACGATCCGATGGGAACTTGTCCGCCGAATCGTCCACTTTTAAATTTCGGATTGGAATTTTCGGAATCGTTCGATTTCGAAATTCCCCTAGAACCCCTGGACTTTTCCGGCCTTCTTATAGCACTGAAACACAATGTGCCAGGCGATGATGATGATCAGCAACCAGACAGCCCAGTAGTATTCGTTGGGGATTCCCCAGTTTCCACCAAAGAAGAAACTGGTGTGCTGGCCGATCATGGCCCAAATCAGCGGCAGCGACATATACGTGTTGTGACGTGACCGGAGTCCCGCCAGTTTCACGATGGCTGCATCCGGTGGGACGCCGTCCTTCACAGCACGAATAATCTTTTGCTGACCCGGCCAGATGCGGAACCACACGTTGAACGCCATGATCGATCCGAAGAGAACGCCGGTATGAATCAGCGTTCCGCGCTGACTGAACTCACCCACATACACATACAGCGCCACGATGACCGAAAGCAGAATGTAGGAAACAATGACTGCGGCGCGAAGATTATTCGCAAGACCGCTCTTCCAAAGCGCGTCATATACGAACACGGCAAGGAACGTGACGGCGATCATCACAATTCCACCGGTTGAGAATCCCGCATCGGGATTTTCCAGGGCGGCTTTGCCCATGTAATAGACCATTCCCAACATCAGGAAGCCTGTCAGCCAGGTCCATGCCGCTCCCCAACGGAACCAGTACAGGGCGCGAGGCATCAATTCCGGAACAACGAGCTTTTTGGTAGGCCCATCCAGCTTGGCCTGCAGCGGCCCGTTGACCCAGTTAAAGAAGTAGAGGTGTCCGATCCAGATGATTCCGGCAAAGACGTGCAGCCACCTGAAAATTGCCTCTAGTCCGCCCATTATGTGTTCCTCCTCAAGAAGTTAGGATTTGTCGAAAGGGGAACTTACCACGGAAATTGGGGAGCTACGGCGAATTTTTGCGCGTTGCCATTTCCCCAAATGGCCCGTCAAACCTGCTACGGAGAGTGATACGTCATGAACAAGAGATGGAGTTACCTGATAGCGGTGTTGTTGCTGAGTGTCTTTTTAACTTCCTGCGACCAACAGAAAATATCCGAGATTAATGCCGATCCCGGAAGCTACCAGGGCAAGCCGGTGCAGGTTGCCGGCGAAGTCACGCAATCCATCGGCGCTCTTGGCAAAGGGGTGTATCAGCTAAACGACGGTACCGGCAGGCTCTGGGTCTACTCCGACACGATGGGAGTTCCCACCAAGGGCGCCAAGGTCGGAGTGAAGGGAAGCATAGTTCCAACCTTCACGTTTCTCGGTATCAACTACGCGACAGTACTTCGCGAGTCCGATCGCCACGCCGTCAAAGGATATTAATTCTTCGAGACGATGGCGTACTTCAGAACCACGCTGGCGCTGACTTCTATCTGACCGGGAGACACCGGCGTTGGAACCGAGGCACGCGCGGCCATGGCATAAACGGCTTCACCACGGTCCGCCAATGGAGTAACGGAGGAACCGGATTCCAGCACTTCCTGAAGTGGACCCAATGTCACCGAAAGCGCCTCCGCCATGGCCTTTGCTTTACCACTGGCCTCTGCCACAGCCAGCTTCAATGCCTTTTCTCGGACAGTGGCATCATCTTTAAGCCGGAACTGCACACTGTTTAACTGATTGGCGCCATTATCCAGCCCTGCATCCACGACCTGGCCAATCAGCGCCAGATCATCCAGCGTCACGGCAATCGAGTTGGTCGCCGTATATCCGGTGATGTGCGGAGCATCATTGCTGCCCGGCCGCTGCTGCGTGTATTGCGGCGTAATCGTGAGCCGTGAAGTTTGAATTCGCGCCGCGGGAACTCCAAGAGCTCCGATCGCTTTCAGAATAGCCTGCCCAATCCTACTGGCATCGTCCTGCGCCTCTCTTGCCGTTCCACCAGGTCGGACAATTCCGATCCGTACGATGGCCTGATCCGGGACTGTCTCCACCGTCGCATTCCCATTTACCGTGATGACGGGTGTCGGCGGAACCAGACTGATTGTCGATTGCGCGAACGTGGAGCCGCAAAATGTCGAAAGCAGCAGACAAGTCGTCAAAATGAGCATGCAAGTTGGTGTTTTCATATGGGGTTGGACTCCGTAGGTGGAAATTAGAACATAAAGTTTTTCTCCGATCCAGCCGATGGACTGAGAATGACGGATCGGCCCTCGACTTCCGGACGCACGCCGCACGATCGCCCGGAAGGGCTCATCGATCGATTGCTGTCCATACTCGCGGAATTTACCGTGGAGGTAGCCACACTCAAGACCGATGAATTTCGGGCGCGCCTCCAGTCCTGCCGCAAGACGATCGCCGCATCCTTCGGGACTCCTGATTTTGCGAAGTACTCCATCGAATGTCTGGAGATCTGCGAGGAGTACTTCAATCGATCGCGTCAATACCTGCTCGAACGCGAATCCGCGGTTGGAGAAGTCATCCAGGTATTGCGGGAATCCATCGGATTGCTTTCGAAAGAGTCCGGGACCTTCAACAGCCAGCTGGAGCGCACCACCGAGCGATTCGATCGATTGACCGAAATCCAGGACATTCACAAACTCCGGAAACAGATTGTGCTCGAGTGCCAGGAATTCCGGCGCATCGTCGAAGAAAAACAGAAGCAGGACGAAGCCAGCTATTCCCAGCTCAATCGCCGAATCGAACATCTGCAGGGAAGTCTCGAACAGACGCGCGAAGAAGCGTCGATGGACGGATTGACCCGTATCGCCAATCGCGCGAGTTTCGACAAGGCGCTTCACAGCTGGATTAAAGCGCACAACTCCGCGAAGAAGCCGTTCATCCTCGCGTTGCTCGATCTGGACAATTTCAAATCCATCAACGACAAGCACGGCCATCAGGTGGGCGATCGCGTGCTCCACTGTGCGGCGCAATGGTTCAGGAAGTGCGTCCGGACCAACGACTTCCTCGCGCGATTTGGCGGAGAGGAATTCGCCATTCTTCTCACCGACGCCACCATCGAACAGGCATACAAGAAATTCGACAGTCTCCTGGGAAATATTGCCGCGGCGAGCTATAAATACAACGTTGCGGGCGACGTGGCTTCCGTCACGTTTACGGTCAGCTGCGGAGTCGCCGAATTCGTTCCCGAAGAGGGCTCGGAAGCTCTCGTCCGGCGCGCCGATGCGGCCTTGTACGAGGCCAAGCGCGCGGGGAAAAACCGCGTCGTGATTGCCGATCCCCCTCAGAAATCCAAAGGACTCTGGAACTCCCTTCAGCCGCTCATACCATTCAAGATCTGATTTCCCCTATAATGGCCGGAGGGGTGAACTATGAATTACGCAGGCAGTGACGCTGTCCATTTGACGCGTGAAACCGAAGTCATTGCAGTACCGGCCGGACATACGGTGACCTTGCCAAAGGACACCGAGGTCGTGGTCACGCAGGCGCTGGGCGGGTCCTACACATTGATGGTTCCAACCTATGGAGGACTTTTCCGTCTGGTGAACAAGAATGCCGATGCCATCGGCAAGGAAGTTCAACCCGAAGCCGGCGCCGATGCCCGCACACCGCTTTCCGGTGAAGAACTCACAAAGGAAATTTGGCAGACGCTGAAGACATGCTACGACCCGGAGATTCCGGTGAACATCGTGGACCTTGGCCTGATCTACGAAATGAACGTGCTGCCGCTGGAGTCCGCGCAGAATCGCATCGAGATCAAGATGACGCTGACAGCGCAGGGCTGCGGGATGGGTGGCTCAATTGCCGGCGACGCGCAGAATAAACTGCTGGAGATTCCCGGAGTGAAGGAAGCGGATGTGCAGATTGTGTGGGATCCGGTCTGGACCGCGGAGCGCATCTCGCCGGAAGGGAAAACGCTTCTCGGTTTGCAGTAGATGGCGGGGAATTGGGAAATCGGAAATTTCGAAATCGAACGATTCCTGCAGTTCAAATCCCGAAATCAGAAAATTCAGATTGGACGCGCTCCAATTTGAGATTTCCGAATTTCGGGATTTGAATTGCAGGAATCGTTCGATTTCGAAATTTCCGACAAGTTTTTCAGATTAGTAACTCGAGATCCTGCCCGTAATCAGCGGCCGGAACGCGTCAATCAGGGCCCGCCCCTTCAAAATGCTTTCCTCAAACTCCGACTCAGGATTCGATAAAGCGACAACTGCCCCGCCCACTCCAATCGAAACACTTCGTTCGGAAAACACCGCCGTACGGATCACGATATTGAGGTCCGCCGATCCATTCAGTCCGAGAAACCCGATTGCGCCCGAGTAAATCCCCCGCGCCGACGGCTCGAGTTGATCAATCAGCTCCATTGTGCGGATCTTCGGCGCTCCGGTCATGGATCCGCCCGGGAACGCGCTGTACAGGCAATCGACTGCCGTCATCTCCGGCCTCAGCCGTCCTCGAATCGTGCTGACCAGCTGATGGAGATTCGTATACGTCTCCACTTCCATCATCTGCGGCACGTGCACGCTTCCGACTTCGCACACACGGCCGAGATCGTTTCGCAGCAGATCCACGATCATCAGGTTTTCCGATCGCGTCTTGACGTTCGTCCGCAGCTGTTCGCGCAGTTGACGGTCCTCGTCCGCATTCGCCGTTCGCTTCAATGTTCCCTTGATGGGTCTGGACTCCACGAGTCCATTCGGATCGATTTTCAAAAACCGCTCCGGTGAAGAGCACGCGACGGAGACATTTGGAAAACGAAGGAACGCCGACTGGGGCGCAGGATTGGATCGCCGAAGGCCGCGATAATAGTTGAGCGCACACACCGGAGTTTTCGCATTCAGGCGATTCGTCAGGCAGATTTCGTAGCTCTCGCCATCGCGAATCCATTCGAGGCATTGCTGTACGCTTTCCAGATAATGCTCGTGCGTCTGTTCCGGACGGAATTCCATGTCGACCGCGACAGGTACGGCTGCAGCCGGCTGGTGAAAACCACATTCAAACCGGCGTTCCACCTCGTCGAACCACGTGTCGGCGGCCTGCGCTTCGTCGCGAAGCCCGGCATACACCAGGTAAACGGTTTGCTCCCGGTGATCGAATGCAATGATTCGATCGGCGAACATCAGGCTGGCATCCGCGTGCGGGGATGGATGCACGAGCTGGCCGCCGCATTCGGCTTTCAACTCATATCCGAAGTAGCCCACAAATCCGCCATTGAAATCGAATGGCAATTCCGGAGCGCTGCAACGTCGCCGCTGAAGTTCGGATTGCAGATAATCGAAAAGAGGCGTGTTGAGAACTTCGACCTTCTCACTGCCAGTTGAATGAATTTCCAGGCGAGAACCTTCGGTGTCATAGGTCAGCCACATTCCCGTTGGTCCAGCCGCGCTTCCCATGAATGAGAATCGCCCCGGAGTCGTTTCCGCCGAATCCAGCCAGAACGCGGGATTTGCATCACCGAACAGGGAGCAGAACGTCGCTTCTGTCGATGGAAACTGGTGCAGCTTCCGCGAGAATACTTTCCAGCCGCCTTCCTTAACGTCGTTACGCGGATGCTCCGGCGTAGCGACATGAACCGGCCCGGAATCTGGTTTGGAAATATAGGAGCCACGTTGCCGGGAGAGCCGGCGAAAGTTCTCCATCATTTTCGTGCCGTGATCGGTCGATATTGATTCCGGGTGGAATTGAACTCCCCAGAGTGGACGTTCCACGTGCTCCAGAGCCATCGGCATCTCGTCGCTGGTCCAGGCGGTGGTGCGCAGAGCGCCTGGAATTGGATTTCGTACGGCCAGTGAGTGGTATCGCACGGCAGAAAATCCCTGGGGAATGCCGGTAAAAATTCCATTGCCGTCGTGAAAGATGCGACTGGTGCGGCCATGCACGGGTTCGGGGGCGCGCTCGACCTTACCGCCGAACAGGTGGGCGATTCCCTGGAAACCGAGACAAACGCCAAGCACCGGGATTTTGGATTCCAGGATGATCTGTCTGCAAATTCCGAAGTCGCGGTCGTTGTCCGGTCGGCCCGGGCCAGGGGAGATGATGATGCTGTCAGGATTGAACGCGAGAAGTTGCTGCCAGGTTACGGTGTCGTTGTGGACAACGACCGGCAGTTCACCGTCAATCGCTGCCACCATCTGGAGAAGATTGAATGTAAACGAATCGTAATTATCGACGATGAGGGTTTTCATGAAACAACTTCACACACGCATGCGTTCCTATAGACGATTGGCGAAGTTGAAAGGTTACTACGACGGGCTGGTATGAAGATAAAGGGGGGATCTGATCCATGATCAATTCCCAATTCTCATCCGATCGGATGGGAATTGGGAATTGATCATGGATCAGATCCCGAGAACGAGCTTTTAAGAGTCTACTGCGTCACTCCCGCGACGGACTGCTTCAGGGCTCCATGAAGCATCAGAATGGTCCAATCGGCGCCGGCCTTTTTCAGAACCATGCTTGCGGTTCCCGAAAGTGTCTTCGGTGCGTTCTGGAACGTCTCCGCCAATGTGTAGTTGAAAGAAACCCAGCCCGTGTTGTCGTCGAGCAACTGTCCACGCGAACCGGAGATCGCGAAGACCTTCGCAGGCGTACCTGTTGTGATTTTCGCCACCCACGCCGTCGCCGGAATGGCATGACCGTCTTCATCCAGATAGAGAGCATCCATTGCCAGCATCTTTGTCAGTGCCGCGGCATCCTGCTTGTTGACTGCTGCGGCGAGGGCATCCGCGAATGCCTGCAGCGGTGCAGGTGTCGCTGGTACCGCGCCACGTCCGCCACCACCGCCTCGTCCACCGCCGCCACCCTGGCCACCACCGCGTCCGCCACCGCCACCAGCGCCCTGAGGGGCGCCACCAGCCGGTGCCTGCGCCGCAATCGTGATCGCGAGAATCACGATCAGCACGAAACTCATCAGTCCGAATTTCTTCATGGAGACTCCTTTGTAAATGTGTGAATGTTTTTGAAATTAGTTGAAGTGCGTTGGATCCGATGCATTAAAGAAAGAGGGAGTATAGTCGCACGTCTCAGTCTTACAAAGCACTTCTCTGCAATGACAGATCCCGGGCCAGCTCTCGAATTCTGCGAAGATCGAGTTTTCCCGAACCCAGGCACGGCAGCGAGTCCACCTTGAAGAATGAGTCGGGGCGTGGAATCCAAAGGTTGGGCAGACCGAGTTCATTCAATCGGTTCATGCAGAGTTCAATGAGGTCTTCTCTCAACGTGTGGAGCACCAGCAGACGTTCCCCCTTTTTTTCGTCTTGTCCGCTGGTTACTGCGAACACCTGCTCTCCGGACTCGGCCAGGTCCTGCAACCTCTCCTCGACTTTGATATGCGGGACCATCTCACCGCCGATCTTACTGAAACGGCTCAGGCGATCCGTAATCTCGAGAAATCCATCTTCATCGCGTGAAGCGATATCTCCCGTCACGTACCAGCCATCTTGAATGACCTTTGCCGTTTCATCCGGACGGCCCAGGTAGCCTTTCATCACGTTGGGACCCTGAACGAGAAGCAATCCCGCATTGCCGATGGGTAACGGTTGTCGCGTATCCGGATCGACAATGCGAATGCTGATACCAGGTAAAGCATGCCCGATCTTTCCACGCTTGCTTCCGGTCTGACGGAATCCTGCGGCACGAAAGTCGTTGGTATTGACCGTTACTGCCGGCGAGCATTCGGTGCATCCATAAGCTTCCAGCGGCCGAATTCCAAACTTATCCTGAAACGCCTGTGCAGTCCGCTCCTGCATTTTCTCCGCGCCGACCATGACGAGCCGGAGGCTGCCGAATTGTTCAGGCGAACATCGTCGCGAATACATCTGCAGAAAAGTCGGAGTCGTCAGCAGGAACGTGACGCCGTAGTCGCTGACGAGCGTTCCGATGGTGCGCGCGTCTCTGGGATCCGGGTGATAAACGACTCCCGTGCCGCAGATCAGAGGCAGAGCCATTGTCCCCGTGAATCCAAACGAATGAAAGAACGGGAGCACTCCAAGAATGCGATCGCGTTTCGTGAACGCAAAGCATTGCGCCAGCTGCGCGATGTTGGAGCCAATGTTGTAGTGCGTCAGCATAACGCCCTTTGGTTCGCCTGTGCTGCCGCTTGAGAAGATGACGGTGGCGACGTCGTCAAGATCGGGTTTCCTCATGCTGCCGCGAAGCGCATTCTCCAGGAGGGGAGCGGGCATAAGCCAGGAGATTGCCACTGCAGAAATCCTTTCAGCGATGCCGGGATTCGCGGCCAGATCTTCAAGTAAAACGACTTTCGCCGGCACTTCCACTCGGACCCTTTCCCGGAATGCCTTCGACGAAATGACGGTGCGGATTCTGCACTGCTGAATACACGACGCTATGCCCGCGCTTGTTAGTGTGTAATTCAAATTGACGGGAATTTTGCCCACAAGCAGTACCGCGAAATTGACCAGCGCACCAGCGATGGATGGCGGCAGGAGAATGCCCACCATCTCGTCTTCTTTCAATACCTCTTTAAGGCGCCTCGCGAGAAAGATGGTCCGCGTCAGCGCAGATCCAAAGCGGATCTGCTTCTGCCCATCCGCCATTGCAAACTGAAGCCGGTGCCGGCGGGCTGTTTTCACGAACGAGCGTGGCAGGGTTTGCATATAGTCCTTTTGATGGCGGTAGGCTTCGGTCTGCAATTCTTCCACTGCCTGGCGAACGTCGAATGCGGATGAAGTCGATGGCATCGGTCTTCCGAAGCTGACCGTTACGGGTTGCAGAAGTCGTTTCGGAAGCTTCCAGAAATACTTTCCATTCTCGTAGCTGAAAATACTTCCCCAGACACCCCCAAGCTGGACTGGAATGATGGGCGCGTTCACCCCCTTGACGATGAACTCCATGCCGCGCCGAAACGGCAGCAGGTGTCCAATACGCGTCATTTGCCCTTCCGCGAAGATGCAGACCACTTCGCCGGACGCGACCGCTTCGCCTGCTGTTCTCAAGGACCGGATCATTTCCCGCGGGCGAAGCTCCGAGGAAATAGGAATCGCCGCTCCGAGTTTCGCGAATGGGTGAATCAGCGGATGTTCGTAAAAATCCTTGAAGATCAGAAAACGGACCGGCCGGTCGATGGACGCCATCAGGACCAGAGCGTCGACAAATGAAAGATGATTCGATACCAGAAGCGCGCCACCCTTTTCCGGAATGTTGTGTCTTCCATCAACACGCAGCCGATACACGGTGTGTACCAGAACCCACAGCACGAGTCGCAGGAAAGATTCCGGCAGTAATACCAGTATGTAAATGGTGGCGGCCAGAGTCATTAGCCCGCAAGCCAGGAAGATGGCGACGGGATTCAGGTGCGCAACATGCGACAGTCCGTAGTACACCGCGCTCGCCAGCAGAATACCGATCCACGATTGCAGGTTGGAGGCGCCGATCACTGCGCCTTTCACGGACGGATCGGGCCGATGTTGGATGAGCGCGTTCACTGGAACGGCAAAGAATCCTCCGGACAGCCCGAGAAGCGCCAGGGCAAAGGCCAGTTGGATAAACGACAGGTGCGGCACGGACAATAGAATGGAGAATACGGTAATTCCCATCGCACCCAGCGGGATGAAACCGTATTCAATTTTGTGACCGGAGAGGTAGCCGGCCGCAAAACTCCCCAAACCAATTCCAATGGCCAGGGCAACCTGTAGCGGACTCGCCTGCGCTTCCGTGATCTTGAGAATATCCACAGCGTAGATTGCAATGTTGAATTGAAGCAGCGCTGCGACGAAGTAGAAGAACGCGTTTCCCAGCACTGCCAGGAACAGCGTGCGATCCTGTCGTATCAGACGCATCTGCGACACGAACGCCCGGAGGAAGTTCGCGTGGAACTTCCGAGTTGGATCCCCTGCGGGAATCCGGTCTATTTGTGTTCCGGAGGCCAGGCCCACGAACGACAGGCCCACGAAAATCACACCCGCCCACCACAGCTTTTCGGTGAAGAGCGCGTGCATGGTTGAGCCGCTGACGGTGCCAAGAATAATTGCCAGAAATATGCCAAGTTCGAAAACTCCATTCGCCCAGGAAAGCCGCTCCTCGGGGAGTAACTCCGGCAACAGTCCGAACTTCGACGGACTGAAACATGCGCTTTGCGCGCTTCGCAGGAACAAAGCCACGATCATGACTGGAAAGCTGTGAATGGCGAGTCCTGCCAGCGCAACACCCATCACGACAATTTCGGCGATCTTCATTCCAATGATGACCGATCTCTTGCTGAAGCGATCCGCGAGGTATCCACCGGTCATTGAAAATAAGATAAAGGGAATTGCGAAGAGGGCTCCCACTACGAGGACAAACGAGTCGCGCTGGCTCGTCGTGAGATTCATTGCGATGATGAATGAGATCAGAAGGAACTTGTACGCGTTGTCGCTGAATGTTTCCTGGAATTGCGTGATAAACAGGCTCCAGAATCCCCGCCGCCATTTCCTGTCGTGTTGTTCGCTCATATTCCTGCCTCCGCAGTGCGGGCAGAATATGGCGATGCCCTGTAGATTCGAATTCCCGGGTGACAGTTTGTAGACTGTCATAGCAGTTGCGCATAGAATCTGCACCGGCAAAAGCATGGGCACTTCGGAAATACGGATCGATACCTCCAGCGATGTTCCGATTCGCCAGCAACTGATCGAACAGATCGTCTTTCACATCGCGACCGGAGCATGGACCGCCGACCATCCGCTGCCCAGCGTGCGAGAATTGGCCCGCCGCCTGAAGATTCATCACAACACCGTCAGCAGCGCCTATAAGGGGCTGGTGAAAATGGAATGGGTGAGCCGGCATCGCGGCAGCCGCCTGGTGGTCATTTCACGAGACCGGCTGATCGTGCCTCGAGGGGTGAAGTCTCTCGACGACATTATCAATATGACAATCCGTGTGGCGCAGGCCATGGGCTATACGCTTCAGGAATTGCGCGAGCGCGTTCGAGACCGCCTGAAGATAGCATCACCGGATCACATTCTCGTGATTGACCGGGATAAGGGGTTGCGCGAAATCCTCTGTGATGAAATCCGGAGCGCGTTGCCATATCCGGTACAGGCGTGTTCACCGGAAGATTTGGTTTCAAATCCCGAGCTGTCGATCGGTGCCATCGCTGTTGCCCCGGTCTACGGCCTCGCAACGGCCGACAAGATCTTTCCAAAAGATCGTCCGGTGATCGGTGTGACTTTCAATAAGGCGGACGATCATATCCGGCGCATTCGTGAATTGAAGCAGCCGTCGACGATTGCGGTGGTCTCTGGCAGCCCGCGTTTCCTGGAAGTGGCGCGAGGAATTATTGCACCGGCTATCGGCAAACGTCATCAGCTGCAGGAAGTGTTATTGCCCGGAGATAGTCCGCCTTCTGCGCGTGCGACGGATCTGGTTTTTTGTGATTCCATTGCGAAGCGCACTCTCCGCCACCCCGGATTGGTCCACTACCAGATTGTGGCGCCAAAATCACTGGAAGAAATAGCAGGTGCCATGAAGGCGTATCAGATTTTCGTCTGAAACATTTGATTTAGTGGAACCTCGAAGAATTTTTCGCTAAATTATCGGCTTGTCCCTAACAGCACTCTTGGCCAAACTCGCACGTCTGTAAGGAGGACCGTATGAGTACGACAGAATCCAAACCCGAAGCGACACCTGCATTTCGCGTCGATGCTAGTCTGCATCAAGCTCTTAAACAGCCTGCTACTCCCAGGGAATTAGGCATTCACGATTCCGAAGGATTCGTCGAGGGTGGTCTTCCCGAGGTTGTCTTTCCACAAAAACCAGAGGTTCAGTGGGAGACAGACCGAGCATTCCATAATTACAAGGCATGGAGAGCCTGGAAAGGACTGGGCGCACCGTACTTCAAATCCCGGTTAATGCCGAATGAACTGCGACCACTGATTGCGTATCTGTTCACGGAATGGAAGTGCAATCTCGACTGCCACTATTGCTGGTCGTACGACAACAGCATCAAGGGTATGACCGAGCCTGTCGCGAAGGCATCCATTGACTGGCTGCATTCCATTGGTAACCGGTTTTTGGCGTTGATGGGCGGCGAACCGCTGCTCCGTCCGAAATACCTCGCCAAGGTTGTCGACTACGCCGCAAAGAAGGACTTCAGCGTCTATCTTCCGACCAACGGCCGGCTGATGAAGCCCGACGTCATCGACCGGCTTGGCGATGCGGGTCTGGGTTCGGTGAACCTCGCCATCGATGTGATCGACGAGAAGCCCGGCCTGGCAAAAGCTTTGACTCCGATAAAGCCGTACTTCGAACATCTGCTGAAGCAGCAGAGGAAGTATTGCTATCAGGTGTTCCTGAACGTTTGCATCACGCGCACCAATATGGACGATGTGCGGCAGCTGACCGAACTCGCCCGCGATCGCGACATCGGTATCGATTACCACATTGTCGAGTCGCCGCTGATCGATTCGCCGCATTTCAAGCATCTCGGAGAGAACAGTACGTTCCTGACCGAGGCGGATTATCCCAAGGTGGAAGAACTGGTCGACTGGATCGTCCAGAAGCAGAAAGAGGGATACAAGGTCGTCAATCAGCGTGAACGCCTGCTGCAGATGAAGGATTTCATGCACGGCAAAATGGAGCCATGGGGCTGCCGCGCCGGCAAGAACACGTTGATCATTCGAACCGACGGGACTCTGGCGCCCTGCTTCCCCATGTACTCGGCGACAATGGATTGGGGAACGGTTGGCAAACCGAAGTTCGATCCGAATCAGTTGAAGGAAATGAAGAAGGAGTGCGAACTCCACTGCTTCTCCACGCTCAATCACATTGTCAGTTACGTCTACAATAATGGACGCGTGATCAAATGGATTTTGCGCCAGGCGCAGAACGGGTTTACGACGGCCGTCGGGACGGTCGAGTAGAAAAAGCAACAGAAGGGGATCTGATCAATTATCAATTCTCAATTTTCAATTCTCATCCGATCGGATGGGAATTTAGAATCGATCATTGATCAGATCCCCTTTTTCACGCCGTCATCCGTGCCCCTCGAAAGAAGCAGAACAGCGCGGCAATCTGCACACAGTGAAACAGGTCATTGTGGTTGAAGCTGGGGTGCGGTGAAATGTGGCCCTGCTGAATCACAAGTCCCACGATGCTCACGACCAGTCCAGCCGCATGCCATCTCGTGTTTTTCCCATAGCGCGATAGCGGTCCGATCAACGCTCCCGAAATCATAAAGCCCGCAGTTGCGCCAATCAGAATACAGGTGATGTTCCAGAGGCTGCGAAGCGCGCTGTCGCTCATCAATTGCCGGAATCCGTGAAAGGATCCGCCGGTCACCCCTGCCGCAGCGAGAGTCAGAAACCCGATGCTCCAAAGCAGCGTTGCGCGATTCGTTCGGACGCGAAGAAGCACGACTCCAAATACGGTAGAAAAGACCGCGAGCACGTAGTCGGTGATTAGAGTTGTTGGTTCGGAAATCGTCACTGTTGTCCTGTCTGCAAACTGAAAGATGTTAACCGACTCCTGTGTTATCGTCTGCGCATGAAATCTGAATCCATTTCCCGACGCACATTCATGGCGCTGACTGGCGCCATTCCACTGGCGCTCGCCGCACAAACCGGCGGACGAAAGATTCCAGTTGGAATCGAACTGTATTCGGTTCGAGAAGAGCTTACCAGGGACATGCCCGGCACTCTCCGCACGGTGGCGAAACAGGGATACGAAGTCGTGGAATTTTACAGCCCCTACTTCGACTGGACCCCGCAGATCGCGATGGAAGCGCGCAAGGTGATGGACGATGCCGGCATCAGGTGCAACTCGACACACAACAACACGCCATCATTTACTGCGGATGGGTTAAAGAAGGCCATCGAGCTGAATCAAATCATCGGAAGCAAAAACATTGTCATGGCTCAGGGGCCGCGCATCACAACCCTGGACGGATGGAAGGCGTTGGGGGAACAGCTCACTGCGGTTTCCGATCAGTTAAAGCCTCTGGGCATGGGAACCGGTTATCACAATCATGCGCAGGAATGGCCGTTGCTGGAAGGGAAGCGGCCGATGGATGTGCTGGCCGCCAGCAGCTCACGAGATGTGACGCTGCAGTTCGATGTTGGAACGTGTGTGGAGGCCGGACAGGACCCTGTCGCGTGGATCAACGCGAACCCCGGCCGCATTCGGAGTGTGCACTGCAAGGACTGGGGCGCGGGTCAGGGCCGCGGATACAATGTCGCGTTTGGCGAGGGAGACTGCCCGTGGCTGAAAATATTCGAAGCCGCGGAGAAGACCGGCGGAGTTCAGTACTACCTCATTGAACAGGAACGAACCGCCCCCGGCCAGCAATTCCAAATGGCCGAACGTTGCATGGCCAACTGGAAAAAAATGAGGGAATGAGGGGACATGAATTGATGGCCCCTCATTCCCTCATTTCTTATTGCGTAACCGGCTTGCCGTCGAGTGTCAGGATCAACAAACGGGCTGCGGCCGGCTGAGGGCCAGTCGCTGCAGCACCGCCGCGTCCACCGCCTCCACCACCGGCAGGAGGAGCCCCCGCGGCTCCACCGGGAAGCGCAGGCGTGCCAGCCGCTGGAGCGCCTTGTC
>Ga0210380_10000670_pt1 | contig 14684 bp, 15 predicted proteins | sample PLM4_5_coexredo_FD_155476 | JGI IMG/M metagenome (GOLD analysis project Ga0210380, IMG submission 155476) | Groundwater sediment microbial communities from an aquifer in East River, Colorado, USA - PLM4_5_coex redo | ecosystem: Environmental > Terrestrial > Soil > Riparian zone | place: USA... | reverse complement strand
CGTAAACTCATGATAGTATTTCCCTGTGCTCCTGGTGACCGTCGTTCGTGCGGCCACCGGCGTCGTTGACGATGCGGTGCGCAATGCCGTCCGGTTGCTGTTCGACAACGTGAAGCTTGACGAACTAGGGCCATCGAACACCTGCGACGCAGGACCGATAGTCGTGCCGTTGTTCCAGGTCGATGCGTCCGACGAAACTGCGGCGTTGGCCGCCAGCACATTTGCTTTGGTTGTCGTGATCATCGTGCCGAGCGGGCTGGCCGACGAGCCGAGGTATTCCACTTCGAGCCAGACGTCATCGTTATTTGGCACCGCAGCTGCGAGTGCCAAACCATACACCGTCACCGTGACGTTCGCGCCGGTCGTTGCATTCCAGATCGCATACGGCTCGGCCTTGAAGGGCCGCAGCCATTGCGCATTAGCGGTGGTGACAATCTTGCGCGACTGCGCTTGGCCTGCCGGATCGCTTGCGCCGCCGACGCGGGTGATGGACGTCTCGGTGGTCTCGGCACCGTCGTAGGAATACCGCACCGACTTGTAGCCTGTCGCGCCGCTGTCACAGCGGACAAATTGCGCCGTGTTTCCCAGCCCGGTGAATGTCTGTGCCGTCAGCGCGGCATTCAATTTGCAGTCCTTGACGAGCACACTGGAAACAACCATGCCCGTATTGAAAATAGGAGCAGTCAGTTGGCTTAGATCAAGCGCCTCCAGTACGGCAGATCCGGTACCGGACAAGTTTATGAGATAAACAGTTGGAACCGTGGAACCGGAAACCAGAACCGGCGTCGCGGTGTTCTGCCAGATAAAACTGCCCGCGGCGATGATGGCCTGCCCGGTGCCGCCGAATTTCATTGTCGTGTTGTTGAATACCGTTGTGACACTACCGCCCAGCGACAATGTTGCGTTGGTGGCATGGTTGAATTGAAAAGAACAACGATCGACAAAGACAAAAGCCCCGGCTCCCGGCGCAAAGGTAAAATTGGTCGAGCCGTTGACGAACGTAATTCCATAGAAATAGAACGTGCCGATGCCGCCGCCGTTGAAGCACAAGAAGTTGGCGCCCGTCAGCGTGATGCTTGCCCCGGCCATGACATCGCCGGTCGCGGGCGGATAGCTGCCGGAATGATTGTGACAGACAATCTTGGTGACGGTCGCAAGGCTTCCGGGCGGATTGATCTGCGTCGTTGCGTTGTTCGTCTCGGCGTGATTGTCGCCAACAAAAGTCGTATTGCCTGCAATAGCCCATGTGCCGCTGTTCACGGCATTGCTGATCCGCGCGTGCGGCGCCTGCCCGCCGGTGAAGTTGCCGACCGGGCCGATGCAGGTCCAGACCGACGTGCCGTCGTTGGTGGTTACGCCAGCCGTGTCGCTGAACGATGGCTCTGCGGCCGCCATCGTGCCAGCCGTCGTGCATATCTGGTAGCTCGCGCCGCTGTTGCGCTTGATGATCGCGCCGAGCGTGGGCGTGCCGGTTGCCTTGGCCGTTGTCCAGTTCGGCGTGTTGGTCAGATCGCCGTTGACGGCCGACGCGCCGGTGCATTCCTGCCAGGTCGCGGTGCCGTCTGTCGTCTTGGCACCGCGCGTCAGCACCCAAGTCGCATCGGTGACGTTCGCCGTTGTGCCAGCGACAATGCAGACAAACACCCGCTCACTGCCGACCGCCGGCGCAGTGAACTGCCGCCGCAGGACGCCGGCAACAACCGCCGTGTTCTGCGGTCTGACGGTGACGGCGTAGTGGCCGGTAGTCGAGCCATCGCCAAAATTTACGTACCAGGTCGTATCGTAGAAGGCCATTGCGCCCCCGCGTTAGAAAATGGTGACCGGCCCGCTGTCCGGAACGTCAGTCCCGATCAGCGTCTTTGGCGCCAGCGGATCGACGAACACGCCGTCCAGCACCGCGCTTCTCTCCACTGCCGCGCTTACGGTGATGGTAAACGCCGCCAGATCCGCGGTCGCGCTCACCGCATCGGTCGCGCGGATGACGATGCCGGCGTAAGCCCCGGCCGTGGTCGGCGTGCCTGAGACTGCGCCGCTACTGCTGTTGAGGGTGATGCCGGCGGGCAGCGCGCCAGAGGCGATGCTGTAGACGTAGGGCGGGACGCCGCTGGCCGCGACGACCGTGAAGCCCACATAGGCCACGCCCACTTGCCCGGTGGTGACCGGCGTGCCGCCGATGCTGAACGGGATGCCGGCAACCGCATCGAGGGCCGCCCGCGACAGGATGCCCGGCTGCAGTTGCCACATGTCAGGTGAAGTCGCCGATCGCCACGCAACTGACGTTGGCGCCGGTGGTCAGGCTCCAGGCACCGCTGACGCTGCGCAGCCCGAGCGGGATCATGAACGGCACCAGGTTGCTGACGCTGGTCGCGCCGCCGGTAAACACCGTGATCGATATAGCGCCGTCCAACAGATCGATCGCGCCGGGCGAGGTGCTGGCCGGAATGACCAGGATGCCGTTGATCAGGTCGCCGGTGCCGCCGGTCGCGCCCAGAACCTGGCCGGTTTGCGAGGCCGCGACCTTTTGGTATTCCGAACCGGGCAGATGCGTCAGTTGCCGCGGGTCGATCGGCGTCGGCGAGCCGTCGCCCGCCAGCATCGTCACCTTGGGCGACTGCGAGGTATCCGACAATTCGTCGGTTGCCGCGTTGAATGTCAGACCGGCGGCGTTCCTGATAGAAGCATTGTCGGCCATGGGGTCACACCATCAGAAGCAGCAGATAGCCGCTGTTGTATAGTTTTGTGTAATCGAGCGAATAATCGTAATCGTCCGGATCGTAGTCATCCGGTATGTCTGGCGCGATGACGGCGCGCACCGGCGGTATTCCCGCCGAGGCCGGGATGTTCCCCGGTTCGAAAATGCTGTTGATGCAACTGTCGAGTGCGCCGGGCATCAGATGTGATCCGGAAACTGCGAGCCGGGCGGCGCAAAGCTTGCGTCGCCGTACAGGTCGCCATAGCGCGATCGCGCCGTGATGCGAACGTCGTCAATGTTGCCTAGAAACGGGTTCTGGAAATCAGACGAACCGGAACCGCCGACGGTGATCGGCACACCCGGACCCCATGAGGCGATGCTGTCGGCGGGCGTGTTGCCGGCTTTCATTACGCCGTTGACATAAATCCGCACCTTGCCGGCCGAGTCCTTGTCAACCGCGAGGTGATACCAGACGCCGTTGACCAGGCCCGCGCCGCTTGTGATGGTCGTGCCGGTTGCGCTGATGCCGTCCGATGACGTGTTGTAGACCAGTTCGCCCGAGCCGGCAGCGTTGTAGAGATGCCAGAACCGAAAGCCGATCAAGCCGCCGTTCTGGCAAAGCAGCATCTGCGGCGGCGAGGCCCCGACCGCTTCGAACCGCACCCATAGCTCGATCGTGTAAGGCCCCGGCGTGAAGTTCCAATAGGCCCAATTGTCGTCTGTCGTCACAAGGTCGCCAGCACTCTGAAACCGGAACGAGGCCGCACCGTATTTCACGTGCGATGCATCGGCATAGGCGGCGCCATGCAGGTCCATACCATTGTTGTAGCCCGAATGATCCTTGACCGGCGTGCTGCTGTCGGCGTGCAGCAGCAGGATGACGTCGTTGAAGAACGGATCGCTGTCGTCGAAGTCGAACGCGCATTTGAGGATCGCCTCGGCGCTGATCTCGTTGATGTAGTTCGCGCCGTGGCTCGACTCGGTGACCTTCCAGACCTCGCTATTGTCGAAGCCGTTGGCGATGTCTACCAGCCGGAACAGATCGCCCGGCTCGAGCGCATAGCCAAACAGCATGGTCTGCAGGGTGAGACGCTTGCGGGCGTTGTCCTCCTGATATTTGGCGTAGGTGACGAGCGACATGCGCGTCGTCGCATTGATCGCCACCGGCAAACTAACGGTTTCCTTGGCGACCGACGACGTGACCGGCACCGGCGACAATGGCCGCGCCGCCTTGCTCGGCATAAACACGTAATCCGCATCGGGATCGATGGTCATCAACTCCAGTTCGCGCGCGACTGTGCTTTCCTCCTGCCGATAATAATTTATGCCTGTCTCAACGAGGTGATCGCGGTGCAGCGCCAGGTCGGGCGTGACGGTGGCGCCCCGGTCGTTCACGCGCAGCTTGTCAGTCTGCAGGATGTCGAGCGTGCGATAAATACGGCTGACAACTTGCAACAGGTTCAGAAAACTTTGATCCTCGGTGAGGATCATCGCCTGCACGATGTCCTGGACGCCTTCGGTCTCGAACGTGCTGCTGTCGTATTCCAGCCAGAGAGAATAGGCGACCAGTTCCAGCGCGCGTCCGAGGTTGATGCCATCGGCCGGCACCGCGCCATCGGTGACGTCGCCGATCTTGCAACTGACAAACGGCAGCTTGCCGCCAAACTCAACCGTCGGCAAATTGCTGAACCACAACATCATCTGCGGGCGGTAGGCGATCGCCTCGGCGCCGAACATAGCGGCCTCGAGCGGGTCGGGGCCCTGCGTTTGGGTCCCAGAATAAAACCGGCAGTCGAACGGATTGCCGAGGAAGCCTGCGGGATCGAGCTCACCTGCCGGACTGCCGGCGGCGAGCTCCCACGCGACCTTGCCGTCGAGCGCAACTTCGTACACCCGCCGCGTGCCGGTGGGATTAACGGGGAAGCCGAACGACACTCCGAAGGAAGCATTGCCGGACGAAAAATACGGCCCGAAGATCAACCCGGCGGTGCCGATCCGCGCCAGGCCGAGCGCGGACAGCGGGATGACCTTGCCATAGAGCGCGTTGGCGACCTCGCTTGGATCGATGCCGGTGACGACCGACACCGCTGTCGGCCGGGTGGAAACAACCGGCGTGCTGGCGGCGGGAAGCGGCCCTGCGGCAATGACGCCCCGCGTTGCGCCATGCCCCGCAGTGAGCGGGACCGTTTCCCAAGGCCCCCATTGCCAGCCGAGGCCCTGCGCCCGCAGTTGCGCGATCGTCTCTTCGTTCTGGCGGCGGATCCATTCGCCAGCAGGGATCTGGGTGTAATCGTACCTTAGGACGCCGTCGACGGGAGGCGGGCTGTCGGACACGTCAGCCGCCCTGGTTTGCGTAGACGCCGATCGAGTGAGGCTCGCCCTGGAAGTTCAGTGCATTCCCGAACTTGGCGTGGCAAGTCGCGATCCTCTTATCGCAGCCCGGCCAGAGGGTCAGGCCCATGCCGACCGCGAGCACGCGATGGAATGGCAGATACGCCGTCAACGAGGCGCCGGTCTGGTTGGCGATCTCGAACGCAACCCCGGTCGCCGTGAGCACGGTGCCGCCGTTGAGATAGTTGTCGGCCGGCGTGATCGAGACGGTGAAATTGAAACGGTTGACGACCGCGGTAACGGTCGCGCTCAATTGGTAGCTGTCCGGGTTGACGCCGCACAGCGACGAGAACAGATCGGTTCGGCACATCGGCGCGTAGGTTTGGATGTAGCCGGTGCCGGCGCCGACCGATGGCCCCCTGACGTCGAAGCTGACATGCCCCGAGGTATCGTATTCGACGGGTTGGATGGTGCCCGAGAACAGCAGGCCAATCGTCGTCGGGTTGGCCCGGTTGACGATGTAGAGTTGCACCTCGGCGGCATCATAGAGGCCAATGTCGATGGCCGCGGTATCGAACGCGGCGGTTCCGGTGCTGTTGTGCGCGCCTGAGATTTCCATGCTGGGCGTCGTGCCGCCGATCCCATGCTTGACCGCGCTGATCTCGCAGCGGATCGGCAGATAGACGTTGCCGCCGATCGTGATGGCCGACTGTGCTTCGGCGATCCGCATCACGGTGCCGTCGCGTCGGGTGATGACCACCAGGCGCGCCGGCCTCACCACCCGGTCGGTCAACGTCAACGGCAGCGTTTTCATCTATTCGCTTAACACCTCGATCAGCGGGATCGAAGGGATGTCGCCGAAATCGTCCATGGTCATGGAAACCTTGAGCGTGTCGTCGGTAAACCGCACCGGCACGTCGAACTCGAATGTTGCGGTGATGGCTTGCGCCGCCGCCGGGATGTTGCCGGTCGTGAATGTGATCAGCCCGGTCGCGTAATCGACGGTGTAATGCGTGGTCTCGGTCTTGAGCACGCCCGCGACCTTGATCTGCACGGTGCCTGATACGGGCAACTGGATCTTGCGGGTGGTCACGAACACCACGTCGTAGTGCTTGACCAACTGAAACGCTGCGAGGCTGCCATCGCCGGTGCCGATGGCGGCATTGGTGGCTTGGAAATCCGACCAGTCCTTGAAGCGGAACGGATAGGCCGGGCCCAGCCGGTCGCGATAGAGCTTGATGACCTCGCTGAGCAGGCTGGCCTTGCCGCGAACGCCATAGCCGATGTCAAATTCGCAGCGCGCGATGTCCCATTCGGCGATGCGCTGCTCGATGCCCGACATCGCCGTCTGAACCGAGGTGCGAAACCGAGGCCCGCCGGTTGCGCCCTGCTCGACCTCGACCGGCAGCCGGATGTTGTCGATTGCCATGGGTTAAGCCTGCGCCAGCCCGCGCGACATCCGCTGCGACTGCTGATAGCGGCTGACCTTCATCTTGCTCAAGGTGTCGCCGCTGACCGTGCCGGTAACGATAATGCGGTTGTCGATGTTGACGACCTGCCCGCTGGTGCTGCCCGCGTTGCGGTTGACGACGACCTCTTCGCCGGACGCGACCGGGAATACCGCCATCTTGTTATCGTTCGCGCTGTAACCGCCGCCGACCATGAACGAGCCGCCGTTGGCCATGCCGGGTGCGGTGGCGCCTGCGCCGAGCACGGCGACCAACGGGTTGGCATTGGTCGCGCCGGTCATCCAGTCCGGGTTGCCGACGACGCCGGCGCGGAAGCCGAGCTTGGTGGTGCGCGGGTCTTGCGAATAGAACGGCGACAGAGCCCCCTGAATAGTGGAGTTCAGGCTGTCCGTTGATCCGGTCAATTGCTCGAGCTTGTCGTTCAGGGTTCTGATCGTCTCCTCGGTCGCCAGGCTCGGCGTTTCCCTGGCGCGGATCTGATCGATCGTCTGCTGGATCAGACTGGCCTGCTGGTCCGGTTGCGCCGCTTCGATCAGGCGGTTGACCGGCGTCAGCAAATCCGCGCCGCTGAACTGACCGAAAACGTCTTGCAGGGATTTCTGGATTGCCGCCGAACTGCTGACGTCCATCTGTCCGACCCATTGTGCAAGCTCTGTATCGTTCAAGGGTCTTGATGTAACTGTAACCTTTCCGGTTTCGGAAATGGTCTGCAGTCCCAGCGGATCATACGTCGATGTATATCCTCCTGCATCGAACTGGCTCGGGCCCATCATTCGCAATCTCGCGTCGATCCTATCGGCAAACGACAAGTTTCGCATCGCCTGCAGTTCCATCTCAAAGGCGTCAATCATTTGATAGGTTTGCATCGTGACGCGCGCGATTTCCCAACCGTAGTGCTTTATCCCATCGGTGCCCCAGCCGACCGCTGCATTCAACTCCCGTTGTGACTCCGCCGCGTCGTCCGCGGCCTGCGCTTCTCGTCGCCAGGCCTCCTGTTGAGCCGCGCTCCTTGCTTTTCCTGCGGCGGCGGCCTCCTGCTCCGAATTTGCTTGAGCGTCCGCGCTTGCGATGACTTGCTTCCTTATCTTTTCCTCGTCTTCGAGATCGCTGAGCCTTTGGGTTGTGCCTTGCACTCTCTGCGCGTCCGCTTCGGTGGCCCCCGGAATTTTGAGCGCGTTCTTGTAGGCGATCTCGGCCTTGGTTGCCGCTTCTGTTCCATTGATGCGGGCTTGGATCAGCTTGATCTGATCTTCCAGCGCGCTGACCTGGTCGTCGATCGATTTCTTGGCGTTTGCCTCGGTGATTTCGCGCTTCTTCGCGGCCTCCGCCATCGCTTCCTCAAGTGACAGGCCCCTCGCCCGCGCGGCGTTGAAGTCCGCGGCCTGCTGCGTCATGAGCGTTTCGATGCCGCCGCGGGCCTTCGCAACATCCAGTTGCCTATTCATAAGATCGAGTTGCTTGGCGACCTCGATCGACATGCCGGGATATTGCGCGGCGATCTGCTGGACGTACTGCGCCTGGAGAACGAGCGCATTATTCTGGTCATACAACTGTTGCAGGCGAACATTGCCGATCTGCTCAGCGGCGGTTTCGGGACCGTTGATCGCCTGGCGATACTGCGCAAGCTTTGCCAGTTGCTGCTGCAATACCTCGATCTGCGCCGTCACCCCGACGATCGATCGCGCCGCGGCATCGGCATCCGTCGACATCAGTTTGAGTTGGTCTTGCTTCGGGTCGGCGACCTTCTCCCAAGGCGCCGGTATGGACGGCCCGAGTGGCGCAGCCTTGCCGGCGTACTGCCAGAAATTGGAAGCGGCGTTCGCCGCCACGTCCCAGGCCTTCCCTGCCAAGGAAGTATGCTCTGCCATCTTCTGGAGCCTCGGGATCAAGGCATCCATCAAAGCCTTCTGCGCTTCCTGCTCCTTTCCCGCCGCCTGCAGCGAGCGGATGTAGTTCAATTGCGTGGCGTCGAGGAAGTTGAATTGCTTGTTGAGCTCGACCGCACCGGCGGCGGGATCGAGCATTGCTGCGGCCAGTTTCTTGGTGGCATCGGTGGCATCGGTGCCGGTCGCCTTGACAAAATCGCTTACAGCACTGGTCGCCAGCTTGACGTTGTCGGCATAAATCCTTCCGGTTGCGGCAAACGCGGTCGCCGCCTCGCGCGCTTGCGATGTCGATAGCCCGAACGCCGACGAGCTTGCCGACGCGATCTCGTTGATCTGCTTGCTGGTGACGCCGGATGCCGCGCCGATGCCGCTCAGAGCCCGCTCGATGTCGTTCTGCCCGGACTTGAATTGTACGCCGGCAATGACCCACGCTGCGCCGATGGCTGCAACGCCCGTGGCGATGCCGGCCGCCGACGTCGCAAACCCCGCCGCCCAGCTCGCCGTCTGGCGGAAGAACCCCATGACCGTGCCGGACGATGTCGCGAACACGTCGGCGATCTGCGTGCCCTGCTGGGCCAGCACCATGAACGGCGACTGACCGGACACGAGGCTGACGCCGACGTCCTGGATCTGCCGCGACAGGTTGATCATCTCATGCCGCGCCAACTGCGAACTGTTGGCGACGGCGTTGCCGTATTTGTTAACGCCTTGGGCTGCGGCAATATACTGCGCCTGCGCGGCATTTATCAGGGCGTTGGCGCGTTCCTGCAGCGCCGGGTTCTGCTTGAGCGCGTTGTTGGCGACCTCCACCGTGCGCTGATATTTCTCCTGCGCTCTTATCAACGGAAAATAACTCTTCTCCTGATTGTTGAAGGTTCTTTCCAGCGACAGCGAGGCCTTCTCGGTCTTCTCGGTCGATGCCGTGATGGCGCGCTGCGCCGCCGCCACCTCTTCGGCGCCATGCGTCTCGTACAGGAATTGCAACCGCCGGATGGCTTCTTCGATGTTTGCCATTCTCAACTCTTGCGGTGGCGGATGATGATGGCGGGCGGGATGACGGCAGATCCGCGGCGGCGATCCTTGCGGATGCCGGGGCGTATTTTCAGCGAGCCGCCGGAGAAATCGCGACTGGCTTGATGGTGCTGAAGTTTGTAGGCCCCCATCGACTCGCGGAAGCCGAACTTGATGTCGGCCTGGTTACCGAACCGCCGGCTCGCGTCCTTGGCGGTGCGCTCGTAGATCTTGTTTGGCACCTGGATGAGGAACGGCCGCCCCGACTTGGTCTTGCCGACCTCGAGCCTGCGCGCGTATGGCACCAAGTTGGTGAAGACATATTCCTCAGCATCCGGAATAACCGCGCCGGGCGTGACCTCGACGCCGTCGGCGAACAGCGTGTGGCCGCGCTGGTAGGCGCCGGACGTGAATGGCGAACGATCGATCAACTGCTGGCCGATCCAGCGCAGCAGCCCCTCGATCAACTCAAACTCGGCGATGATGTTGCCGCCGTTCGGGTTGACGCTTTCGAGCCGCGCGCCACGAACGCCGTCAACGGTGACAGTGTACGGCGGCACGCGGCCGAGGATTTGGCGGTTCTTATCCTTGGCGGCATCGATGCCGACCTGCGCGAACGCCGCCGCGTACTTCTTCTGGTTCTCGACCGACAGGTCATTGCGAATGGTCACGGCGATGCTTTTTGCCATTGGCACGATGCGGACGGTCAGGGACACTAGGCGTCTCCTTCGCGGCCGGCGTCATCGCGTTGGCGCGGACGCTGCCAAGCTGCACCATGGCGCGGGCTTCCCATGGCAGAAGCTCGATGCCGGTGATGTCGGACCAGGCGGCGAGGCCTTCCCACGTCACGCGCGGCATCGTCATGCCGTTGACCTGCAGGCCCCAGCAATGCTCCGAGAACCAATGCCACAGGTATTGCAGTTCGTCGGGAAATGGTGGTGCGTCGTCTATCTTGGTGATCTTCGGCCCGCCCCAGCCGGGGATGTTGGCGATCTGCCGCTCGGCGTTGCTCAGGTGTTCGCGTTCGGTGCCGCCGGATCCGGATGATCGGTCGAGCTTGAATTCGTGCTCGGCGAAGGCGAGGAGGTCTTCGACGAGCGCCGCATAAAATTTCGCTCGTTACCTACGAACACCCAGCTTTGCCGGTGCAGCCAACCGAGCGCGGGGGCGCTGAACAACTCAAGCGCGGTGGCCTTGCTGAAGTCCATGTCGGGCAGCGGCTGGCCGTCGAAGTCGAGCAGATACCAGCCTGTCGCCAATGCCGCCAGACGCTCGGCCTGCAGCCTGGTGTTGTCGGTGTTCTCCAGGTCGGCGCGCTGCTCGGCGCGGCTGCGTTGCCGAAAGCCCTTGCGCACCTGCTCGCGCTGCTGGTCCTGTTCGAACTTGCGTCCGGCCTCGCTGTCCCACGGCAGGAAATCGATATAGGCCTCGTTGCCATCTTTATCGATCAACGGATCGACCTCGCCGGGCGCGATGATGGTCATGCGTGATGGCTTGTCGGTAACAACTCCGAGCTCGCTGAATTTTGACATGCAGCATCCTTCTGGCGGATAGGGCCGGGCGCCGCCAGACGCCCGGCCCCGGATGCATCCGTCGCCGGCTCGCTCGGGGAGAGAGGCTAACCCGAGATCACCGGCAACCATTGGCCCGCCTGGCGGTGCGGGATTTCGCTTTAAGCGATGACGGCGGTGTCGGTGATGCGCAGCGTCGTTGCGTCTCCGGTCGAGGCCTTCAAGGCGGTGAACGGCACGGTGATGGTTTGTCCCGCTTCGCCGCTGGTATCGACGCTCGCGCCGCCGAGCTTGATGCGCGGCAAGAAGAACGAGATCGCATCGGTCGCGGCGCTGCTGCCTGTCGTGAGATAGATCAACAAGCTGATCTCGTCCTCATCGATGAACGAGTTGATGAGCTCCATGTTCTCGAAGAACGCCGTGATCTGCCCCGTTACCAGCGAACGGCCGAGGAAGATCTCCGGAACGAGATCGGAGCCGATCACCGGCGTGCCTTCCGGGTTCATTTCCAATTGGATATTGGCGCCGGTGACAACCGCCCGCGTGATCCCGTTGACCTGCAGCAATCCGTTGACCGCCGCCACCAGCCCAGTGGTCGTTTCCGCCGCGGGCGAAGTGAAGAACGGCGCGGCACCCGCTTCGAACGCGATGCCGTCGCGGCCCATGACGGTAAATTCCACGGTGCCGATGCCGGTCGGTGGCAACTGGATGTTGAAGCCGCCCACCCGGCATTCAGTGAACACCTGAGCAACGTCGATGTCGGCGTTCCATATCTCAAACGCGAACTTGCGTGACACATGCCCCGATGCCGGGATGATCAAGGTGCCGCCGGTGCCCGCCATCGAGAACGTGGTATCCGCCGCCATCGTCGTCGGCGCCGGATAGACGTGGATGGTGCGGTTGGACGCGCCGCTGAACGAGCTGATGGTGAAATTCTTGCCGTTGTTGGTGACCTCGGACGCGCCGGTCAGTCGGATGACGTCGCCGACCCGCAGGCCCGAGGCAACCGGATCGCCGCCGCCGGCAATCAAGGTCGAGGTCGTATGATCCGCCGCAATGCTGGTGAGCTCGGTGTTGCTCACCGACGTCGGCGTGATGTCCCAGGTGCCACGCATAGCCGCTTCGAACAACATCTCGTAGGTGCCGGGCGAAAGCTCGCCAGAGATGCCGCCGGTGACCCTGCGGACGCCGTGCCGGAAATCACTTAGCTGCCGGTGGCTGTTAATTTCAGCCGACTGATACGTGTCCTTCGACAGCGTCAGCGACGACGACACCCGGCGCAGGATCTGCCCGCCGGTTGCGCCCGGTTCGACGGTCGGATCGGGACCGGCTCCCGGCGTGATGTTGCCCGATGCATATGGCTTGACGGTAATGCGTGCAGATACGCCTTCCGCGAGCGGCATGGCGATGCTCCTTTGTTGAGAGGTTCGGAAAGCGCCTGCCCTCGGCGCAAGATGCGAAACAAGACCGCGCGGGCTACGCGGAAATCAAATCAACCGACTCGCCAAACGCGGACGCCGTTTTTCAATTTACGTTGGCTGAGTTTGAAGCCGGTGCGTTGCTGCGCCTTCCAGCGCATGACGTTGATGTCCCAGTGGCAGCGATTGGGAAACCACAGGCTGTCGCCTACTTTCATTTCGCTCCACGGGTACAATTGGCGGTTCACCCGAGGTAGTTGGATGTCACGCTCGATCTTGGGGATCGGGTAACGCTGCCGCATTCATCGGGCGTCGAGGTAGTTGGTCGGGACGCAGACCCAGGCTGTGCCGTCCCATTTTGCCGTGATGCATTGATTGCTTGGTGGCGAGGGTGGCAGGGTCCATGCTGGGCCTTGCGGACCGGGTACGCCTTGCGGCCCTGGGTCGCCTTTTGGGCCTTGCGGTCCAGCCATCCCGGCGGCGACGGTGGCGCAGACCCATCCGGCGGCGGAGAATTGCAGGCTGCGGTTTGCGCCTTGGCAGTAGGGTGGCGTTTGCTGGGCGTTGGCCGCCGGCACGGCAACAGCGATGAGCAGCAACATGCTGATACATGATGTCTTAATCGCCATGCGCCTACCCCACAGTATCGAACGTGACGTCGATCTCCACGATCGCGCACTGGTAGTTGTTGAGCTCGTTCCTCTGCAGACCGGGCGCCGCGATCGATGCGCCGTCGCCCGCAGGCGTTATGTCGGCGCTGCGGCAGAAGATGTCGTCGTCGCGATACGAGCGCAGCCTTGCCGCGATGGTTTCAGCATGGAGCATGGCGCGGCGCCCGCCACCGCGGGACGGCACGAAGACGAACACGGTGACGCCGGCGAGGTTGCGGTAGAGGTTGCGGCCGACGCCGCCGCCGAACGCGATCGGGCCGGGCCGCGAGCCGAGGTTGTCGAACACCACATAGGCGAAGTCCGCCGGCACGTCCGGCAGCGGGCCGCTGTCCTCGCCGTGCCAGCGCAACGGCACGGTGATGCCGCTATCCACCGCATCGAGCCTGGCGCGTACCGCATCGTAAGCTTCTGTAGCTGATGCCATCAGCCGCCGACCGTTATCTCGTAGGCCATCAGCACGCCTTGGACGCGCCGCGAACTGTCGTCGACCGCCTTGACCTGCAACTCGCGCCCACGCACCAGGATCTTGCAGTTCTGCGTTGCGGCGAGCGTCACGCCGGTGCTCTCAACGTCCTCGGCCAGCATGATCAGCTTGCGGTCGCCCTGTACGATCGCGCCGACCAGTTGATCGGGATTGAACTCGACCACGCGGGCGCGCACGGTCTTGTCGTCGTAGGTTTCCGACGTGCCCATGTAGGTGCGGATGACGACGTCCTCGCCGACCGTCGAGATCGCGTCGAGATATTCTGCCTTGATCTCGGCCGGCGTCATACGCGGACCCGCTTGAATGGGTTGAGCATCGTCGCGACGTCAGGCGGCAGCAGCGAGCTCTCGCCGCCAGCCCGGTTGCCCGAGTAGTAGTCGCGCGTAATGACGCCGGGGATCTCGACCGAGCGCAGCATCGGGTCGCGGTCGCGCGACGACAGCAGCGACCGGCAATAGGCAACCGCGGCGGCCTCGATCGCCGGCGGCAGTGTCCGGCCGGGATCGCCCGGCATGACCCAACCGCCGGAATAGGTAACGGTCATCGCGGTATAGAACCGCCATGGCGTTGCCATGCCGGCGCCGTCGATCCACAGCACCAGGCCGTTAACCGGATCAACCACCCATTCGCCGTCGACCAGTGCGCCGTTGGTGTCGGAACTGATCGCCGTGATTTCGACCACGGGGGTCCGCTCCAGCAGGATCGAGCTTGAGCCGTTGTAGTAATTGCCGTGCGATGGGCGGAACGTCTCGATCACGCTTTCCAGCGCGAGGTGGTAGCCGAGCTCGGCCTCGATCCGCGATGAGGCCTCGTCGATCGCGGTGCCGATTTCGGCGTCGTTGCCGGTGATGCCGAGGTCGGACTGGATGCGCGCAACGGTGGTCAGCCGTTCGTTGGTTGCGGGCGTTACGACGGTGATGATCGAGCGCATCTAGAACCCGCCGCCGCGTTCGCCGCGTTCGCCCTTGGCGCCGATCGGGCCGCGCTCGCCGGGCTTGCCGTCCTTGCCATCACGTCCGCGCTTGACCGAGAGCCGCCAATGGCTGTCGACGCTGTCGGGCCTGGTGTCGGTGTCCTGCTGCGCGATCCAGATCGAACCGCCGTGGCTCACAGCATCGCCGCACTCATAATTGACATCGCCCTTCCACACGCCGCAGTCGATCGGTACCGCAGTCTTGATCTCATGGATGCGGCCCGCCAGCATGACATGC
>Ga0210380_10000667_pt1 | contig 14745 bp, 12 predicted proteins | sample PLM4_5_coexredo_FD_155476 | JGI IMG/M metagenome (GOLD analysis project Ga0210380, IMG submission 155476) | Groundwater sediment microbial communities from an aquifer in East River, Colorado, USA - PLM4_5_coex redo | ecosystem: Environmental > Terrestrial > Soil > Riparian zone | place: USA... | reverse complement strand
CGATTCTTGTCTTTTCTCGGGTTCGCCTAGACCGATAATATTCTTCGGGATGCCGAGAACGCTCCAGAACATTTCTGACAGCGTGCCCAAAGGCGCCGGCGTGATGGTCGGATCCTCGATCTTGCCCTTGATGTTGAAGCTCGCCACCATAAAAGAATTCTTGATCGCGACGATGCCCCTGCCGAAAACCGGAATCTGATTGATCGCCGAATCGATGCCCGCGAACGGCCGTACGGCGACGACGAAATCGAGATCATCTTTCGGTACGTCGATCTTGCCGTAACCGGTCATGCGCAGATCGTTGCTGTCGATCAGCAAATTTTCCGTCGAATAAACACCCTTGGTGACTTTGAAGTCGCCGGTGATGGCCCGGAAGCTAATCCCGTGTTTACTCAGATCGGGCATTTGAAAAGTGAACCAGCGCGATAGATCGAGCAGGTTGAGTATTTGTACCAAGGCGCGCATGCGGTTGATGGTGCCGTCTTCGATACGGAGAGTGAACGCGCCGTTTAGGTTTTGCTTGCGTTCGACATCGTTCTTGCCGACGGTTTCCAACCTGCCGGTAAGATTGACCCGCCCGGTCATCTCCGTGTTGCTGATATCGAACCATTTAAGAAAGGATTGCACCGGCACCGCTTGAATTTTTGGATCGGCAATCACGCCCAAGGTGCCGGGCCGATCAATGATGGTGGTCACACCGACGATGGTGCCGCCGGCAGAGCGCGCTGTGAGATTGGTCAAGCGCCAGGTGCGGCGGTCGATGGTCGTGTCGGTTTTCAAATCGCTAAATTCAAAATTCTTGATCCGTCCCTTGGCAAGGGTAATTTTTCCTTCAGCCTGAAGGTTCGCGTAAAACGTTCCCACTTCCGGATCGATCTGCGAGATCAAATAAGTCACATCCAAACTCGGCGCGGCAAAATCGAAAAGCAACTGCGGCGTCTCCCCATAGCGCCACCGTCCGCTGGCGCTGGCCGGAGATCCCACAAGCATCGCTCTCAAGTTCTGAAAATCGACGCCCTTCTCGTCGATGATGATTTTGCCGTTAAGCTCGCGCAACGGTTGGAGCAACGGAAGCAGGACAACCTGCACATTAGTGAGATCGAGGTTGCCGGCAAATTTGCGCCGATCTTTGTTCTTAATGGAACCCGAGTAGCGCACTGCGCCGCTTACGATCCCGAGGTCTTGCGGCGTGCCAGTATTGAGCAGCAGAGTGGTAATCACACCGGCTTTGACCCCGGTCGAATCGATCGCTAAGTCAAAAGTGCCATCGTCAGCGCCGTAGTCGTTTAACGCCAGCTGGATCTGGATCGGCGAGCCACCCAGTTGCGCGCGAATTTTCTCGCCTTTGATTTCGCTCGGCGTGAACGCGAGCTCACCCTTGATCTCACTGAGCGTGTATACGTCGAAGCGCAGGCGGGCATTGTCGAGCGCCATTTTGCCGTCGAATTGCATCGCTTCATTGGCGCCGCGCTTGAGCACGAGATCGAATTTGGCGCGGCCGCTCAGCTCTTCAATTGCCTTGGCGACTCTCGCCGTCGTCTCTGAGACTAATCCTGATTTTAGCTGCTCGCGCAATTCCGCCAAGTTGAAATCCCCCTGCGCCTGCAGGTCAAATTTTCCGCCTCCCACTGCGCTCAAATCATATCCGCCATCGACATCGCTGAGACGGGAGTCACCGTAGAAACCCTTGAGGTTTTGCAACGTCAACAGGCCGTTGGCCAAACTGACATGGCCTTGAATACCGCGCAGCGGCAGCATGCCGTCGACGTTCAAGCTGCCGGCTACGTCGCGCAGATCGGCGTCGAACCGAATCTGTTTTCCCATGCCGCCCTGCGTCAGGCGACGCAGCTCGGCCAGCCGGGCGTCGACGCTGGCTTGTTTCATTTCCACTTGGCCATTTAAATTCGCATTGAAGGTTTTCGCCAGCTGTGGCGACTCCACCAGCTTGAGCGGCATATACCTGCGCAAAGCGGACAGCGAAGTCGACAGCCCGGAAAGAGTTAAGCGCAAATGGGGATCGGCGCTATCCAGCGCGACGATCTCGCCTTGTAGTGAAAACTTGATGTCTTTGGCGCGAAAATCGGCGCGGCGCACCTGCAAGCGCTGCGGTGTCCAGTCGAGTTCAAAACTGGTCCGGCCTTCGACATCGGTGAGCGGCGCGAGGAAAAGCTCCGGAGCTTCCATCGAGAACCGTTTGAACTCGAAATCGCCTTTGAGCTGCAACTGTTTCTCAAGTTGGCCTTCGAGATGGACGCGCTGCGCGAGATGGCCGGTCATCGATTTGATCGGCACTCGCGCGCCTACTCGCTCCTTGATCAATGTGGCAGGAAAATCGACCACCTCGATATCTGCGTTCCAACGAGCCTGGTGAAACTCGAGCGTCTCCTGGGGGAATACCAGCCGGCCGCGCGCTTTCAAATTCATCCGATCCTGATCTTTTTCGACCACGCTCTTGAGATCGAATTCGAGCGCCGCACCCGAGGGCTCGGACGCCTGACGCTTGAAGAGAACTTTCATATAGTCGCTCAAGCGCTGATCGCGCACGCGGCTCAAATCGATGTCCGCTTTACGCAACCGCCACCTGCCAAGGCTCGCCGCTTTACGTTGGTCGAGATAGTCGATCTCGCCATTGCGTATTTGGATCGAGTGCAGATCGAGATTGAACTGTTCGTTTTGTTGTTTGAGAAAGGGCAGGTTCAGCAGCTTATCGATGAGCGGAATTCGCCCTTCCGCATCGCCTTGAAGTTGAATCGCAGGCCGCTGTAATCGAATCTCGTAGATGATGATCTTGCGTTCCAACAACGGCAGCAGCGCGATCCGTCCCGTCATCCGCTCGGCGGTGATCGCTGGCTCCGCCGCGTCGCCTTCGGACAACGCCAGGTCGCTAAAGGCCACGCCGGTGATCCAGCCGATTTCTAGATCTGCAGCGCCCAGCCTAACTTTGAGTGCGGTGTTCTTTTCAATCTCGTCAACTAAGAAGCGGCGGAATTCGCCGATGCTGATCAAGTGATAAAACGCCAAACCGGCAACGACGAGAAACAGGACGAGAGTAATGGACGCCAAACCGATGAACTGGAGTGCTCTTCTCATGATAAGCGCGCGTCGCCGGGATTCTCGCAAGGCCGCAACCGCGGCGCTAGTCATTCGTCACCGCGCCGATTGCGGCTCATGCTAGAGGAAGTTAGATATACGCGCAAGGGACGGCAACGTTGCGTTTGCCGGATATTAACGGTATTTCATACTTCAGGAACAATCCCTAGACGGCAAAATCGCGCGGCGATACAGCGGCTATTCCCAAGCGCTTAATTTTTATCGACCCGGCGCGTTTTTGTGTTACGTTCTTGCCTTGACAGTCCAAGGTGAACTTGTTACATAGGGAAAACTTTTTACCTACGGGCAGCGAAATTTTGCTTCAGGGAGACGTCATGTTGGAACGCGATGAGGAGTTATTGAACAGCAAACAAGTCGCCGTGATTTTGGACATGAGCCCCGACACGGTCAATGAATTCGCCCGTAAGAATATTTTGCCCGCCTTCAAAAAAGGTAAGCAGTGGAGATTTCGCAAGCGCGACATCTCGCTCTTCTTCAAAAAGCAGCCCAAGGAAATTCGCGACGCCTAGCAACGGGAGGTTTGCCGGGGGTGGGGAAAATAGCTGACATCGAGGCGCACGAGAGCAAACTCTACGCGGAGTTCGCCCCGCTCTACGATCGGATCTTCGGCAAGATTTTCTACAGTCGGCTCGAACAGGTCATCGAGGATCTGTACATCCCGCCGGGCGCGCAGGTTCTCGAAGTCGGCGCCGGCACCGGCACTTCGTTTCCGGCCTATCCCACTCATTGCAATATTACCGGCATTGATTTGGCGCCGGACATGCTCGCGCGGGCGCGGCAAAAAATCGCCGACAACGGTTGGCGCCATCTCAAAGTCATGGAGATGAACGCTCTCGATCTCAAGTTTCCCGATAACAGTTTCGATTATGTCATGGCGTTCCATGTCGTCACCGTGGTTCCCGATCCGGTGCGCATGATCGCTGAGGCCAAACGGGTCTGCAAACCGAGCGGTAGGATCGTCATCGTCAATCACTTCACCAGCGATGTTCCGGTGCTGGGCAGCCTGACTCGCGCGCTTGACCCGCTAACTCGGTGGTTGGGTTGGCGCACCGATCTCCAACTCAAACCGTTCATCAAAACCACCGGCCTTATCATCGAGAAGGTCTACAAAATCAACAAGACTTCCCTCTACACCGTAGTGCTTGCCGGAAAAGAACCCAGCAGTCGCTACCCAACACGCGAACTCTAGGCGTGAAATAAAAATCAAGTCATGGATTGTGTCGTTAAGCCTTAGCGCAATCGATTTTCACGGTAAATTCTGACGCGTTGGCGGGCACATCAAAATCGAATTGCAGCTTCGTATCGAACGGCGAGAACGGGCTATGCGATTATTCCGCGATCGCGGCGGGCAACCTCAACGCGCGAGCGATGGTAGTTAATAGAATTCCCAGAATGGTCGAATTGATTATCGCGGCAAGTCTTTAGGATCCTTCTTCGCTTCCTTGTCGGCTTCCTCATCGTTGTTCTCGGTAACGCCTTTCTTGAAATCACGGATCGCCTTGCCCAGTCCACTGCCGATCTGCGGCAGTTTGCTCGGACCGAATATCACCAGCGCGATCACGAGTATGACCATCAATTCCGGTACGCCAAGTCCAAACATGTTTCCTCCTAGCTCTTACGCTTCACGGCGAAGAATACCGCGTTCTCGCCGCGTTGCACAAGGAGCAATATCCGATCGCCGCGCCGCCCCTGGCGCGTCCCGCGTTCGAACTCTTTCACGTTGCTGACCGCGCGCTGATTGACTTCGCGAATCACGTCCCCGGGCTCGATGCCGACTTGATCGGCTGGGCTCCCTGGCTGCACTTCAACCACCAAGACGCCTTTCGCGGAACTCAGCCCCAAGCGGCGCGCCGCTTCCGGCGTAATTCGCTGAACACGCAATCCCAGCTCCGGATCGCGCGCTTCGACCTGCTGGTTGGCATCAATCTCGTCGGTGAGCTCGCCAATCCGGACGCCGACAACTTGCTCCTTCTTGTCGCGGAATATTTTCAGTGTAACCTTTTGCCCCGGCGCGGTATCCGCGATCACGCTGGGAAAATCATGACTCTTGGGCACCAACTTGCCGTTAAATTCGACGATGACGTCGCCGGTCTTGACGCCCGCTTCCGCGGCGGGACTTTTCTCAGCGACTTCCGTGACCAGAGCGGTTTCGTTGGGGTTGCGCGTCAACCCAATCGATGCGGCAAGCGTTGGCGTCACATCTTGAGCGCGCACACCGAGCCAGCCGCGCACGACCTTACCGTTCTTGCGTAAATGATCGGTGACCTTTTTCGCCAAGTCGATGGGGATCGCGAAACCGATACCGACATTGCCACCGGACTGGCTGAAAATTGCGCTGTTAACACCGATCACTTCGCCTTCGGCGTTGATCAGCGGTCCGCCGCTATTGCCCGGATTGATCGAAGCATCGGTCTGAATGAAGTTGTCGTAGGGGCCGGCGCCAATGACGCGGCCTTTGGCGCTGACGATGCCGGCGGTGACCGTATGCTCCAAACCGAACGGATTACCGATCGCCATAACCCAATCGCCAACGTCGATCTGACTCGATGACCCCAACCTGGCAAAGGGCAGATTACCGCCCGATCGTCGAAGCTTGATCAATGCCAAGTCGGTGCGGTCGTCCTTGCCGATCAGCCTCGCTTCATATTCGGTTTGATCGGCCAGTTTTACTTTGATCGTGTCGGCGTTACGCACGACGTGGTAATTGGTAAGTATCTCGCCATCCTTGCTGATCAGGATGCCCGAACCCAGACTGCGCTGATTGTTTTCTTTGGGCGTCGCTTCACCGAAGAAACGGTTAAAAAAATCTTCGATGGGATCGTTGGAACCGGAGCGCGGCGAGCGTTGCGATGTTGTCGAAATATTGACCACCACGGGCATGGTTTTTTTGGCAATCGCCGCAAACGACGGCGGCCGACTGCCGTCCAATGCCGCCAAACCTGCGCCGTACAGTTCGGCGCTCAACGCGAGCATCGAAACCGGCAAAAGATAAAATCCCATGCGCGTGCTCAGAATAATCTGCCAGATTCGTCGGTAATGTTTCATGGCACAATTCGTTATCGCCACCTCGCTTTCTACAGTAGCAAATTTTCTCTATGCAGTGAAACACGGCTAAAACCGCCGCTACATTTGCAAAACCAACCGCCTATCGTTATGTAGTAACGACCCCATCGGCGGAACCACGAATATGAAACCGGCTCCCATCGATTACGATACAGTTCGCGAGATGTTGCGCACGGCAACGCCGGACCGTGTTCTGAGGTTCATCGGCAAGAGCCATCCCGCCGATATTGCCTTGCTGTTCAAAGGGCTGGAATCGGCGGAAATTCGCCAGCTCTTCGACATTCTCTTCTCGTCGCGGCGTGCTGCCAAGACGCTGAAAGAGCTGCCGCCTGAGCTGTTGCCGGATATTCTCGCCTTGATCGACGACGAAAAGGTCGGCCGCTTGATCGTCCGCGCCGATCCCGACGACGCCGTGACTTTTATCGATAGCCTGCCGGATGAGCGGCGCGAGCACGTCATGGGCTTGTTAGATCCCGAGCGGCGGGCCGCGGTGCGGGAAATTATCAACTATCCCGAAGGCACCGTCGGCCGCTTGATGACGACGGAGTTCATGGCGCTGTCGCCCGACACCACAGCCCAAGGCGCCATCGATAAAATTCGCGAGCGCGGCGAGTTAGAAGCCTTCTTCTATCTCTACGTCGTCGACGACGCGAGCAAATTGGTCGGCGTCGTGCCGATTCGCAATCTCGTCATCGCGCCGCCCGCGCGCACGCTGGCTGACATGATGATTGCCGACCCGGTCAAAGCCAACGTCTTCATGGATCAAGAAGAAGCAGCGCGTTTAGTCAGCAAGTACGAGCTGCTCGCTCTGCCGATCGTCGACGAAGGCGGCCGCTTGGAAGGGATCATCACGGTCGACGATGTGATCGATATCATCAACCAGGAAAGCACCGAGGACATGTATAAGATGGTCGGCTTGACCGAGGAAGACCGCGTGTTCACACCGGTTTCGCGCTCGGTCAGAATGCGGCTTCCCTGGACGATGTTGAATCTTCTGACCGCGACCTTGGCCGCCTCCGTCGTGAGCATCTTCGAAAACACCTTGCACGACATCGTCGCCCTGGTCACCTTCATGCCCGTGGTTGCCGGCGTCGGCGGTAATGGCGCAACGCAGACAGCGACGGTCATGATTCGCGCGATCGCGTTGGGCGAGTTGGAATTTTCCTCGGCATGGAAAGCGGTGGTCAAACAAGTGTCAGTCAGTATCTGCATCGCCCTCGCCGCCGGGGCGGTAATCGCCGCCGCGGCGTTCATCTGGAAAGGCAATCCTTATCTCGGACTGGTGCTCGCCGGCGCGATGATTCTCAATCTCGGATTGATGGCGGGAATCGCCGGCGCGGTGATTCCTTTGCTGCTAAAATCCTTGAAATTGGACCCCGCGTTAGGGTCCGGCATCATCGTTACCGGGCTCACCGATGCCTTTGGCTTTCTCTCTTTTCTCGGCCTGGCGACGTTATTTCGCAGATATTTGATCTAGATCGATTTGTTCAAGACTACGCTGGTCGGTTTTGCCGATCGTTGTAGCAAGAAGAGTAAGCCGCCGACTAAGCTGTCGAGCGCGACAATCAGGAAAAGTAACAGGCTAAAGGCAATACTTTTCTCCGTCCCGATGCCGATCACCGCTAACAAATAAATATAGCCGCCCTCGCGCAGTCCAAGACCGTTCAAGCTGATTGGGATGGCAGCGAACGTCCCGACCAAAGGATAGACGATAATGCAAAACGAGAATGGCACGTCTAGCCCGAGGGCACGCCCCATGATCACATGCAGCCACGATTGGATAAGGTGGAGAACAAGCGACAATACCAGTGCAGCGCCGAGCGCGCGCCAATGGGTCCGATAGCTTCGCAATGCCAGCCTGAGCTTGACGACAATCGGGTGACCCTCTTCAGGCAAGATACGCCGGAGCAACGGCGCGACCAAGACGGCGGCGACAAATCCGAGCGCCAGAGAAAAGGTGACCGACCGGACTGTTGGCGGCACCGCGTACTTAGGGAAAAGCATAAGCCCCACGGCGCCAAGCCAGACCAGCACTATCATGCCAATCGCCCGGTCCATCAGGACCGACATCGCGGCATGCATGGTGGTCACTGCGCGACCGCTGGCGTGCGCATGTTCATCGCGGACGACATAATAGATCCGGGAGACATCACCACCCACCGTGCCGGGAGCGAAGAGATTGAAGAACATGCCAATGAGGTAATATTTGATTAAGTCTTGGAACGGCGTGTCGATGCCCAAGGGTCGGGCGAGCATCGTCCAGCGCACCGCGCCGATCGCTTGTGTAAAAAGGTAAACAGTCAGCGCCAGCGCGATCCAGGAGTAGTTCGCCGACGCAAAAGTCTGTATGAAATTCTCGATGTGAATGCGCGAAAGAAAATAAAAGATCAAGCCGCCACTCACGAGTAGCTTGAGCAATAGGATAACGATCGGTTTGGCCTGCTTCATTTTTCTGTCTGAGGTTGGATGAGCGCCATGTCTTCATCTTTACTGAGGCCATCGACCAACACGCGTCTTCCAACCACGTGCAACCGGCCTTCGGCGTAGAGCCGAATCGCGCGAGGATAAATTTTATGCTCTTGTTTGAGAATGCGCGCCGCCAGTGCGTCCTCTGTATCGTCGGCAAAGACCGGCACCACGGCTTGAATGATGATCGGCCCCTCGTCGCACTCTTCATTGACGAAATGCACCGTGCAGCCGGCAAAGCGTACGCCATGCTCGAGCGCCTTTTTCTGCACCTGTAAGCCGGGAAACGCCGGCAGCAAGGCGGGATGAATATTCATAATCCGATTGGAATAGGCCTTGATAAACACCGGCGAAAGCAGGCGCATGAAGCCGGCGAGCACGACCAGTTCGACGCCACGCCCATGCAACAAATCGACCACCGCTTGGTCGTAGGCTTCGCGGCTCGGGAAGGATTTGTGATCGAGCACTTCGGTGGGAATCCCATGGTTCTTGGCGCGCACCAGGCCGTAGGCGTCCGCTTTGTTGCTCAGGACAAATTGAATTTTGGCGTCGAGCTGCTTCGCCTCGATGGCGTCGATGATCGATTGCAAATTACTCCCGCCGCCGGAAATCAGTACACCGATCGAAATCTGCCGCGCCATATATCCTAGCCGCGCAGCGTCGCGCCGCGCGCTCCTTTACGAATCTCGCCGATAATGAAAGATCGCTCGCCCATGGATTTAAGCGTGCGAACAACGCTGTCGGCTTGCTTTGTGCTAACTACGAGAATCATGCCGAGCCCGTTATTGAACGTCGAATCCATCTCGGCCTGCTCGACCGCACCGATTTTTTTTATTAAAGCGAAGACCGGCGGCGCCGGCCAGCTGCCTCGCTCAATCACCGCCCGCCGTCCTGGCGGCAATACGCGCGGCAGATTGCCCGTAATGCCTCCGCCGGTGATATGCGCCGCGCCTTTGATCTCGAAGTCGGCAAACAATCGACGCGTGATCGCGGCGTAGATGCGCGTAGGCTCGATTAACTCTTCGCCAAGCTTTCGGCCCAGCTCAGGAATTCGCCGGGATAATTTCAAGCGGCCGCGTTCGAGCAGAACTTTGCGCGCCAGCGAATAGCCGTTGCTATGCAGCCCGCTGGAGGGAATGCCGATCAAGACATCGCCGGGGACGATAGAATTTGGGTCGACGATTTGCTTTTTTTCTAACACACCGACGACGAAGCCGGCGAGATCGTACTCGCCTCTGGGAAAGTCGCCCGGATGTTCGGCGGTCTCGCCGCCGATCAAGGCGCAACCAGCCTGCAAACATCCCACGGCGATTCCACGCACCACCGCTGCAGTAATTTTCACGTCGAGTTTGCCGCAGACAAAGTAGTCCAAGAAAAACAGCGGCGCCGCCCCTTGGGTGAGAATATCGTTGACACCCATGGCGACCAAATCGATCCCGATGGTGTCATGGACACCGGTCATGAACGCGATCTTCAGTTTGGTGCCAACGCCGTCCGTCGAAGCGACGAGAATCGGCTCGCGGTAACGGCGCGATTTGAGATCGAACAGCGCGCTAAAACCGCCGACGCCGGCGAGCACACCGGGAACTTTGGTCCGGCGGGCGATAGGGCCGATGCGCCGCACCAGTGCTTCGCCTGCTTCGATACTAACGCCCGCCTTGGCATAGGTAAGTCCTTGAGACATTTTTTATCTTTTCTGGGAATGGCTTCGGCGGGCTGCTGCCGACGTAATTGCTATGATAGCCCACCGGGAAGGAAATTTCACATGGTAGAGCCGGTTTTTGAACCCAAAGCTCCGCTGGCGGCCAGAAGCGCGCGAATTTTGAGAGTGTATTCGCCGAATTTCACTGTGCTCATCATTTCCATCGTTCTCGGCCGTGGCAGATCGACCGCAATTGTTTCAATAAGCCTTCCCGGTCGAGCCGACATAACGAAGACCAAGTCGGAGAGAAACACCGCTTCCTGAATACTATGAGTAACGAACAACACGGTTTTTTTACGCTCTTCCCAGATACGTAATAACTCGATATCGAGATCGTCCCGCGTCATCGCGTCGAGCGCGCCGAAGGGCTCGTCCATCAGCAAAAGTTGCGGATCAGTCACCAGGGCGCGGCATAACGAGGCGCGTTGCTGCATGCCGCCGGAGAGCTCGTGCGGATACATTTCTTCGAAGCCCTCCAACCCGACCAAATTTATCAACGCGCGGGCTTTGTCGGTGTAGTCGGCGACGTCAAGTTTGGCGAATTCGACCGGCAATAAAATATTGCCTAGCACCGAGCGCCACTTCAGCAATACCGGTGCTTGGAAGACCATGCCGATATTTTTCAGCGGGCCATGCACGGCTTGACTATTGACCGCGACTTTTCCGGAGGAAGGGGGCATCAAACCGGAAATAATTTTGAGCAAAGTGCTCTTGCCGCAGCCGCTCGGGCCAACGATCGAAACGAAGTTGCCGGCCTGAATCTCGAACGAGACATTATCCAGCGCGATGACGGTGCGCGCGCCGCTGGTAAAAACTCGCGAGACTTCCTCGATGGCGATCAGCGACGGCACGGTAAATTAACTGAGAAAATTTAGCGCTTGATGAACTGGTTGGTATAAACCTCTTTGGCCGTCACCTTGCGGCCGACGTCGAAGTAGTCGTTGACCACCTTGACGGTTTTTTCCATGATCTCCGGCTTCATGAAACCCAAGCCGACGTTGACTGATTCCAACGGCAAGAATACTTCGGTCAGAGCATTTTTTAATTGCACGGTGGTCAGCACCGAATCCAGCTCGGGTTTTTGCTTGAGCAAAATCTTCAGCGCTTCTTCCTGATTGTCGCGCGCGTAGCGCAAGCCTTCCAAGGTTCCTTCGACATAGGCGCGGACGAACTCCGGCCGTTTCTTCACGTCGTCATCCTTGACCACCAAACTCGTGCCATAGATGTCGAGCCCGGTGTCCTTCATGAACACACGTTTGAGTTTTACTCCTACCTTGGAAGCCGCCATCTCGGCGACTTCATCATTCGAGGCACGGAACATGATGATAAAATCGGCTTTCTTCGTCGCCAGCGCCGCCGGCTGGATCGGCGGCGCGGTTTCTTGAATCTTGATCGCTTTGAAATCGATCTTGTTGACCCGAGCGTAGGCCGGCATCAAGAACCATTGCGCCTGTCCTGGACTGATCGCCAAAGATTTGCCTTCGAGATCTTTGACCCCTTTGATGATCCCTTCATCGCGCCACATAATCGTCGCGCCGACGTAACCGAACTGCGCCGCCGCCTGCACTGGCGCGCCGCGGGATTTGGCGACCATCATGGTTGCGATATCGGCGAAGCCGAAGTCGGCGCCGCCAGAGCCAATCGTGCGCACGGTATCCGCCGAGCCGGTGCTCGATTGAATCGTCACGGCCAAGCCACGCTTGGCGTAAAAGCCCTTCTCTAACGCGACGTACCAAGGGGCGTGCTTGCCGCCGATGATGAAATCCATGCGAACGTTCGCCGGCGTGAGCTCGGCAGCATCGGCGTGAGAGCCAAGAATCGCGGCTAGAAAAGCAAGCGCGCCGATTCGAATGATCGATCTTTTCGAAAACATCATGCGTCCTCCACCGGTGAAGAAATTAGAACGAGCCTTCAACTTCGCGCACCGCTGCGCTCCACGGCGCCAATTTGCGCTGTAAAATCTCCGCAAGCCAAAACAGCGCCAAGGACAAGACCGCGAGAATAAGCAGAATCACCAGCGCGAAGGCCGTGTCCAAGCTGTAATTCGCCTGCAAGACTAAGTAGCCAAGCCCCTCATTGGCGGCGACGAACTCGGCAACAATGGCGCCGGTGACGGACAGCACGATCGCCACCTTGATGCCGGCAAACATGTAGGGCAGCGAATTGGGCAAGCGAATTTTCTTGAAGACATCCCACTCCGAACCGCGGTTGATGCGCGCCAACTCCAACAGCTCAGGCTCGACTTCTTTCAGTCCAACGACCGTGTTGACGACAATCGGAAAAAATGCCACGAGAAAGGCGATGGCAATCTTGGAAAACAGGCCGTAACCCACCCAGATCACCATGAGCGGCGCGAACGCGCTTTTCGGCATCGCGTAAAGAATTACGATGAGCGGGTAAATCGTGTTCTGAAGATGACGCGAATAAACGACCGAGATGGCGAAGCCGACACCCAAGACCAACGACAAGACGAAACCGCCAAAGGCTTCGATGAAAGTGATCAAAGCGTGATTGCCGAGGATCGGCAGCTTCTTAAAAAATACCGTCCATAGATCTCGCGGCGGCGGCAAAATGAACGCCGGCACCTTGATCACTTCAACGAGAATTTCCCACAGCACTAACAAGGCGAGAAAGAAGAGCACGGGCTCGGCGGCGTTTTTCCAGGAAGATTTCACGGCGGCACTCCGCGCCGACGTTAATGGAAAGACCGGGTGGAGTCAAGAAATTGCTGGCGCCCATCGGCATAATCTGCCGCCGATGAGCACAAGGGAGCGTGCTGAATTGCACGAGCAGGTCGATGTGTTAGGAATGAGAGCCACGATCGTGAAAGGACCGAGTGTCATGGCCCAGAAAAATGTTACCGCAGCGGAATTATACGACGTCTGGCCGGTGCTCTCAGAAGCGGAACGAGTCGAAGGCTTCGAGTTCCTGCCACGAAACGACGCCGAGTCATTTTTCCTTCAATTGAATGTTCATGACCGAGCCGGCCTGGTGCTCGCATTACCCCCGGTTGAGCGGCGACTGTGGATGCGCCTGTTGGCACCCGACGACGCGGCGGATCTGATCCAAGAAGCGCCGACAAACACGCGCGCTGAACTACTGGCGTTATTGGACGAAGTCACCCAGAGGGAAGTAAAAGGGCTGCTCGATTACGCCGAAGACGACGCCGGCGGGTTGATGAACACCCGCTACTCTCGGCTCCGCCCCGACATGACCGTTGGCGAGGCGATTAGTTACCTGCGCCGCGACGCTCAAACGCGGCAGCGAACCACCTTTTACGCTTACGTGGTCGACCCCAAAGAACGATTACTCGGCGTCATCACCTTTCGCGATTTAATCGTTACGCCGGCAGACAAGTTGATCGGCGAAGTCATGCGCACCGAGGTCATTTCGGCGGCCGAAGACATGGACCAGGAAGCTTTGAGCAAATTATTCATGCGCCATCACTTGTTGATGATTCCCGTCGTCGATTCCCAGGGGCGCATCAAAGGCATTGTCAGCGTCGACGACATCGTCGACGTGGTCCAAGAAGAAGCTACTGAAGACATTCAAAAGATTGGCGGTGTGGAGTCTCTAGATGCACCGTACTTGCAAGTTTCTCTCTTGCGCATGATTCGCAAACGGGCCGGCTGGCTCGCCGCGCTCTTTCTCGGCGAGATGTTGACGGCAACCGCCATGGGATATTTCGAAGCGGAGATCGCCCGCGCGGTGATTCTCGCGCTCTTCGTGCCGCTGATTATCAGCAGCGGTGGCAATTCGGGCTCGCAAGCGACCACTTTGGTAATCCGTGCAATGGCGCTGGGCGAAGTGCGCATCCGCGACTGGTGGCGCGTCGTGCGCCGTGAATTCGCCACGGGGCTGGCGCTCGGCTCGATCCTCGCCACCATCGGTCTAGTTCGCATCCTGCTCTGGCAGTTCTTGTTCGATGCTTACGGCGATCATTATTTTTTGGTCGCCCTAACTGTGGCGCTGAGTCTGGTCGGCGTGGTTCTGTGGGGGTGCTTGATGGGCTCGGTTCTGCCGTTCATCCTGCGCTGCTTAGGCTTCGATCCCGCCAGCGCGTCTGCGCCGTTTGTCGCCACCCTGGTGGACGTTACCGGTCTGGTGATCTATTTCACCGTGGCCGCGGTAATTCTGAGCGGCACGTTGTTGTGATGGCCGGAGTTTGACTCGGATTTCAAAAATGAAAGTGATTGCGCGCGCCGTGTGAGGTGTGATCCTGGAGTAGTGAAGACACCCAACGCTGCGGTTGCAAGTCATTCTGCCTGGTTTGCAAGACGTTTCATTGGTGACGGGGAAATTACACACTGGGCAACGATGTCGGTTCCCCGCTCAGAGGCACAGGCCCATTGTCTTCACTACGGAAGGATCGCGTCTCACTCGCGCTTCAATTTCAACTGCGG
>Ga0210380_10000666_pt1 | contig 14748 bp, 10 predicted proteins | sample PLM4_5_coexredo_FD_155476 | JGI IMG/M metagenome (GOLD analysis project Ga0210380, IMG submission 155476) | Groundwater sediment microbial communities from an aquifer in East River, Colorado, USA - PLM4_5_coex redo | ecosystem: Environmental > Terrestrial > Soil > Riparian zone | place: USA... | reverse complement strand
CGACCGGCTGTTTCAACCGCTCCTGGAGTTGCTCGGCGATGATCCGCGCCATTGCATCGGTGCCGCCACCCGCGGCAACAGTCACCACCAGGGTGATGGTGCGCCCGGGCATCGAGAGCTGCGCGCCCGCGGTCGAAACCAAGGCCAGCAGAGCTGCGGCGGCCAACACCATGCGGCGCATGCCGTCCCCCCGATTTGGCGCAGTGTTATCGCCGTCTCGCGAACGCGGTCAGCGTAGCCCGGCGAATTTGCCTAGGCAAATAGGTCTCGGCGGCGCGCCCCTTGTCGGCCTTGGCGAAAGCTGCACAGATTCACGCAAACATCGGGAGCCTGCCATGAACAAGCCTGTCGGGGCGCTGCGCAACGAAAGCCGGGCCTGGGTCGAGGTGCCGGCCGACGACAACGGCGACGCCATGATCGCGGCGATGGCCGAGGCCGGCGTGGACTACATCTTCTTCACCTCGGGCTCGGAGATCGGCTTCTATCAGGAGGCCGTCGCCAAGGCGCACGCACAGGGCCGCAATGCGCCGAAGCTCATCACCGTCACGCACGAGCATGCGAGTCTGAATGCGGCACTCGGTTACGCCGCCGTGAGCGGCAAGCCCGCAGTTACCGCGGCGCATGTCGATTGCGGCACGCAGCATTACGGCGGCGCGGTGCACACCGCGTTCCATTGCGGTCTTCCCGTCGTCATCACCGGCGGCGGCTCGCCGACGAGCTATCCCGGCAGCTTCCCAGGCGCGCGCGACGGCGGCGGACATATCTGGCTGCAGCAGAGCTTCGACCAGAACTCAATCGTGCGGCAGTACACCAAATGGGATCACCGCATGGCGATCCAGGACAACGCCGGGCTGATGATCTCGCGAGCCCTGCAGGTGGCGCGCACCGAGCCGTGCGGGCCGGTGTATCTCACCCTTCCGAGAGAGGTGTCGCTGCACAAGATCAACGGCGCGAAGTTTCCGACGATGGGCCAGCTCGGCGTGGCCAAGCCCGCCGCGCCCGACGCCGAAGGCATCCGCGAGATCGCGCGGCGGCTGGTCAAGGCAGACAATCCGTTCGTGCTGGTGGCGCGTTCGGGACGAAATCCGGCAACCGTCCCTGCCCTCGTCAGACTGTGCGAGCTGATGGCGCTGCCGGTCGCGCAATCGGGGCTGCGCGCCTACCAGTGCTTCCCGCAGAACCATCCGCTCTACATGAGCGGCGCGAGCCTCAAGGACGCCGACGTCGTGCTTGCACTCGACGTCGACATTCCCTGGCACGCCGATTCCAATCCGCCGCCGGACAGCGCCTGGGTGGCGATGACCGACGTCGAGCCGGCCAAGCGCCGCATTCCGACGATGGAGTTCACCGCGGACCTGCGGCTCACCGCCGATGCGCTGTCGGTGATCGAGGCGCTCACCGCCGAGGTGCGCAAGCTGATCGCCCCGGCGGACCAGCCGCGCTTTGCCGCGCGGGCGCAGCGGTGCGCGGAGGCTTCCGCCAAGCGCCGCACCGATCTGGCGGAAGACGCGAAGTCGCGCGCCAGCAAGGCGCCGATCGATCCGAAGTGGCTTTCGCACAACATCGACAACGTGCTCGACGACAACTGCATCGTGTTCGACGAGACGATCGCGCAGAACCAGCTGCACGATTACCTCAAAATCGCGAAGCCCGGCGGCTACTTCCACAACCCGGCTTCGAGCGGCGGCTGGGCCAGCGGCGCGGCGTTCGGCGCCAAGCTTGCAGCACCGGACAAGGACGTGATCGCGGTGAGCGGCGACGGCTTCTACATGTTCGGCACGCCGGTCCACGCGCTCTGGGCGGCGCGGCACTACAAGGCGCCGTTCATGGCCGTGGTGTACCAGAACCGCAGCTATTCGACCGGGACGCTGCGCATCAACAGCATCTATGGCGCGAAAGACAGCTACGCCGCCAAGGCCGATTACGACGGCGGCTATTTCGATCCGCCGATCGACTTCGCCAAGGAGGCGGAGGCGGCCGGCGCCTATGGCGAGAACGTCACCGATCCGGCGCAGATCGAGCCGGCGCTGCTTCGCGGGCTGAAGGCGATCCGCGAGGAAGGCCGGCCGGCGGTGATCTCCGTGTGGTTGGCAAGGCTGTTGCAGAAAGACTGAACGAAGAACAACGTCGATCCGCGGAAAGGAAATGCCATGAAATGTCTGCGTCGCTCATTCCGTCACTTGGTCGGTCACTTGGCAGCCGGGGCTGCCGTCCTCGGCATCCTGTCCGTCGCGCCGGCGCTGCATGAGGCGCAGGCGCAGTCCGGGCGGACGGTCCGGGCGATCGTTCCGACGCCGCCGGCCGGCGTCAACGACCTGCTGGCGCGACTGATGGCGGACTATCTCGGCAAGACTCACGGGTTGTCGATGGTGGTCGAGAACCGCGCGGGGGCGGCCGAGGTGATCGGCACCGAAGCTGTGGCGCGCGCCGCGCCCGACGGCAACACGATTCTGTTCGGGTCGTCGCAGGTCGTCATCAATCCGCAACTGCGGAAGGTGAACTACCATCCGCTGGAAAGCTTCGAGCCGGTCTGCCTGATGGTGGAGGCGCCGCTAGTCATCTCGGTCCAAAGCTCGTCGCCCTACCGCACGCTCCACGACCTGCTCGACGCAGCGCGCACGAAGCCCGGCAGCATAACGATGGGGAGCCTCGGTCCAGGAACGCCCTTCGACATCGGGCTTGCGATGCTCAAGAAGGCGGCCAAGGTCGACATCACCTTCGTGCCGTTCAATGGCAACGGTCCCTCGATCAACGCGCTTTTGGGCGGACACGTGACCTCGGCGTACAACAGCTACTCCAGCGTCAATAGTCAGCTCAAAGCCGGCCTGCTGCGCCCACTGGCCGTCTCCAGCAAGACGCGGATCCCGCCGCTGCCGGAGGTGCCGACCGTGGCCGAGTCGGGATTCAAGGACTACGAAGTCGCGCCCTGGTTCGGCGTGTACGCCCCGGCGAAGACGCCGAAGGAGACCGTGACGCAGTTCGCCGACTGGCTGTCGGCGGCGCTGAAGGCGCCCGAGGTCAAGGACAAGCTTGCGGTGCAGGAGCTTTATCCGATGGGCCTCTGCGGGGCGGACTTCGCCGCCTTCCTGCGCAAACAGCAAGAGGACTATGGCCGCGCCATCAAGGAGACGAACTTCAAGGTGGAATAAGAGGTAGCTGCAGAAAGAGTGAGGGCAGCATGAACGCTACGGACACCGCAAATCTCGCCCCCTACGGCAACGGGACGCTGCCGGCGGGTATCCGTTCCCGCGTGGTCAATAACAATAACGGCCTCATGGTGCATGTGCTGGAGGCCGGCTTCGAGACGGCGGGCCGCCCGTGCGCGCTGCTTCTCCATGGCTTTCCGGAACTCGCCTACAGTTGGCGGAAGGTCATGCTGCCGCTGGCGGAGGCCGGCTATCACGTCATCGCTCCCGACCAGCGCGGCTATGGGCGCACCACGGGCTGGGATGGCTCCTATGACGCCGATGGCGATCCCTTCCGCAACGTCAACATGGTGCGGGATGCAATGGGACTCGTCTACGCGCTCGGCTACCGCTCGGTGGCAGGCGTCGTCGGACACGATGCGGGCTCGCCGGTGGCGTCGTGGTGCGCGATGATCCGCCCCGACATCTTCCGCAGACTTGCGCTGATGAGCTCGCCGTTCCCCGGCCCGCCGAAGATGAGCTTCGACACCGCCAACGGCGCGGCGCCGGTACCGCCACCCTACACCGACGACCAGCTCGACACCGAGCTCGCCAAGCTCAACCCGCCGCGCAAGTACTATCGCAACCACCAGCGCACGCACGGCGCTAACGACGACATGCTGCACGCTCGGCAGGGCTTGCACAATTTCTTTCGCGCCTACTACCACGCCAAGAGCGCCGACTGGAAAGGCAACACGCCGCATCCGCTGAAATCGCACACCGCCGAGGAAATGGCGAAGATGCCGCACTACTACGTGATGCTGAAGGACAAGGGCATGGCCGACAACATCGCGCCTTTCATGCCGACCAGGGAGGAGATCGCAGCCTGCAAATGGCTGACCGACGCCGAGCTCGGCGTCTATGTCACGGAATACCAGCGGACCGGTTTCACCGGCGCGCTCCAAGGTTATCGCGTGCGGCGGGGCACCGATCCGCGGACGCTCGCCGAGCTTCGCACCTTCTCCGGCCGCACGGTCGATGTGCCGGCCTGCTTCATCGCCGGCAAGGCCGACTGGGGCTCGTACCAGAACCCCGGCGTGCTCGAGGCGATGCAGACCACGGTCTGCAAGGACTGGCGCGGCACGCATTTCGTCGAAAACGCCGGCCATTGGGCGCAGCAGGAGCAGCCGGACGCCGTCAACAAGCTGTTGATCGAATTCCTGGGAGCGAGCCGATGAACCGTCTCCGCTGCGCATTCCTGCATCTGTCGGCCGGCGCCGCCGTGTTCCTGGCCATGTCGGGCATGGCCGGCGCGCAGAGCTACCCGACGCGGCCGATGACAATGATTGTCCCGTTCGCTGCCGGCGGACCACAGGACGTGCTGGGCCGCATCGTGGCCCAGCGGGTGAGCGAAATTTTGGGCCAGCAGATCGTGGTTGAGAACATCGGCGGAGCGGGCGGCACCACCGGCTCCAAGCGCGTCGCCGACGCCCAGCCCAACGGCTATACCATGGGGATCGGAAGCGTCGGCACCCACGCCCACAACCAGACCCTCTACAAGAAGCCGCATTACGACGCCTCCGCTGATTTTTCGCCGGTCGCGCTGATCGCCGAGACCCCCGTTGCGCTGATCACGCGCAAGGATCTGCCGCCGAATAATTTTCAGGAGTTCATCGCCTATACGAAAGCGAACCAGGCGAAGATGCAATTCGGCACGCCTGGCGCTGGCAGCTCTTCGCATATCGCCTGTGTCATCCTCAATAGCATCATCGGCGTCGATGTCACCAACGTGCCCTATCGTGGCAGCGCTCCCGCCATGCAGGACCTTGTCGGTGGCCGGACCGACTACCAATGCGACCAGATCGTCACAGCCAAGCCTCAGATCAACAGCGGCAATGTGAAGGCGATCGCGATCCTGAGCCGAGAGCGCTCGCTCATCCTGCCAAATCTCCCCACCGCGCTCGAACAAGGCACCGATGTGCAGACCTATGCCTGGACTGCGCTCTTTCTGCCTAAGAGCACGCCCGACGCGATCGTGCAGACTCTCAACAAGGCCGTCGTCGATGCTTTGCACACGCCGGCCGTGCGCACACGCATCGCTGAACTCGGATCGACCGTGGTCTCGGACGAACGCATGACACCGCACTATCTCGCCGGTTTCATCAAGAGCGAAATCGAGAAATGGGCCGGACCGATCAAGGCGAGCGGTGTATCAATGGATTGAGGGTCGAGTGAGTCCGATGCACCAACGGTGCCGTTTCGTAGCCGCAGCGTTGTGCATGTTGCCGATGCTCGGCGCCATTCCTACGCAGCCATGCGCGAGGAGGGCCGCCCGGCGGTGATCTCGGTGTGGCTCGCTAAGCTGCTGCAGAAGGACTAGCGTCCGGGTTTGTGGGGGCGGTGAGCATGAAGCGGCGCGAATTCGTTTCGCTTCTCGGTGGCGCGGTGGCGTGGCCACTTGGTGCGCGCGCGCAGGAGCGGGTGCGCCGCATCGGCGTGCTGATGAGCCTGGCCGAAGTCGATCCCGAAACGAAACGGCGGATCGGCGCGTTCCTGGAAAGGCTTCGGCAACTTGGCTGGGCCGACGGCGGCAACGCGCAGATCAACTACCGCTGGAGCGGCGGCAATCCCAACGACATCCGCAGGTACGCCGCCGAGCTGGCCGCTCTTGCGGCCGATGTGATCCTTGCGACCGACAGCGTCACCGTGGGGCCCTTGCTGGAGGTGACCCGCACGGTGCCGATTGTGTTCGTGCAGGTCCCCGATCCCGTCGCCGCGGGATTCGTCGATAGCCTGGCACGGCCGGGCGGCAACGCCACCGGTTTCGTCAACTTTGAATACGGCATGGGCGCGAAATGGCTGGAATTGCTGAAGCAGATCGCACCGGCCGTAACGCGAGTGGGCGTGTTGCGCGATCCCGCGCTGGCCGTCGGCGCGGGCCAGTACGGCGCGATCCAGTCGGTGGCGCCTTCGCTTGCGATGGAGGCGAGCCCGATCAATCTGCGAGACGCCGGGGAGATCGAGCGCGGCATCGCAAATTTTGCACGCGTCCCCAACGGCGGCCTGATCCTGACGGGAGGCGCGTTGGGCATCGTCCATCGAGACCTGATCGTGACCCTGGCGGCGCGATACAATCTGCCAGCCGTCTACATCGACCGCTATTTTGCCGAGGGCGGCGGTCTTATCTCCTACGGGCCCGATTCGATCGACGCCTATCGGCGCACGGCGGCCTATGTGGATCGCATTCTCAGGGGCGACAAACCGGCGAATCTGCCGGTCCAACTCCCGGTCAAGTATGACCTGGTCATCAACCTCAAGACCGCCAAAGCATTGGGCGTCGCCGTTCCGTCGTCGCTGATCGCCCGCGCCGATGAGGTGATCGAATAGACGCGCCCCTGAAAGAATTTCTGCTGGGAAACACGATGAGACTTCCGCGCCGCCAATTTCTACAAATGAGCACGGCGGCCGCCGCGTTTGCAGGCGCGTCGCGTTTGGCCTGGGCGGAGGATTATCCCGCGCGTCCGGTGCGGATCATCACCGACTCAGCGCCCGGCAGCGCCATCGATGCGACGCTGCGGATCATGGCCGACGGACTCTCCCGGGTGTGGGGCCAGCAGGCCGTGCCGATCAATCAGCCGGGCGCCGGCGGCGCCATTGCGGTTCGCGCCGCGGCGGCGGCCGCCCCCGACGGCTACACGCTGGGCATGCCGGCGGTATCGGCCTTCGTGGCGCTGCCTGGAGCTGCCGCCGGTCTTCCGATCCAGGTGCCGCGGGATTTCGCGCCGGTCGGCTATCTCGGCGGCGCGCCCATGTTCATCACCGCCGCACCCAGTCTCGGCGTGAAGACGCTGCCGGAGCTGATCGCGCTGGCCAGGCAACGGCCGGGCGAGCTTGCCTACGGCACCAACGGACCCGGGCGGCTCACGCACCTGACGGGCGAATTGCTGCAAAGCCGGGCCGGGATCAAGCTCCTGATGATTCCCTATTCGGGCGGCACCGCGCAGGTGCTCAACGACGTGATGGGCGGGCGCATCCCGATCGCCATCGATGCCTATTCGGGCCTTGCGGGAGCGATCGAGGCCGGGACCGTGTTGCCGCTGGCGGTCGCGTCACCGAAGCGGGTCGCCGATTTCCCGAACCTGCCGACAGTGGCGGAAACCATTCTCGGTTTTGAAGCCGGCGGCTGGCAGGTCCTGGTCGCGCCGGTCGGGACGCCGGACACAATCGTGCAGAAGGTGAACCGCGATCTGATCAAGGCGCTGAGCGAACCGGAAACCCGCGCGCGGCTGGCCAGGCTCGGCCGCGACGAACGTACCCTATCGCCCGCGGAAACCTTGGCATTCATCCAGGGCGAACAGCGGACGTGGGCGCCGATCCTGCAGCAGATCGGTGGCGCGCGCTGATCCACGGGGCGTCCGAAAGTCTCGTTTTTGGCTCGCGCGGTTGTTGCAGAAAGACCCATCAAGAGGTCTGATTGATCATTCGGTAGGGGGAAATTGCAATGAAACTTATCCGCCGGAAGTTTCTTCAGCTTGCCGCGAGCGCCGTCGCGCTTCCGACCGTATCGCGGTCAGCCTTCGCGCAGGCCTATCCGTCGCAGCCGATCCGCATCATCGTCGGCTTCGCCGCCGGCAGCGGCTCCGACATCTTTGCCCGGCTGATGGCGCAGTGGCTGTCGGAGCGGATCAGCCAGACGGTCCTGGTCGAGAACCGGCCCGGCGGCGGCGGCAACATCGGCACCGAGGCGGTCGTGAAGGCGCCGCCGGACGGCTACACGCTGCTGCAGTGGGTGCCGGGCAACATGGTCAACAACACGCTCTACGAAAAGCTGAACTTCAACTTTCTCCGCGACATCGCGCCGGTCGCAGGCACTGCGCGTACGCCCTACATCCTGGTGGTGAACAACGACCTCCCGGTCAGGACCGTTCCGGAATTCATCGCCCACGCCAAGGCCAATCCGGGCAAGCTCAACTTTGCCTCGGCCGGCGTCGGCACCGGCATCCACATGGCGGGCGAGCTGTTCAAGCTGACGGCAGGGGTCGACATGGTGCACGTGCCCTACCGCGGCGCCGGCGGCGCGATGACCGACCTGATCGCCGGCCAGGTGCAGCTCATGTTCGACACCATGGCGGCTTCGATCCCGCACATCAAAGGCGGCAAGATCCGCACGCTGGCGATATGCACGGCGACGCGCTCGCCGCTCTTGCCGGAACTGCCGACGGTGGCCGAGTTCGTCCCGGGTTACGAGGCGAGCGGCCCGTTCGGGTTGGGCGCGCCGAAGGATACGCCTCCGGCTGTCGTCGACAAACTCAACCGGGAGATCAACACGGTGCTGGCCGACCCGAAGGTCAAGGCGCGCCTCGCCGACCTCGGCAGCGAGCCGCTGACCGGCTCGCTGGCCGATATCGGCAAGCTCATGGCCGATGAAACCGAGAAGTGGGGCAAGGTGGTCCGGGCCGCCAACATCAAGGTGGAGTAACGCCGCGCTTTTATAGCTTTTTGAAACATCCAGGGTGGCAGTTCGTGAAACCACTTCGCCGGAAATTTCTTCAGCTTGCCGCCGGCGCCGTCGCGCTGTCCGCCGTCGCGCGCTCGGCCTTCGCGCAGGCTTACCCCACAAAGCCCATCACCATCGTCGTGCCGTTCGCAGCGGGCGGCCCGACCGACACGATCGCACGCCTGCTGGCCGAGCGGCTGCGGGTTTCGCTGGGACAAACTGTCATCGTCGAGAGCGCGACCGGCGCGGGCGGCACCATTGGTGTCGGCCGGGCCGCACGCGCCGCCCCCGACGGCTACACCATCAGCCTCGGCCAGAATGGCTCGCACGTCGTCACCGGCGCGACCTACACCAACCTGCCATACGACCTGCTGAATGACTTCGAGCCGCTGTCGCTCTTGTGCATTGCGCCGTTCGTGGTCGTCGCAAAAAAGACGGTGCCGGCCAACGACCTGAAGGAGTTCATCGCCTGGCTCAAGGCCAATCCGAACCGGACGGTCGGAACCGCCGGCCAGGGCAGCATCAGTCACGTCTGCGGCCTGATATTTCAGAATGTCACGGGCAGCCGCCTGCAATTCGTCCCCTATCGCGGCACCGCTCCGGCGATGCAAGACCTGGTGGCGGGCCAGATCGACATGATGATCTCCGATCCGGTCACCTCCATGCCGCAGGTGCGTGGCGGCAATATCAAGATCTTTGGCGTCGCCGCCGACACCCGGTTGCCCTCCGCGCCCGACGTGCCGACCGTCGACGAGGCCGGGCTGCCGGGCTACCACGTCGCGCTGTGGCACGGCCTTTGGATGCCGAAGGGCACGCCGAAACCCATCATGACCACGCTCAGTGCCGCGGTGATGGGGGCCTTGGCCGATCCGGCGGTGCGGGGGAAGCTCGCCGATCTCGGCCAGGACATCTACCCGCGCGAACGGCAGACGCCCGAGGCGCTCGGCGCCCTGCAAAAGGCCGAGATCGCGAAATGGTGGCCGATCATCAAGGCCGGAAACATCAAGGTGGAATGAGGCGCCAGTCAAAACCGCAGAAGCTTGCAAAACGCCTGATGACAACTAGCTTTTGGCCACATTCCGGGGTTGTTGGAGCCTTGATTCTGGTCTAAGTCGGGCGCGCGCGGGGCCCTCCCCGCCGGGGGCGAAGGACGCGCAGCAGCGCGCCCTTTTTTTGTGTGCCGAGTTGGCTGTCATTACGGGGCGCCGCGAAGCGGCGAGCCCGGAATCCAGATGCAAGCTATGAATTTGCCTCTGAATTCCGGGCCCGGCCCTTCGGGCCGTCCCAGAATGACAAAACGAGAGTTCCAGGCCCGATGCCGAAACGCACCGACATCAAATCGATCCTGATCATCGGCGCCGGTCCGATCGTCATCGGCCAGGCCTGCGAGTTCGACTATTCCGGCACGCAAGCCTGCAAGGCCCTCAAGGAAGAGGGTTACCGGATCGTGCTGGTCAATTCGAACCCGGCGACGATCATGACCGACCCGGATCTCGCCGACGCCACCTACATCGAGCCGATCACCCCGGAGATCGTCGCCAAGATCATCGAGAAGGAGCGCCCCGACGCGCTATTGCCCACCATGGGCGGGCAGACCGCGCTCAACACCGCGCTGTCGCTCAAGAAAATGGGCGTGCTCGACAAGTTCAACGTCAAGATGATCGGCGCGACCGCCGAGGCCATCGACAAGGCCGAGGACCGCGAGCTGTTCCGCAACGCGATGACCAAGATTGGTCTTGAGACGCCGCGCTCGCATCAGATCAAGACGCTGGCGCAGGCGCTGGAGGCGCTGGAAGATATCGGCCTGCCCGCCATCATCCGGCCGTCGTTCACGCTCGGCGGCACTGGCGGCGGCATCGCCTACAACAAGGACGAGTTCATCGACATCGTCGAGCGCGGCATCGACGCGTCGCCGACCAACGAAGTGCTAATCGAAGAGAGCGTGCTGGGCTGGAAGGAATATGAGATGGAGGTTGTCCGCGACAAAAAGGACAACTGCATCATCATCTGCTCGATCGAGAACCTCGATCCGATGGGCATCCACACCGGCGACTCGATCACCATCGCGCCGGCGCTGACCTTGACCGACAAAGAATACCAGATCATGCGCGACGCCTCGATCGCGGTGCTGCGCGAGATCGGCGTCGAGACCGGCGGCTCGAACGTGCAGTTCGCGGTCAATCCCGCGGACGGCCGCCTCATCATCATCGAGATGAACCCGCGGGTGTCGCGCTCCTCGGCGCTCGCGTCGAAGGCGACCGGCTTTCCGATCGCCAAGGTCGCAGCCAAGCTCGCGGTCGGCTACACGCTCGACGAGATCGCCAACGACATCACCGGCGGCGCGACGCCGGCGGCGTTCGAGCCCACGATCGATTACGTGGTCACGAAAATTCCGCGCTTTGCCTTCGAGAAATTCCCCGGCGCCGACGAGACGCTGACCACCTCGATGAAATCGGTCGGCGAGGCCATGGCGATCGGCCGCACCTTCCAGGAGTCGCTGCAGAAGGCGCTTCGCTCGCTGGAAACCGGCCTCACCGGCCTCGACGAGATCAACATCGAGGGCCTGGGCCAGGGCGACGACAAGAACGCCATCCGCGCGGCGCTCGGCTCGCCGTCGCAGGACGGCCTGCTCAAGGTGGCGCAGGCGATGCGGCTCGGCTTCACTGACGCCGAGATTCATTCCGCCTGCAAGGTCGATCCGTGGTTCCTGGCCCAGGTGCGCGGCATCGTCGAGACGGAGGCCGAGATTCGCGAAAAGGGCCTGCCGAAAACCGCCGGCACCTTCCGGCGGCTGAAGGCGCTGGGCTTCTCCGACGCGCGGCTCGGAAAATTGACCGGAAACTCCGCCGAGGCGGTGACGCAGAAGCGCCACGCGCTCGACGTGCGGCCGGTGTTCAAGCGCATCGACACCTGCGCCGCCGAGTTCGCCTCGCCGACCGCCTACATGTACTCGACCTACGAGGCGCCGTTCGCAGGCAGCGCCGCAAACGAAGCGCGGCCCACCGACAAGAAGAAGGTTGTGATCCTCGGCGGCGGGCCGAACCGCATCGGCCAGGGTATCGAGTTCGACTACTGCTGCTGCCACGCCGCCTTCGCGCTGAAAGATGCGGGCTACGAAACCATCATGATCAACTGCAACCCGGAGACGGTCTCGACCGACTACGACACCTCCGACCGCCTCTACTTCGAGCCGTTGACCGCCGAGGACGTGCTGGAGATCATCGACACCGAGCGCGCGCAGGGCGCCTTGCACGGCGTGATCGTGCAGTTCGGCGGTCAGACCCCGCTCAAGCTCGCGGAGGCCTTGGAGAAGGCCAAGGTGCCGATCCTCGGCACCTCGCCCGATGCCATCGACCTTGCCGAAGACCGCGACCGCTTCAAGCAGCTTCTTGAAAAACTCAAGCTGCGGCAGCCGCAGAGCGGCATCGCCACAAGCCCGAAGCAGGCGCGTGCCACCGCCGAGGGTATCGGCTATCCGATCGTGATCCGCCCGTCCTATGTGCTGGGCGGCCGCGCCATGGAGATCGTGCACGACAGTGCGCAGCTTGACCGCTACCTGATCCGGCTCGCGGGCGACCTCGACCGCCCGTCGGAGCTGATCGTCTCGGCCAAGCGGCCGCTTCTGATCGACCGCTATCTCACCGACGCCATCGAAGTCGATGTCGATTGTCTGTGCGACAGCAAGGACACCTACATCGCCGGCATCATGGAGCATATCGAGGAGGCCGGCATTCATTCCGGCGACTCCGCCTGCTCGCTCCCGCCCTATTCGCTTGACGGCAAGATGATCGCCGAGCTCGAGCGTCAGACCCGGGTACTAGCGCTGGCGCTCAACGTCGGCGGACTGATGAATGTGCAGTACGCGATCAAGGATGGCGAGATTTACATCCTCGAGGTCAATCCGCGCGCCTCGCGCACGGTGCCGTTCGTCGCCAAGGTGATCGGGCTGCCGGTCGCCAAGATCGCGGCGCGGGTGATGGCGGGCGAGACGCTCGCGTCATTCAAGCTCGAGCTGCAGAACTTCGACCTGAAGACGTCCCGCCACGTCGGCGTGAAGGAAGCGGTGTTCCCGTTCGCGCGGTTCGGCGACAAGGTCGACACCGTGCTCGGCCCCGAGATGAAATCGACCGGCGAGGTCATGGGCCTCGACCGCGACTACAGCGTCGCCTTCGCCAAGAGCCAGCTCGGCGGCGGCGCCCGGCTGCCCAAGGACGGCACCGTCTTTGTCTCGGTTCGGGACGGCGACAAGCCGAAGATTCTGGAGTCGCTGAAGGTGCTCCGGATGCTCGGATTCGAGGTCGTGGCGACCTCCGGAACCCAACGCTACCTCGCCGAAAACGGGGTCGAGGCGGTCAAGATCAACAAGGTGGCGGAGGGCCGTCCGCACATCGTCGATGCCATCAAAAACGGCCGTGTTCAGCTTGTTTTCAACACCACCGAGGGGGCCACCGCCCTGGCTGACAGCCGGTCGCTGCGGCGGGCGGCCCTCTTGCATAAAGTGCCGTACTACACCACTCTTTCAGGTGCCGTCGCTGCGGCGCAGGGCATTAAGGCCTACCTCGGGGGTGACCTTGAGGTCCGGGCGCTGCAAAGCTATTTCGGCGGGCCGGCCTGACGGGCCGACGACGAAAGTTTAAGGCGCGTAGGGCTACCTTCAAACATGCGGGCGGAAGGGAACTTCGGCCCGCGTTTGGATTTGTGTCCCTCGCTCTGTGGAGGATTAGGAAGTGGTTGAAAAGATACCCATGACCGCGGCGGGTCACACCGTGCTCGAGAAGGATCTCAAGCACCGCCAGCAGGTCGAACGGCCGCGCATCATCCAGCAGATCACGGATGCGCGCACCCATGGCGATTTGTCCGAGAACGCGGAGTATCACGCCGCCAAGGAGCAGCAGTCGCTGAACGAGGGCGCCATCGCCGAGCTCGAAGACAAGCTCGCGCGCGCCGAGGTGATCGACGTCTCGAAACTGTCCGGCGACACCATCATGTTCGGCGCGACCGTGACGCTGGTCGACGAGGACACCGACAAGAAGCACGTTTGGCAGATCGTTGGTGAGCCCGAGGCCGACGCCAAGGCTGGCCGCATCTCGATCACCTCGCCGATCGCGCGCGCACTGATCAACAAGAAGAAGGGCGAGGCCGTCGAGGTGGTGACGCCCGGCGGCGCCAAGGCCTACGAGATCACCAAGATCGAGTGGAAGTAGCGACTTCGGCCTTCCAGTTTTCGTAAAGCACCGAAATCGTCGTGGCCGGGCTTGTCCCGGCCATCCACGGCTTGCTTTGATAGTAAGGCGTGGATGCCCGGCACATAGCGAGCGAAGCGACGCCGTCCTTTGGACGGCTATGGCTGGGCATGACGTTGATGGCTTGAGTGTCTCAAATGAAATTCGGCATCTTCGACCACATCGACGACGCGGGCGTGCCGCTCGGCCAGCTCTACGCGGACCGGCTGAGCATCGCCGAGGCCTACGACCGCGCGGGCTTCTACGGCTATCACGTCGCCGAGCATCACACGACACCGCTCGGCGCAGCCGCCTCGCCGGCGTTGATCTTCGCGGCGCTGTCGCAGCGTACCAGCAAGCTGCGGTTCGGGCCGCTCGTGTATCTCCTGCCGTTCTATCATCCGCTCCGCCTGATCGAAGAGGTCTGCATGATCGATCAGTTGAGCGGCGGGCGCTTCCAGCTTGGCGTCGGCCGCGGCGTCTCGATGTACGAGACCGCGGCCTATGGCCTCGACTTCGCCAAGACCCAGGCGATGTATCACGAGGCGTTCCAGGTGCTGCTCAAGGGCCTGACGTTGGACGAGCTGTCGTTCGACGGCGAATTCTACAAGTTCGACAAGCTGCCGATGATTCTCAAGCCGGCGCAGAAGCCGCACCCGCCGTTGTGGTACGGCGTGACGCTGCCCAGCAATTCCGCCTGGCCCGCGGAAAACCACGTCAACATCGTCGCGCTAGGCTTGCGCGACAACACCAGCACCATCATCAATGCCTATCGCGAAACGCGAGCGAAGCACGGCTTCGACCCGGACGGCACACTGATGGGTGTGAGCCGGCATATCGTCGTCGCCGACACCGACGACGCCGCGCTCGCCATTGCGCGGCGCACCTATCCGCGCTGGCGCGA